>Ga0209542_10012493_pt1 | contig 14831 bp, 21 predicted proteins | sample RifCSPhighO2_01_FD_184028 | JGI IMG/M metagenome (GOLD analysis project Ga0209542, IMG submission 184028) | Soil microbial communities from Rifle, Colorado - Rifle CSP2_plank highO2_0.1 (SPAdes) (version 2) | ecosystem: Environmental > Terrestrial > Deep subsurface > Rock core/Sediment ...
GCAAGGAGGCCGCACGGCAAGCGTTAGACGCACGCGCACGTTTTCAGTCAACTAGGCTGGGGACGTGCGCTGTTTTTATTTGTTTTACTTTACTTTTCCCTTTATGGTATAATAATTGTGGTTTTACGAGCCTAAATTGAAACAAATTATTAAACAAAAAGAAATATGGACGCTAAAAACACGAAGATTTTAATCGTCGAAGATGAGGAAATCCTCCTAACCGCCTTGTCCGAGGAACTCAAACAAGAAGGGTTTAATATAATCGGCGCCCATGACGGGGTCGAAGGAGTGGAAATGGCTGGCCAGGAAAAGCCGGACTTAATCCTTCTGGACTTAGTGATGCCGCGCCTGGATGGCATTGGCGCACTCAAGCAAATGAAAGAGAACCCGGAAACCAAGGATATCCCCGTGGTCATCCTCACCAACCTGTCGGATTACGGTAAGGTGTCGGACGCGCTGACTTTAGGCGCCATGGACTACCTGGTTAAAGCGAATTACCGCCTGGAGGAATTGGTGAACAAAATTAAAACCATTTTGGACCGCAAGCAGGGCAGCCCAGGAAAGACTTAAAAGCTTATAGCGGGTTAGCTGTTAGGAATTAGTTCCTAACCCGCTAATCCCTAATTACTAATAACCTATTTATGGCAGACACAGAAAATTACAAAAATCTCATCAATGACATCCTGGCCAAGCAGACCCTGATTTTGGGTCCGGACATAGTGCTGCTGAAAGCGCGCAACGTTGCCGGCCTTCGCGTCAGCGATGCTGGCCGCGTGGAAGATATTTCGGGCGACCCGCAAAAAATCCTGCAGGATTTGGTCAATGAATACATCGCGCTCTCCGGCGAAATTGTCAAAACCACGCTCTCAGCCGTGTTCGCCAAATATCCGGACATCAAAGTCACAATCCAATAAAAAATTAATTCACCCCCACACCATAACTCCGTTTGGTGTGGGGGTAAACCAAAAATTATGTACGACTTTTCTGCAAATTCCGATATGGTTATCCAAGTCCTGATTGCGGTAATCATCATCGGGATGTTCCTTAACCTCAAACACAGCACTGAAATATATGGCGGCCTCATTGGTAAGGCTGTCCGCCTGTTTGGCCTCGGCACGCTTTTTATCACGCTCTCCATCATCGAACACTTGCTCGTGACCTTTTTAGTGATTGAAAATAGCCAGACCATTGCGATTGCCCAGGAAATCATGAACCTGTTGGGCTTGGCCTTTCTAGGCCTCGGGTTTTCGCAGCTGGTGGCTGCCACAAAATCTTAAAGCCGCATTACTGTTAGCTTGATGTTTACCCTCAATTCAACCCAAGTGTTCATAGCGCTGGCAATCTATTCTGTGGTTGTCCTTGTTTTTATTTGGATAGAAAACCGCCGGATGAGGCGCAGTCTCATGGCCAAAGAACGGGAAATGCAGCGGCGCATGTACGAAGTTTCTATCCTCAAGGAACTGGGCGACCGCATTGGGTATTCGCTCAATGTCCAGAAAATCGTGGATGTGATTACCGGTTCCCTGCGCAGGCTCCTGGATTATTCCACGGTTTCATACCTCCTTTTTGCGGACGAAGGCCGGGTGGTCTTCCACTGCGTGCTGGAGGAATCGGTAAACAAGCAGTTCATTGAATCCATCCGGGGCCAGATGGTGGCGGCACTGGGGGCGCTTTCGAGCCGGGACATGAAGCCGGATGAAATTGATGAAAGCATTTCGGGCACGATTACGGACGAAGCCAACAGGATTGGCATCAAGTCTTTTTTCAATATCCCAGTAGTCATTAACGGCCAGCCAGTCGGGCTATTGAACATTTCTTCCACCAAGCCGGGGTTGTACAAGGAAGAGGAAATGACTATCCTCTATACAATCATGAACCAGGCCTCAGCCGCGGTCTCGCGCTTGGAAACTATTTTGAATCAGGAAAAAGGCAAGCTTAATTCCATGGTTGAATCCATGGCTGACGGCGTGGTGATGGTGGATACGCGCAACCGCCTCCTGGTCATCAACCCGGGTGCCAAAGATATGCTTGGAATTACCCAGGCGAATCCCAGCATCTTTGATGTGCTCGATACGCTGTCATCGAGGATGGATTTACGCACCAAAATTGAGGAAAGCATCAAGACCGACAAACTGGCCGTGGAGGAGCAGCTGAAAATTGGCGATAAAGTATTGCGGGTGTTAATTAGCCCAGTGAAAGATGAAGCCAATGAACCGTTGGGCGCGGTGGTGCTGTTCCATGACATTACCAAGGAAAAAGCCATTGAAAAAATGCGGGATGATTTTACGTCCATGATGGTGCATGAACTGAGAAGCCCTTTAACTGGCATTCGGTCAATTGCCAACTTGCTAAAAGAGGACAAGATAAAGAATGAGCAGAAAAAATATGAAGACTTCATTGAACTGATTGTTTCCAATTCCGCGTCCATGCTCGATTTGGTCAATGACTTATTGGATGTGGCTAAGCTGGAAGCTGGCAAGTTCCAAATTATGCGCCACCCCACCAATGTCGCGGATTTGGTCAAAATGCGCATCCAATCCTATGCTGCCTTAGCGGCCGATGCCAAGCTCGCCTTAGAAAGCAAAGTGGAAGATGGTATCCCGCCAGTTTTAATTGATGACAACAAAGTCGGCCAGGTGCTTAACAACTTCCTGTCCAACGCGATTAAATTTACGAAAGAAGGTAAAATTGTGGTATCTGCCCTGACTTTGAAAAAAGGCGAAAGCCTGGTGAAAAAACTGGAAACGATGAACCTCTCCTGGCCTGGAGTTAAAGACACCGTGCCGGAAGCTGACCAGCTGGTTTTGGGCGTGACGGATACCGGCATGGGCATTTCCGAAGAACAGCTGTACAAATTGTTTAACAAGTTTACCCAGCTGGAACAAACCACGGCTTCGGAAAAGAAGGGGACTGGCTTAGGTTTGGTAATTACTAAAGGAATCACTGAGGCGCATGGCGGCAAAGTCGGCGTCTGTTCGGAATTGGACAAGGGCTCGACTTTTTACTGCATGTTGCCGCTCGGCGCGTCGGCACCGGAATTAACTAAGATAAATGTCTAACAAAGATAAAAAAAAGAAAATTGACTCCCAGGCCGAATTTGTGAACCTCACGTCGCACCAGCTGCGCACCCCGCTTTCCGGCAGCAAGTGGATGCTGGAGTTGCTTCAGAAATCCGACACCGGCAATTTGAATAAACAGCAGAAAGAGTTTATTGAAAAAATTTACGCTTCCAATGAGCGCATGATTGCCCTGGTTAATGACTTGTTGGAGGTTGCTGGCATTGACCAGGGCAATACCAAGCTTTACTTACAGCCGACTGACCTTTCTACTGTGGTGAGGTCCTTAATCAAGGAAAAAGAAAAAGAAATTAAGAAAAAGCACCTCCAGGTCTCGGTAATGATTGAGGCGGAGCCATTCCCCCAGGTCATTTCGGAAGCCAACAAAATCAAACAGGCGCTGAACAATATTATTTCTAACGCGATTACTTATACGCCTGTGGGCGGTAAAATCTCAGTTGACCTTAAAGCCCAGGATGGGATGGCCCTGGGCAGTGTGGCTGACAATGGCCCGGGCATCCCCAAGGCCCAGCAAGGGTCGATTTTCAACAAATTTTTCCGGGGCAGTAATATCTTAGGCGTTGAAACTTCGGGTACCGGCCTTGGACTATATATATCTAAGTCATTCATCGAAGCCTCCGGCGGGAAACTCTGGTTTAAATCCACGGAAGGCCAGGGCACGACCTTTTATTTCACCCTGCCTTTGGCTAAATAATCGTCGTTCCTAAGATGACCATAGGAACTAATTTTGTCCAACATTATTTATATGGGAAGGTTGCCAGGTTTGTTTAATTCCAACCGAAGTACCATACGACATAACCCGCTATAACTGCTCCAGCTATTCCAAGTATATACTTTACCAATAAAATAAAGTAATATTTTTGGTTTGGAATTTTACCAAGCTCATCAGGTAAATTTACTTTTTCATTCTCGTTATAAAATTTAATAAACCGATGCCCATTAAATTCAAGCTCAATTTTTAGCCTTTTATAAATTCCCGGAAAGCGGTCGGGGAAAATATGATTGTAAATGCCGTTGTAAAACAGAGCACCATTTTTTACTTGAGCGGATAGTTCTGCGGTCACATCTGTCCCACGGTAGGGGTCAAGTTGTGGATTATAATATGAGGCCTTAATAATTTTTAATGAATCCATAGTATCTTAAAATAATTTTTTTGGCAGACTCTGTGGGATGACGTTCAAACTGGGATTGTTAAGACTTCTTCATTCTAGCACAGATTAGGCGCACATCGATTTTGTCATAGATAAAGCCGCTTCTCAAATACTGGCGATAATGAGATTTAAGTAATTTTAGTATTTGTGGCCGTTTAGATACCGGCACATATGACCAGGTGCTGTAGGATTGAAGTAATTTTATAAATTTACTTAAAGTATATTTTTGCGTAGTTTTATAGATTTTCTTTCGGATAATACGAAATTTATTTTTAACCAAAAATTCTTCAAAATTGATTAGTCCATAGGCGCGTTGAATATTTAGGTTCAAGGTCTGATTGATAATCTCCCGCAGTTCCCGATTGTGAGGTTTTTTGTAGCTGGGTTGAATGATACAAAGCACGCCATTGGGCTTGAGAACTCGTCGGATTTCTTCGAGGGCTTTCTTATTAGCAAACCAGTGGAATGAGGTAAACATGGCAACGGCATCAAACGACTTATTCTCAAACGGAAGTTTTTCCGCGCCAGCGCGAACGTAGCTAATATTTTTGTAGCCATCAGTAGATGCGTGAACGAGCATTTTTGCATCAATATCGCAACCGATAATCATTCCATTACCTTGGGCTAGTTGTCGAGTAGAAATGCCAGTGCCACAACCCAAATCTAAAATTCGCGGTTTAGGTTTTTTTAACTGGACGTAAATTTCTTTAATAACCGCAGTTGGATATCCCGGCCGGGTATCTTTATAGTTTTTCGCCAAGTCCCCAAAGACTGATTTTTTTCTGATCATAATATTGTTCAATGTTCCCTTTATGAGTGTAATATCAGCATATCAAAAAACCGCCTCAATTGCGAGGTGTTGACAAGCGGACGGATTGGTATATAATATTTCTGAAAGTCGCCTGCGTCTCCTCAACGGAGTGCGCAGGTTTTTCATTTAATATATTACAAAGTATGCAGATAGACGACGAAAAATTCAATCAGAGACGCACGGAAGCTGAAACTCACTATAAATCAATAGGCGGTGTTAAGTGTCCATACTTTAACGGAGAGTCTATTCATTTTAATTCAGAAGGATTTGAACACCTGCTTTTAAGGAGTGGAATAAGGCGCGTTCCAGGTCTGAACAGTACACCAGACTAAGGCTTTTGCCGCTTGCCGTAAGTACGATAAAGAAATCCGGGACCATGCAGGAATATTGCGAAGCCAGGCTTTTCGTAAGAACTAAAACCAAAGGAGCTTGGGCAAAAACTTTAAAGAATATCAGATATTACGTTTTTGTAGCAATAATCGGCGAACTAAGGCTGAAAGTTATAGTAAAGCAGATTGAAGAGGGCCAAAAGAACTTTCACAGTATTTATCCTTCCTGGCAAATCCACAAAGACCAGCAAGGTAACCCAATAAAAAAATTCTACTATGGTAATCCGGAAGTGGATTGATAGCAGAAATTTAAATGCACTCGTCTGCGGTTTATGTATTGACCGCGAGGGAGCCGAAGCCCCCACAAGTGCAATTAAATAATAGTTTAAGACAAATATAATGTCAACTTCAAATCGGGACCCTGTGGATGATGTTCAAACTCATATTTTTATCAAGCAGTTATGAAAGTAGCTCAGATGTTATATTTTTCTTAACTTCTTTAAGTACGCAGTTGTAAAAAACATTTGCGGTCGTAATGGAAGCTAGCGACAACCTAAAATTTTTAGGTAAGTTAACGCTATATGTTTCCATTATATGTTTTCTATCTTTTTCGTCATAATTTCGTCCATCTCCATGAGTTATACTATTTCGCCTACAATACAAATAATCTGCAAAGCCAATAATACTATTTGGAACCTTGGCAGCTTTTTTGGTTTTAGAAAAAATTTTTCCCGTATTTCCAACTCTTGGTTTTTTTGCAGTTTTAGAATCATAGAGGTTTACTATTTTTTCTAATTTAGTGCTGTGCCTTTTTCTTAAAAATTCGGTTTGAGCCAAGTTTTCTATTTGATTCTGAAGATAGGATTTATTTTGAGTACTTAAAAAGAAGAACTCATACAGCTCTTGTTTCGAAATAACCTCACCTTTTAATGACTGAAAAATTTCATTTCTTAAGGTAAGGGTTTTATAAGAAAGCCAAACAATTAATTTATCTACCAAATGGTCAAAACGATTAACCAAATTAGTATAAACTAATTTTTGTAAATGTTTTCTATTATCTTCGTTTTTAATTCGTTTAAGCTCCTCCACAGCAGAAATAATGTCGTTTTTTGAAAAGTCTAAAAAAGCATCAATATATGCCATAAACTCTTTTAACTCATACTCCCCAGTGTCAATCTTTGCAACAATTGTTGAAGCAGTATTTTTTTTCACTCTTGGTGTCATGTCCGTTTGATCATAGAATCTAGGATTTTTTCTTTCTCTGTCTCAGGAATAGATTCATCAAGAGCATTTTTTAAAAGGGCTCGCGCTTGTTCATAACTAATAAGATTCTTAGAGAGCATCTCATTAAGAATTCCAAAAATTAGTTTAATCGGATCAAAAGGCCCTAATAATATTGGCATTGGGATAGATTATTTTCTTAATATTTGTTCGTTATTTTTTGACATGAGATTTATAATAGGGCTAGATTATGTTCTAATAAAGCTTTTATTTTTGGGAGATTCTTAAGGTTATCAATAATCATCAAATTATCTTTTGGTGTATCAATTGCTTTGAATAAACTATTGGTCTGTGTATTATTGGTTTTGACTAATATGCCTAATTGAAAACCATTTTTTTTGCTTGCTTTTAATAATAAATCCTTAGCGATTTCCAGAGTTTCTTTTTCGCGTTGAATTTTTATTGGAACGGGTCTCATAGTATTTTTTATTTTTAAAAAGCCATCTATTCCCTTGTTCCTCTGGACGGGAATAGCGTCAATCTCGTTTAGTATTTCTAAAACTTTTTGATCTTGATTCATATAAGCTTCTTTGCCATTTTTCAACAAAGCAGATTCTGACTTCATTGGATTTTTAAGACGCGTTTTTGTTAATTCTATTGCGTCTTTAGAAATATCTATCCCTATATATTTACGCTCAAGTAAAGAAGCTGCGACTAAAGTAGTGCCACTTCCGCAAAATGGATCAAGGACAATGTCTCCTTTGTCCGTAACGAGGTGTATTATTTTCTCTAACAAAATAACAGGTTTTTGCGTTGGATACCCCACGCGCTCAGTAGCCTTAGGATTTAGGTACGGAATTTCCCAGACATCAGATAGAGGCACTCCCATTTTTTGTTCCATTAACTCAGATTCGCCGTCATCTGATTTTTTGTATTTTGTTTTACCATTTTCGTCGCGAACTCTTTTTTGAAATATTTGATCTATGTTTGTTGTTGGAGAATAGGATTCAAAAATTTTATTAAATTTAAATTCAGGAGATTTACTATAAAAATAAATCGTTTGGTGTGAATTTAATAAACCTTTCTTTGAGTTGGACCATCTTTTATAGGACCATATAATTTCACTTTGAAAATTGATTGAATCAAAAACTTCATCAAGAGCTAATCGAAGATGATGAGACGCTGTTCGATCACAATGGAGAAATAGGCTACCGGTATTTTTTAGTACTCTTTTACATTCAACTAATCTGTCTTGTATATATTTTTTGTAGCTTTCAACATTCTCCCAGGCATCATCAAAAAAATATTCTTTTGAATTATCTCTCGATATAAGCGACTGTTTTTTTTGTGTATAGAAAGGCGGATCAAGATAAATTAAATCAATAGATTCGTCATCTATCTCTTTTAATTTTATTAAGCAGTCGCCTTGAATAATCATGATTTTTTATTTCTTTTGTTGGCAATTGTTTCTAAAATTCCTAACAAATCAATCCCCGTTTTCTTTTTGATTACTCCCCACGCTTCTTTGCCGAAATAATATTCACCGCCAACTCCTGCATAAATAGTTTTTAAAGTTTCTTGAACTCTAATTGCCTGTTTCCTATTGGGATAATAAAACATTATACGAATAGGTTTGTAGCCCGCTTTCTTAATAGTTTTTATTCGGGTATGTTCTTTGGTTATATGGTCGCCGTCCGTTGTAGCGTCTCTCCATTTTATTTCATAGGCGTCTTTATCAATAAGACAATCAATCTCAAAGGTAGATGGCCGCATTCCTAATTTATTCGGGATTTTTACTTTTCGCGCCGCATGAGTAAATTTTTCTTCAAAACATAAGATCGCAGCTTCTTCTAAAAAAGAACCGGCATATTTATATAAAAATCGTCCTTTGTTTTGATATTCATCAATCAATTTTCCTTCCGCGTCAGTAATACCCAAAACTTTGTATAACAAGTAATGAGAATTGTCATCTGATTCCATTTCTGTAATTCGAGCGTCCATGACCTTTTTGAGAGTCTCGCTATATTTGGCTGAAAGTGCCAAAATTCTCTCGAAAATATCTGATCTTTTTTTCATAGTATTATTGTTTTTATTAACTCATCAGGGAATAAACCCTCTTAACCAATCTACATAAACTATAGCAAATTTAACAGTTTATATAAAGCCGGTTTTGACAAGCTCATTTTCTCGGTATATTCTCTAAATACAATCAAATAAACTAATTCTAGCAAGAATTTTATCAATTCGTGCCCAAATCAAACCCCAGGCAAACACCTTAAAAAGACCTGTGATAAAATTCTAACAGTACTCAACTGAACAAACTCTTGCGGATCGCTTTTGCAAGGGTTTTTTGTATGCCTTTTTCTATCAAAAACTACCTCAATCACGAGGTGGTTTTTTTGGGGCTGCCCCTCAATCGGTTGATTTTTCCGGCCAAATTTGCTATAGTATCGGGGCAAGTTTATGCTCTAAACATGCCGTTGTAGCTCAGCTGGTAGAGCAACTCCATGGTAAGGAGTAGGTCTCCGGTTCAATTCCGGACAACGGCTCCATAAATACATAAAGTCTAGCCGGTTCTCCCGCCACCGTCATCAATTATTAAAGGACGGCGGGACCCCGCCCGAGGCGGGGAATTCCGGACAACGGCTCCAGACTTCGCCTTGGATGAAGCTTTATATAGCTTCGTCTGGCTGTCGCCACCACGTTGTCCGCCATTACCTTGGCGGGGCGGATCGAAGGCGAAGTCTGTCCGCCGAAGCTTACCAAGGGTAAGATATCGGCGGCGGAGGACTTCAAATAATTAATTGATAGTAAATAATAATATGTCACAAGATAATCTGATTGCCATGGAATGCACGGTTTGCCATCACGTCAACTATCATTCCAACAAGAACAAGAAAATCACCCCGGCCCGCTTGGCCCTGGAGAAATTCTGTCGCTGGTGCAAGAAACACACCGAACACAAAGAGACTAAGTAGTTTAAATTCCAAATTTCAAATGACAAGTTCCAAATAAGCGCCAATGACCAATTTTCAAAATTGAAGCTTGGAGCTTGAGATTTATTTGTAATTTGTTGCTTGGAGTTTGGGATTTTAAGTTATGGGGGCGTCGTATAGTGGTAGTACTTTCCTCTCCAAAAGGAATAGCGTGGGTTCGATTCCTACCGCCCCTGCCAATAAAAAATAGTATCGAGTAACCGAGAGGGCTTCGATCCTCCTGCGCCGGTATTTCGGCGGACAGGTTTCCATCATGAGCAAAGAACACTGATTTTACGATCCGTGTTTTTTGTTATCCTAATATTGAGATTACTTACTAGTTTAGATTATTAAATCGTCTACGATGGTGAGCCAAATAAAGGACATCAGCTTATGTTAGTGGTTTTTGTTAGAATTATGTCACACTGGTGGGTCTATGGGCATAGGTTACTGAATTCATGAATATGAACCAGGAAATTCTAGATTATATTCAAACCCAGAGAATTTGCGTGTTGTCTGTGGAAATGCTGGACGGCTCCCCGCACGCGTCCACGGTCCATTTTGCGCACATGGCCAACCCGTTGATGTTTTTCTTTGAGACCCATCGGGATTACCGCAAAAGCGAGCCGCTTTTTGGCCGGGAAACCAGTCGGGCTTCAATGGTAATTGGATTTGATGAAAGCAACATGAAAACTTTCCAGATGGATGGGGAAATGCGCCTCCTGAAAGACCAGGAAAAAAATTTGTTCAATGAAGTTTATCTCGGGAAGTTTCCGAGCAAAGCCGAAAAAGCTACAGATCCAAAAGCCGTGTTCTTTGTTTTTACACCAACCTGGTGGCGGTTTACGGACTGGACCAAGTCAAGTGGTAAGATAATCATAAGCTCCAAAGGTATGTAGGCAAAGTGCCCTTGACACAATTTTTTTAATAGTATATTATAGTTTTAAGAAATCCTTATCGTCTGCTTCGGCAACGATAAGCAACGAAGAGGCGGAAGCCTCTTTTGTTTTTATTATAAGAAGGGCAAGAAAATCTTATTTTCAAAAAATTGTTTTTTAGCTTCTAGATAGTTTACAATTTTTTTAAGAATTCTTCCGTGACTTTATAGAGTTTGAGGTAATGGGCCCGCTCCTTGGCGTAAATCCCGGCTTTGATTTGCTCTCTGTGGGCCTGTTTCGGGTGCTGGCGGTAATAGTAGAGGTAACTGTCCATTTTATGGGGGATGAAGCCTGCCGCAGCCAGCTTGAGGTTCATGTCATAATCCTGGGTAAGGAGGTCCGGGTTCCAGCCGCCAACCTTTTTTACGCACTCCCGGCGGAAGGTGATACTGCCCCCCGGGGTAAAGTTTTTGACAAGCAGACTATAAAGGAAATTATTCTTTACCATGGGCTTCGGTCCCAGTTCCGCCAGGTTTTCAAACAACCGATTGTCTTCATCAATATAAGCGATATGGCCGTAAGCCCATTTAACCTTCGGGTTCTGCTTAAAGAAATTATAGCGAAATTGCAGGCTGCTTCGGGGGAGCAGGTCATCATCATCCATAGGCACAATCAACTGCCCTTTGGATTTTTTAAAGGCCACATTCAGGGCATCAGCCGCGCCGAGGTTGCGGGGATTATACACATACTTGATACGCTTGTCCTTTTTAGCCATGGCCTGCACGAGCTTCCTGGTGTCGTCAGTGGATTTGTTGTCCACGATGATATGCTCGTGGGTAAATCCGTCTTCCCGTTGCCTGGAGACACTTTCAATGGCCTGGATTAAAAATTTCGTACCCCGGTTATGGGTGGGAGTAAGGATGGAGAGCAAGTTCTTTTTGTTCATTTTCCTTGATTTAATTATGCATTTTATGGTATGATTGTAGCATAAACTAGATAAACGGGTCTAAGTTTTTATTTCGCCTCCGATTTAATAATAGAAAACTGCGCGAACCCGACGGAGCTTTATGCGAAGTCGGGTATTAATTACTCCAACATGAAAATCCTGATCAACGGCTACCGCGAAAAGAAAAACAAGAAAATATTATATGGCGGGCCGCGGAATTTTACCGGCCTGCTTATTGAACATCTCAATTCCTTGTCCCACAGCATTGTGAGCCTCAGTATCCATGGCAAGAAAAGAATTGATGGTAAGTTTTTGTTCAAACAGGAAATCAAAGGAAAAAACCCGGCCTGGTTCCTCAAGCTGCGGTTAAATTTCGCGGACATATTCGGGGCCAAATCCGCAGCCTACCCCAAATCGCTCAAACGCCCCCGCGCGATTATTAGTGAGGCAATCAGGCGGATTAACCCAGACATCGTGCTACTGAACGGTTACTCGATTATCAACTGGTATATCTTGCGCGCGGCCAAAGATTTGGGGCTGCCAGTAGTGATGGCCCACCACGGACTGTGGTTTAAGGAAATGAACACCGCTGGCAACGACATGCCCGCAGCATGCGAGAAGATGCTGCGCGAAATGGAAAAGGATATTACGCGCTTTGCGGACTGCGAAATATTTTTAAACAAGTACAGTCGGGACGAATACAACCGGAAATTGATTAAAATCCGCCCAGGCCGTAATCAAATCATCCCGCTTCCTTACCACCCGATGTTTCAGACTAAACCGAATGAAACTCTAAAGCTCAAAGGCGCGTCTGACGACAAAATTAAAATCGGCATGGTCAGCCGCTGGGACCCGGTCAAAAGCCCCCAGAAATTCATGGCCTTGGCCAAACAGGCGAAAAAACAAAAGTTGCCTTGGGAATTTTACGCGGTGATTAAACTTAAGTATAATTATAAGGAAATTGATAAGTTCAAAAAAGATTTCTCCAAGTACGTAAATGTCATCCCGCAGCTGCCGCAGGAAGAACTGAAAAGTTTTTACCGGCAAATGGACCTACTGGTATTGCCGTCCCGGTTTGACACCTCTCCCACGGTCGTGATGGAAGCTGCGCTCCAGGGCAAGCCCACGGTAATTTCTCCAACAGTCGGCTGGGTATCGGAATACAAGCGTTTTGGAGCGGGGGATTGGATAATTAATTTCGACAAACCTGCGCTTGTGGTAAAAAAGATCGCTGTCTTAATAGACAACAACCGAACTTCCTTCACCCGGTTTGCTAAGCACATTGAAACCAAACACAGCCCGAAAAACGTTTTTGCCGCTTATGACAAACTATTAAGGAAACTAGTCAAATGAGAATCGCGCAACTGGCAAACATTTTCCGCAAAGTCAGCCCCAATTCCAACAATGCGATTTATTCGCACGCCGCATTGCTGACCAATGGCCTGCTAGAAAATAACAACGAGGTTACCCTGTTCGCTTCCGGGGATTCCCAAACCCGGGGCAAGCTGGTGAGCGTAACTGACACGGCCACGGCGGATTTGGGCTTAGATGAAGAAATCCAAAACCACTTAACCCACATGCTTGTGTCCGAGTGTTTTAAACGCGCTGGTGATTTCGATATCATCCATTCCCATTTTACCTTGATGTCCTCCTTTTATTCCCAGATGGTCCAGACGCCAACCGTCCAGTCCCTGCATATCCCAATTAAGGATAAAATCAAGCCGCTCCTCCTAAAATACAAAGATAACAATTATATTTCATTTTCCCTGGCCCAGCGCAAGCAGATGCCGGAACTCAACTGGGTGGCGAACATTTACCACGGTTTAAAACAGCAAGAGTTCTCATTTAATCCGCACCCACAGGATTATATGCTTTATCTTGGCCGCATCGCGCCGGAAAAAGGCGTGCATCTGGCTATTGAAGCTGCCGCTGCAGCAGGCGTGCCGCTGGTCATTGCGGGCCGGAGCTACCAGAAAGACGGCTACTGGCACAATGAAATTGAAAAGAAGATTGACGGCAAGAATGTCCGGTACATGGGCGAAGCGGATTTTACCCAGAAAAAAGAATTGTTGGCCAATGCCAAAGCGCTGCTGTTCCCAACCCAGGTGGATGAAACCTTTGGCTTATCCATGATTGAAGCCATGGCCTCCGGCACCCCGGTCATTGGCTGGAGTAATGGTTCCGTGCCAGAAGTGATTCAGGATAGGCTGACCGGGTACGAGGTAAAAGATGTAGCTGGCGCTGTGAAGGCCATTGCTGCAATTGATAAAATCAGCCGCGAGGCCTGTCGCGACCGGGCCCAACGTCTCTTTAGCGTTCAGACAATGGTATCCAATTATGAACGGGTTTACCTGAAAGTCATGGAAGCGCATAGGGCAAAGATGAGGAAATAAAATTCGAAAGTATTTTAGAACGTTTATCGGCGGCGCAGCGCGTATGGGTAAACGGCAGGGTCTTACGGCCGCTTACCGTTAACCGCTTTACGATACGCGCCGCGCTGACGTAGATCGTTGCGCTAAATTTCGCTCTATCTATATTCCCGAAAAGGGAGTATAATACCTATCTATGAGTGCAATTGTCAAAGAAAAAATATTCGATGAGCTCCGGCGTTATCACGTCCAGGTCCTGCCCAAAAAGCTGGCTACTGAACGCATGGATTCTGCCCGCGACCAGCTCGGCCTGATTGAAGATAAGGTTATCGCCATGCTCCTTAGCCTAGTTAATGGCAAGGCGATTTTTGCCGATTCCACCGAAGAGCTCCAGGCCTTCCGCCGTAAAATCGAACTGCCCTCCGCCTCCGAAGAAATGGAAAAGAAGAATAAAGGGTTGTTTGTGGCCAAAATCGACTGGCTCCTGCAAATCCTACTCATGGCCAAGGAGCCGAACTTTGAACTGCGCAAACCCCGCGTAAAGAAAACCGCCTAACCGGCGGTTTTTCAGCTGAAACTAATATTGCTTCCGCTTCGTCTTATATAGTGTGAAGACCTCAACTAAGCAGACATTGCGAATATTCTGGCAACATGCCCGCAAATACCCGTGGGCATTTTTTGGCGTGGTATTTTCAATTTCTTGTGCCATTGCAGCTGAATCAGCCGTACCCTATCTATATAAGCGCCTGTTTAATCTCCTGGCTTCTCCTGGCGCCTCTTTGGAATCTTTGTCCGGGGTAGTCATCAGTATTCTGCTGATCGGGGTTGTCTCATGGAGTTTTTGGCGAATCGCGACTTTCGTCAATGATTTTTTCCAGCCCCGGGTCATGGCGGATATCCTGAATACTTGCTTTAGGTATCTGCATGACCATTCTTTCAGTTTTTTCTCCAACAACTTTGCCGGCAGCCTGGTAAAGAAGGTGGGGCGGTTTGAGCGGGCCTTTGAAGACATCGCTGACCACATTTATTGGAATATGATGCCGGCAGCCTTAAGGATGGTAATCATCCTCAGCG
>Ga0209542_10012498_pt1 | contig 14826 bp, 18 predicted proteins | sample RifCSPhighO2_01_FD_184028 | JGI IMG/M metagenome (GOLD analysis project Ga0209542, IMG submission 184028) | Soil microbial communities from Rifle, Colorado - Rifle CSP2_plank highO2_0.1 (SPAdes) (version 2) | ecosystem: Environmental > Terrestrial > Deep subsurface > Rock core/Sediment ...
CACCTGCTCCAATTTTTTGTATAATGTAATTGAAGTCATGTTATGGTGGCAGTTTTGCAACAAATTGCCACCCGACTTCATTCTATCATTTTTCGTCATTTTGAGCATTTCGTAATTCACAGTTTACGGGATGCTCAAAAAGTCCGAAGAAGCCAACGATCCCCGCCGGCAAGCGTACCTGAGTCAACAGGCATGGGAAGTGCTGGGATGTTTGGGTGCCCATCACATGAAGGAGGCTCACGCGGGCCTCTTCGCCCCATGGGATGAGGTGATCGAAGGAGTGATTCCTCTGGCCACTAGCTATGATGCTCATGGCAAGCACGGATCCCTTGGAGAACTAGCGTCGTACGCTCCAGAAGTCGCCCAGTACCGTCAAGAAGAAGGAGAAGATTTCTATTTTGACGAATACAGCGGAACGGCAACCATGGCCATTGAGTTTATGCTCCATGTTTCGCTGGCTTCGCACTGGGTGGGTGCGATGAACGCTAATCTGGCCGAGTCCGACTGGGGCTACATGGCCGAAACCAAGGCGGCTATGGAAGCTAGTGGCAAGACAGACCAGGTAACTCTTCTGCTTAAACAGGCAGAGGAGTACGAACAATGGGTTCTTTGGCAAATGGAGGCCAACAATGAAGTGACCGAATACTTGCTGGCCGGAGCCACCAATGGAAATTGGATGGTTAACAAGCTCGGAATGTACGGCTTGGCCGACTCCGAGCTGGGGCCCGTTGAGGTTGGAGGTGAGGAGGGATATTACTACCTCCGACCGAAGATGAGCCCCCATCAGAAAGAGAACGCCCCAGATTGGCTCATCAAATTGCTGACTCTGGCGAAGATGCTGGAGGAGTAAAGGCATCACCAAGAGGGTGAGCATGCAAGATGCATCTTGCCCTCGCAATTTTTGGGAGGAAGAAATGTTCACTTTTGTCTGGCGGCCGTTCCAAAAAGCGTCTGCCAAACTGCTGGAGGCTATCCAAGAGCTCTCCACTGTTGTGAAGCGCGGCAAAACGCCTGCGGTTTCGGAGCAGAGGCGTCTCTTTGCCGCCATCGGCGCGGCGGCAACCGCCTTCAACGTTGAAGCGGAAAGGCTCTTTGTTGCCGTCAAGGGGAAAGAACCCCAAGACGCCAACAACGATGACGAACGCCTGGCCATCGGCTATGCGTTCCGAATCAATAACCTCTGGCTTGAAGCCGCTTGCGTTTTGGCCAGCCAGGGAGGCCGCCCCGCTTCCCTTAATCAAGTTTTCTATGACCTCACCCAGCTGGGCGAGGTTCTGGGCCGCTTGATTGCGATCCAGGAAAACTGACAAGTGTCATACGTACTGTAACTGCGTAAGTTCAACAAAGGTCAGATGTTACAGATCTGACCTCACTTTTCTAATTTGAGGTATAATAAAAACATAGCCGCTATATCTTCGCTTTACTTGATATACTGGTGTCGTTCGGTCGGAAAATAAATTAAACTTGCAAAAATTAAATTGCGATTTAACTTTTTCTTCATTTAACTTATTTTCCTCCCTCTATAGTCACTATAAGGTCGCAAGTCAGCCGCCCATGAAATTGGGCGAGCCTCGCTCCTAATGGAGCGGGTTTGACGGAATCAGATCGGAGCAGCAGTGTGCTTTCGTCTCTGATCTGTTCGCAGGGAAGAGACTAAAACTCTCCTCTCAAGGAACACCGTTCTTCGATTTGGCAACTCAGGCAGCTGGCTTGCGGCCTTATGGTGGGTATTAATGTACACATTACATATTGACAGATTGTATTGTTGTATGTTACAATAGGTAATTAAATTAATGAGGAAACACGATTAATGGATTAACAAAATTTGTGATTTCTCCTCTTCTTTCAGATCACCGCTTACAAGCGCAAGATGTGCCGCCTTTGCTATTACTTGTAATAGTAAAAAGCACGCCAAACGCCGCACAACGATGATTTGAAAGAAGGGATGTGTGGTGCGTCCCTTATTGTTGAAGGATGGTTTCTTGCTTACCATGATGACAAGAGACCTCAGATGAAGGAGTAGAATCATGGCAGTAGTTCGTATCGTTCCCATGGAAAGAGTGTTGCCAGCCGGCTCGGCTCCCGTGGTGGAGCAGTCGTTCGTGGGTTGCTTCCAGGCCTCCGCCGGTTGGGACGATGCCTACGAGGAAGTGGTCAGAAGTTTGGCGGAGTATGAACTTCGCCGTCAGCGCGAGGCTGACGAGGCTCAAAGCAACTAATTTTTGGGCAAGTACCTTTAGTACGAGCGGCAAGGATTCCTTCATTGGTTTCCTCCGCTCTTCTTCCGAATACATAATTTAATTTATTGTGTATTCAGAGGAGGAGTAGTACATTACTTTGCAGTGAGCTTGGAAATAAAAAGCCCGTTTCAATAATAAAACGAGCCGAACAACTTTGCCATTTTCAGGCAAATTAAGATTTATCTGATTCGGAGTGGGGCGAATCCTGGTTCCAAGCAGTGCGCTCGGCTTCTTGTCTGATAACGGAGTCAAGCAATTCACCGGTTTTGGCGGAAAGCAAGTAAATAGTTCTGGGATCCAGTTTTGGCATAAATTCTGCTAAGTATGCCCTGGCGCCTGCAATGATATTACAATCATTGATTTCTTCTTTCTCTATTGGAATGAAACAAAAACAGGGATCGCGAAATACTTTGGGATTTTTTATCAGCAGATTCCATTTTTTTATTTCTTTTCTGGTTTTTGTCACTTCTTTTACTTTTTTAAACTTAAGAAGTATTAGCATTTCTTTGAAATATTCTATCCGGCGGTTGCAGTAATCGGTAAATCCGTATTTGCAAAAGACGGTGCCAATATAAATTACCCCTTTGTATGCGTTTGCCACGTATAGGTTTACGCATAAACCTTGCAAATCATTTGGCATGCGGTAAGGCTTGCCAAAAAAACAAGTAATTTGTTTTGGGTGATGCAACGTCATTTCTCCCAAGAATTTTTGCGCAGGCTCCCATGCGAAAATTTCCCTGCCTTTGTCGTCATGGGTTTCAAATGAAAGCGCACGTTTTGCGATTACTGCGAGGGTCAAATCATAACCCTGAAATATAAAGCTCATGGTATTTGCCTCCTATTGGATGTGAAAAGGACTACCAATTACTATACCATAAAACCGTAAGAAAAGCGTGTTCATAAATATTGTTTGTGAATATACTTTTCTTTGGGTTAATTACCTCAAAGAACAAGATGCGTAAAGGCGCAAATAAGCGCATCTTGAAATTTGCCGTTTCCGTGAAATCTTTGACTAAGGTAGCCATGCCTTGGTTTTGCGCCAAAGATTTTAACGAAGGAGATCGAAAATGGCAAAATTGCCCGACCGGATTTTGGAAGATCTGGGGGTCACCAGCAACGAGGTCACGGAAGACTTCTTGTTGTTAGATGACATCCGCCGTCGGCAGCGGGAAGCTGTGGCCGCGGAAGAAGCTCTCGCCAATGTGGCGGAGCTCATTGATACATTTGGCGCCTGCAGTAAAGCAGGCGACACTATCGGCATGGAAGTCGCTTTGAACCAGCTCTGGAAAGAGGAGTTGGCCAGGACTGTTGCGTTTTTTATGGAACCGTCGGGCGAGGATCTGGTGGTCTTCGAAATCTGCAAGAAGCAGGGTGATAAGGCTGGCATGGAAGCTATCCTGATGAAAATCAGGCAAGCTTTCCTCGACTGGTGCGAGGAAGAGTTCATTGCGGTCAAAGCGAAAGCCGAAGCCGCCATCAAGGCAAAGGTCAAGAGATTGGCCGATGCCAATGCCGCCCGGCGCAACATGGCCATGAATCGCCGCCGGGGTTACCGGCGGAGGTAAAATTCCCATCGTGGGGTGTGGAAAACGTGGGAGACCAAAGTGGTTCTTTGGTCTCTCCCTTCTTTCAAATCATTAATACAGAAGTCACTGACTACATAGATATTATTAAGGTAGATTTTCAGCATGATACTATAACGTAGTGATTTGAAAGAAGGGAGCCCATGCTTGGATTGTCGTATTGTGCGACAAATGTATAGGTAACTTTCAAAGTGGCTTTAACTTGAAAGGAAGCCACAATGTCGCTTCTAATCGCACTGGTTTTGGCGGCGCTTCTGTGTCTGTTCGTTTACGTGTTTACGTTGGGAAACCGGCACTCCAGAATTGTTCGCCAGAAGCCGCGCAAAGTCATTGAGCGGCGCGCAGAAAAAAAGCCCAACTGCCAAAATAACGGTGGAAAAACCCATTGAGTTTTTAAAAAAAAGGAGGCGAGCATGGAGCAAACCTCCTTCCCTTGTTTTAGGTCATAAATTACTTTGAATTACGAAATTTGCTTTTCAGAGTACATTTGGTGATTCAAAGTAACTTAGTTGTGATTTAAAACAAGGGATGTGTGTCCTTTGGAATGTAAAGTTAAAAACTAGTTCCTGCAAAGCAGGCGGCCTCGGGAGCCGTAATTCCCAAGGAGCAGTACCATGGTTGTGATTTTCTTGGCGTTGGCGGGGTTGGTCGGTCTGGCGATTTTTCTCTGGTTTGGCCGTCGGGCTAAACCAGAAAAAAACGCTTGGGAGAACACCCAAGAACAGCCAGAGAGGATTGCCCATAAGAAACTGGGAGAAATGGATTTTTCCGCATGTGGCATTGAATGCCCAATATGCGGGGAAGAAAAAACTGCGTTTAATGACGGCATTTGTCTTCGGTGCAGCAATGCCCGATTACCCGGTGCTCGGCGTCAAAATGACGTCAATCAGTACCTTTGTCCCGATTGCGGCCTGACATGGAGTGTCGGTAAAAATTATTGTTGTCCCGGTTGCGGGATACAAAGAGTTTATAGTGAGACAGGGTAGTCTGTAAGAGCCAAGTCACGGATGGCAAAACTCAAATCAAGAAAGAGGCAAGCATGAAGCAAACCTCTTTCCCTTCTTTCAGTGCGTAATTAAGGTTATGTTTTGAAAGAAGGGAGATTAATTTCTTTTCAAGGTCCGCATGTGGTGTATGAGTTTGGGGTGAAGGTTTTTTTTGGGGGAAATCATGGTTTGTGGTTTGTGTCACAAAAACGAATGAAGAAGTGTTTTCTTGTGTAAAGGGGTGTACCATGCTTTTGGAAGTTGTTTTGTGTTTGATCGCCACCGGTATCTTTCTTCTCGCAATTTGCTGGTTTTTGTTGGGACCAAAACCAGCGAAAGTTGTCGAGAAAAAAAATCCGGCCAAGGCTCCGCTTGATGAAAAAAGTCGGGTGAAGCTCAGGCCAAGAGATTTGATTGATTTTGAGGGAGAATGGTGCCCCGATTGTAAAAGGGAAATCTTTTCCTCAAATGGAGGCGTTTGTCTCTTTTGCAGTGAACAACCCTTAAGCCCGATCGGGAAATGTCCTAGTTGTGGGGAGATTTGGAATGTCTCCAAGGATGTCGGCTGTCCTTATTGCCCACGGCCGAAGGATTAAATCCTCGTATTTTCTAAATCCAAATTGGAAAAAGTTTTACAAGAGGGGGAAAAAGCATGATGCAAAAATCTCCTTCCTTTCTTTCAGCGCATAATTAAGGTTATGTTTTGAAAGAAGGGAAGCGCATTGCTTCTTTTTTTGGGTTTCCTAACAGGAGCAGGTTATGTTCATGTTCATTTCGGTTGCCGTTGCCGCAACATTGATCGCTGCGCTTATTATCAGTGCGGATGAAATTTGCGGTTTCGTGATGATGCTCATGGGTCAGGATGGCCGATGGGTGGAAAATCACGAAATTGTTTACGGCGCACAGCCAAAAAATTGGTTGCCAGGTCCCAGACGGCCCGGTGAGTGGTGGCGGGACGCCGCTGCTAGGAATATGGCCCATACAAATAGTTTTTGTACTCCCGATGCGCTAAAAAAGAAAAGAGAAGAAACTTTTCGCAAGTATGTCCAGCGTGCCGGGCAACCGCTATTGGATGCCCATCAAAGGTGGACCGAAGTGTGTGCCAAGGCTGGTCTAATGTAGCCAACATTATTTAGGCCAATCGTTCCGACTTTGTCGCGGACGATTGGCCCCTTTTCTTAACTTCATAACGGCGTTCGTTATGGGTTTGGGGTGAAGGTTTTTTTGGGGGAAATCATGGTTTGTGGTTTGTGTAAAGGAATGCGGGAAGTTTTCTTGCGTAAAAAGAAATTTCCCAAGGGAAAATACATCTCTTGCCCCCAGTGCAAGGTGGGAAAAAAGTACCACTTGCGGCTGAAAAACGAACAAGGAAGCGGATATCTTACCAAGGATGGCGAGATTATCTCTTCTTTGGTTTTGGACGTCAGGAATGATGTCGAAATGTTTGATTTTGAAGCGGCCGAGGAAAAAGCCAAGGAATGGCAGGATAAAGGATGGACTGTTTGCGTTGAGCAGATCTATCAAATGGGTCGATAAACTTTTTAGGAGAAGAACATGCTGAGGTTTTTGAGTTGGCTTTTCGGGCGTCAAAACAAACCAGTTCGTCAGTCCTGGGAAACGGCGCCCAAGACCGAAGAATTCTTGGCGTTTGCACGAGCGAACGCCGCAGAGATTGGGTCGGGGCGCCATCAAGCTTTGCCTTCTGGGGCCAAAAATCCCTACTACGAGCTTTTGCGTCTCTACTTTGAGCAGACGCACAAGTCCCCGTTTGCAGATGACCAAGATTGCTATGAAATCAAAGATTTCATGGTAAGGAACGGTTGGGCAAACTAGTTTTGGGGATTTTAAGGCGCTAGAGTTTTCTTGCTTGAAAAGCAGAAAAATCTAGCGCCATTTTTTATTATGTAATACTCACGCAATTGACAAGCTTTTTTAAATGAGTAAAATAGAGTTAAACTAAGAAAGGTCGAAATATAGATTATTGATAAAAGTTTAAAACATCAGAAAGAAATGACAAAAGAACCAGATCAAGATTTTCTTGAATATATTGTTAAAGCATTGGTTGATAACCCAAAAGACGTCAAAGTAGAAAGAAAAGTTGACGAAATGGGAGTATTGCTTTCATTGACCGTAAACCCAGCAGATATGGGCCAAATCATTGGAAGGGAAGGATCGACCGCTAAAGCAATCAGAAACTTAGTAAGAATCGTAGGATTAAAAAACCACGCTAGGGTAAACCTTAAAATCGAGGAACCAGAGGGTGGTCGTGTTGCAAGGCCAACTACTGACAAAAAAGAAATGTCAGAAGACATTGAGAATATTTCACTGTAATTTACAAAAAATAAAAACCGTGCTATTGTTAGTACGGTTTTTATTTTTTGTTGGCGACACCAATCTACAAATCGCACCCTAATGTACTAATGTTACGAATACGGAATCCGTAGACTCGGGTGTCATTCGTAGATTGGGGTCGCTTTATTATGATTACATTTGAAATAATAACAATTTTTCCAAATATCTTTGATTCTTACTTGAAAGAGTCGCTGATTTCGCGCGCTCAAAAAAAGAACCTCATAAAAATACATTTGCATAACTTGCGTGATTTTTCCGATGATGCGCGTGGCACGGTTGACGACCGGCCGTTTGGCGGGGGATTGGGAATGGTACTCAAAGTAGAGCCAATCTTTAAGGCCGTTAAAAAAATCCACTCCCACACACCCGAGCGTGGTAGTAAAAAGCAAAAATCAAAAGTGATTTTATTTACGCCAAGAGGGAAAAAGTTTAATCAAAAAATGGCGCTCCAGCTTTCAAAGCTAGACCAGATTATTTTTGTTTGCGGGCGGTACGAAGGTGTTGATCAAAGAGTAGCAGAAAAAATTGCCGATATGGAGCTTTCTATAGGCGACTACGATTTGATGGGTGGGGAATTGCCGGCCATGGTTGCCATAGAATCTATCAGCCGGCTGGTGCCGGGGGTGTTAGGCAAAGAAGCATTGCTTAAAGAAAGGATTACCAAAAGTGGGGGATTTATAGAGTATGCGCAGTATACGCGCCCGCCAAAGTTTTTGCTAAAGCAAAAATTTGGGCGGGCAAGGCCCGAAATTTGGTCTGTCCCTAAAGTACTCTTATCTGGCGACCATAAAAAAATAGAGGAGTGGAAAAAAGAACACGGCAAAGTTATTGAATAACATTCTCTGATATAGTAGAATAGCAATAAAACCAAATACTTCCACGCTTAGAAGTATGGAAGTAAGTAAATATGGCTAAATTTCTCTATAAATCTAAATTGTCAAAGGAGGATCAAGATGAACTTTTAATGGATTTTTGCGATTCACTTTCTTCCATAAAAAATTCTAAGGAAGCGGCGCAGTTTTTGAAAGATCTTTTGTCGCCACAAGAAGCGGAGATGCTGGCAAAAAGGATTAAAATTGCAGAATTATTATTAGCTGGTTGGTCATATAAAAGAATTACTGATTACCTAAAAGTCGGCGAGGGGAAGGTGGCTCGTATAAGCGAATGGCTCAAAGTTACGGGAGATGGATATAGATTGATTACCATAAGATTAGTAGAAAAAAGAAAAGAAAGAATAAAATCTAAGAATAATATAATACCAAAAGAAGGTTTAAAAGCTTTACAGGAGAAGTTTCCCGCCAGATACTGGCCAAAGTTACTAATTGAAGGATTGATAACGCATGCTAAAGTAAAAAATAAAAATAAAATATTAGAATCTCTGGAAGGGTTAAAATTAAAACCGCAACTTTTTAAACAAATAGAAAAAGAATTCAATAATTTGAATAAGTAAAGTACTTCTACACTTAGAAGCATAGCAGTAGTTGTAGTTGAAGCATATTGTAATATTTGATATTATATAAAGCATTGGGCGTGTGGCTGAGCAGCAAAGGCACTAGACTGTAAATCTAGCGGGGTTTCCCCTTCGCAGGTGCAAGTCCTGCCGCGCCCACAAAATTTTGGCCTGGCCAAAATTTTAGTAATCAGTTATTAGTCAATAATAGTTGTTAGACAAAAATCTAAAAACTAATAACGAAAAATTTAAAACTATTTTGGCAAAACCAAAATACGCCGATGTAGCTCAGTGGCAGAGCATTTCCATGGTAAGGAAAAGGTCGCCAGTTCAATCCTGGCCATCGGCTCAAGTGTTGCAAAAATGTTATAAATAGGGTAGTATTTTACAATAATAGTTTAAACTAGTCTAATTTAAAATTTAGAAATTCAGTCACCAATCATTGATTAGAAATTAGAAATTAAAAATTAGAAATTTCGTTGATATGGCCGCAAAAAAACCATTTTTAAAAATAACCTGTTCGGTATGCAAGAGGGTAAATTATTTTACCAAAAAATCCAAAGGCATGCTTGAGAAGAAATTGGAAATGCAAAAGTTTTGCAAATTCTGCAAAAAACACACCACCCATAAAGAGGGTAAAAAGTAATTTATTGTGTGACAAAGAATGTAAAAATCCGGTTTTTATTAAATCGGGTTTTTTGTTTGTTAGTCTGTGGATTATTTTTTTGTTTACATATTTTTTAATGCTATAATAAAATAACTATTTTATGAGCCAAAAAGGATTCGCACCAATAATATTAATAATAATCGTAGTAGCAATACTCGCAGTTGGAGGAGGAGGTTTTTGGTATTATCAACAGCCGGCAAACCAAAATAAGCCTGCTCAACAAACGCAAGAAAACCTAAACTCGTCTTCTGGTCAAGATATTTCTGGTTTGGGGGGAGAAGATATTTCTATTCCAACTGGACAGCCGAACCATCAAGACAGTATAAGGGATGATCTTGGCTGCTGGCCACCCTCTTGCTCTGTAATTCCTGATCCAAAAAGCATACAAACATGTACAGATTGGAAAGCAGGTAAACAGGTTGCCTGGCCAAGTTGTAGTTACTTTTCAGGTCAACCTGCTTGTCAAAAACTGTGCGAGGCCGAAACCAAAACAGGCACTCAAAGTAGCGGTTCACAAACAGTCAGTGTTCCTGTTGGTACTCCATGTAACTTAGCTCCATTGCAAAGGCAATTTAACAATACCCCTTATTATACCGGCACGCTTATTGATGACCATTTTCACATGCCACAGTTCTTTAAAATTGCCGACCATCCAGAAGCACCAGTTCTTGATCAGGATATATCTAAGCGAGATGTCGCTTGTCTTTTTGCTAAAGGAAGAGTTGAGAATGCTTTTGCTTTTTATGGAATACCATCACATTTAAAGACATCTGCATTGGAATCCATTAAGGAAATAGAACAACAATACCCGGGAGTCATTAAACATTTTCTTGAGTTTGTGGTATTCCCCGGCTATTCGGTTGACCCAGTGCAGATAAAAGGAATCCTCGATGCAAATAAGGGTTTATTTAAGGGATACGGGGAACTCTCGCTTTATTTGCCTCATTACGCCAACGTGAAACCCGGCGATCCAGCCATGAAAGAACTCTATAAAATAGCAGATACGTACAACCTTATTGTGATGATGCATCCTATTGAAGGGCAACAGCAGGCGGTAGAAGAAATGTTACGTGATAATCCAAATACTCAATTCCTTTTTCACGCAGCGGAAAGATTATCCGCATCAAATATGTACTTAGATACGTTTTTAGGAAAATATCCAAACGCCCACTACAGCGCAGATATCATACTTTTTGGCGATGACTCTAATGGAAGGCCCCTTCTTGATGCCGCAAAAAGCAAACAGGATTTCATTGCCAAATTTAAACAAAATTGGCAAGGCACATTAGATGTAAAAGTGGCTTTCTGGAAAAGCAAAATTGAAAAGCATCCCAATCAATTTCTTTGGGGAACGGATCGCGGAGCATCTCTCTGGAACTATGACCCGGAGATATCGGCAATACTTGAAGAATACTCACGGGCATTTATCGGTCAGTTGAACTCGGCGACTCAAGAAAAGTATGCTTATAAAAATGCGGAGTATTTACTTCAAAATAGATAAGTAACCCATTGCCTCCTGGAAAGATGCGTCACGCAAGGAAGGTCGCAAGTAGGCACGTAAACTAGCATAAAGCGTATTCTAAACACAAAAGAGGCTAAAAAAGCCTCTTTTTGTGTTATGAGGGAAGGAATTAAAGCATTTTTAAGCTAAGAACTTTGACTAACTTAGGAATATGTGTTTCTGTTGACAAGACTACTGAATGGTGATACGATGGGGGTGTGGGGTTAGGTGCGTACCAAACCCTACTTCACGCTTATGCAGGGGTTCCATGATATCCCTCTGCACAAAGCTTACCAGTTTGTGCTTCGCGCACAGAAAGGAGAAATATCATGGAGATGAAATTCACTGCCAGCGTCGTCATGGCTGTCCAGGCTATGCTTGAATTGCAGCAAAGGAGGTTACGAGTCTGGCTGCCAGGCCAGGAGGCAGAGTATGGGTTCTCTGATTCTCGTACTTCGCTCCCACCTCCGTGTTGGTGCAACTTCGCTTTTTTCCGGAGGATTCGGGCTCTGCCCATCCAAAGGAAAAAACGGGTTGATCCGGTGCCCGACAAGAGTGTCGGATACTGGGAGGTGAAAAGGGAAATCCACTTCTACCATGGCATGGTGCTGGTGGGCAAAGTCACGCTTCGCGGAGAGAAGTGTGATGGCCCGCTCAACGGTCGTGGCGATGACGACAAAACTGCATGGGCAATCACGAAGATTGCTTACATGACAGGAGATCGTGATAACGGTTGGCTCGAGTACGAACTCATGCCCACCGGAACCACGCTCATGTCACACATGGACGACACTGTTGTCGCACAGAAATAAAGAAGAAACCCAACCCTTCAAATGGGAGGCAATATCGGGAGGCCGGTAGTTGCCAAGCCGAATCCGTCAAACGATTCGGCTCTGTTTCAAAGGAATTTACAATGTAGATTCTTCTGAAGTGGAAGTATATCGCTTTCACCTGGCCGTCCGCATGGACGAACCAGTAGCTCTTTCAACTGACAACCCTTTTTCAGGAGGCGGAAAATGAGCAGGTTTGTGTGCATCTGTGGTTTATATCAGTCTGCTTACAGCTTCTGCCGTCAGTGTGGCAAGGAGCTGCCCGAGCAGGTCAAGCGAAAGGATACGCAGTCTCGGATCGAACACGACAAGTCACCTAGTTTCGTGCACGACGTGTGCCGCAACAATGGTGCCAAGTTCTGTCCCTATTGCAGAGACAATCTCCAGCAGGTCGCGGATCAGCAAGATGTCAGCCAGTGGGTCAGTGGCCAGCTCGCCGTTTCGCAAGGGCAGCAGATTCAGGCCAAGGAAGTTCTCCTTGTCCTCCTGCTCCTCGACGACAGCGGTTCCATCGAAGGCTCGGACAACACTCAGGCCGTCATCGATGGCTACAACGGTTTCGTCGAGGCGCTCAAAACTTCCCCTGGCGAAGTCCGCGTCAAGACCATGTTCCTCAACAACAAGAGGGACAATCCGTTCCAGCACCCCAGCGAGGTGCAACTGCTGACTCGGCAGACCTATCGTCCAAACGAAGGAACGCCGCTGTTCTTGCGAAGCACGCAGGCACTCGACCACGTTATCAACGAGGCGCGAGACCTGGTATCGCAGGGCTTCACCGTCCGCACGATGACCTTCATCTTCACGGACGGCGGAGACAACCAGTCGGGGCTGATTACCGCTTCGAACGTGAAACTGATCGTTGATGTCATGCTCACTACGAGCACTCACATCATCGGCGGGTGTGCGGCCAACGATGGACGCACCAATTTCTGGCAGGTATTCGCCTCGATGGGGGTTCCGGAGCAGTGGGTCAAGGTTCTCAAGAACGACGCCAGCGAGATTCGCGAGAGCGTCACCGGTATGGGGACAATGGCTTCCCATGCCAGCACTGACTATAAGTCCTTCACCAAAACCAGTCAGACTGGTTTTGACCGCAAGGACAACGGTAAGAAGTAGGCGCAAATTAACTTCACTAAATGCCCCGGCAAGAGAAATCTTGTCCGGGGCATAATTATGTAAAGCCTTTCAATGATATTTAGGGTAGGCATTCATTTAAAAATGCTTTTTTTGTTTAAGCTGAACTGCGCCAAAGGGTTTGCATTTTTATTTTAATATCCACCTAGTATTTTGACAAACGCACTTTATAAAGAAGGTCGCAGGTGGCCATATGTTCTTTCGTAAATTTGAAGAGGTGATTTACCAGTCTTTTTCTTTACAGAATATAAAAAAAGAGTAAAATGTAGCCAGTGTAGAGTTTCGTAGAATATAACAAAAGGAGCACTTTGACATGAAGAAAGTGAACGTTTACAATTTGCCCCTCGCTTTCAATATCTGTAACCAGATGTTGTGCGAATTGGAAAAAATTCCAGTCTGGACTATGGCGCCAGTTCCTCCAAAAGCAACTCTTCCGTTATCAACCTCGGTTACTTTTGCGGGGAAGTGGCGTCACTTTCAAAACAGCGTCTCAAAGGGTTGACATTTTTATTTTTAAAAACTATTCTGGTAATTTTTTGATTTGCGAAAAGTTGACAATGCCCTTTGGTATTTTGTATAATCAAACAAAAAATTAAAATTAACAATTAATAAAAAAAATGATGAAAAAATATTTCATTGTAGGTTCAATTGTTGCAACTCTCTCGCTCTCTCTTGTGACTGGAGTAGCGTTTGCCACTCATTCGTGGAATGGTTATCATTGGGCGCGAACCAGTAATCCCTTTACTTTAAAAGTGGGGGATAATGTTTCTTCTGGCTGGGACTCTTATCTTGTTACTACGTCTTCGGATTGGAGCGCATCCTCTGTTTTGGATACAACTATTGTAGCGGGCCTTGGCGGGAAAAATTGCCGTGCGACTAATGGCCGTGTCGAAGTTTGTAATAGAAAATATGGCAATAATGGCTGGTTGGGAGTAGCTCAAATTTGGATTAACGGCGGCGGCCACATCACCCAGGGTGTTGTTAAAATGAATGATACTTATTTTAATACAGCAACTTACAATACCCCTGCTTGGAGAAACCTGGTTATGTGCCAAGAAGTCGGCCACACCCTTGGGCTTAATCACCAAGACGAAAATTTTGACAACGCAAATCTTAATACTTGCATGGATTACACTAATAATCCCGAAAGTAACCAACATCCAAATCAACACGATTACGATGAGCTTGTGGCAATGTATGCCCAATTAGACGCCACTACCACTCTTGGCAGTACGGTTCTTCCAAAAGGCAATGGCAGTGAAGTTAACTTAGACGATCCGTCAACTTGGGGTAAAAGTCTTCGTAAAGATAGCAAAGGCAACAACTCTTTATTTGGTAAAGATTTGGGGAACGGGGAAAAGCTCTTTACGTTTGTTACCTGGGCAGAATAGTAGAATAATCGTTTGGTTGGAATAATGGCAAGAAACTATTTCTAAGGTAAAATAAAAATGAAAAAGGTCGTTTGTAAATCTATAAAACAAACATATGGAAAATCAAAATTGTAAAAAATGTAACGTGTCTGCTGATTCACCAATGGCATACAAGTGCGATATGTGCGGTGCCGAATCAGAAACTCACGATCCAAATCATTCTTGCGGTGGGGACCACTGCGTAGTAAAGTGTTCCGGATGCAAAAAATCAGAAACGCAGTGCGTTTGCTAACAGAAGTAAGAGCTTACTATGCGAATCTCGTTTGGCAATCGGATCTATTTCCGCAAAGAGACCGAAACTCTTTTTCTATTTTGCCAAACGAGATTCGCATTACTAGCATTTGGAAGTACACATTATGTAAAGATTAACCACAAAGGAGACCAGAGAAGGTCTCTTTTTGCGTGGATTCAATTAAGGTAACGGTGTTCGGAAAGCGGCGCCGATTCCTCCAAAAGTAACTCTCCCGTTATCAACTCCGGTTACTTTTGCGGGGGAGCGGCGGCGCTTTCCGAACAGCGCCAATTAGTAACCCCTCACGCTCCTGTGCATAATTACCCCCAAATATGCGGGAAAACATGGTAAAATAGAGGTATGAGATTGCCTCAAGAAGAAGTCAAAAAACGTCTCGTCCGCCTTTCGAATCTGGAGGGAA
>Ga0209542_10012499_pt1 | contig 14826 bp, 19 predicted proteins | sample RifCSPhighO2_01_FD_184028 | JGI IMG/M metagenome (GOLD analysis project Ga0209542, IMG submission 184028) | Soil microbial communities from Rifle, Colorado - Rifle CSP2_plank highO2_0.1 (SPAdes) (version 2) | ecosystem: Environmental > Terrestrial > Deep subsurface > Rock core/Sediment ...
GCGCAAAACATCTTGGAAGCGGTTTTCAATTCCGCGTGCACCTCCATCCCGATGGTGACGTTATATTTCATAGCGGCTCATTTCTTACTTATAGCTTCCCGGGGCATTGTTCTTGGCCCATTGTTTCAGCCACGCGATCTGTTTCGTGCTCGGTCCGCTGCCGTAGCGCTTGGCCTCTTTGATAGCTTTCGCCATCGACCATCCCTGTACCGAATAGCGATACAAAGCGACCATAGTCCCTGTCCGCGCGTGTCCCTTGCGGCAATAGACATTCACGGGCTGGTTCTTCGGATTCTTCACGAAGGAGAGGAAGCGCTTCGCTTCGACTTCTGTCGGAGGGTACGATTCGCGGATAGGCAGCGAGAGCTGGCGCAAACCGAGAGCGCGGAACTCAGCTGTGACGGTCGGGTCGCTTTTCTTGTACGCGGCGAGTTCCTGAGTCGTGATGAGCTTGACAATGCTCGTGGTGCCCTGAGAGCGGAGCTTCTTCATCTGACTCATCGTGGGAGCTCCGGAACGCGTCAGCACTCCCGGTACCACCACCTTGTATGATTTCGGATACGCGCCGCCATTTTTCTCCTTCGCGAGCACAGCGCTCCCGCTGGCAAAAAAGACCGCGGCACAGAGCATCGGTATGACGATGCCCCTGACCATCGATATGTTATATCGGATATTCATAAAACATTGTCGTTAATGTTTATTACTCCATCCTCAAATAATCCCCGTACTGCCGAACCCCCCTTCTCCCCGTATGGTATCACCTAACTCCTCCACTTCACAAATCTCGGGGAGTTCTATTTTCTGTATCAGAATCTGGCTTATTTTCGCCCCTTTTTCGATATGATACGGTGCCTGCGCAAGATTCGCAAGAATCACTTGAACCTCGCCACGATAAGCGGCATCAATGACTCCGCCCATCGTTTTCAACCCCGCCTTGGCAGCCAGCCCTGATTTGTCCCATATCAGTCCCGCATACCCGGTCGGGATAGCCAGAGCGATGCCTGTTTTCACGGCGCGCCGCTCTCCCGCCGCCAAAATGCATTCCTCCGCGGAATACAGATCGAGCCCGGCATCATCAGGATGCGCGCGCGTCGGCAGCTTCGCCTCCGGATCCATTTTTTTCACTTCGAGTCTCATAGGATATCTTTCACGATGCGGATGATGTCTTCGGACACTTTCTCGATGCTCTGATTCGCCGTTACCTGTTTCCAGTGATAGCGTTCTCCCAACAGCAGATGGAAATTCTTGCAGATGGTTATTCTTTCCTCGGCGGTTTCATTCCGATGGCCGGCTTCGATCGCCGTATCGAAACGCTTACCATGCATCAGGATACAGAGGTCGGGCTGATGGAGATCCTTGTTGATGTCCTCGAGATACTCGAGATCCGCGCCCCAGGTCAATCCCCAGGCGATACCCGTGCCGGTATAATCCTCTGCCACGATCCACTCTCCTGCGGCAAGCCTTTTCTGAAGCTCTGCTTCATAATGTTTGCGATTGTCGGCATATTTCTGCTGCAGCTCTTCCGTCGAGAGCTCGTTCTTTCCGCGGAATTCGGGATCACGCAGGTATTTGTAGATGAACGACCCTTCTGGTTCCAGATCATACACCGGATATTTCAGACGGCTCGCCTGTTTGCCCGCCGCTTGCAGAAATTTCACCAGGAGCTCGACTTGCGTCGTTTTCCCGATACCGTTGATACCATACAGCGTGATCATTTTCCCTGCCATAGTTGTCTATGAGCGAAGCGAATAGCTACTTTTATGCCTGCCCGACTTGGGAGGGAGCATCCCGCTTCAATTTCTCAATGCTTACCTTGCCTCTTTCGGCAATATTTTTTCCAGAATACCATCTACCTGTTTATACAGCTCCTCAAGCGTACTATCATTGTTGACGATATATTTCGCATCGACGCGGAGCGGCGGCACACTGATTTCCGTCTCGAGCAGATGATCTTGCTTGAACTCGGCGAACGTCTTGGTCGGATCATCGGCATTCTGGCGGCGCGCCGTGAGACGATCATAACGCCGCTCCATATCCGCCTCGATATAGATGAGCGTGAATTCCGGCAGCTTCCTGACCAGATCGATGTCCGACAGCCGGCGGATGCCGTCGATCACGACCAGCCGGTGCTCATCTTGCTTGACATCATTCTCTATGACGTGGGCGAGGATACCTTCGCCGAACCCCTGGCGCAGGTAATGCGAGATGTCCGAGAGATGCTTCCGGGTCTGCGGCAGATGCAGACGATCGAGGATATCGCGAAGCGAATCGGAAAAGCGGAACTGTTTCGCGCCGTATTTTTCCACCAGGTATTTCGTCACCGTGTCTTTGCCCGAAGCCATCTCCCCCGTGATCCCCAGGATTATTTTCTTCATCATCATTACCCTAGCGCTGATTATTTCTCCAGTACTACGAATGAAAACTGATATGTCCCGTTATCCAGCTTCTCTTCGCTCACTACTCTCGTGAAATCGCCGTATTCAGGAAAGAACGTGTCCGCTTCATATTCACCAACGACTAGCGTCAGATACAATCGATCAGCGAACGGGATGAACTGCCGGTAGATGCTCGCGCCGCCGATAATGAACGCCTCTTCTTGTTCCGATTGTTTCGCCTGTGCCAGCGCTTCATTGATGGAATGAACGACGGTGCAGCCGTCGATACTCAGCTCTCGATCCAGTGACAGGACGATGTTCGTACGATTGGGTAGCGGCCTGCCGATCGAATAATACGTGTTCTCCCCCATAATCACCGCGTGCCCCGCCGTCAGCTCCCGGAAATGCTTCATATCTTCCGGAATGTGCCACAAAAGACAGTTATCCTTGCCGATGGCACGGTCGTTCACGGCGATGGCAGCGATGATGCTGAGACGCGGTTCTGATATATTCATATTCCTCATTTTACCTCTTTTCCGCCTTTCTTTCAAACAAAAAGCCCCTCAAGGAAAACCTCCCAAGGGGCGTCAGAAAAGCGCTCTTTACACGGCAATCGGCGCTTTGATCGCCTCATGCGACTGATAGCCTTCCAGCGTGAAATCCTCGAACTTGAACTTGAAAATATCCTTCACCTCCGGATTCAGCCTCATCGTCGCAAGCGGCAACGGCTCGCGCGACAATTGCAGGACGACTTGTTCGAAATGATTATTGTAGATGTGCACATCCCCGCCGGTCCAGATGAATTCACCGAGTTTCAGATCGCACACCTGTGCCACCATCATCGTCAAAAGCGCATACGACGCGATATTGAACGGCACCCCGAGAAACGTATCGCAACTGCGCTGATACAGCTGGCAGGACAACTTCCCATCCGCGACATAGAACTGAAAAAGGCAATGACACGGCGGCAGTCCCGCTTTGGCCATTTCTTCGATATCCGCCACATTCCAGGCGGACACGATCATACGCCGCGAATCAGGGCTCGACTTCAGCTGCTTGATGACCTGCGTGATCTGATCGATGTGCCGACCATCCGGAGCCGGCCAATTGCGCCATTGATACCCGTAGATCGGTCCGAGTTCGCCGTATTCTTTCGCGAATGCCTCATCTGTCTTCACTTTCTCGACGAATGCGCTGAGTCCGACGTTCCATTCATCAGAACCGGTCTCAGGGACCGCTTGATCCGTTTTTTGCAGATAGGCCTTGAACGGCCACTCATCCCAGATATGCACGTTATTGTCGGCAAGGTATTTCAGATTCGAATCGCCGGCCAGGAACCAGAGCAGCTCGTGGATGATAGAGCGGAGCGCCATCTTCTTCGTCGTCAGAAGTGGAAAGCCAAGTGCTAAATCGAAACGCATCTGATACCCGAACACGCTTTTTGTCCCGGTCCCCGTACGATCCGTTTTCACGGCTCCGTTGTTCTGGATATGCTGCAGAAGATCGAGATATTGTTTCATAGCAATTATACCTTTCTAAAGGGTTAAAAGAACGAAAAGAACCGCTTGATTCGACTGTACCATAAACAAAAAACTTCAGCAAACATCACAAAAAACAGCATTTATTCAGGTTCTTGGGCACTTGAAAGTCTTGCAAGCACGGTTCCGCTGCTTCGGCGGATTGCAAGACTTTCAGTAGCAAAATTTCCGCTGGGAAATTTTGTGTGCACCAAAACTCGAATAAATACTGTTTTGCTCTCAATGGCTAGAAATTCAAGTGCATCTTGGAGGCTTGCGGCCTCTTGTCGCCCACATATTTGCTGTTGAGCCCTTTGGAGCCATAGGGCTTGTCGCACGGCGAGGAAAGGTATTCGAATGCCATCTGGCCGATCGGCATCTTGTAGTAGAGTTTGATAGGCAGGCGGCCGGCGTTGAAGAGTTCCAGCGTCATCTTGAGCGAATTGCCCGGATCGAGATAGCCGGCAGTCGTATGGATGATGAGACCGAGGCGGCCGAGCGAGCTCTTGCCTTCGAGGCGGCCGACAAGACGGTCAGAGACGCCCGTCTCTTCATAGATGAGGCCGAGGGCGAATTCCTGCGGATGAAGGATGAACGCCTCATCGTTCTTTATCTCTATCGGCTTCATCAGGTTCTTGGCAGGAGACTTGGGATCGATGACGAAATTCTTCGTCGTATCGAACACGAGAAAATGCCGATCCAGATGAAGATCGATGCTTGCCGGCTGCACATACTCAGGCTTGAACGGCTTGAGCGTGATTTCGCGGGCTTTGATTTCCTTGATGATGTCGCGATCCGAGAGAATCATAGGCGTATAGTATATTTAAACAAAGCAGACCATAGAGGTCTGCTGGAAAACGTCAGATTTTCACTGTCAGGCTCGGACCCATCGTCGAGCACACGCTGATTGACTTGATGAGTTTCCCCTTCATATTCTCCGGTTTGGACCTATCCAGCGTCTCACGGAATGTCCGGTAATTCTCGAGGAGGGCCTCAGCCGTGAATGAGAGCTTGCCGATCACCTGATGCAGGTTGCCGGTATCATCATTCTTGAAGCTGACTTTCTTCCCTTTCTTGAGCATTTCGACGGCTTCCTTTATTTTCGGGGTGACCGTCTCCGTCTTGGGCGAAGGCATCAGACCCTTCGGTCCGAGGATCTTGGCGATCGTAGCAAGTTTCGGCATCATTTCCGGCGTCGCGAGCAGCACATCGAATGCCTGCCCAGGCACCACTTTGCCGCTCTTGATATCGTTGATAAGCTCTTCTCCGCCGACCATATCCGCTTCCGCGTCTTTGGCTTCTTTTTCCTTGGTGCTGGTGATGACCGCCACCTTCTGGGTGCGGCCTGTGCCCTGCGGCAGGATGACCGTCGCGCGCACCATCTCATCCGACTTCTTCGTATTGATCCCGAGACGCACATGTATCTCGACAGACTCGTCGAACTTGGCGATTGTGTTCTCCTTCAAGAACGCGATCGCCTCTTCCGGCGTATATTCCTTGCCCTCTTCCACCTTGGCGAGTACGGCGCTGTAATTCTTCCCTCTCGACATATGATTGATACGTGGTACGAACGCCTCGGCCGTCATACGGACGGGCTCCCACACATTTAAATGAATTATGAATAATGAATCAGGAATTATGCTAGGAAATCAAGAAGGTTTTGTCTTGTTTTTTCGTAATTCTTAATTCGTAATTCCCTATTCCTGCACCCGAATGCCCATCGAACGAGCCGAGCCAGCGATGATTTTCGCTGCCGCATCGACATCATTCGCATTGAGATCGGCCATTTTCTTCTCGGCGATCTCGCGCACCTGCGCCATCGTCACAGTACCGGCCTTGTCCTTGAGCGGGTTGGCGGCACCCTTGCCGATGCCGGCTGCTTTCTTGAGCAGATCGGATGCCGGCGATGTCTTCAATTCGAACGTGAACGTGCGGTCTTCATACACGGTGATTTCCGCCGGGACGACATCGCCCATACGGTCTTTGGTCGCGTCATTGAACTTCGCGCAGAAATCCTGGATATTCAAGCCATGCTGACCGAGCGCCGGTCCGACCGGAGGAGCGGGATTGGCCTTGCCAGCCGCGATCTGCAATTTGATGACTGCCTTGATTGCCTTCGCCATAATCGTCTATGAGCGAAGCGAGTAGCTACGGTTATGAGCGTCCCGCTTCAATTCTTTAGTTAAATCTTATCTTGGTTCATACAGAGCCGCAAGGCGTTTCTGTGCCACTTTCATTCCGTTTCTACCCATTTTCTTCGGAATTGGGGCGGGATAGCCATCCTTTCTACACTTTCCTGACCTGAAGGAAATCCAGCTCGACAGGCGTCTCGCGTCCGAAAATGGAGACGAATACCTTGACCTTGCCTTTTTCCTCGTCCACTTCCTGTATCTTGCCGTCGAAATCCTTGAAAGGCCCGTCGATGATCTTGATGGCATCGCCGACGCGCACATCGATCTTGTATTTCGGCTCAGCCACGCCCATCCGTTTCTTCAAGGCATCGATTTCCTTGGTATCGATCGGCGTCGGCGTCGTACCCAGACCGATGAAACCGGTCACGTTGGGCGTATTGCGCACCACGTACCAGGAGGCGTCCGTTACCATCATATCCACCAGCACGTACCCGGGATAGATGCGTTCCTCGACGACCACGCGCTTGCCGCCCTTGATCTTGATCTTCTTTTCTTTCGGCACCAGGACATCGAAAATCAGATCCTGCATATCCATAGATTCGATTCTCTGTTTCAGGTTGCGCGAGACATTGTCCTCATACCCGGAGTAGGTGTGAAGCACGTACCAAGCGCGACCGTGATGCTGGGTTTGTTTCGCCATAGAGGAATGCTGCTTACGAAAAAAATTATCTGATGAGGAATCTCTCGACCAGAGAACTGAACAAGAAATCCAGGCTGCCGAGAAATACCGCTACCACGAGACTGATCGCGATCACCAGAATAGTGTACCGGATCAGCTGCTGGCGTGTCGGCCAATTGACGCGAGAAAGCTCCACTTTGGCCTCGACGAGAAACGCAACTATCTTGTTCATAGGCTCAAGCAAACTTTCCCTCTTAAAAAAAGCCCCGAGGGCTTTGTGGATTGATAGTATCAAGAGATCGCTTTATTGTCAATTTACCCTGTGTCATTCCGCCAGAGCGGACCAGCACAACCGGATGACACGGGGCGCATCCTAGAAAAGCTCCATTTCATCGAAGAAGGCGCGGTAGGCCTCCAGGCATTTGTGCGCCTCTTCGCGAGCAATGGCGAAGCCGGTCTCGTGAACGATACGATTGCGGATCTGATGGGCTTCAACCAGCAGATGTTTCGTTTCGATCTGACCGTCCGGGATACTGTCGAGCTTCGCTCCCATCGTCGCACCTTTGTACCCGATACCGGTGAGGACTTCATCCGCGAAGGCATCCGCTTCGAGTACGGCCACTTTATACTGCGATGGATTGCCGCTCTCGAGACGAGCGAGACTTTTCTCGAAACGGTTGATAGCCTGGAACTGCGAGAGGAGCGGCCGGTCAGCACCGAAGAGCGCCACCTTGAGATCTCCGGATAATCCGCGCAGCATAAGCAGCATCACGATATCGGCAAGCAGAACCGCAACATAGACGAACAGGAAGAATTTCAGCGCCGCGATGAAGAAAGACGTCGAAAAGAACGTGGCGGCACTTTGCCCGATCCCGTACAGTACGCCGAAAATGTCGATATTCATAGCCTATTTTTTAGCGGTTTGTTTTTCGAAAGCATCTGCCGCGCGAAGCACGGTTTCTTCATCGAACCATCGACCCATCAGTTGTCCGCCGAGCGGCAGTTCCTTGCCATCCTCTGCGATAGTCCCCATCGGAAACGATATGGCTGGCACGCCGGCGAGATTCGCCGTCACCGTATAGATATCCGAGAGATACATCTTGAGCGGGTCATCGCCTTTTTCGCCGAAACGGAAAGCGGGCTCAGGAGTGGTCGGCGAAAAAATCAGATCCACATCCTCGAATGCCGCTTCGAAATCCTGCCTGATGAGCGCTCGAACTTTTTGCGCCTTCTTGTAATACGCATCATAGTATCCTGCCGAGAGCGCATACGTACCCAGCATAACACGCCGCTTCACCTCCGCACCGAAACCGACGCGCCGCGTATCCAGATACGTTTCGAGCAATGTGCTGGTCCCGGCCATAGAATCCTCCGCGTCATTGACGCGCAGACCATACTTGATGCCATCGAAACGCGCCAGGTTGGAACTCACTTCCGAAGGCATCAGGATATAATAGACTGCCAGAGCATAGATGCTGTGAGGCAGAGAGATCTCCTTGATAGTAGCGCCGAGCTCTTTGAACCGCTCGATCGCCTGATCCGCTGCCGCACGCACCCGCGGATCCAGAGTATCCGAAAAATATTCTTTGGGCACACCGATAGAGAGTCCTCGGATATCGCCGGTCAGATAGTCTTCGAACGGCTTGCCATTGCCGCTCTCAGCCGTCGTCGCGTCATGCGCATCGGAACCGGCTATGCGGGAGAAGACGATAGCCACATCCTCGACGCTCGTGCCGAAAGGGCCAATCTGATCCAGGCTCGAGGCCATCGCTATCAGCCCGAAACGCGATACGCGTCCATAGGTTGGTTTCAGGCCAACCAAACCGCAGAATGAGGCTGGCTGGCGGATAGAGCCTCCCGTATCGGAACCGAGCGACCAGACGGCTTCCCCGGCCGCTACCGCTGCCGCTGACCCGCCTGAAGACCCGCCGGGGACGCGCTCCGTATCGACGGGGTTTTTCGTTTTCCGGTACGCGCTCGACTCCGTAGATGAGCCCATCGCGAATTCGTCCATATTGGTTTTGCCCACGATGACCGCGCCGCGCGCTTTCAGTTTTTCGATGACGGTCGCATCATAGGGAGCGATATAGTTATCGAGGATCTTCGATCCGGCGGTCGCGCGCACGCCCGCAACGCAGATATTGTCTTTGATCGCACCGGGAATGCCGGCCAAGAGATCGATACTTTCGCCGCGCGCCAATCGCGCATCGACCAAAGATGCCGCTTCCAGCGCTTGCGTACGAAGCGTAGTCAAATACGCCCCGATGTCGCCATCTTTCTCTTCGATAGCCCGGAGATACTGTTCGGCAAGCTTGGTCGCCGTCACCTCGCCTGCGACGAGTTGGTTATGCAAATCGCGGATCATAAATAATGTAAAATGGAAATATCACAATGAAAAATGACGGATAAAAATTGAAACCGAATAAGTGCCGAAGTTTTTAAGTATTCGGCATTTTTTATTTTGCATTGTCATTTTGATTTTTGATTTTTTCACTTTGATTTTTTAGAATACCGACTTTACTTTTATGAAACCATTCTTCAGTTCCGGCACATTTTTCAGGATATCTCGCACACCCGCGTCCCCGAATGCCACAGTGACATCCGCGCGAGCCGCCCCCGTCGTCCCGGTGATGTGACCGATAGGCTCGACATCATCCGTCGCCACGCTCTCGAGCTCGCAAAAAAAATCCAGTATCGCCGAAAGATCCTTCCGATACCGGTCGATTTCCTTGTCCTTGATCCCGATCCGGGCCAGGAGCGCGATATTTTTTACCTCTTCTTTGGAAAGCATAAGAAAAGAATCAAGAATTGTGAATCGGGAATTATGAATCGGAAAAAATCTTGATTCCTGATTCTTGATTCCTGATTCTTCTTACTATTTTAGCAAATTTATAAATTCATTTTCAGACAATATTTTTACACCGAACTCCCGGGCCTTCGCTAACTTGCTGCCCGGGTTTTTTCCGGCCACGACATAATCCGTCTTCCGGCTCACAGAAGCGGCGACATCCCCGCCTTTTTCCTTAATCATAGCCTTGGCGGCATCTCTTGTAAAGGAAACCATCTCTCCTGTCAGCACGAACGTCAGTCCGCGCAGAGATTGTTCGGCGGGCGCTTTTTGCCGAGGCAGCCGTATCTCCACTCCCTCTGCCGCAAGCGTTCTCAAAAGCTCCTGATTTTTCACGTCGCTAAACCACTCTACCAGGCTTTCCGCTGATTTTTCTCCGATGCCATTAATGCTCATCCAGGCATCTTTCGTCATTTGTGGGAACCATTTGATAATGTCAGGAAGGTTCTGAATTTTAAAATTCTTGCTTTTTGATCTATTTGGAAATTGGAAATTGGAAATTGGAAATTGCCTTGTCATGCTTTGCATGATGAGGTTGGCGGTCTCTTCTCCGACATAGCGGATGCCGAGCGCGAACAGGAATTTATGAAGCGCTACACGTTTGCTCCGCGCGATGGCCTCTGCGAGCTTGGCGGCGGATTTTTCCGCGAACCGCTCCAGCGGTTCGAGATCTCCCGGGGTCAGCGCAAAAATGTCGGCCATATCCTTCACGAGCCCCTCATTCATCAGGAGCTCGACGATTTTCTCCCCCATTCCGACGATATTCAGCCCTTTCTTCGATACCGCGTGGATGATCTTTTCCCGCTCGACAGCGAAACAGCGCGGATTGACGCAGTAGAGCGCCGCGCTCATCTCGCCCGCATCCGCCTTGCCTCCCACCGCGATCCGCCGCACCCCTCCGCCGCAGATAGGGCATTGTTTCGGCTCGCTTACTTTCTTTTCCTTGCCGTCGCGCAGGTTCGCCATCACGGAAACGATTTCCGGGATGACGTCCCCCGCTTTCTGGATGATCACCGTATCGCCGATCCGCACGTCCAACCGCTTGATCTCATCGAAATTATGCAGCGTCGCCCGGCTCACCACCGAGCCGGCCACGCGTACCGGTCGCAGATGCGCCACCGGCGTGAGCGCTCCCGTCCGTCCGATCTGCACCCGCACGTCTTCCACGACAGTCGTCGCCTGCACCGCCGGAAACTTATAGGCGACTCCGAAGCGCGGCGACTTGCCGGTATAGCCGAGCTCGTCCTGCAGTTTTTTCTGGTTCACCTTGATGACGATGCCGTCGAGCGCGTACGGCAGGGTCTGGCGCTTTTTCCCCCATGCCTCATAATACGCCTGTATCTCCTCAACCGTTGTGCACACCCGAAAATGCTCATTCACCTTGAATCCTAGTTTTTTCAGCAATTCCAATTCTTCTTTTTGCGTTTCCGGAAAAGCATGCATTCCTGATTCTATCCGATCGATATCATAAATGAACGAATCGAGCTTGCGACTGGCCGTCACTTTGGAATCCAGCTGGCGGATCGCTCCGGCGGCGGCATTGCGCGGATTGGCGAAGAGCGGCTCATCGTTTTGCTTACGCTCCCTGTTGATGCGCCCGAGCTCCTGCTCGGAAAGCCAGGCTTCTCCGACGACGGTCAGGCTGATCGGCTCGCTCAGACGAAGCGGGATGCTCCGGATCGTGCGCAGGTTCGCCGTCACCTCCTCCCCGATGACTCCGTCGCCGCGCGTCGCCCCCTGCCGGAGCACCTCCTCTTCGTACGACAGGACGATCTTCAGGCCGTCGATCTTCAATTCGCAGATATACTCGACGCTGCCGCGCACGCCCTTCTTGCCGAGCATCCGCTTGATCCGCTCATCCCACGCCCGGAGTTCGGAAACGTCGAACACGTCATCAAACGACCACTGCCGCGTCGCGTGCCGCACCTTGCGGAAAGCTTTCAGCGGTTCTCCGCCGACGCGGAGCGTAGGACTCGTCTCGCTGCGGAGCAGAGGAAATGCGCGTTCCAGATCTTCTAGCTCGCGTATCAGGGAATCGTAAGCTTCATCGGAAATCGTCGGCTGATCCAGGGTATGATAAAGTCGCCGATGCTCATCGATTTCCCGGCTCAACCGCTCTGCTCTTTTTTTGGCCTCTTCCTGTGTCAGCATAGTATCAGTATATCACCTCCCAGACAGCAAAAAAACAGCTTGTTTTCGCATACCAGCTGTTCAAAAAAACCTCTCAAATCTGGATAAATCCGCTTTCCCCATAATCCACGAGCGAAACGGACGATTGGATCCGAGCCCGATGCGCCGCATCTTGGGCGATTTCCAGAGAAATAGTGACCTTGCCTACCAAGAGAGGCGTGGCCGCGGCATCCGATGGAACAACCAAGAATCTCCCGGCGGTGATATCTGTCGCGATGGCGGTGAACGCCGGCAAGCTCTTGGACCGGCAATCACTCACACCGGTCGCAGTCTGCCGCGCTACCTGCAAGTTCCCGCCTGAAACGCGGTACAGGAAACATACGCCCTGGGAATGATCGTAAAATTTCACGAAGGATTGGTTGCCCGCAGCGCTCACCACCGAGCTCGTCCGCAGCTCCTTGGCGAGCGTATTGAGAGCGAATTGCGCCGCCTCCACATCGAGCTGCACCGTTTTCGTATAACGATATCCGCTGAACGCCGAGACGAAGATCTGCGATACGGCTGTCATAATAGTCAGGAACATAAACAAAGAAACCAGCACTTCGATCAGAGTGAATCCTTTATTGCGTTTTCTGCGATGCTGCGATGAGAACATCATAGGCTACTTCCAGTTAGTCAGGGTGATTTCCGTAAAAACACAGCTGTTCTGAGCCGTGCAATTCGTCGTGTTGGTCGGCGACGGCACCGCTGCGCCGCCCCAAAAGACGAAACTGCGCACCAGCGCCTTTTCTTGCCCTGTGGGCGCATCCGTATAGTCTATGTAGACATAGCGCGAAAAACGCTCGGGTCCGGTACCGAAGTGCCCATAAAAACCGCCGACGTATTGGAGAGCATAGCTCGATGCCGGCCTGGAGTTCTGGCAGTCCAGACTGGTCATCGGATCATTATAATCGATCCGGCAATTTTTTCGATTGGTGAAGAAGGCGGCGAAACCATTGCCACCAGAAGCAACATTATTATCGCGTACGTTACGCACGAGCTCCACGCCCTCTTGGGCCAGCTCGACAGCGATGATCGTATCACGGGTGTCCAGAGAATGCCCCAGGCTCCCGGAGATCAGCACAGTCGTCGCCACCAGTCCGATAGTCAGCAAGAACGCCGAAATGAGCACCTCTATGATCAAGAAGCCCTGCAGTTTTTCGGTAAACGGTTGTGTGTTGCGACACGGCATATTTTCTTCTGCTCATTTATGGACACGCGCTCCCGCGCTGATCCGTGATCCTGCCATCGGCATACACGCACACCACGGAAGAAGTCGATTGTTTCGAAAGGATGGCCGCCTTGCTTCCGCCGCTGAAAGACAGCGCAGCGTGTGGCAGAGAGAACGTCAGGACATCTGATGTGATGAATACGACACCATTCTTCAGGGTATACGAGGCGATAGACGATGTCCGATTGCACACCGCTCCGTTTTTATACATATAGTCGGTGCTGTAGGTTGCTCCGCTCCAGCTGACGCGAAAACCGCACGGATCGGTGCCGGCTACTATCTGTCTCCCGGTCAATGCATAATTCTGCACTTCGCGTATCGCGCTGGCAACGGCGCGCGCATTCGTTTCCAATTCTCTCTCTGTCCGCCCATTGCCAAGCGATACTATGGAAACCACGGCCATTATACTGACGATAGACAACACTATCAGCACCTCAATGAGCGTAAACCCCGCACTATTTTTACTGAAAGCATTCTTAAACTTAAAGGCTATTGCGGCACAACTTCGTCCAACGCTAGATACCTCCATCTCGTAAACAGAGTGCGGGGCAAACGCCTTGAAGTCATTTTTTCGGTTTGTAAGCATCGGGATTGTAGTTTGATATTTGTTGTCCTGCGCTGCTCTCAAACGAGCGGATACGCTGTATTCTCTATCTCCATTCTATCAGAAAACTGATAAACAGTCTTTATCGGTTCCATCAGACAGCCAGATATCGGAAAAACCACGGGCAGATCTCCGGCAAAAACAGGGTCAGCATCACCCCTGCCACCAGAAACGGCGCGAACGGCAGCTGGCTTTTCAGATTTTTTTGCTGATAGAGTATGGCGAAAACACCGACGAGCGCGCCGAGTCCGAAAGAAAGCGTGAGCATCGGCAATATCAGGTGCAGACCGACTACCGAACCGGCGACGAACCCGAGCCACACATCCCCCCAGCCCATCCAGGTCTCTTTGGACATCCAGACCAGCAGGAAGAAAAAACCGCACACGACCATCCCACCAAGCAACCCATACCACAAGCGTGAACCGAAAAACGGCTCGGATACCAGCAAAAAGTGCGCTCCGAGGAAAAGATACGTCAGAAAAGCGCTTATGATGAGCATACTGATCGGGATCTCCATATGCCGCAGATCATACGCCCCGATGACCACAAGACAGCTCAAGGTAAAGAGGAGCCACCCCGTCGTCAGCCACGATACGCTGTCGAGAACAGAGAAAAAGTACTGTCCCGTCAGCATAAACAGGAGGCCGGTCACAAGCTCCAAGAGCGGATACTGCCACGATATCCGCTTGTCGCAATCCCGGCAGGCGCCCCGGAGCAAGATGAAGCTCAAAAGCGGGATATTGTCATACCAGCGTATCTGATGTTCGCAGTGCCGGCAGAAAGAGCGGCCCAACAGCGTCTCGGCATCTTTCAGCCGATATACCAGGACATTGAGGAAGCTTCCGACAATCAGTCCGGAGGTGAAAAAAACAAGCGAAACGGCCGAGGTATCCATATATTATAAAAAATTATGCAGTCTTATTGAAACGATGCAAAGAGTCTTCCGAAAAATTCGAAAGACTCTCTATCGTTCTAATACGATGAAACTGTCAAAGAAATACTCTAACAACCAGCACCGGCATACGTCGCGCCCGTATTGGTCACGGTCGCTGTACAAACAATCGCCGTGTTCACAGGAACAGCATCGATACTGAACGAACCATTACCAGATGTTCCACAACTCGGCGAAGCGGCGAATGCGGCATCCCAGTTAGTCATTGCTGAATCAACTGGCGGTGTCGGATCAACCGTATCGCACTGGATGAGGAATCCCGCGACTGCCCCCGCTGTTTCAGACTTGAAGGCAGCCAACTGTGCCTTGGTGCGAGCAT
>Ga0209542_10012501_pt1 | contig 14825 bp, 17 predicted proteins | sample RifCSPhighO2_01_FD_184028 | JGI IMG/M metagenome (GOLD analysis project Ga0209542, IMG submission 184028) | Soil microbial communities from Rifle, Colorado - Rifle CSP2_plank highO2_0.1 (SPAdes) (version 2) | ecosystem: Environmental > Terrestrial > Deep subsurface > Rock core/Sediment ...
CGTCACCGGCACGCGCATCGACGGCTTCACGGGGGGCATTGGTGTTGGCGGTGGCGCGGGGCAAGTGTTCACCACCTGCACCTTCTCGAACGGTGGAGCCGTCTCTGTCACTAGTCAGTCGGTTGATTTTACCGGATCGTCCGTCACCGGCTCGACCGTGGCGGCAAACACTTCTGCGCTGATATGGAATGTGGATACAGACACGGATGGCCTGCTCGACAACATGACCTTTTCCAAAGGTACGAACGCGCATCACGCTATTGAGTTTGGTACAGCACTGACCTTACCAAAGTCCATAACTCTTAGAGGTATCGACTTTACTGGGTTTAGTGCTACGGAGGGCGGCACTACCGGTGATGAGACCTTTCACATCAAGGATACAACGGGTACCTTGACCATTAATCTCATTGGATGCACTGGTAATGTTGGCTACAGAACAGACGGAGCCAGTGTATCAATAGTTCAAAACCCTGTAACCACACTAATCAATATCAAAGATTTTGATGGTAATAACGAAGCAGGTGTAGCAGTATACTTGGAAGGCACATTTGTAGATTCCGGCTCCCACACTGGCGGAAATGACGCTGCAGACCTCACAGACAGTGGTCAATCATGGGGCAATCTTGTAGGGCAAAAGGTGGTAAACATGACTGATGGCAGTGCTGGTACAATTTCCGCAAATACTGCCACGACCATTACCGCCACCCTTGCAGAGGGTACTGATAATAATTGGGACACGAACGATACATACATTATCAATGCTGACTTGCCGGTAGATGAGCCTGTAAGTATTTCACGAGGAGTTACTACCACCGCTACAGTGACACATACAGCACACGGTATGAACACAGGTGAATATATAAAATTTAGTGGCATCACTGATGATGAAGACGATAATAGTGGGGCATTTCCGATTACCGTTATTGATGCGGACTCATACTCGTACACTAGCAATAACTCTGGTACTCTTACTTATACAGGTGATATTAGAGCAACAGGTGCTACAATATATGGGACGACGGATGATCCGAATGGGAATATTTCGTCTTCTCGGACGTACTCTCGTAACCAGCCTTTAACCGGCTATGCAAGAAAATCAGATGATGGAGTGACTTATTTTAAGGCCATAGATCTTGACGACACGGTAAATAGCTCAACAGGATTAACAATTAACAGGCGTTTAGTTGAAGATGGATTAGTCAACCCATAAAACAAAATAATTTTAATAAAAAATATGAGTAATTTATCTGAAGAAAGAATGAAGGAAATTGAGGAAACAAAAGAGGTTGTGAAGACAATGAATGTTAATGCTGTAGCTCAGCTATTGACAGATGTTCAGAACGACAACCACAAGATAAAGTCTGAACAGATAGACCTTAAACGAATAGTGACAAACCTCACCCAAGGTCAAACAGAACTACGAGCTGAGATAAATATGTTAAAGGCTATGGGTTTTAGAGGTAATATGGGAACAGGAAGTACGGTCCATTAAAAATGGTGAGTAGCTATGGCAATTACAATAGATTATTTAACAAGAATCATCAGTGTTGAAAAAGTCGACATGACGCTTGTTCAGTCAACTCCATTTGCGATATATGAATTAGATATCAATGATTTTCGATTAACATTAAAAGATATAGAAGACAACGTTGGGGGCGTTCCTTTTGTTGACACTCATAATCACAACACCATCGTTACGGTTGGAGGAGTGACACTGGCGCGAGTGGTTGAAATTATCAACGGCTATACAGTGACTTTTGAAGATGATTCTTATGCTGTAAACCTAGTAGGCGCAAATTCAAATATTGCGGATGTTGTGAATTTGAATACTGTATCTGTCAGAGCGGCAAACTCAGCAGGACTTATCCAGTCGATGATATGGGATGAGCCGATTGCAGACCATCTTACAGCGGGCACAACAGGAAAAGCTCTATCTGACGCAGGAAGCGCAGGAAACCCTTGGGGTTCACCAATTACAGGCAATACTGATGCCGGGACATTTGGTGAGTTAGTTGGAAAAAAACTCCTAACCGTAGCCAAATTCCTAGGCCTCAAATAACTACCAAGGGTTCCCCTTTGCAATTTGCAAAGGGGAACCCTTGGTGTGATATGCTAGGGCGATGGAGAGAAAGACGCCATTTTTAGTTGGAGAAACGTATCACGCATACACTCGCGGAGTAGAAAAGCGCATAGCCTTTGAAGAAGAAAAGGATTACCAGCGCATGCAAATATTGTTCTATCTATGCAACAGTAAGGAGTCTGTCGATATGCGAAATCTATTTAAAAAATACAAAGGGGAACCCTTTGTAAAAATATTCGAAGAGGAGCGAGGGGAAACTCTCGTAGACATTATTGCCTACGCGCTCATACCTAACCATCTCCACCTACTCCTAAAGGAAAAAATTGAGGGTGGTATATCACGCTTTATGCTTAAACTCATGACTGCATACTCGATGTATTTCAATATCAAACACGAACGCAGTGGTCCACTATTCACACGACCATTTCGATCCAGGCATGTGGATTCAGACGAATATTTACGATGGTTATTTTCTTATATCTTACTAAACCCGCTTGATATACATCAAAAAAATTGGAAGGAACAAGGTCTCAAAAATAAACGCGCCGCGAAAACATTTTTGAGAGAATACCCATATGGTAACTTTTGCGATCTCGCGCGCGAGCGACCAGAATCAGTCATTTTATCTACAGGTGATTTTGACTTAGACATAATGAAAGATTTTGATGACCTTTTGGGAACATATGTCGAAGAAATAAACACTAAGGGGAACCCTTGGTAGACCCTTGGTAGAGACGTTGTGGGTATAAAGGACAAAATACCCGTATTTCTCTGGTATAATTTATTAGTATGAAGATTGATGACCTTATCCAGCTACTTAACAATAGGCTAAGAGAATTTAAGCTTTCCAGAGATTATGCCAAGATGAGTGGCGATTTGGAAAGAATGAATGTTGCTGATAAAGAGATCATCGCTTTGGAAGATACTCTGTACCAATTAAACTTGTTGGTGGATACCTCCAAATCTGCCGCTGTTAGAGAGACCACCCTTGCGGAAGTTATAACCGATGGTTCAATCGCCGTTTTAGGTGAATATGATATCACTCCTTATGCTACCGATCCGGAGCACGAAGAGAAAATAATGAATATTTTGAGCAAAATGGCGGTGATGGATACTGTGGAAAAAATTGATGATTATATCAGTGGTAAATATTTGAGCAGCCCGGTTACTGGAGAGATGATTATGAGTGCTGCTCTCGCTTACATCGTAGATGCGAGATTAATAATGGCTATAATGGAACTTGATTCGCGCTTCGGCACTGTTGGTGTAGCGGTGAGCACTCTAAATCCGGGCAATGTCGGAAATGATGACGACGGTAATACTCGTACTTACGAATCATGGCAAGAAGGTGTGACAGCAGTAGCGGAGTGGCTTAGTAGGCACCGTGGATCAACAATTATTCCCGAAACACCTCTAGAAACTATTCTTGAATCAACAGCCACTTCGACACCAACCACTGCCACATCGACACCGATCATTACTACCTCAACAACGACCACTATTACCAATCTACCAAGTACTTCCACCTCAACACCAACAACTTCCACCTCAACACCAAGTACTTCTACTTCAACACCAACAACTTCCACCTCAACACCAAGTACTTCTACTTCAACACCAACAACTTCCACCTCAACACCAAGTACTTCTACTTCAACACCAACAACTTCCACCACAACACCAAGTACTTCTACTTCAACACCAACAACTTCCACCACAACACCAGTCACCGCTTTCAGCGGGACCCCGTCAGAGACGGTGACTGCCACCTCAACCCAGTCAACGCCATAGGCTACGGTCGCACGCCGCCAGAGCCTTTGACGACGGAGCGCGGGCGAAGCACCTAATTAATCACTTTGGAAGAACTCAATAAAAACATAGAAAAATTTCTCCCCTTCTTGGAAGATCTTCGCCGCCGATTGTACCGCGGGGCAATCTTGTTTGGTATATTCTTTTTTGTGGGCTTTTTCTCTACTGGAACGATTCTGAAAAAAATATTGGATACTATCCATCTCGACGAGGTTACAATAGCCACTTCCTCGCCATTTCAGTTTGTCGATATAGCAATGAATTTCGGGTTTTTCTTAGCTATTATGGTTTGTATCCCATATATAATTTATAGCTTTTATGTCTTCATTGTACCCGCATTAACTAAAGACGAGAAAATAAAATTATTGAGTTCTATCCCTTTAAGCATTGGACTTTTCATCATCGGATTTTCTTATGGGTTTTTTATTCTTTCTTTTGCTTTAGAAATATTGGCTTCCATGAATGTTCGTTTAGGGATTGCCAATTTTTGGAATATCGGTCAATTTTTGTCGCAAATATTTATCACATCCGCACTGTTGGGATTAGTCTTTGAATTTCCCCTCCTTCTGACTCTACTTATAAAACTGGGTCTAATCACACCCCAAAACCTCAAAGACTGGAGGCGTGTCGCCTACTTCATAATGTTTCTTTTGGGCGCTTTACTTCCACCCACTGATGGTTTATCATTAATAGCGATGACATTGCCACTTGCGTTATTATACGAATTGACAATATTATTAAATAACAAAAACCATTATGTATGGACTAGGACCTAAAGAAATAATCATTTTGGCTTTTGTTCTTGTTTTGCTTTTCGGTACAAAGAAAATCCCAGAACTTGTACGAGGTGTTGGTGATGCTATCAGGCACATCAAGAATGGTTTTTCAGATAAGAAAGAGGAGACAACCGATAAAAACAGCTGAAATCGCGTAACCATTGTCTGACCGCTTTACTTCCACCCACTGATGGTTTATCATTAATAGCGGTGGATTATTATTAAGTAATAAAAAATATCATGTTTGGATTTGGAACTACTGAAATAATTCTTGTGGCTGGTCTGCTCATCTTGTTTTTTGGAGCAAAGAAAGTGTCAGATCTTGCTCGCAATGTTGGGGAAGCTATCAAGCATATCAGGGGTGGGTTTTCGGATGAAGCAAAAAAGGACACAACCGATAGAACCAGATAGAATCATGCAGGTTTCTGTGCGCTGATGTGTAAGGTAAGCCAAAATAAAATATGAGGAATTGGAAACGTATTACTTTAGTAATTTTTGTTTTGGTTGGAGGTACTACGTTTTTTGGCTATTGGTCTATCAAACAATTCAATAACGTGTTTGATGATTTAAGTGCTTCTCTGGCAAGCACCTATTCATCTTATCCATCTTTTTTTAAACAAAGGGCGGAATTGGCTTCTACTTTTACAGAGATATATGGAGGGCTTGCCACGTCTACCAACTCAGAATTAACTTCTACATCTACAGTTCCTGAATTATCCTTCATCTTTCCCCAAAACAACACTAGGGTCTACATAGGATGCACTTATCCAATTTCCTGGCAGTCATCTACAACAATAAATTCATTGGAAACCGCTCTTATTGATGCTGGTACGAGAGAAGCTGTTGGGCCAATAGCGAGCGGATTAGCAAAAGAAAATACTATAGGAGAAGATTTAGTAAATTTAGAATGGAAAGTGGGGATTGTCTGGCCAGGAGCATACTACATTAAAGTAGTGAAGATCAATGGCGTTGAAGCAGAATTCAGAAGCAAAGTCTTTGAAATAAACAAAATGCCAGAGAATATAAGTACCATTGAGCAAAAAAATATTTGCAAGGAATCTGGCGGTTTATTTTAATTAAGTATTTTTGAAGCAGTTTCTTCCCAATTTTCTTTCAGCGTATTCAGGTATTGTTCTTTGGAAAGCAGCTTGGATTCAAGTGTTTTCTTAAGATTGAATCTCAAATTCTCGCGCTTCTGATTATTTTCAATCAAGTCCACAATGCCATTTGCAAATAATTCAGCGTTATCAGCCGGATAGATATACGCATCCTTACCGTGTTCTAACTCTCGCGCAATACCGACTGGCGTGGTAATTATCGGAAGACCGGAGAGTCCCGCTTCTACAAGCGCCAGACCATAACCTTCAAAAAGCGAGGTCTGAATAAAAACGTTTGAGGTTTTATAAAAAGAAGCCAGATCATTTTGCCAACCGACAAATGCAACGGCCCCTTCCAGATTAAGTTTTTTGACTAAAGCCCTTAGCTTATTTTCTTCGGAACCAGAACCGACTATGACGAGCCCGGTGTCTGGGAATCTATTCCGCACAAGCGCCAACACCTGCAGAGCCAAGCTGATATTTTTCTCCGGCGCCAGGCGCGAAACTGCGAGCATGATGAAACGCCACGGGAAGCGCGAGCGCATATCAAAAGAAACTGGCGCGTTTTCAATACGTTCGCGGTCAACATATATCGGTAAGATGAAGACCTTGCCTGCATCAATACCGGTCGTGGCAATAATCTTCTGGGATAAAGCTTTGCTCACCGTGCGCAGACTGTCCGCTTGACGGACCACACGACCGGCCATATATCGGCGTAAAGTATTTAGGAAACCTGAAAAATAAGGAGAGAGCGGATCAGTGTGAAGCTGGACCTCAAGCGTCAGACGCCACCTCTTTTTCACTTTACAAGCCGCCCAGCCGCTTTCAAATGGGTCTTGAGCAGTAATGAGAGAACCCCCTCGCACAAATTTTTTTTCCAGTACTATTTTTTTTCCTAGACTAGCTGCATCATATATATATAGCCACCTGGAAAAAGAATTAGTGGGGTAAATCCAGACATTCGGTGCAATCCGTTTGTCCGTAAAGCCAAGAGATTTTAGAGCAAACACTATAATGTGAAGTTCCTCGACGAGTGCTCCGTATCCCTTGATCCGTTCAACAACGGCGCTCCCCTCTTCGAAGAGCTTCCTATCTGAACCGATCATTAAAACTTTTAAGGACGTTTCCATATCTCCAGAAATTCTTCAGCTAATTCGTTCCAAGGATGTCTTATCCCAGCGTCTTTCAGTTCCTCAACATATTTATTGTGGGTATTATCGTCAAGCATTTTTTCTAAAGCTTTTGTAATCTCTGCTTGGTTCAGAGGGTCCACGAATAGGCCCCCTTTAGGAAAGATTTCGTTTAAACCCGTTTCTTTGGTCATAATAAATGGTTTACCGAAAGAAACCGCCTCAATGATAAAATTTGGACAGATATCGGAGTAGGCAAGAGAAATCGCGGCGTAACATTCTTTCAGTTTCTCAAGAACACGCCCATGCGGCTCTCCGGTGACCATGTCGACGTTAAATTTTTTAAGCATTTTTATGTTTTTTTCTGGTATTAATCTTCCGGCCCATAAAAAATTTCTTTTTGTTGAGATCCCCCCCTCGCTCCTGTCTGGAATAAAGTTCCTTACCACTCTACTCTTACCTTCTTTGATTTTATAAAACGAGCACCAAATATTTCTTTGCCATTCCGTGTTAAAAGCCAAAAAATCTGCCCTGCTTATCAAAATTTTGGTAAAAAGTAAAATAATTTTTTCCTTCGGATTCAAGATCGGCATATTTAGATAAAAAACGGGCAGGGTTAATGGTTCGTCTGTTCTGTTGACATAAGCCGACCAGAGGAAATCTCCTCCGACTCGTATCGTAATTTTCTTTCTTAAGAATCTAGCCCCTAGAACCGACGGAACCCCCACAGAAAAAGTATCCAGCGCAATGACCCCGTCGGACCAGAAAACGCGCGGCAGAATCTTAAGGAAGAAATACAAATGTCTGATGCCTATGGGCAAAACCCTTTCTATAGAGCCATACGAGGCTATATTTGATGTGTGCCCCTTTGCATTAAATTCCATGGCTAGATTATGGGCATACTGCGCCGGTCCTCCAACATCCGCTGGAGATAATCCTGTGGTAATAAGTATGCGCATCCTTATACCTTATCAAAAACCCGAGTTTTCATCTCGTCTGCAATCAAATCCCAGTCATATTTTTCCTCGACCATCTTTTTTGCATTTTCCACAATCTTATTTCTCAAAACATCGTCTTCCATAAGTCGTTTAACTTGCCTAGCAATACTTTCTGGATTCTTAACCTCGCAAAATAGCCCCGTCTCGCCATCTTTTAAAAAGTCAGGAATACCCCCCACGGGCGTAGCAATAACTGGCAGCCCTGCCGCCATCGCCTCAATAAATGAATTACCCATGCCTTCCGAAAGTGACGGTCTCACGAAGAGATCAGCTTCATTTAAATATTTTGGAATCTCGTCTTGAGACACATAGCCCACAAATTCTACCGGCAATCCAGTAGCCAGCAGCTTCAATTCCGATTCAAGCGGACCGGCGCCAAGAATTCTCAATTTAACATTAGGCAGAAATTTCAAAGCGTTGATAATATCTTTTATTCCATTCTTTTCCACCAAACGTGATGTGGTAATAAGTGTTATGTTCCCTTTGTCCAAAGCTCGGCTTTGGACATCTACTGTGAATTTTTTTACATTCACTCCATTTGGTATCACTTTCACTCTTTTTCTGTAATCCATCTCTCGCGCCCAATCGGCTAAATATCTCGAGATTGTTTGTATGATATCGGCTCGTGTAAATATTTTTTTAAACAACGGAAAAACAAATCGGGCTTTATGTTTTATATATGGTATTGGGTCGCCCTCTTGTAGAGTGAGTATGAAAGGCACTTGCGGGAAACGGAACTTAAAGAAGAGCGCTGCGAAGCCGGCCCAATTGGCCATGATGGCCCATGTGGCCTCATATGGTTTGGCTCTATGCAATTTCTTAGCAAACATAAACGCTTTAAATGGGTATAAGTTTTTACTCGTATTTATACGATATATCGTACCATTCCCCATTTTCTCCACCGGTGCATGCGCCTTATTGAAACGCGAAGTAATCACGTCAAATTCGATATCAAAAATTCGACTGGTAATTTCTTTAACTGCAATCTCTGCGCCACCTTCCATCGGGTAATACGCCAAAGAAAAAATAAGAATACGCCTATTGGACATCGAGAATTTTTTTGAGCTCCTCCGGACTTGGTTCCCTCTTAAGCGGAGATGCGGCTAGTGAGATGGAAACATCTCCCGTTTTTGCCACCACAGGTGGTTCTCCGATTACCGCTTTAAGCGCATCCCGTAAATCAGCCAGATGCTTAACATCCGGCTTACGCTGGTTATCGGTTTTTCTTTTCATACCTTCCAAAGAAACGGTCGAGAGAGGCGCAACTGCTACTGGTTGCACTTTTTTGACTACTGGTCTGGTTTCTTGTGGTTTGGCGATCGGAGCCGTCGTAGCCGCCCTGGGCGTAGGAACTTTCACTGCCACTCGACCCTCTTCGTGCCAGTCCGTTATGGTCTTTTCAACCTCACTTCTCGGTTTAGCATAGGTTTTACGAGAATATTCTATGATCTGATCAACATAGGAGATCTTCGGTGGCTCAATCGGGGGTATGGTCGTGGCAGAGAAAGGTTGCGAACCAATCCCATCTATCATAAGCTTCAGATATATTTGACGTAGCCCAAGATTCACGAGATCTTCCGCCAGGAAAACCGGCGCGAATTCCTTTTCAAGTATATCCGCGTCAAAGGCACCAATGCGGAAGGTAATCGTCGTACCGACATTGCCGAAGACCGCATCCCGAACCTCCTCTTCCATCTGTTCGATATATTGATGGGTAAGAGTGAGACTAAGCTTATATTTGCGAGCTTCGGAAAGAATGTCGGCGAAAGATTCGTTCGCGAAAGACTGAAACTCATCCACATAAAGGTAGAAATTGGGTAATTTGCTCAAAGCGACCCCACTCTTATCTGCCCTACTCATGGCGGCAAGATACATCTTGGTAATGAGCATTGAACCCAAAAGATTAGCATTGCCTTCACCGAGACGGCCTTTGGACAAGTTGGCGATAAAAATCTTTTTGTCATCCATGATCTTACGCAGATCAAAAGACGATTTTTCCTGACCAATGATGTTTCTCACCAAGGGGTTCGAGGTAAACTGGCCAATTTTGTTCTGGATCGCCGGAATGGCCTCGGCGGCAAATCGCTCTGTATATCCTGCATACTCTTTCACCCAGTAAGTTTTGACCGAGGGATCCGTGACGTTGGCTATGACTTTGTTGCGATAGACTTTATCGACGAGCATCATGTTGATGCCAAGCATGGTTGCTCCAGGATACTCGAGTAGAGCAAGAATAGTGTTCTGTAGAATATATTGCATACGATCGGAGAAACTCTCTTCGCCAAAAAGTTTCTTGAAAGCGCTCATGAGACCATTAACCACGAGGTGACGTTTTTCCGCTCCGATATCCTCCATGATGTTGAAGGAAACCGGGTAATCGAGATCGAAAGGAGCAAAATAAAGCACATCCTTGATGCGTTCTTCTGGCACGTACTCAAGAAGTTTCTCTGCGGTACCACCGTGCGGATCCAAAAACGCTATGCCGTTACCGTTTTGAATATCTTGAATAGCCATATTTTCAAGAAGCGTGGATTTACCCATGCCGGTTTTGCCTATGACATAGACGTGTTTGAGACGATCTTGAGACTTGATACCAAAACGTACACGTTTACCGCGTGAATCTGTTTCGGCAAAATACGTCACTTTTTCGTTCTCTGATTCTGCCATTTGGCTGTATTATACCCCACTTCGCTAAAGCTACGAGGGGCGAAGCAATAAAAAAAGAAAAAGGTCGAAGCGCGCATGTAAATTTCAGTAATGCCTCACCCGTTTACTTACTCACCAGCCTCTATTCGCCTCCAAATCTCAAAATAGGTGTCACGGGTTTCTCCAGAGTTTGGGATTCCCATATCATGTAGAGTAGCGTCGACAAAATCACCCCATAGAGGACTTTGGATAATGGCGGGTTCTTTATTACGGAGCTTTCCAATCAATTCCTCACAGTTAGACTTGTTGACCCAGTCCGGCCCATAGAACCGGAGAGAATGCTCGAGCTCACCAATTAGGTCTTGCCTAACACCATCTAGAAGCTCCTGGGTGACTATGTACTCATTGTTTCCTGGAGATGGTGTTCTTTCGTTCATTTGTTTAAGCATTATACATCTCATTCATTCTGCTAAAAGTGCTTCCTTAGTATATTTATTTCCGGCATTCCATAACATCCAACTATCTAGGCCAACATCATAAGTAGCTTGGATTTGGGCGCGGACTTTGTCCGGTCCATAAACAGCACCGAGATTAAAATCTTGTAACCACGGGCGAAGTTTAGAAGTTGTAGAAGTTGCTAAGTTATTTGATAAAAGCCAGAGTTGTTCCCTTTCAACCGCATTTGACATAGCAATTTTAACCACCTCATACGGATGCTCGGCAGGATTAGCAAAACCGTTCCATGTCGGGGGATAGTGCGAAGGATAGACCATTGGAGAGATATAGTCGAAGTAAGGCAAAGCGAGTTCGAGTACCTGACCTATATTCATATCATTCCCTGCGGTAGTCGTCATACCGAAAAGGTCGACAGAAAGTTTAGCACCGGTATCCTTAAGTTTCTCGCGTAGGTATTCAAAAAAACTTTCAAGCATTTCGGCTTTGGTTGCTTGCGGTGAGCTAGTCGAAGCCGTGCCGACAGTCCAAGCATATAAAACATCTTGCATGTTGCCGTCGGAAGGATAGCGGACGTAATCATAATTAAGTTCGTCGAAACCGAGGGCATGGGCCTCTCTTGAAAGTTCTATGATGTAATCCCAATAGGGCTTCGCCCCCACATCTATAAAAGAGAGACCCTTATAATCTTTCCAGACTTCGCCATTACTCTTTTTTTTGACCGCTAGCGCGGGGAATAGTTGCGTATAAGAAGGATCTTGGAAAACAGAGATGCGACCAATGACATAAATCCCGGCCTCGTGAAGCTCTTGGATAAACTCGCGCATATCGGAGACCACACACCCGCGACTAACGTTCGTCTGTGGAAAATTATTGGGAAATGAAACTATGCCGGTATAGTCTTTGATATCTATAACCACCGCATTCAATTCAGTGGTGTCGATAAGTTTCTTTAAACTCTCGCGCCAAGATGGGGTACCGGCCACACAGGCGGTCATGTACAACGCCTTAAGCGGTTCCGGAGTCTCCAAATGAGTCACCGGCTTAACAGTATCTGTCGCAGACTCTCCCAAAGGACTGGCCGGTGAAGACGCGCTGTACGTCGAAGTCAGAAAAGAGGGCGCAAGGAAAGCTAGCCAAACTAGGATAACACCTGAAACGGCGACCCAGACAACACGCCCGTGCGGCTTCAGCATATCAAAGCTGTTCTTCCTGGAGAACTTGTTTTTCGGCTTCCCTTTGAGCCCCTATTTCAGCCTCTCGACGCTTGTGCATTTGACGCCTTTGAGCCTTGGCTTTAAGAGAGAGGCGTCTGTCGATACTGGACCAAGTCGAGAGCAACACTATGGAGAGTCCGGCCACTACCTGAAAAAATGACTCCCAGGAACGGGGAAAGCCGAGAAGCGGCAGTAGCGCTATGAGAAAGCCCAGGACGACGATAATCTTATTTTTCGGCATTTGTCATTTACCTTGGCTGACATTATACACACTTTCCAGAATCTCTACATCCTTACCGCTTGCACGCAGAAGTTTAATGTTCTTCTTTTCCATACTTTTGAGCACCGAAACTCCGCTGAAATCAGTAACTACTTTTTCATATATCTCTCGAAGCGCAGCAAAATCTTTTATGAAACAATGTCCGCCGGCTCCCCTACCGTTTTTGTGGACAGGGGAAGCATATCTCGTTGGTACAAACGGGTCTACCTTTATCACTTCCTCGATAGCTTGCCAGTTTGCTCCCATTTTTTGCGAAAGATCGAATATAAGATTGAAGAATATAATCTGCGTATAACCACTGCCATTGTGCGCATATTTGATGATTTCCGCCTCGACACTTTTCACGGTAAAATGCTTCGGCGCTCTCGGCAATATGGAGTGAACCAGCTCTGCTGCTGCCTTTTGCTCCGAGGTTTCTTTACTTATACCAACAATATTTACGAACGGGTGAGTAGTATCACGACTCGCGGTCACTTCGCTTAGAAATTCCGGCGAGTTGAAAACAATGATATTGGGAAACGCTTTCTGGAATTTTTCTGTTGTGCCAGGAAGAATCGTCGATTTAATGACCGCGATTTTCCTTTTACCGACCAATGGCAAGACAGAGCGTATGGCAGTGTCATCGAAACCATTTGCGGTCGTAGGAGTCGGCACGGCGATAAAAACGACATCGCATTTCGCAATCTGAGCTTTAGCTTTCCTATATTGCGGTTCCAACGCATAACGCACGACCAAGTATCCACGCCGCTCAAAACCATCGGCACAACTTTTGCCGACGAATCCTTGACCTATAAAGCCAACTTTAACTTTGCTCATCGAGTGCGCGCACTAGGGGTCGAACCTAGGACCTACCGCGTATCAGGCGGTTGCTCTACCAACTGAGCTATGCGCGCGCCAATTTTGTTTACAAAATTGAGCGTCCCGCCGTAGCTTTAGCGTAGGCGGACCGCAAATTACAATATCAAAAAACTCGCCGGGTGGCGAGTTTTTTGTATCGTCCTCTATTTTGTTCCGCTTTGCCGCGCCGTAGTCCCGCAGTATGCGGGACGAAGGCGGGTCAGTCTCTCCCGATGTCTCTAGCGTTTATAGGATTACACTCAAATCCATTTCAACTTACGTTGAAATATCGACTCTATCACCATGCTTTCGCATAGATTTTCAAATTGAATTACTCCACGAGCAGCTTCCGCTACCCGTGCCTTGTTACGACTTAGTCCTTGTCATTGAGTTTACCGTAGGCCCACATAATGGGCTTTTGAGTACTCCCAACTTCCCTGACTTGACGGGCGGTATTTTGTGTTGTATAGTATTGCTACTCTACTTCCAAACATCACGGGGCAAGCGGTTTTCCCGCACCCTCGCGATTTCCATAGGTTCGCGCTTTTTTGCCAAGAGCGCGCATTTCGCTTCGAATTTCAGTAATCTTCTCCAGCCCGCCTGGCTTAAGATGTTCTTTGTTCAAAACCATCGTGACAATTGCTTTGAATCTTTTATACATCTTACCCTTTTTGGCTTGGGGAGGATACTTATCGAGAAATGGAAAGAGGTAATCCCTTAAGTCTTTGTTGCTGGTGATTTTATATTTAGCATGTGGAAACCATCCATATCGTTCATAAGAACAATCGAATATTTTTCCACAACCTATGGTGACGAGAATGCGCTCCAGGATTTCTTGATCATCCTTGCGAAGTTCAATCTCGAATTCAGGCCTTACATCAAAACCATTTTTAGTAGTTTTGTGTTTTCCGATACTAATCGAAAACGACCCTTCTCCATCAATAAACCCGACAACATAGTGAGGATTTAACTTCTTCCTATGAATTTGTTCCTTCCCAATCGGACCATCTAAAAGCGGATTGCGATCAAATGGTTTCCTTTTGGTACTACGAACTCTGCTGACTTCTTGCATGTCATCAGTATATCATTACTAATATACTTTCTCATTGTGTATAACACATCGAGGAAATGCAAGATCTCCCACGGTAACCGAATACACATTTTATCTACATCTCGATACCACGATACGCAAAACGATTTTTTATAGAAGGTTTCTCCATGTACTCGCAGGATGACCTTCGTTTTGCGCCATTGCTGGCATTCAAGCTACAGATTGCTACTTTACCCCTTCAATCCGACTCCTCACGGATTCGGATCTAGTATTTCGCTTCCAAGTGCTATAAATCACTTGGGTTGGACTTACACCAACTAGCGTACTCGATCGCATGGCGACCCGAGTACAAGACTTGAGAACGTATTCACCGCGGTATAGCTGACCCGCGATTACTAGCAATTCCGGCTTCAAGGGGTCGAGTTGCAGCCCCCTATCCGAACTGACGCCG
>Ga0209542_10012502_pt1 | contig 14823 bp, 16 predicted proteins | sample RifCSPhighO2_01_FD_184028 | JGI IMG/M metagenome (GOLD analysis project Ga0209542, IMG submission 184028) | Soil microbial communities from Rifle, Colorado - Rifle CSP2_plank highO2_0.1 (SPAdes) (version 2) | ecosystem: Environmental > Terrestrial > Deep subsurface > Rock core/Sediment ...
TCTTCTTATGCCTCATCGGAAGCCGCTGGTGTTATATCTTGGGGCTCGGGTCCCCGGCTCCGGGAACGGGACCGACCAATACCGGAAACGTTCGGCGAGTTCTTGCCAGATTCATCGCTCGCCCGAATGAAACAGAATCTGGATACGTCTGTATAAATCTTTCTTTGCGATCTTCTGGACGCGGAGTCACTCTCCGCCGCTTCCACAAAAAAATGTAAAATGCAAAAATCAAAGTGCAAAATTATGTTATCTTCTCGGTCAACATTTCGGATTTTGACTTGCCATTTTGATTTTTGCTTGCCCCGTAGCTTCGCTGAAAGCGAATGGTAGCGGGGATATTTAATTTTCACACTTTCTACTATCCAAAAACGCTACCGCACCAACCAGTATATTAGAGCCGGGGAGCTCCGCGTCATCACCGATGACGGAAAGAATTTGGGCGTCTTGAAATTGGAGGAAGCCCTGGCCGAGGCTAGGCGCCGCGGCATGGACTTGATTGAAATCGCACCGACCGCCAATCCTCCCGTTGCCAAAATCATGGAATTTGGCAAGTTCAAGTACCAAGAGGAGCGGAGCGAGCGTGAACACCGGCCTAAAAAGTCCGGCGGCGAGGTTAAGGGCATCCGCATCGGCTTTAAGACCGGCAAACATGACCTTGAGGTCCGAGCTATGCAGGCCAAAAAGTTCTTGGAGCGCGGCGATATGATTAACATCATTATGGTCCTCCGTGGCCGCGAAAAGGCGCATCAAAATCTGGCGGTGCAGAAATTCTACGAGTTCTTGAAATTAATCCCCATCACTGTTACCCTCGACGGGGAGCCGAAACGGATGCCTAAGGGCATTAGCGGGATTATACGAAAGGCCTAGCCGGAGCCACACCAGCGAATAACGAATCTATTCAAATATACGAATTCGTTTATTTGCACAATATTCGTTATTCATTGATAACACCATGTTAAAAACTCGAAAATCAATCACCAAGCGCATAAAAATCACCTCCTCCGGCAAACTCCTCCGGCGGGTTTCACGCAAGAACCATTTTAACGCCAAAGAGCGCCGGCGAACCCAGCTTCGCGCCAAGGGATTACGGGGAGTGACAAGCGTTCAGGCGCGCAAAATCTGGGCCTCACTCCCGCATTATTAAAACAGGAAACTAGGACCTAGAAAGCTAGCCCCTAGTCCGGCATTTGTATGCATATAATGGCTTCAATCACCAGTTTTCTAACTTCCTAGTTTCTAGGCACTAATTGTATGACTCGAGTCAAACGCGGCACGATTGCCATCAAAAAAAGACGAAAGATCTTAAAATACGCCAAGGGTTACCGCTGGGGCCGAAAATCCAAAGAGCGACTGGCGCGGGAGGCTCTTTTGCACGCCTGGACCTATGCTTTTCAGCACCGCAAGAAAAAGAAAGGCGAGTTCAGAGCACTTTGGAATGCCAAAATCAACGGCGCGCTTTCGCAGCACGGAATTTCATACAGCAAATTCATCGGCGCCCTCGCCAATAGAAATATCGGCCTAAACCGCAAGATGCTCGCCGAGATCGCTGAGCACCACCCCGAGACGTTCAAACAGATCGTCGAAGCCGCCAGATTGTAAAAACACTCTGCAGTAAATAGTAACGGCCTAAAATAACATTCCAATATTCTGCAGAATATTGGAATGTTATTTTGTGAATCTTAAGGCAAGCGTGCGGGCGCCAAACTAGCGACGCGCGAAAACTAGGGTTACAAGAAAAATCCCGACGCCCGAAAGAATCACCGCCGGTCCCGCCAAAATTCCGGCATAATACACCGCCGCCATCCCAAGAATTACCGAAAGCGCCGCAAAAAGAATACTGGCCGCCATGAACTGATAAAAAGTCCTAGCCACATTCTTGGCCGCAGCCGCCGGAATAATCGTAAGCGTGCCCATCAAGAGCGTGCCTACGAATTTGACCCCGAGTGCTACCACCAGCGCCAGCATTATAAGAAACAAAAGATAGCTGGTTTTGGTTCGCAGCTTGGTGACACGCCCCAGGTCGGGCGCCACAATTGTAAACATCAGGGAGCGCGAAATCAGAATCGCGGCAAGAACTACGCCAAGCGAGAGCAATATCGTGAGTACTGCGCCCAACGGCGTAATGGAAGTAAGATCGCCAAAAAGCGCTTCCAAGAGCTCCGGTTCCGGAGTTAACAGGATTCCGGCGGCAAGACTCGCGGTAAAAAGCACCCCCACAATCGCGTCAATCGGCAGATTAGTGCGCTTTTCGATTGCCAAGATGAAAAAGACGGCGGCGAAAAGAAAGGTAAAAGCCCCAAAAAAAGGATTAACCCCCAAAAGAAGGCCGAGGGCTATGCCAGGGAGCGCCACGTGCGACAGGGCGTCCGAAACCAGCGACATATTTTTTAAAACCATAAATACGCCAAGCACTCCCGCCGCCATGGCCACGGCAAGCCCGGCCGACAGGCTCAATGCGATATTCGATGCCAGAAACTCCGTTGCCATAATTTTTAGCCGGTTTTATTCAAGTCAGACACAGCTTCCTTGGTATTATGTATATGGTGGTAATGTGTGGGCTCGCCGTAAAGACTTGCCAGCTTTTCGGGAGTTAAAACCGTCTCGGGCTCGCCGGAGCAAACCAGAGTTTTATTGAGACACAGAACCTGCGTGGCGTAGCGAAAGACAACGTTTAACTCGTGCGAAACAAGAAGTATGGTGATGCCGAATCGGTCCTGCAGCGAATGAAGCAGATTGTAAATGGTCTGTTCTCCGGAAACATCGATGCCTGCGGTGGGCTCATCAAACAAAAGAATGTTTGGCTTATCGTAAAGCGCCCAAGCAATCAGCACTCTTTGAAGCTCCCCTCCCGATAAATTGCCGAGTCTCTCGCCAAGAACGCTCGCAGGCATGTCAACCAATGCCAGCGACTCCATAATTTTTTTGTCGGCGCCGAGTCCCGCAAAAATAAATCTCCGCTCATGCAAAAGAAAGAATTCGCGCACGGTGAAGGGAACAGTTTTGCCAACGCTGTAGCGCTGCGGCACGTAACCAATTATCGCATCTGGACTCCAATGTACCGCGCCGCGGTACGGCATGAGCCCCAGAAGCGACTTAAGGAGTACGGTTTTCCCCGCCCCGTTCGGCCCGATCAGAGCTACGACATCCCCCGGCATCACCATAAACGAAATATCCTCCAAGATTTTCTCCCGCTCGATCGTCACCGAAAGATTTTCAACTCTTAGAATAGGAGTCTGACTCATACCCATTCGAATTTATCACATTAATGGCCCAAAGCTAAATGACAAAGGCGAAGACAGTAAGCTATTTAAGTAAGCCGAGCATCTTATCGACAGGAAAGGTATTGAGCACCTCCCGTGTCTCCACCCACCCGCGCCTAGCTTGGGCAATGCCGAATTCAAGAAGTGCGAAATGCGACGTTGCGTGCGCGTCGGAGTCAATCGAGAATTTAACGCCCGCCTCTTTGGCTTTACGAATATGCTCGTCTTTTAAGTCGAGCCGCTCTGGGTGCGCGTCAATTTCCAAAATCGTCTTGGTGCGCTTGGCCGCCTTTATAATCTCATCCATATCAAGCTCAATCGGCTCGCGGCGATTGATAATGCGATCGGTCAGATGAAAAATAATATCCACGTTCGGGTTCTCCATGGCGCGAATCACGCGTTTGGTTTGATCGACTCGCGATAACTTAAGGCTCGTATGCACGGCCGCGCCGACCACATCGAGCTTGGCGAGCGTCTCATCATTAATATCGAGCGACCCGTTCGGCAGAATATTGACCTCGGCGCCTTTCAAAATCCGAAACTTTATGCCTTGGCGTTTCAAATCGGCGTTAATCTTGTCAATTTCCGCCATCTGGCGCAGAAGCTTTTTCTCATCCGCTCCGCCTGCCATGGCCAGCGTCTTGGTGTGATCGGTGATGGCGATATATTCCAATCCGGTCTCAATCGCGGCTTTTGCCATTTCGCGAATAGAGTGTCTCCCGTCGGTCCAATCGGTCTGGGTTTGCAAATCGCCGCGCAAATCTCCATATCCGATTAAATGCGGCAGTTTGTTATTGCGCGCGGCTTCTATTTCGCCCAAATTCTCGCGCATCTCCGGCTCAATGTAGCGAAGCCCTAATTTCTTATACAGCTCCCCTTCGGTCCGCCCCGCAATCATTTCCTCTTTTCCTTTTTCCTTTTCCCCTCTTAATTTAAACAGTCCGTATTCATTCAGCTTCCAGCCCTTTTTGATCGCAATCTGGCGCAGGGCCACATTATGATCTTTGGAACCAGTAAAATAATTAAGCGCGGCGCCAAACGATTCGCGCGGCACGACCCGCAAGTCTATATCCAGCCCGTTTTTCATCCTGACCATGGATTTCGTCTCGCCGTGCGCGTAAACATTCACGACATCCTCCAGGCCGACAAAATGCGCCATCACCGCTTTGGGTTTTCGGGAAACCGCCAAAATATCAACGTCGCCGATCGTCTCCTTCCATCGGCGGACTGACCCCGCCACCACTAACTCATCAACTTCGTCGATAGACTTAAGTTCGGCCTCTAGAGCGCGCACATACGGTAAAATATCGCCGAGGCGGAATCTGCCACCCGACTGCTTTAAAAACTCAATGCCTTTTAAAATTTTTTCCTCCGATTTTTTGCCGAAACCCGGAAGCCCCGCAATTTTACCGGCCAGCGCGGCACGCTCCAGATCCGCCACCGACTTAATTCTCAACTTCTCCCAAAGCGCCTTAATGGCTTTCGGCCCCACGCCCTCGATTGCAGTAAGCCCCGAAATATCTACGGGAATTTTTTTCTTCATCTGCTCGTACTCGCGCACATGTCCAGTCTTAAGATATTCTTCAATTTTTTCCGCGATACCTCGGCCCACTGAAGGAATCCCCCACAAGCCCTTTGCGCCGCCTTTCTTATATACTTCACGGACATCCATACCTAACGAACCGATTGATTCGGAGGCCTTCTCGTAGGCGCGCGGCTTAAAAGGCACATCCTGCATTTCGAGGAGCTCCGCCATCTCCAGAAAAATTTTGGCGAGGTCCTGGTTGATCACGAAACTTTTTTAGGAAACACCGAGCGGTATAAAATAAAAAGTATCAAAGCTCCCGCTGTAGCAGTGCCCCCCGCCATCAAGAAGAGCGCGCGGAAACCGTAGGCGTCAACAATAAGACCCGCGAGCGCACTCGCAAACCCCACGGCCAGCGCCACGGTAACGTTTTCCACGCCCCAATCATAGCCCTCTTTGTCTCTATCAATCTTTTTAGTAAAAATCTTGTACCAAGCCGGAAGATCAATCGCGCGCCCCAAGCCGGCCAAGGCCTGAACCAAATAAATATGAAGCGGCGTTTCGGCGAACGCAAATAGAAACAGCGCCGCGGCGGTGATAAACCCGCCAATAACCAGAAAAATATACTCGTCCCAATCACCGCGGGTGCGATCGAGAAACCGCCCGACCGGAATCTGCAAAACCCACATCACCATATAGATTGCCGAGGCAAAACCGGCAACTTTCACATCCCCGCCCACAATCCGATCAGCGATAAAAATCGGCAGAATCGGCCCTAAAAATCCGATGCCCGCCAAGACGAAAAAGTCGGAAATTACAAGCATCCGCACAATCGGGTTCATGCCCTGCGTCGCCAGGCGGGAAAGTGACATAGTCTACGCTCCAATCTAGCAAAAATAAACATATAGCGCATCTCTGAAAAAGAAAAATAAGCCAAATACACATATTACACACTATAGTGTGTAATATGTGTATTTAAGAAAGAGCATGAAGTATTTTAGAACAAGCTTGGCGTCTTGTTTTCTTCGGTCACGGTTTCAGGCGTTGCTTCTGCCGCGCTCGATACCGGCGCCTCTAGGATCAATTCCGGCAATTTACGGAAACTTTGGCGCAGTGTTTCCATCACCGCTCCCGCCCGGAGTGCGGCGGCCGGATGGAACATCGGGATAATCTTTTTCCCATCCACCCAGAAAACTTTCCCCTGATCGCGCGAGATTTTAGCCTCCGGCAAGAAATAATTCATGCTGTAACGGCCCAAGGGAACGATCGCCTTGGGATTTATAATTTCGATTTGGCGCGTGAGATACGGTTTGTAGGCCTCGATCTCCTCCGGCTCCGGATCGCGGTTTTCCGGCGGCCGGCGCTTGACGATGTTAGTAATATAAACATCCTCGCGCTTCCAGCCGATCTCGCCGATTAGCTTATCCAGAAGTTTTCCGGCCGTTCCTACAAAGGGCCGACGCAAACGGTCCTCATGAAACCCCGGCGCCTCGCCGATAAAAAGCACCTCCGCGTCGGGGTTGCCCTCGCCAAAAACTAGGTAGGAGATATTTCGCAACGGCAAAGCATCGTCCGCTTCCATCTCTTTTTCAAGTGCTACGAGCGCCTCTGTCTTTGTCATGCGCCCAGTATATGCAATGCGCCGCTTGAGGCAAAACGGAACATCTCGTAAATAATTCCGGCGCCAAACATTAAAAGCAGGGCCCACCAAACCGTTAGGGGGAGCGACCGGACCAATTTGTGATGCGGGAGTTTCTGCCACAACCAAATGAGCGTGATATTGTCAAACCCGACAGCTACCGCCCCGATGAAACTGATCACCGCAATGAAATCGGAAACTCCCAAGCCGATAAGAAAAAAGGGGATTACCGTAACCAAGACCCAGGAAAGCCGTTTGGGAACGCCCAAGTCAAACTGCATCAGCCCTTTATATGTCAGGCCAATCCCGATAAATGAAGTGATGGTTGCAAGAAACCCCGCCGCGCTGCCAAGAAGCGTTATGCGCGGGCCCAAAAGCGGCGCCATGCCGCTGATCGCCTCTTTAGAAACGCCGCTGATGCTCGTGGACATCACGCCGAAGACAAACCCGAGATAGAGCAAAGCCGGCATAACCGTTCCTATGATAATCAGAGAGCGAAATCCGCCGACATTCCTGCCAAACGCCTCGAAAACTCTAGGGATCACAGGCGTGCCTGTTAGCGCGAAAAGGATGGCGCCGTAGGCCAATGGAAGTTTAGCAATATCGTTTGCGCTAAATATTGACGTGCCCGCGTGAGGCAAAGCAACGCCGATAATCGCCAAGAGCGCCAAGACTAAAAAAATCGTAAGCCACCCCTCAACATCGGTTGATAAAGACGAGTCGAAATAAAACACCACGGCCCCGATCAATAAAAATACGGCCATGCCGGCCAGCGCGCTAAAGCCGGGGAAAATGGGAGAGATAAGCGCGGCGAGGAAAACACTGCCGAGGAGCAAATAAGCAACCATGGTGCCTGTAAGCGCTACAGCGTGAGAAACTGTGACTTGGGCTTGCCACCTCTTTCCAAGATAAATTGCGGCGTACCCCGGCAGACGGTGGCGCGCCGGCGTTGCCGCCACTACATCGCCGTACATTAAATGCACTAGCGTCACGGCGCCCGCCAGAACCATGATCATTGCGCTGCCCCAGACAAATCCCGCCTTCGAAATTAAAAACGGCAGGGCAAAAACCCCAACTCCCACGATTGTGCCCATAAGAAGCAAAAGCCCCTGCCAGTAACGTGAGAGCATAGAGGTCAGATCTCCATCACTTTTTCTTTGCGAATCAACTCGATAATCTTTTCTACCAGAGTTTTGGGATCGGAGTCGTAGATAATCTTGCCGGATCCGCGGTGAGCCTTGTCTACAATGTTTCGCACCTCATCCGCAATCCCGCCGGTATTCTCAAGAATGCCTATGGGTTTCTGGTCTTCGAAGGCGTTTGTGAACTCGTTTAAGGTTCCAATGCGGCCGCAAGTGATAATTATGGCGTCGGCCGCGCGCGTCAAGAGCAAATTGCGTCCCGAGTAGCCGAAACCGGTATAGACAATTAGATCATGATAATCGAGCGGCAACTCGTAATTCTCTATATGCTCTCTTTCCGTAGCGGCCGGCGAAATCCCAATCACGAACCCACCCGCTTCTTTCGCGCCAATCGCCGCCCAATAGGGCGCGCCCGTGGTAGCGCCTGTTACCAGCACGGCTTTATGTTCGGCAACTTGGCGGCCAAGCTCCTTGGTCAGCTCAAGCGCATCCTCGCCGCAATGCCCCGTCTCGGCCGCGCCCGAAACGCAGATTTTAAATTTGAGATGCGTATGCTCTGATGGCTTCATATGATTTATATTATATGGATCCGCGCGCTTATTCTAACTCATAGCGATCCCCAATCTTCGGCGCATCCGCCCGAATCCCCAGCCGGTCGCGAACAGCCTGCACCAGAGCATCAGCCGATTCAGGTTCGGCATGCACCGCAAAGACGTGCTTTAGCGAGTACTTCAGATCTTGCACAAAATCAAACAGCCGATTCTTGTCGGCGTGCGCCGAAAATCCCTGCGCCACAATTACTTTAGCTCGCACTGAAACCGGCTGGTTGAAAATCTCCACCGACTCGGCGCCTTCTAAAATTCTCCGCCCAATGGAGCCGGCCGCTTGATACCCCACAATTAAAAGCGATGATTGCGGATCCGGCAGGTACCGACGCAGATGATGCAAAATGCGCCCGCCGGTCATCATGCCGGATCCGGCGATAATCACCTTCGGCGGCGGGATATTGTTGATGGCTTTGGATTCATCAACAGTGGGCGTGTTTTTAAGATTCTTAAATTGGAAAAGGTGCGGGTGCTTCAGGTAGAGCTCCTTAACTTCGTCGTTGAAGTAGTCATGATACTTTTCAAAAATCTCCGTAACTTTAATGGCCAGAGGCGAGTCCACGAAAAACGGCATCTCGGGAACGCGGCGCTCCGCCAGCATTTTGTTGCAAAGAAACAGAATGTCCTGCGTGCGCTCGGTGGCGAAGGCCGGAATCATAAGCGTGCCGCGGCGCGTTGCGGTATCCTCAATCGCGCGCTCCAAAACCAGTTCCCCGTCTTCCGCCGCCTGATGCTCGGCGTTGCCATAGGTGGATTCGATCACCAGATAATCCACCTGATCAACCGGATCGGATTGCGGCATAAGCAGCGATGAGTTTGTCCCGAGATCTCCGGAAAACACAATGCGCTTTCCCGCGACCCGGATATTAAGCATGGCCGAGCCCAGAATATGCCCCGCCAGAAGAAACGAGGCGCTGATGTCGCCGATCTTTATCTCCTCGTGATACTTCACGCCCCACCACTGGCCTATGGCTTTATCGAGATCCGCCGCGGCGTAGGGCGGTTCCTCGCCACATGACCCGGCGTCGCGCGAAAGAAGCGGCAAGCCGTCCTCCAGCATCAGACGCGAAAGCTCCTTGGTGGGATTCGTCGAATAAATCGGACCGCGGAAACCAGCCTTAACCAGCTTCGGAATGCGCCCAATGTGATCAGTGTGCGCGTGCGTTACAAAGACCGCGTCAATTTCAGCCGCATCAAACGGAAACGGCTTTAAGTTGTCCGACTCGCAGAAGCGCCTCCCCTGAATCAGCCCGCAATCAATCAAAATCTTGGCGGTTTCGGTCTCAACAAGAAAACAGGCGCCAGTCACCTGCCCCGCACCGCCGTAAAATGAAATGGATAGCTTCCCAGCCATGCTGCTATTCTACCCCAGACTCGCCCCAAGCAAAAACTCTTACAGCGCGAAATTTAAAACCTGTTCATTCGGCAGAGAGGGCATAAACCACTACCGGACAATTCTATGGAATTGTTCAGTGCGCAGTTATGGTGATCTGGGCTTTGCAAAATGAGCTGGGGCGAACTATTCCAATTTTTCTTTGATGCTATGCCACGAAACTATCTCGGCCCAATTCGAAACGACTGATTTTAACACCATCTCTTTATCCTCGACTTTGCCGCTGTAGTGATCTACTCCCTCTTGGAGAACTTGCGGGTAGTAACCTCGCCACGATAGCTCCTGGAGCGTACTAAGAACGCAGCAATCAATGGTGAGACCAAAGACAACGGGGGTAACCTCGCCTGGTTCACCAATGTTGTCTCTAAGCCAACTGCCAAACTTTGCTGGGTCTTGATAGGGCAAGCCTGGAGTTTTATTCGGATCTCCTATGTTTTCTCTTATCCATATCGGGGAGTTCATGCATTTTAACCACTCTCTTCCCGCAAGTTCTCTCGGAACTATTGACTCATACCCCCATGTCCCAGGAACACAGCTTTCGTCTTTATCTCCCGGGCGCGGCTGGCGATAGTCGGAAATGATTTCGTTAATCTTCATGCCTTTCCCTTTGAGAAACGGAAAAAGTGTTTCTTTTAGAAACGAAACTGAAGCTTTGGGCGTATAGTGTTTGCCGCCTTCGGTAATAAAATCGTTTTGAAGATCTACGCTAAGAAATGAAAAGTGATCCATATGTCCAACGTCCTCGAGAGCCTGCCTGCCGCCTGCCTGCCGGTAGGCAGGGTAGGCGGGGATTTTCACCCCCACACTTATGCGTCCCTACGAGGACTCGAACCTCGATTTCAGCCTTCGGAGGGCTGCGCTCTATCCATTGAGCTATAGGGACATAAGTGTGGGGGTGAGTCTCTGGCCTCTTCCTTCGGGGGGAAGCGCTCTATCCAAACTGAGCTACGAGAACTCTCCTTCGCTCCGAATTATATCGGAGCTTCGGAAGAGCGAGATGCGGCGTAAAAACCACTTCTTGCCCATCCGAAGCTCAAATCCGCATTTGAGCGTAGGAGGGAGCTACGAGGACTCGATGACGAGTAAATTAGTACCTAGTACCTAGGAAGCTAGAAAAATCCGTACTAGGCACGAAGTTCAAAATCTAAACTTCCTTAAGTATTTGGGATTTGGGATTTGGATTTTGTAATTTGGAATTTCCGCGACTACGTGTGCCTATCCGCCACCACCGATGCGCCGAAAGCACTGGGCTTTATGATTGCAGTGAAATTGAACCCGCGGATCATGCCGACAACCTCATCCACGAAATTTCTGGAGAGCCCTTTTTCTCCGACATCAATGTGAATCTGATCCTGCCAGAAAATATCCTCCCCCAGCATCTCGCGGAGCCTCCCGCGAAGCTCCTGCGCCAAGGTAATCGAGCTTATGGCCTCGGCGTAAATCCGGTCGCGCACATGGTGGAAAAGTTTTGGGGCCTGGCGCAGATAAAAATACCTCCCGCCGTTGCCCACGCGCCTGACGGTGAGCGCCGTTACAATCGCAACCGGCCGCTCGTCAAAACCGGCGGAGTCCGACCCAACAATAATTTCGTAGCGATGCGCCGGTTTTTCTTTAATATATCCCTTGATCTCTTCAAGCACCTCTGTTAGTGAAAGCGTGCCAGACGTGCTCGCGGATATGAATAATTTTGGTTCGTCTAACATCTAAGAAAAAAGTTGACTCTGGTAGTTAACTGCGGCTTCTGGTAATTTCTGCCAAGTTACGGGAATTTTGCGTAACTCCGAGCCGTAGCGCGGCTCTATAAGAATATGCCCCTCCCTAACACCATGGTCGTATAGCTCCTTGGTAAGCTTCACGTCGTCAAGACAGTAGCGTTTTAGCTCGTCGAGTTTGCCCTCGCGAAACCACCGAATGGCCTCTAACCCGTGCCCAGATTTTTGCACACCCAGGGTCGCTTTGGCAAGATCATCGAGTTTCGGCCGAAACCCCAGATGCCCCGCCGGGTCAAGCATTAGATCTAAAGTGGGGAGATTTTTCAGCACCACCGACTTCATATAAGGCTGAAGCACAGGGTAGTCAAAGTGCCGGATGTTATACCCGATTACGCGCCGGGCCCGTGAAAGCATATCCTCGAAAGCGTCGAGTTCGTCTTCGGCGAATATGCGAAACTCTCCGGTGCCGTAGGAGTAGCAACCCAGCACCGAAACGCCAAGCCCGCCAAAATTATTCCGATCGGCCAGATCGGAAAAAGCGCGCTGCGTCTCCAGATCAAAAACAATTTCATCGCGTGGCATACGAAAGAAACCTTATCACACTAACGTGTTTTGACAATTACCGGATCCCCCGGCTGAATGTTGTGCCTTTTCACAAACCCCGCTTGAACTTCCAGCGCCTGATTCACCGGAACCGGCGAAGGGTAGAGTGAAAGCGCCGCGTCGGGAGTACCATCGGGGGGCGGCGCTAAATTCTCCGCAGTCCCCACCACTGTTCGTGAGCGAATCCAGATAATATCAATCGGAATCAGCATGTCCTTCATCCAGAAAGTTTCCTGTGACGGCCTTTCAAAAACAAAAAGCATGCCATCCAATTCGCCGAGAAACCGGCGCCCCGAAAGCCCGCGAGTTCGGAGAAGCGGCGACGAAACAACCTCCGCCGCAACCGTAGTGCCGCCCACCATCACCGGAGTTCGTCCGAGAGTCCGCGCGCTCTCCTTGGCAGAAAAGTAGATAAAACCCAGGAAAGCAGCCAGCAAAAGCGCCAAGATCGAGAAGATAAGAATCTTAAAATGCCGATACTCGATATCCATAAGCTAAAACTAGGGAAACTGACCGGCAGCGAAAATACGCCGAGTGACCCGCGCCTTATTTGCTTGCGATCCAGCCGGACAGAATTTTCAGATACTCGGGCTTGCGCTCAAGAATCGCAGTGCCATGTCCCGCGTCATCAAAAAGCTCGAGCTGTTTCTCGCCGTTGACTTTTTCAAAAAGCTCCTTGGTGCTCGCCGCCGAGTATTCGTCTTCGCGCGAAGCCAGAAAGAAAAAGCGGGTCTTGCCGCCAAACTGCCCGGCGACCGCCTCGGCGGAAACCCCGCGGTACTCAAGCCCGGGAGAAAGCAATATCAGCGACTTTATTTCTGGATGCGACGCGGCGTAGAAAAATGCGAGATTGGCCCCAATAGAGGCGCCGGCAAGATCAATCTCTTTCATGCCGCGGCCTTTTAGATAATCCAGGGCCGCCTCAACGTCGTGGATACTGGCTTGATGCTCGGCATCGCTGAAAGTGTTGTAATCCAGTGTCCCCAATGAGCCGACAATCGATTCGCCATGCCCCCGAAGATCAATCGCCAAGGCCGAAAATCCATCGGCTACCAGCTGGTTGGCGAAGGAGACCCAGGAGGCGCGGGTCGAGGGCATCATATGCAACAAAAGAACCGCTTTTTCGCCGCCGCCTTCGTAATAGTCGCCAACAATCGTAACCACATCGGAGGTTTGAAATGTAACGCGTTCGTTCATAGGTTTTTGGGTAGTTGTTGGATATATCGCTCCGTTGGGCGCGGGAAAGCGCGAAAACCGGAGCCATAAAATAAGAGCGGTAATTAATATAATTAGAAGCCAAACCAGCTACCGTCTCATGGAATCTATTATAACACGCGAGCGGAGTCGAACGATCAATAGACATTTTTATCCCGAAACGCGCGGTGAAAATCGGTAAACGATCCGGACTTGATTGCCTCCCTAGCTTGCCTCACAAGACCGTTGATAAAAGTCAGATTATGGATGGTCGCCAGCCGCTTGGCCAAAAGCTCACCACCGCGAAACAAGTGGTGCAAATAAGCTTTGGTGAATTGCGCGCAAAGTATGCAGGAACATTCTTGATCAAGCGGAGAAAAATCCTCGCGGAACTGGGCATTTTCAATATGGACACGGCCCTCGGAAGTATAAAGCGTCCCATTGCGTGCCTCGCGCGTCGGTATGACACAATCGAATAAATCAACCCCCTCGGCGATCACGTCCAGAATTTCTCTGGGCGAGCCCATACCAAGAAGATGGCGCGGTTTTTCTTCGGGCAGTCTTGCGGTCATCCATCCAACAATTTTTGTAATATCTTCGCGCGACATCCCAACCGGACCGCCGAGGCCGTAACCGTCAAAAGGAAGCTCCACAATTTCTGCCGTGCTTTTTTCGCGAAGATCCCGCCAAAGCCCGCCTTGGATCACACCGAAGATCGCTTGATCATTTCGCGTTTTAGTCTCGATGCACCGCCTGGCCCAGCGCGCGGTGCGCCCCACTGCCTCTTTTGTGTATTCATACGAAGATAAAGGCGAGGTACACTCGTCAAAAGCAAAAAAGATATCGGCTCCGATTCCCTCTTGAATCACCACCGATTTTTCTGGAGTTAACTCAATTTTGTCGCCGTTTCGAGGGGAACTAAAAGTTGCGCCCTCTTCCGTAATTTTTAAATTCTTCGGCTCTTCGGCTTCGCTCGAGACAAGCGCCTCGCGTTTGCCTTGCGCTAAATCGGAAATAGCGTCCGCGCCCGGAAAAAACGGGATATTTTTGCCAATTCCTTGATCTGAACCAAACCCCATGGAAAACACCTGATACCCGCCGGAGTCGGTCATGGTCGGCCCGTTCCAGTTCATAAATTTGGCGAGCCCGCCGGCTTTTTGGATCACCTCATGCCGCCCTTCGAGATATAGGTGGTAGGTATTGGCAAGCACAATCTGCGATCCGGCGGCGCGAATTTCATCCGGCGTTAAAGTCCGCACCGACGCTAAAGTCCCAACCGTCACAAACGCCGGCGTTTCAATGACACCATGAGGAGTTTCTAACGAAGCAACACGCGCCCGTGTTTTTGTGTCTTTGGCTTTAATCTTGAATGTAATAGCGGGCATAACTCTTTGCTTAATCCTCCGTCTATGCTATAGGAATAGTGCCTCTTAACTCAACCGGGCACGCCTAACGCTTACCAACCCACGATGGAGGGTCCGCAAATGACTCGAGAGCAAGATCTTTCAGTGCGAGAACTTCTGGTGGGCACTTTCGAAGAAGTGCGCCGAATCACGGGAAGCCCCGAGATCGAACTGCCTCAACCGGTGTATTCAGAGATCGCAAACGACAGCGATCACCACCGCATGCGCGAAGGCTTCATGGAGTACAAAACAGTCTGCTTCTTTGCAAATTTCAAAGGAAAGCATTGGCTCTTCGCTCGGGGCGAGTCCTACGGCGCCTATCCCGCGCGACCGTTTGACAGCGACCT
>Ga0209542_10012503_pt1 | contig 14821 bp, 14 predicted proteins | sample RifCSPhighO2_01_FD_184028 | JGI IMG/M metagenome (GOLD analysis project Ga0209542, IMG submission 184028) | Soil microbial communities from Rifle, Colorado - Rifle CSP2_plank highO2_0.1 (SPAdes) (version 2) | ecosystem: Environmental > Terrestrial > Deep subsurface > Rock core/Sediment ...
GCTGGAAGGAAGAGTAAGATAGTCTAGCCGTATGGATATTTTTTCTGGTTTTAATTCATCAGTCTTATTTTTGATCAAAATTGCCGTCTGGGCGTTTTTAACAATCTACCTGATCTTTGCTGGAGTCGTGGTTAGGCAGGTTAAACTGATGACAGAAACTTTGGAAGTAGGTTTTGAAAAAGGAATTAGGTTCATAGCTTTATTTCATCTAATCGTTGCTTTTAGCGTTTTTGCCCTAGCGCTTATCATCCTTTGATCTTTCTTTCAGACTTATAATATCAGGAAAAATATGTTATTTGACACATCCTGCGCCAAGCTGATTCACAACCCAACCTCAAGGCTAATTGAAACTGAGGTAATTGTAGATAAGGATCAGTTTAAAGAATCCCTTTTTTTAATTTTGTCTTTGGGAATTAAGTTTGACAGGGAATATGGCCTGGAGAAAATAATTCAGGATTTTAAGGCAGTTTATTATGCGGACAAAAACCTTCCTGCTTCTTCTTTAAAAGGCAGTATTCAAAAGATATGTGAAAAGTATTCCAAGGTTTATCAAGATCTTGAAATAGTGGCATTGAGTCTTATTGATGGAACTTCCCATTTTGTCGCGATTTCTGGATGCGTGTTTCTTTGTAGGGGGGAAGCTTATTCGGAAATCATACCAGCCAGAAAAAATAAGCTTTCCTTTGCCTCAGGCCCTATTAAACCTGGCGACCTTTTAATTCTTGGAACAGAATCTTTTTCCAAGGCGAAAGACGCTTTTCTTAAAAGAGAGTTTCTACAAAGAACTCCTCAGCAAATTGCAGATAACCTTTCTTCTTATCTAACCGGAAAAGAAGATGTTGGAGCTTTATTAATAAGGGTAGAGGAAAATGGGCAGAAAGTTAGTCAGCTTGGAGAATCAAAAGGAGTTACTCCAAAAAGAGCCCTTGATAAACTTTTTTCTTTTTTTGATCAAAAAAAACTATATGCAGGAAAAAAAGAAAATCTCTCTAATGATAAAACTAGGGTGGCAGTTTCGGTTGGGGTAATACTTTTAACCACTTTAGTCGTAAGTATTTTTTTTGGTATCAGACAAAAAAAGATCAGGGAATATGAGCTTACCTATAGGCCAAAATTAGAAGAAATTGAGCACAAGCTTAAAGAGGGGGAAGAGATTTTGGCAATCAATCCTCAAAGGGCAAGAGGGCTTTTTCTTGAGGGCAAAGTAAAACTCCAAAAGCTGGTATCCGAAGGGATTGAAGATCAAAGGCTTGCCGAGTTGCAAAAACGTGTTAAGGAGAAACAGGCCAAGGTTCTGGGTGAATATGAAGAGGCATCAATCCTTTTTCTTGATTTGTCTTTATTAAGTAGTGGATTTAAGGGGAACTTTATTTCTTCTTCCAATGAGGAAGTGTTTGTTCTGGATAGTCAAGGAGAGAAGGTTGTCGGAATTTCAATTAGCAGTAAAAGAAGTGAGGTAATTGCTGGACCTGAGCAGATTGATGATCCTTTGGCTTTAGCAAGTTATTCGGACAGGGTTTTTATAGTTAATTCCAAAGGGGTTTTTGAAGTTGGGGAAAATTTTGATAAGATGATCGATCCGAACTGGAAAGACAGGGTTTTGGCTTTTGCCTATGCTGGTAACTTTTACACTTTGGACAAAGATTCCTCAAAAATTTTTAGATATCAGGGAATTGAATCTGGCTTTTCATCCGGATCTGAGTGGCTTTCAGAGAATCAGGAAGTTGATCTGGTAGATTCAGTCTCCTGGGCAATCGATGGATCGATTTGGGTTTTGGAGAAGAACGGGAAAATAGATAAGTTTTCTTTGGGAAATAAAGAGAGCTTTACTGTTTCTGGAGCCTACCCTGAGCTTTTGCAGGTAAACGCTATTTATACCAACGATGAACTGAAATACATTTATGTGTTGGACAATGCAGGCGGTAGGGTTGTGGTTCTTGACAAAAACGGTGCTTATAAGGCTCAATATATCTCGTCCGACATAAAAGGTGCTATTAACCTTATTGTTTCCGAAAAAGAGGGAAAGATAATTCTTCTTACTGGAGAAAAGTTGTTAGCCTTGGATTTAAGGCATTTATGAAATTAAATATTTCATCCATTTCTGTGGAGACGGCGGGAGTCGAACCCGCGTCCGAAAAAGTTACCTAAAAACTTCTACAAGCTTAGTTATCTTTAAAATTTCCTCCAGACTAAAAAATTAACCAAAAAATCTAGAGTAAGACTTAACTTTCTTAAGCAAGATACTTTAAGTCAAAAGCAACTAGCCGCACCTCAACTGGTTTACACCTATCTGATTCGGTTGAGAATCAAATCAACAGATGCTGTTTAAGCGTTTGCGTAAACAGGAGTATAACTTTTGTTAGCTTTTATTTTTTTGACTCTTTTTACAAGTTTTAGTCAAACTCGGCTTGCAGTTTTTAAAGTACGCTTTCCGTCGAAACCTTTACATCCCCATTTTCAAGTTTTTACAATTTTCTTTGTTTGAGCTCAGCTTCAATTTCTTTTTCTATATCTCGTTTTTTAATAGCCTCTTTTTTTTCAAACTTGCGTTTAGCTTTGGCTAAAGCTATTTCAGCTTTGATTAAGCGCCCCTTAGTATACAGGGAAAGTGGTATCAAAGTCAATTTTTTTGCCTTGATTTTGGACTTGATGGAAATAATTTCTTTTTTGTGAAGAAGAAGTTTTATTATTCTTCTCGAATTATAGTCTTTTTTACCCTCTCCCGGAACATTGGTGTTAATTAGGTAAATTTCGTCACCGATTATTTTTGCAAAGGATTGAGTTAGGTCGACATTTCCACGCCTTATTGCTTTTACCTCAGCTCCCTGAAGCGCAATGCCAACCTCAAACCTTTCAATTAGCTTGTAATTAAACTTGGCTTTTTTATTTATAACTTTCATACTTAAGTTATGCCCATTTTACTCCATTTTGCATTTTGTGAATAACTAAAATGGGCACATACCCATACCTTAAAAAGTAGTAAATTAGATGGGTATATATTTTAACCTTAAATGGGCTTTATTGATATCTTTTTCCCCAAAAAATGTCTTGAATGCGGAAAAGAGGAAGTTTATCTTTGCCGGAGTTGTATTGAAAAGGTTGCCTTCTTAAAACAGGTTTGTATTAGGTGCGAAAGGCCGTCAATTGACGGTATGACCCATGTGAAGTGTCAGAAAAAACTGGATTTGGATAGATGTTTCTCTTTATGGGTTTATCAGGGCGTTATAAGAAAAGCGATAGTAAAATTGAAGTATAAATTCGCCTACGAAATTTCCCTTGAGTTAGCCAACCACTTTGTCCACTTTCTTGGAAAGAAAGATATTATTTTCCCCCAAAATGTAATATTAACCCCCATTCCCCTGCATAGAAGAAGAAAAAATTGGCGGGGTTTCAATCAGGCTGAGGAAATGGGGAAAATAGTTTCAGAAAGGTTGGGTTGGAAATTTTATCCAGATATTTTGCTTAGAAAAAAACTGAATTTTCCTCAGACAGAACTTAAGGAAGATCAACGCAAAGGAAATATCAGAGGCGTTTTTTGTTTAAATCCCCGATACGATATTCAAAATACTTTAAATACAATACTTATTTTTGATGATGTTTTGACAACAGGTGCAACTCTTAAAGAAGCCGGAAAGGTACTTAAGAGGAATGGGGCAAGAAAAGTTTTGGGTTTAACTATGGCAAGATGAACTGACTGTCTTGGGTCTGTCGGAGCTCGCTATGGTGAAGGATGGCGGTGAGGGTGGGATTCGAACCCACGGTAACCTTGCGGTTACTCACGATCTCCAATCGTGTGCACTAGGCCAACTATGCGACCTCACCTTGTGCGCCAATTATAACAGACTTTCCTGAGTTCCCGAATCTAAAGCTTTCTTCAGCCTTATCTAAAACTTTCCTTTCCCCTGAATGCAAAAGTTTTTTCCTGGCTTCATCATAGACCAGCCATTCAACTTTCGAAGTTTCCGACCCAAAACCTTCTGGTAAATCTTTCTGCCACTCCATCAAATAAAAAGTTACAAATTTTGTAATAAGCCTTTCTTTGATCTTATAAAAATACCTTTCACTCCCAATTTTCTTGATAATTTTAGCCTTAACACCAGCTTCTTCTTGCACTTCTCTTAGTGCTGCATCCTGTATTTCCTTTTCAGTTGCCTTTCTTTCCCCTCTGGCTAAAGCCCCTGGTTTTTTACCACCATATTCATCATCCAACCAGCCTTTGGGAAACCGCCAATAACTTTTGGGGTAAATTTTACTTGGGGACGACTTCGTAACCAGCCACAAAACTCTTTTTTTCCTGCTCTTTTCTTCTTTTGCTTTTTTAAAAACCACTCCTCCTGCTGAAAACTCTCTGGAAGTACTCCTATCGGAGAAGTCACTTAGTTTTTCTTGTTTTTTATTTCTTTTCTCCACTTTTTGTACATTTTTCTAGCTTGTTTGAGCATAATCTTTTCCCTTTTAGATGAAACTTTCTTTACCGCCTGGGCATATTCAAGCCAAAGACATTCTGGAAAACCAACACACTCTTTTGAAAAAAATCTTAATTTCATAAAATAATAAAGATACCTTTGCGGCAGTATCTTGCCATTTAGGGTTGTCACTCCACCGGCTCTTCCAACCTCATTAATCACCTTAGTGGTCATTGCCCCCTTTTCTGCAATCATCCTTAAAGCGGCTCTGACTGAAGATTCTCCTTTTCTGACTGTAACCTTGGGCATTTCCCATCTATCCTCTTCTGGGTGTTTCACTAAAAACCAAGATTCTTTACGTCCGTGTTTACCACCTTTGAAAAGTACCGCCACAGAAACAAGGATCAAGCTTTTGTCAATATTCATGCGGAGGAGGTGGGATTCGAACCCACGTGCCCCTTGCGGAGCGAGGTTTAGCAAACCTCTGCCATCGACCCCTAGGCGACTCCTCCAGTACGATAATTATATACTTGACAGACTTATATTTACAATCTTCAAAGATCGGGACTTTGTCAGAAAGTGTAAACGGAGATGGCGAAAAACTTGTAGAGACTTTGGGATAATGTATAATGATTTTAATATGGCTGATCTGCTGGCTAGCGATCAAAAAAAGCCTGAAAGTGTTGTCAAAGAAAACGTAACTATCCAACCTCAACCAACAGTTAGGTTTGAACCCGAGAAAGAACTTTTTGGCTGGAAAGCTGCGTCACGGCCGTTTAAAAAGAAAGACAGGGACTTTTGGGTAAGACTGGTGACTATTGCTGGTGTCTTTGCAGTTATCCTTTTTCTTATCGAAGGCACGATGCCTGTTGTTTTGATGATTTCTTTACTCTTTCTTTTTTATGTACTCTCTACTGTGGAACCGGAAGAAATTGAATATAAAATTACCAATAAAGGAATTAAAATTGCAGATAAAAGAATCGATTGGGATTTACTTACCAGGTTTTGGTTTACTAAAAGGGGAGAAAGCGAGCTTTTAGTTGTGGGAACATTGGGCCTAAGCGGAAGACTGGAACTGATTATTAATGAATCTGATAAAGATAAAATTAGAAAAACACTTCTTAATTTTCTTCCTGAAGAAGAAATGGCCCCTACTAACATGGATAAAATGTCTGGATGGCTTACCAGCAAACTTTCTGGAAATTAGTTAAGCTTCAGTAACTAATATTGTATAATTCAGCCAAGTATATCAATTGACCCTTATAGTTTACAGGCTGCTGAATTTTTGGATATTAAACAGAGCCAGAATATTTGCCCTTGTAGCTCAACGGACAGAGCGCTGGTTTGCGGAACCAAAGATGTCAGTTCAATTCTGACCAGGGGCACTAAGGTGGAATGCTGGAGTGGACAAACAGGCTGGTCTCGAAAACCATGCGAGGCGATAAGTCTCACGGGGGTTCGAATCCCTCTTCCACCGCAGACAAACAAGCTTAACTGTTGAGGTAGGCGAACTGTTCAGCATAAGGTGAGGTGTCCGAGTGGTTTAAGGAGAAGGTCTTGAAAACCTTTGTCGCGTTAATGTGACCGTGGGTTCGAATCCCACCCTCACCGCCATCCTTCACCAAATCTGCTGACTGGCTGCACGACATATATTACGTCATTGCATTCGCGAGTACCCCGACCTTTAGGCCTAAATAGTTTATTCATTTCACAACCTTCCCCTGTTTACTTCGAGGTATAATTGGACAAAATGAGCGGAGCTATAAAATTATCAGTAGTTGTTCCTGCTTTTAACGAGGAGAAAAATATCCCTCATTTCTATCGTGAATTAACTGGGGTTCTTAATAAATCTGGTTTGTCATACGAAACTATCTTTGTTGACAATGACTTTTTTGACTAAACGTTTTCTACCCTTAGGAAAGTTAACAAAAAAGATAAAAACCAAGATGGTAAATATGGCTACTCCCAGCAACAATTTAGAGAAACCCGTAAACAGACTTCAGTTTGATTACGAGTTGCTTAACTCCGAGAATTTTTCCAACCCCAACAGCTATCTTAATACTAACGAAGAGTGGAGAGAGATTAAAAAGTACTTCTTAGAAAATATACTTAAAAACGTAAAAATACTGGAGTTGGGCTCTGGAGGTGGTTTTTTCGGAAACTGGTTAGTTCAATCAGGTTACAAGGAGGTAGTTGTTTCTGACCTAAGCAAGGTAGCTTTAAAGAAAATTACAGAGTCTTTCCCTAAGTTAAAAAGAGTACAACTTGATGCTCGTGACTTTAAAACAAATAAAAAGTTTGACGTGGTTGTATCGCTTGACTTGATGGAGCACATTTCGGACGTAGAAAAACACATTCGATCTGTAAGAAGAGCCCTAAAAAGGAGGGGGATTTATATTATCAAAACTCCCAATAAGTTGTGGGAGATTGCCTTTTATAAATATTGGTTATATAGAAATAATAAAAAAGGGATAAGATTTTGGGAGAAGGCTCACGTTTCCATAATGTTCAAAAATGAACTTAGGAACAGGCTCCTGCGAGCTGGATTTTTGAAAGTGGATTTCTTAAGACAATCTGGATTGACTAGGGCTCAAGAGAAAAAAGTGAAGAATTCTTTTGGAAATAAAATCTCTCAACTACTGATAGCGGGAATAAATTCTTTATTAAGAATATTACCTTTGTCATTGGGCATTCAGTTTATAGTAATTGCGTATAAGCACTAAGGGCTTTAAGGTCGTCGATTTTATATAAATGTTATTATACTCAGATTAGTTTGGAATTATGGCGAAGAGAGTGCAAATATCAATAATAGTACCTGCTTATAATGAGGAAGAAAATATCAAGCTTCTTTACAAGAAGATAAAAAAGGTTTTTGTGAGTTACAGGTACAATTATGAAGTAATTGTTGTTGACGATGGTTCTGAGGACGACACCTTAAGAATTCTTAAGGAAATTAAAAGAAATAACAAAGAGCTTAGAGTAATCAGTTTCAGAAGAAATTTCGGACAGACTGCGGCGTTCGCAGCTGGGTTTGACTATGCCAAAGGAGATTTTATTTTAACACTTGACGCTGACTTACAGAATGACACACGGGATATCCCCAAACTTTTAGAAAGACTAAAAGAGGGTTACGACGTTGTTTCAGGCTGGAGAAAAATAAGAAAGGACAACTTTTGGACTAAAGTGCTTCCGTCTAAAATTGCCAATTGGTTAATTTCAAGAATTTCGGGAGTTAATTTACATGACTATGGTTGCAGTTTAAAGGCTTATAGAAAAGAAATTTTGAGAGATATTAAACTTTATGGAGAGATGCACCGGTTTATTCCTGCAATTGCGGCTTCGGTCGGGGCAAGGATAGCTGAGATAGAGGTTTCCCATCATGAACGAAAGCATGGGAGTTCAAAATATGGTTTAGACAGAACAATGAAAGTTATTCTGGATCTTTTGGTTGTGAAGTTTATACTATCATATCAGTTCAGGCCAATTCAGCTTTTCGGGAAAATTGGATTTATGATTACTTCCTTAGGTAGTTCAATCTTTGTAGTGCTTGTTTTAGAACGGTTTTTTGGGCATCAGCCGTTGTCTTCTAAACCACTTTTTATGATATCCATTTTTTTAATTTTGGTTGGGATTCAGTTTGTAACTATTGGGTTACTAGCTGAGATTATGGTCAGGATTTATTACGAGGCTCGTAATAGACCTCCTTATTACATAAAAGAGATTATCTGATGAAAATACTTTTCATTAACTGTGAATACCCCCCGGTTGGTGGAGGAGGAGGAGTTGGTAATAAAATTCTGGCCAAGGAACTTGCAAAAAACCATGAAGTTGATATTTTAACTTCAGGTGATCAAGATACTCCCTACTACTCAAAAGAGGGTAATGTTGAAATTTTCAGGGTAAGAAGTTTTTTAAGAGAATCAAGATGGTCGTCAGGAATTATATCTTTAAGTTTTTTTTGCATATCGGCGTTTGTTAAAGGGTTTAGCCTTGTTAAGAAAAATAAATACAACATTGTGCACTCTTTTTTTGCTTTACCTTCTGGGTTAGTGGGAGTTGCCCTTTCTAAAATATTTAGGATACCTCATGTTTTAACAATTGTGGGCGGAGAAATATATGATCCGACCAGGTCTATTTCGCCCGACAGAAACAGACTAACTAAGTTGGCTGTTAGGAATGTAATAAATTTATCAGATCGAGTAACTTCGATTTCTAACGATATAAAAGTTAGAGCTAGACTTTTGGGGATTTCTTCAGAGAAAGAAATATTTGTAATTCCCCTCGGATTTGAACCCCCACCCTACAAAATTTCATATAAAAAAAGAACCTCTAAAGAATATACGCTTATTACAATTGCCCGATTAGTTGAGAGAAAAGGAATTCAATATTTGATAAAAGCGATGGCGAGGTTAAAGGACAAAAGGATTAGACTTGTAATTGTTGGCGATGGTCCAGAGAAAGAAAAGTTGATTAGTCTTTCCACAAAATTAAATGTTACTGATAGAGTAAAGTTTGTTGGATTTATCACTGGAAAGCCGAAATATAAACTCTTATCCTCAGCCGATTGTTTTGTTTCTACCTCTTTGCATGAAGGTTTAGGTTTAGTTTTTTTTGAAGCAATGTATTGTGGATTGCCAATTCTAGCTACTAATGTCGGTGGGCAAACCGATTTCCTTGAGGATGGCAAAACTGGTTTTTTGGTAAGACCGGAAAGACCCAGAGAACTTGCAGACGTAATTCTCAAGCTCCAAAATGATGGGACATTAGTTAAAGAAATATCTATTTACAATAGAAAGAAAGTTAAGACTTATTATATAAGTAAAATTTCAGGCGGATACAAAAAAATTTACAAATATTTGTATGGATACTAACTTTAGATTTTCGAACTTACAACGGGAATATTATCATAGGCAGGCCAAAGATTATGATGGTAGGAGGTTTTGGAAGCTATATTGTCGTCAGAATAGAAATCACATAAAAAAGATCGAGAAGGTTTTGGAAATAGTAAAAAAAGAGCACCCAAAGTCAATTTTAGAAGTTGGCACTGGAACAGGGATCCATGCAGAGTGGTTTCTGAGAAATTATGAAAATAATAAGTTTAACTTCACCGGAGTTGATTTATCGCCCGACATGCTTTCGGTTGCAAAAAAGAGATTACAATATTTTATTGATAAGGGAAAGGCTAAACTGAAAGTTGCAAATGCGTTGTCTTTACCTTTTAAAAATGAGGCGTTTGATTTTGTATTTTGTGTAGCGACAATTCATCATTTAGAATATCCAGAAACCGGGATTAGGGAGATGGTTAGAGTTTTGAAATCGGGACACAAGTTGGTTGTAGTTGAACCAAATAGGCTTTTCCCCTTAAATCTTTACGCTGGTTTGACTAATCCTATAGAACGGAATGTACTTAAGCTTTCAAAAAATAACTTGTATCTGTGGGGAAAGAAGTATTTAGATAAAGTAAAAGTAGAAAATTTGTTGTATACGCCTCCCTATCCAGCTGCGTTTAAGGGGGTATTTGATAGGTTAGATTTGCTTTTTTCTAAAGTTCCTCTTTTAAACAATTTTTCTATAATGTTATTTATGTCAGGAGAAAAAACTTCCAGATGAATAGAAATTCCTTATTAGCTTTGGGGATATTAATAACTGTTTATGTTAGTTTCTTCACCTTGCTTTCCTTCAGAAGGCACGACGGACTTAAATCCTACATGAATGATTTGGGTAACGTGGATCAATCTATTTATAACACCATAAAAGGTAGATTTATGGTTATGACAAATTGTTATTCTTGTAACAGTGATCAGATTAACAGGCTTGGAGGACACGCAAATTTTATTCTACTTCTTTTTGTGCCGTTTTACTTTGTCTTACCTGATCCGAAAATTCTTTTGTTTACACAAACTTTATTAATATCTTTGGGGGCTTTGCCACTTTATCTTCTGGGGAAACGCTTATTTAAAAAAAGTACATGGTTGCCCTTAGTTGGACCTTTTATTTATTTAATTAACCCCATGGTGCACGATGTAAATTTGTACGATTTCCATACAATTGCAGTCGCCATGCCGCTTATTATTTTTGCTTTTTATTTTATGTATGTTAAAAGATATCGTCTATTTTCCCTTTTTGCAATTCTGGTTGCACTGACTAACGAAGACATGTCTTTGATTGTTTTTATGTTTGGACTGTATATGGTGTTTAAACAAAAGGAGTGGAAAAGAGGATTTATTGTTTCAGCCTTATCTTTATCTTATTTTTTTCTTCTTATCCAAATAATAATGCCATTTTTTGCTAAAGGAATTGTTATAAATCCTGTCGCCTACAGATATACCTATTTGGGTGAGAGTGTTTTGGAAATTATGCAAACGTTAATTACTAAACCTTGGATCGTTGGAACCTCTCTATTAAGTATGGACCGAGTAGTTTATGTTATATGGCTTTTTGGGAGTGCTTTTTTCCTGCCAGTATTAAGTCTCGAAGTATTTTTTTTATCTTTACCCTCGCTCTTTATTAATTTATTAAGTGAGAATTCTGCTATGCATTATCCTTTTTTCTTTTATTATTCCGCCCCCATTCTTCCCTTTTTATTTTTGGCAACAATTTTTTCTTTACTAAAGATTAAAAAACTTATTCCTAACAGCCTTTCTTTTGTTTGTCTTGGACTACTTCTCATATTAACTTTAATGAGTATTAAAATCAGTCCCGCTCCGTACTCATCGAGAACATCTATTGCTGATTATAGCGTTTCAGAGCATTCGAGAAAAATTTTTAAAATCAAAAATATCATTCCCAGTGATGCTTCTCTTTCTGTTCAAAATAATCTAGGGGCGCATTTATCGCAGAGGGAAAAAGTTTATACATTTCCCTATAAAGCTAGAGAGAGTGACTATGTGTTGGTTGACGTCAACGACCCATATGATGGATTTTCTAACATAGGTCCAGACTTTATATTTCTTACTCAACTTGAATTTGAGAACTACTATGAACAGATACTTTCTTTGTTTGAGAATCCTGATTATGGAGTTATCTACTTTACAGAAGACGGGTTCCTTCTTTTCAAAAAAGGTTATAATAAAGATCAAAACGAGAGCGCGGAGCAGACATTTTTTAATAATTTTGAAGCGATAAAAAGAAGATATAAAAAGGTTCAGATATATCAATAGTTTGTTTGATAGGTATATATCGATCCTGATTCGTTTTTAAAAATTCTATTTAGGAACAAGTATTTGGGGAAGTCAATACCCTTATTAGTTACTAGAACATAGCTTATATAATTTTGTTTTAAAAATTCTTTTGCTTTGTTTTCCGTAAAACTTCCTTTATAGAGTTTTTCTATGTTTTTCTTTTTTTCCGAAGCATTCGGGGTTTGATAATTATGGCCGAAATAAACACTGTTGTTTGTATGGGCCGGGAGAAGGTTGCCAAAAAGATAGTCGTCGGTGATTAAACCACTCCCTTTCGGAGTATTTGTCCTAAGGAATGTAAAAATTTGATACTCTTTTTCGTTAATAAAGCTCCACTCCGAGGGTGTGTAAAGACCTGTCGCGATTGTCAATCGCGTAAGTATTATTAATATATTTGAAATCGGAAGAATCAAAAACAAGGCTCTTTTGACATAAATTTCTTTTACTCTAAGTCTAGAGGAGATGTCCGCAAGATTATTGAAACATATCAAAACTGCAGGAAAGAAGAGGGCCCGCAGATAATATCTCCCAAACCCAAATGGCAGGTAAGACAAAAAAACACTCACAAAAAACCAGATATTCAAAAAAACTTTTGACTTATTCCAGCTTTTTTTGAGAAAAAATTGTAGCAATAACAAAGGAGAAAGTATTCCGTAGCCAAGGACCAGAAGTACCGGATTTGGAGTATTCAAGTTTGGGGTGAGAACGTTATTAAATTCGCTTCCGCTTCTAAGATAGAGTGAATATAAGATTCCAAAAGGTAGAGTTGAGAAGATCAATAATAAGATATGGATAAATATAGATCTTTTTTTAGATTTTGAAAATGAATAAAGAGAGTAAAAAGCACAAATAAGATAAAGGCTTAAAAGATAAAAAGGGTAAAAGAATGTAAAAAGTATGCTGGATATTCCAGAGGTAATTGTGAGTTTTATGGAATTGTCTTTAATTGCCAAAAAGAATAGGACTAAAGATGAAAGATAAAAAGAAATTGCAATAGCCTCATGTGCTCTTTGAAAGGTGCTTGTAAAGGTAAAGGGAGTCATGTATAAATCAGGTACAGTTACTTTTGAAAAAAATATCCAACCAAGCCCTCCAGCCAAGCATACTAAGAAGGTTGTTGCTAAAGCTGACTTTTTGTTCTTCAGAAAAACCCTCGAGCTTTTATAGATAATGAAAAGAAGAAAAAAACCGGCAAAGGTGGTAGCGAGATTAAAAATTAGAAATGGTTCCAACTTAGGAAAAATATTTCCCAAGAGAGTGTAAAAAGGGTAAAACACAACTGATTTATGGGGTTGGGTTGTATATGCATTCTGAAAATAAAAACCATTTTCTTGTGACCAACGAATTGCTGCTACATATACATTGATATCCCAGGGATCAAACCAGGAAACTTGACCAAGATAGACTTTGTTAGGTGGAGTTTTAAAATAAGGGTAAAAGGTTGGGAAGCTGTAAAGAAATATTATTAAGAGGAAAAAAAATGGCAACTTAAATTTGTTTGTCAACTTATTACCCTTTTTCATACTGAAGATTCTAATTGTATCTGTTTCTGTTTACCAGAGTAATTTCGCTTACTCGAATTTGCAATTCTCATAAGTGATCTTGTCTGACTACAAACAAGTTTGATCCCCTATTCTACTATCTATCACAAGTTTCACAAACAGGTCTGCCTTCGCAAGACAAGCTTAAATCACCTCCGAAGATTCCCTTCGGGCCATCGTCCGAGGTTGCTATTCGCGATTTCAAGAATTCCCCGATACAAGTATTGGGAATGAATCGAAGAAAAGATAACATCTTTCTTTAGAGATAATACCTTGCAACAAGTTTCGAGGAAGATGTTATTAATGGAGGTACGAAACTTGTATCTATAATAATTGCAAATTAAAGTAAAATGAGTAAAAAAGAAATAGTCCATGAGTTTCTTCAGGAAAAATTCAATTACAAGTAAGAAAACTTTTGTATTTTTAGTCTTGTTATTTTGCCTTTTTTTCCTAAAAGGGGTTGTCTCTTTGGACCCGGATTTTGGTTGGCATTTGGCAACTGGCCAAATCATTTTAGAGAAAGGGATTCCCAGGACTGACCCCTTTTCCTTTACAATGCCCTCCTACCCTTACATTGATCATGCCTGGCTTTCAGATACCTTTATTGCTTTTTTATACCCCAAAGTCAAAATGTTCGGATTAGCAGCAATAGCCTTATTTTTAACTGTTTTAAGCTTTCTCTTTGTCCACTCTCTTGAGACAATCGAACCTAAAAAGGCTCTTAGTGGAAAATCCTCTTTTGCCAATCTTTTTCCTGCTTCAAATAGAATTTTTGCTTTGTTTACCAGTATCTCTTTCCTTTTTTCACTAACCATTTTATTACCCTTTATCCTTATTCGGACACAGATTATAACTTGGTTTTTTTGGTCAATCTTAATTCGGGTCTTGCTGGATAAAAAATTGTGGGGAAAATATAAAGTTTTCTTACCGGCCTTTTTCCTTTTGTGGGCAAATCTTCATGGAGGCTTTTTTTTAGGACTTGTGGCAGTTTTGATTGTTATTGTGGTAAAAAGCTGGAATGAGAAGAAAATACATTTCCAGGACTTTGTCTTGATCACTCTTTCAATATTGGCAACTTTGATCAATCCCTACAAAGGGGGATTATGGAAAGAATTATTTCTTACTCTGACCAGCAAGCTTTTGAGAACAGAGATATCCGAGTGGTTACCAATTTTTTTGAACCCTGATTTGATGGTTGTTTTCTTACTCACCTTATCGCTTTTTTTTATCTTTAAGTACAGAAAAAAATATTTTCCCGAAGAAGTGGTTTTATATTTTTTTATGTTAAGTCAGGCAATTCTATCAGTAAAACATATTCCTTTATGGGTTTTTCTGGCCATGCCTCTGACAACCAAGGGGTTTAGATTTTTACTGCTTGAAGCAAAGAAATATAAGTATGGGCGGAAGAGATTTGAAAAGCTCTATCTTTGGACTTGGATGTTTTCTTTGACAATATTTATTCTTCAAACCATTTTGTTAGTTACCACCATAGACAATCTAAGTGAGGAAAAGTTTTATCCCAGCAGAGCCTTGACCTATCTTAGAGAAAACTCCTTTGGCGGGGAAGTGTTTTCTGAATATGGATGGGGAGGGTATTTAATATGGAAGTACCCAGAGAAAAAAGTTTTTATTGATGGCAGGATGGCTGTTTGGAGGTGGAAGGCACCTTTAGAAGAGGAAAGCAATGTATTTG
>Ga0209542_10012504_pt1 | contig 14820 bp, 14 predicted proteins | sample RifCSPhighO2_01_FD_184028 | JGI IMG/M metagenome (GOLD analysis project Ga0209542, IMG submission 184028) | Soil microbial communities from Rifle, Colorado - Rifle CSP2_plank highO2_0.1 (SPAdes) (version 2) | ecosystem: Environmental > Terrestrial > Deep subsurface > Rock core/Sediment ...
AGTTTCGCTCTGGTTTCTTTAATGAAAAGGAGTAGTCAATGAGCTACGAACAGCGCTTGATTGTCTTGTTTATCGTTGGAGTAAATGGAGTTATTTCTCCAGAAGACAAGATAAGCGCAACTAATCTGATTCTGACTGCCTACGATAAGTCGCAGGTAGACAGAATCAAGAAGCAGGTGGACGTCTTAAAGAGTCCATCTATGCCTCGAGAACAACGCGAATCCATGACCAAGGAATTGGTCGCAGAAATTCTTCGCTCGGGGGAGTCGCTAAAGGAGGGAGCCGATTAGTGTTCCCTCACCGTTCATCGGCCCTGTTTTTGCTGTTGCAATTCGGGGCTTTTTTATTTGAAAATATTATTTAACTTTCTTCAGATGCCAATATCTCTTGTACATCATCGGCAACTATTTTAATTTCTCCGTTACGGTCATCAACACGGCCGGCAAAAAAAACTATTTTATTTTCTTGGAGGGCATTTGGGTTTCTATCTAATAAATTGGGAAAAACAACAACCTCTGTTTTTGCTGTTAAGTCTTCAAATTTTATAAAAAGCATTGGCTTGCCGTTTTTCGTAATTATTTTTTTCACATTGTTTATTAGTCCTCCCAGAAGAACTTTTTTGTTTACCATAGATTTATCAATTTTTGAAATGGCAAAACACTTTGACTCAAAAAGTTTTTTGAAGTCGTTTAAAGGATGAGAACTAACATATAATCCTAAGAGTTCTTTTTCCCAAGTTAGTTTTTCTAAAATCTTTGCCGGCACCGCTGGTTCCATTCTTATATCATTACTTATTGATTTTGGTGTTGATGAAAATAGTCCAATCTGGCCGTTTGATTTATTTTTTTGGTTTTCTCTTGCAATTTCTAAAAGTTTTTCTAAATTTTGTAAAAGTTGGTTTCTTTCAGCAAACGCGTCAAAAGCCCCTGCTTTCATTAAGGCCTCCATTGATTTTTTATTTAAGTCTTTTGATTGGACTCGATTTATAAAGTCGCCGATTGATTTAAATGGACCGTCTTTTTTTCTCTCTTCAACAATTGCATCAATAATATTTACGCCCACATTTTTTATTGCTAAAAGCCCAAAACGTATCTTGCCCCCCACTAACTTTGAAGTATTTGGTTTAGTGGAGTGAAATTCGCTTTCATCCCCAAAGTTAGTGGGGGGTAAATCTTCATTGGGAACTACGGTAAAGTTTTTCAGACTTTCATTTATGTTTGGGGGCAGAACCTCAATATCCATTTTTCTGCATTCTTCTATTAATAGGGCGATTCTTTCAACATCAGCTTTTTCAGAAGTTAATACTGAGGCCATAAATTCAACGGGGTAGTGGGCTTTGAGGTAAGCGGTCTGGTAAGCGATGGTGGCGTAGGCAGTTGAATGTGCTTTAGGAAAACCATAATTGGCAAAAGGTAGAATCCATTGCCAGAGTTCTTCGGCAATTTTTTTGCTTGTGCCATTTTTTACCGCTCCGTCAACGAACTTTCTCTCTTGAGTGTCAAGCAACGATTTTATTTTTTTACCGACTGCTTTTCTTAAAACATCAGCTTCTCCAAGAGTGAATCCTGCAACAATCTGAGCAATTTTCATCAGCTGTTCTTGGTAAATCATAATGCCTTGGGTATTTTTTAAAATGGGCTCTAATTGAGGTAAAATGTATTCTATTTTTTGCGATCCATGCTTTCGTTCAATGTAATCTGGAATGAATTGCATTGGGCCAGGTCTATAGAGGGCATTCATAGCAATTATATCTTCAAATTCAGTTGGCTTTAAATCTTTTAAATATCTTTTCATACCGTCGCTATTGTGTACTAAAAATCCATTGGCTACAAAATTATTACCTGGTGACTTCATTTTAATATCATACGTTTGTTCTCTACCTGCATATTTTACTTCTTTTACTTTCATAAAACCAAAACTTTGTTTTACAGGTATTTGCGGACATTCCCAAGCGACAAGTTTTTTGTAGTGCAGCGCAAATTCAGCAAATTTCGTTGCACTTATCAACACAAAATTAAATTTTGGATATTGTTGTTTAAATAATTCTATTTTTTCTGCATCCAAATCATGCATCCAGCCTTTTATTTCGTAAAAAGTATTTTGGGATGGGACATAAAAATCTGGCGTATAATTCACCATACCTCCATTAGCTCTTAATAATTCAAAAGTTTTTGGTTCATATTCATACTTTATATTATGCAAATTCAAAATTCTGGCAAAATCTGCTTCCCAAGAAGATCGAACATAATGGTTTAAATCTTTTCTAAACCCTCCTTTTCTGTGCGGAGAAGGCATCCCAAACATAGAGTTCCCTTTCCCACACATCCTTTGAGAATGTTCTCTTCTAAATGTATTTGCTCTTTCTTTACCCCATAAATCTTCTAACGATCTTCCGGAGAGTGCTTTTGAAATTTTAGTACCATTATTTTTCAAAATTTCATTTGTTTCTTTGGTTAAGCCATCATTCCAAGTTTTTCCACCTTTATTATAGAATTTTAATTGTGCTTCACTAATTTTTTTTCTAGATTCTGGTTTGCTTGGATTACTATAAAATGTTGCAGAACATTTATAGCAGAATTTACTTTTTCCTTCTTTTTGTCCGTCTATTTTCTTCTCACAGATTGCACAAGTGTTGTAGATTGAATGGTTTGCGTTTAATTTTATCAATACTTTGTCTCCAATTTGTATGTCCCCCAATTTTTTCCATCCACCTTTTGTCATAAAATAATGGTCTTTAGAGGCTTTTATAGACCACTTATTTTCTGCTATTAACATATATATATCTTTTTCTTCACCTTTTAGCACATCTATAATTTCATTTTTGTGTAACTTGCCTTCGTCTAAATAAACTGAGTGTAGTTTTCTTTTCTCTTTTTTCTCATAAAGTTTTTTTATGGTGGTAGTTGAAACCTTGGTATCTCCCGCCAAACATTCTAGTTGAAATACCGAAGTGGTCAATGCTTTTTGTAAAAGCGCATAAGTTTTTTTATCGTCAAAGGGAATGGCATCAATATTAATTTTTTCATTTCTTATGACAAAAATTCTAGCTAATGTATCTTCAATAATCGTCAGGTTTTTTAATCCCAAAAAATCCATTTTCAATAGTCCTAAATCCTCAATTGAGTGCATTTCATACTGGGTAACAATGTTTACGTCGTCAGCGGTCGGATGCTGAAGCGGTACAGAATCTGTCAGGGGATTGGCAGAAATCACTACTCCGCAAGCATGGGTTGAAGCGTGCCTTGCCACGCCTTCTAACTTTAATCCTAAATCAATTAATTTTTTCCCTTGTGGATCATTTTTATATAAATCTTTTACTTCACTTACTTTATCCAAAGTTTCTGATAAGTCCAACCCAAAGGGAATCATTTTTGCCAACGTGTCGCAATAGCTATAAGTGTATCCTAAAGCTCTTCCAACGTCTCGGATAACGGCGCGGGCAGCCATGGTTCCAAACGTAATGATTTGGGCAACGTGGTCGTGTCCGTATTTTTCTCCCACATATTTTATGACTTCGTCTCTTCTGCGGTCAGTAAAATCCATATCAATATCAGGCATACTTATTCTTTCAGGGTTTAAAAACCTCTCAAAAAGTAAATCATGTTTTAATGGATCTACATTGGTTATGTTGGTAATGTAACAAACCAAACTGCCGCCAGCTGAGCCTCTGCCGGGTCCCACTACAATTCGGTTATTTTTTGCCCAGTTTACAAAGTCTTGGACTATTAATATATAAGAAGCAAATCCAGTTTTATTAATTACCGACAGTTCATAATTCATTCTTTCTTGCATTTCTTTTGTAATATTGTCTCCGAATCTTTTTTTTAACCCTACTTCACAAAGATCAGTAAGATATTCTTCTGCTGTTTTCCCATTAGGAACTTCAAAGCGTGGAAGTTGAACTTTGCCTAAATCAAATTCGAAATTGCATACGTCAGCTATTTTTTGAGTATTTTCTATTGCCTCTGGAACATCTTTAAAGTGTTCTTGCATTTCTTCTGGAGAAAGCATTGAAAAGTCGTCCGTTTTCAAGGATAACCTTTCTGGATCATTTGGGTCAGAACCAGTATTTATCAACATTAAAATATCTTGGGCATCTGCATCTTCTTTCCTTAAATAGTGGATGTCGTTTGTAGCAATCAATGGAGTATCTGTTTTCTTTGACAACTCAATTAGCTTTTTGTTTAGAGTTTGTTGTTCTGGAATATTTTTATGGTATTGAAGCTCTAAGTAAAAATTTCCCTTGCCAAACCAACTTTCATATTTTTTTGTAATCTCTTCTGCCTCATCTAATTTGTTTGCTAAAAGCAGTCTTGGAATTTTTCCATTCAAGCAGGCCGATGTTCCAATAAGACCATCTGCATATTTTTCTAAAATTTCTTCATCAATACGAGGCTTATAATAAAATCCTTCCAAGTGTGCTTTTGTGACAAGTTTTACTAAATTTTCATAACCTTTTTGGTTTCTAGCCAACAAAATCATATGATAGCTTTTTGAATCAATATTAGGGCGTTTGTCTAGCCTACTTTCAAAAGCTACATACACTTCGCATCCAATAATCGGTTTTATTCCTCTTGCTTTTGCTTCTTTATAAAATTCTACTGCGCCGTACAAAACTCCGTGATCGGTTAAAGCCACAGAGTCCATTCCTAATTCTTTTACATAATCTAAAAGCTCTGGAATCTTTGGTAAACCATCGAGAAGTGAATAGTGTGAGTGAGTGTGAAGGTGGGTAAACTTCATAATTTTATTAGTTTGTGGTTTGTAGTTGGTAGTGAGTAGTTTGTAGTCTTTATTGTAGTTTTTTTAAAAAATCAAAACAAGTGTTGACATTTTTCCTTAAGAGTCCTATTATATAAAAAGTTTCGAACATTGACACCAAGTAAGGGGGTAACCATGAAGAAGGTTTTAGTTGTGAATGATAGCGAACTAATTCAAGATATGGTTCGCATGGCTATGGGCGAATTATGCGCTATACTAAGGGCGACCAGCCTTCAAATGGGACGGGAGCTATACGACCAGAATCAGGATGTAGACCTCGTTGTCATGGATGGTTGTGTTGACAGTAGTTCGCTTGACTCAATTCCTTTGGTTGAGGAAATTCGCAAAACCTACAAGGGGCCAATTTTGGCCGCTTCTAGTTCATTTTTATGTAATGAGGAATTGGTTCTTGCGGGATGCGATTGCGAGATTAAAAATACTCGTGATCTTATTCCCAAAATCAAACTGATACTTGGTATTGAATGAAGGGAGGTGGTACATGTTTTTGCTTCACTTGTGTCTGGCTCTTCTTTTTTTGTTGGTGATCTTTGTTGTTTGTGTTATTCTGGGACAGTACCGTCGCCCCCGTATCGGCAAAGAGCAGAATAAGCCAGCAGAAAAAAAGGAGTGCCCCCAGTGTGGACAGGATTCAGGTATCCTTGATCCGGGATCAGGGACATACGCTGTTATTCCTCATATCTGCGAGAGAAAATCATAGTATTCTTTTGCAGACGAAGGGATAGGTCTTATGACTTATCCTTTTTTTTGTATTATAAAATCAGGGTGTTGACTATTTAATGATGTGTAATATATTGAAATAAGGTGGTTTTGATGTGTTATGTACTTTGTCAAAAAGGGAGATTGTAATGAGCAGGTTTACTGGAGAGACGACTCGGGAATTCAAAAGTTATTATAAGCTTGAAATAGCAAGAATCAAGTTGGAGAATTTCCAGACTCCTTACGAGAGCTACGTGGAAGACTTAGTACTCTTTAAGTACTACGCTGAGACAGAGGATACTCACCATTTATCGGAGATAACGAATATCTTCACATTGAAGAATTCAAGGATGGACTTTTCGGGGAGTTGAAAAGGCTTGATAACCAATGGAAGGCTTTGGCGAACTAAAGCTAAGCCCTGCTATTACTATGCAGGGCTTTTTTGTTGCAAAATGTTTATGATAGAATAATAAGATGAAACCTAATTTTAACGAAGAAAAAAAGTTATGGAAGCAGGGATTCAATTTTGTAGTTGGTTTAGACGAATCAGGAAGAGGGCCTTTGGCTGGGCCGGTTTTAGCGGCAGCAGTTTGTATTAGAAAAAATTTTGTAATTAAAAATTTAAAAATAAATGACAGTAAAAAACTTTCCCAAAAACAGCGCGCATATTTTTATAAAAAGTTAACTAATCATAAAAATATAAAATGGGGGATTGGAATAGTTTCAGAAAAAGTCATAGATAGAATAAATATCTTACAGGCTACAAGGTTGGCCATGAAAATGGCAGTTAAAAATTTGGGAATTCAACCTGAATTTTTAATTTTAGATGGGAATTTTACTTTAAATAACGTGAACATTTCGCAAAAGTCTATTGTAAAAGGGGACGAAAAGGTTTTTTCTTGCTCAGCAGCTGGGATAATAGCCAAAGTTACAAGAGATAAGATAATGGAAAATCTCCATAAAAAATATCCAAATTATGGTTTTGATAGGCATAAGGGTTATGGCACAAAACTACACATTAAAAATATTAATGACTTTGGGCCTTGTAAAATCCATCGTAAAAGCTTTTACCCTGTAAGTAGTATTTACAAAAGTTAAGTTGTCTGATAAGATACACTCAATTCTAGATTCTACTTTCTAGATTCTAGATTCTAAATAAGATGGCAGTTCCAAAACATCGTAGAACAAGTTCAACTTCCGGCAAGCGCAGGATGCATATTTTTATAACTCCTGCTGCTTTAACAACTTGTAAAAAATGCGGAAAGTCTATAAGGCCTCATATGGTTTGCTCTTATTGTGGATATTATAAAGGGAAAGAAGTTTTAAATATTTTAGGAAAATTAACAAAGAAAGAGAAAAAACAAAAAGAAAGAGAAATGACAAAGACAGAAAAAGAGCAGAAAAAAGAATCTCCATTAACCATGGAAGAAATGTCAAAACGATAAATCCTAAATCCGAAATCCTAAATCCTAAACAAATCCCAAATTCTAAATTCAAAATCCAAAACACGTTTAGAGTTTAGAGTTTAGTATTTAGAGTTTCTTTTGCGGAGCAAAAGTATTATGGCAAGTCGGCACTTATCGCGTTCCATAGTAATGCAAAGCTTATACGAATGGGATTTTTATGGTAGAAAAGATAATTCTTTAGACTTAATCACTGAAAGGAATATAAAGGATTTTGGGCCCGGATTAGAAGATTTGGATTTTGTCAGAAATCTAGCAAAGGGAGTGAAAAAGCACATTAAAGAACTTGACAATATAATTGAAAAAGCGGCTCCAGAATGGCCCATTTCACAGATACCCCTTATTGATAGAAATGTGTTGAGAATAGGTCTTTTTGAGCTTTTATATGCTAATAAAGAAGAAGTTCCTCCAAAGGTTGCAATAAATGAAGCGATTGAGTTAGCAAAAACTTTTTCTGGTAGAATTTCAGGGAAATTTATAAACGGAGTTTTAGGAACAGTATTTAAGCAATTAGAAGCAAAATGAAAGATTTTTCCTTATTAGAAAAAAAATTAGGATTACAGTTTAAAAATAAAGATTTATTAAAACAAGCTTTTGTTCATAGGTCTTATCTTAATGAAAATCCTGAATTGGGACTAGAGCAAAATGAAAGATTAGAATTTTTGGGAGATGCTGTTTTAGAGCTTGTAGTAACAGAAAACCTGTACAAAAAATTTCCAGATAAGGCAGAGGGAGAACTAACAAACTGGAGAGCTGCCCTTGTCAATGCAAAAATATTGTCTCTACTTGCCGAAGAATTAGGTTTTAATAATTTTTTGCTTTTATCAAGAGGCGAAACAAAAGAATTAGGCAAAGCAAGGCAGTACATTTTAGCCAATACATACGAATCTTTTGTGGGAGCAGTTTATCTTGATTCAGGTTATGATGCTGCGGAAAAATTTATAAAAAAATACTTACTGACAAAATTACCGGAAATTATTGAAAAAAAACTTTATAAAGATGCAAAGTCTCACTTTCAAGAAGAAGCTCAGGAAAAAGTTGGCGTTACGCCATTTTATAAAGTTATCAAAGAATGGGGGCCAGATCATAAGAAAAAGTTCACCGTCGGAGTATTATTAGATGATCAGTTAATTGCAGAAGGAGAAGGCTTTTCAAAGCAGGAAGCAGAAGAAGAGGCTGCAAAAGAGGCGTTAAAAGTAAAAAAATGGAACGATAAGTAATAAATAGTAAAAAATAAAAATGTTAACCATTAGACTAACAAGAAAAGGAAAAAAGAACCAACCATTTTTTAGGGTGGTTGTTGTTGATAAGAAAAGATCTTCTAAGGGGGGTAGGGCAGTTGAGGTTTTGGGATATGTTGATCCGCTCACTAAAAGGAGATCTATTAATAAAGAAAGAGTTTTATATTGGATTTCAAAAGGATCGCAACCTTCTCCAACGGTTCATAATTTACTGGTTAGCGAAAAAATTATAGACGCCAAAAAAATAAATAAATCAAAAAAACCTAAAAAGAAAGAGGGGGAGTCAGCGTCAGCTCCAGGAGCTACTCAGTCAGTACCTGCAGCTCCAGTAGTAGAGCAGGCTGCACCAACTACACCTAGCCCAATAGTAGAAGTTCCAATGGAATTACCTGCACAGATAGCAGAACCAAAACCCGAAACTCAAAAGCAGCCAGAACCCGAAAAACCAGCTTAATATTATACTTAAAGTAGCCGTAAAAAGCCCTTTTAGGGGCTTTTTTAGAGTAGTCCTAATTCCTAGTAATACTATTGACAAGGTGTCTTGTTGTGTGATATAATCTGTACATAGGATAAACAGGGTAAGAAATTTGAAAACTTTTACCTTGAGTTGCCAAATGGCTTTTGATAGATTTCAAATAAAAATTAGAGCGAGGCAAAGGAAAAATTTTAAGACATATCTCTGTAGAATACGTTGAGAAATTTTTACAAAGCCATAGCCTAATTTTTATAAAAGATGCAGAAGGTATTTGGTAATTCAGGGTATAGCAGATATGAAATTAGCTGAATCGGCATCTGCTACCTTTCTTTCAGGTCACCGTTAGTAATCGCAAGGTGTGGTATCTTCGTGCATGCGCGGGGATACATAAAACATACCAAACGTTACTGAGGATGATTTGAAAGAAGGGAAAACAAAAGCGTTCAAACCCTTTTCTTGTGCCTTTGGCTCAGGAGAACGTGAATTTAATTTAAGGATGGATTGAGCTATGGTTCAGGCTCAATGCAATTCACCGTGGACGGGGACGAAGTTGGCGGGCATCATCAGCTCTGGCCTGCCAGATAACGTCGAGGAGGCATTCCCTCTGATTGAGAGGGCGTGCGATCATCCGCCTTGCGCGGATGACGAAAAGAGCGTCTTGGCGGCAACACGCTGGGCGATCAATCGCTTTGGCTTGGACGCCGTGAAGAGGATGACAGTCCAAGAGATCTTAGACTTTTGGTACGAGTTCATCAATGACTAGCATGCTAGTCATTGATGAAAATGGGGCACGGATTCAAATTCTCTGCCCCCTTTCTTTCAGATCATAAAAATGTTTTGATTTGAAAGAAGGGGAGACAACGGGTCTTCTCGTAATGAAAACTTTTCTCGTATAGAAGAAGCAATGAGTAAGCGAACAAAAATGTTGATCGCCGCTGGCATTGGGGTGGTCGTAGGCATCGGACTGAGCCTAAATCTCAGTCCGATTGCAATGCAGGTTGTCACCCTAGTCGGTGTATCAACCTTAGCGATCATTGAAGCGGTGAGCTGAGTTGCAGAGGAGAGTTCTTTTTTCCCCGAGTCCAATAAGGATGGACGTTAGGGGCGCACAATAACGCAGTGTGCGAAAAAAATCTGCGCAAGGGGTTCTAAAATACCTGAACCCCCTTTCCTTCAGATAGTAATTTGGTTTATAATCTGAAGGAAGGCATTTTTAACAAAAGAAAGGAGGGAAAAATGCCGGACACGTGGATGATATGGGCATTGGCGATTGTTATTGGGTGGATTGCGTTCCACCTGATGACAAAAAAGATTGACGAGCTTACCTTAGAGCTCGTCAAGCAACATCGATGTTCGCCATGGGGGGCGAAGATCGGAGCATGGATGCTGTTCTTTCGGTGGGGGTGGAGGACTACTCCTCCGACACTAAAACAAAAAAAAGTTCATAGCGAGGTACAAACTTCTCTGTGAATTCATGCGATGCGCTGACTTTGTTCAGTGTGTCGCCCCAATCTTTAAATTATTACCTTTAACGATTTAAAGATTGGGATATATCGGCGAGAGAAGTATTGTAATTACTAATAGTTGCAATACTTCTCTCTCAGATGAGCGAGACATAATGCTGATTCGCACCGGCATTGTGTAAAGTTCTTTTTCCTATTGGGGAAAATCTCTGTATGGGATGTTATGTCCCTGGGATGCCATGTCCCGTGCGTCAGAGATCCCAATAAGGAGGATTATCATGGCACGGTTTACGAAGGTTGCGATCCGTTTCCTGGCCAACTTGGTGGGTTGCTTCGGGATCGACCTGAAGCAGTTGCTCGAAGAGGGGGTAAAACTTCTCATCGAGGACAAGCCTTCGGTTGTCACGCCGCCTTTGCCGGTGGCGATTCCAGTCCAAGTCGTGCAAGCCCAGCTGCCGGAAGCGATTCCGGTACTGCCAGTGGCAAAGCCACCGCAAGCGGCGCCGGTTTCGCCGAAGTTGGTGTCGCCAGTCGTTGCGCCGCCTATCGTCGTTCCGCAGCGCAGGTCCAGTGAGCGACTTGAAAACGAGACATGGGAGCTGTGGAAGGACTTCCAGTACGACCTGGAAGATGGGGAGCTTGAGGCTGCCAAAGAAAAGATCGGTCAGTTCTTTGCAGCTGGCTACGATGGGCAACGGCTCATTGACACCCTGCAGCAGTTCGTTGCCCTAGGATTCCTGGAAAAATGGATCACGGAGGGCCTGGTGTTCAAGTACAAAATGAAGAAGGGGGAGGACTTTGTCCACTTCCCGTCTCTCACCCAGGTCCCTCAGAGCAAGCGGGCGATGGTACTTCTCTACGCTCACCTTAACAGGGCGTGGAGTCGGAAGCACAAGAAATCACACTCTTCGAGCTATACCGGGAACGGCCAAGCCAAGGGCAATGGCAAGACCGCGAAGGTGGAAGCCCTAAGGGGCGGCCTCGAAAAGCGCGAGAGCGAGCGTCATGATCGCCAGCTCAAGCGTGTCCAAAACTCACCCAAGGGGGTGACGGGCTCCAAGCCCAATCCTCATGGGAACAAAAACAAAAAGTAGGCAAGACGCCTACGGGACAAGGGTGAGCAGAAAGCAAGGATGCTTTACTGCTCGCCCCCTATTTTCAAATCATTATATCGGTGCTCTTATACAATAACTTTCGTTAAGAAACTTTCAGATTTTGAGCGAGGTGAAGCAAAAATTTTGAGGCATATGCAAAGCATACGCTGAGAAATTTTTACAAAACCGTAGCCAAAATATGAAAGTTGCAGTAGAAAGATTATTGTGTAAGAGTGCCGTAAGTTACTGAATCACTGACTACTCAAAATAGAATAATAGTAGATTTTCAGAATGATAATACATAAACCGGTTGCATAATAAGATTCGTTACGAAAATTAAAAATTTTGCATTTGGAAATTATAAAGAGCGAGAAGACGTATCAGTGAGAATCGATACGCCGACGAGTGATTTATAATTTCCAGCCAAAAGGTTTAATTTACAGTAGGATTTTATTATGCGACAGGTTTAATATTTAGTGGTTTGAAAAGAGGGATATATAATCCTTCAATCATCCTTTAAAAGGAGGTGGAGAGTGTCCGAGTTCAACGCAAGTCGGATCATCCAGGGGTTTTTCAAACATCGGGGGCGTCCCCCGAAGGAGAATCATCAGATGAAGAAGAAATCTGCGTCAGTTGTTGTCCAGGGGAACAACGTTCCATTCGATCAGCCCGGGGAATTTTTCCGCTGGGTTGAGAAAACAGGGTACGGAGTGGCCTGTGAGCTGCTCACCAAGAGGTTCAAGAAGGGCTCCCAGTGCAAGTACTGGGTAGCTCTGAACCAATGGGCAGAGGAGAATAACGTGGCCGAGAAGATTTCAATAATTCTCGGTCATACGGTCTTCGACGGACCGGTATAGGATTTTATGGGGTGCGGGAGCTTGCTCTCGCACCCCCTTTCTTTTTTTAAAATTTGACAAAAATTTTTAATAGATTACAATACAATATAAATGAATTGCAGAACAGTCGAACTGCAGAATTGAAAAAAATTAAAACAACAGACATGGCAAAAGATAATGACAAAGAGTTTCTTGAATATGTTGTTAAGGAATTAGTTGATAATCCTAAAGACGTCAAAGTTGAAAGAAAAGTTGACGAAATGGGAGTATTACTTTCACTGACTGTAAACCCAGCAGATATGGGTCAAATCATTGGAAGAGAAGGATCAACAGCCAAAGCAATAAGAAACTTAGTCCGAATTGTCGGATTGAAAAACCACGCCAGGGTAAACCTTAAGATTGAGGAACCAGAGGGTGGAAGAGCTCCAAGAGTGGAGAAAAAGGAAATGTCAGAAGATATTGACAACATTTCTCTCTAAAATTTAAACAAAAAAGACGCTTAATTGCGTCTTTTTTGTTTTTATGGTATATGAATAACAAACTATTCATAAATGATTACATTCGATATTATTACAATTTTTCCCAAAATTTTTGATTCTTATCTAAGTGAATCTTTAATTGCGCGCGCTCAAAAAAAGAAACTTATAAAAATTAAAACCCATAATTTAAGAGATTTTACCAACGATAATCACAAAACAGTTGATGACAGGCCTTTTGGAGGGGGATTGGGAATGGTTTTAAAAGTTGAACCAATTTATAAAGCCGTCCAAAAGCTAAAAGCTAAAAGCTATAAGCTAAAAGCTAAAGTAGTGTTGTTTACGCCTCGTGGAAAAAAATTCAATCAAAAAATTGCATTTGAACTTTCAAAGTTAGACCATATTATTTTTATTTGCGGAAGGTACGAAGGTGTTGACGAAAGAGTGGCAAAAAATATTGCCGACATAGAAATTTCAATAGGAGATTATGACTTAATGGGTGGAGAATTACCAGCAATGGTTTCAATTGAGGTAATTTCAAGGCTGGTGCCTGGAGTTTTAGGAAAAGAAGCATTACTAAAAGAAAGAATTACAAAAGGCGGGGGGTTTATTGAATATATGCAATATACTAGGCCGGAAAATTTTAAATCAAAGGGAATCCTTAGGCGTGGCTCAGAACGCCAAGCATGGCGAGTTCCAAAAGTTTTATTATCTGGTGACCATAAAAAAATAGAAGAATGGAAGAAACAACATAGAAAGGTCATTGAATAATCATAATTTTTGTGTTAAAAACACTCTATAGAATCAGGGCGTGTGGCTGAGTAGCAAAGGCATCAGACTGTAAATCTGACGGGTTCTACCCTTCGCAGGTGCAAGTCCTGCCGCGCCCACCGTAGTCGACTATTATTTCAATTAGTATACTAATTGACTATTATTTGGTGATAATATACAATAATATTATTACCATGAACAACTTAACCCATAAGAAACTTAAAAAACTTTATATCAAAAATAAGAAGTCTTCTTTTGAAATTGCAAAGATATTAAATATTTCTGAAACTGGGGTAAACTATTGGTTAAAAAAGTTTAAAATACAAAAGCGAACTCTGAGTGAAGCAATTTATGTCAAACATAATCCTGCGGGAGATCCTTTTAAAATTATTTCACCCAAAAACTTAGATGAGGCAAAATTATTTGGATTAGGAGTTGGTTTATATTGGGGAGAGGGAACTAAGGCAGACAAGGGTTCGGTAAGGTTAGGAAACTCTGATCCAGCACTCATGAGAGTATTTATTAAATTTTTAATTAAGTTTTTTAACATTAAAAAGAGTGACTTAAAATTTCATTTGCACACGTTTACGGATATTAATTTGAGAGACGCAAAAAATTACTGGATGAAAGAATTAAATATTAAGGAAAATCAGTTTTACAAACCTATGGTTACTATTACGGGAAAATTAGGGAATTATAGAAAGAAAAGTAAATACGGAGTTTTAACGGTTTATTACAATAATACAAAGCTAAGAAATATTTTAGTCAATTTATTGCCGATGTAGCTCAGAGGCAGAGCACTCCCATGGTGGGTCGCTAACCCCCGCCCACTATTAAAGTGATTTAATAGTGAATCCTCAATTACGGTTAATAGCCAAATTATTGGTCAAGACCGTAGCGCCTAGGGCGCTCGAACGACTGACAAAAGGGAACTTACCCTAAAAGTAAGTTTAAAATACAGTCTAGCCCTCTTATAATTCTAGCGAGGAGGAAGTAAATAAGCCGTAGTTTATTTACTTTCTACGAGCGAAGAATTATGTGGAAAATTTAAATTTTCCACATAAGGAAGAAAAAGAGGTTTAAGCGAAGGGAAAGGTCGAGAGTTCAATTCTCTCCATCGGCTCAAGTAACTAATTTTTAATTTCGAAATTCGAATTTCGAATCAATTTTTAATGCTCGAATGTTTTAATAATTTAGTCATTCGAATTTTATTCAAAATTCAAAATTCTTAATTCAAAATTCAAGACAATGGCTTCAAAAAAACCGTTTTTAAAAATGCAGTGTTCAGTTTGTAAGAATGTGAATTATTTCACTAAAAAAACTAAAGCAATGTTAGATAAAAAGCTGGAAATGCAAAAATTTTGCAATACTTGTAAAAAACACACAGCTCATAAGGAAGGTCGCAAGTTTTGAGTTCTATTCCAAAACGCAATTTTTTTTGAAGATTTCATATGGTGTTAAGTAGTTTAATCGTTTTCTTGGGCGGTTGTTAATTAAGTGTACGACCTTGTCTAGTTGTTCCT
>Ga0209542_10012508_pt1 | contig 14818 bp, 16 predicted proteins | sample RifCSPhighO2_01_FD_184028 | JGI IMG/M metagenome (GOLD analysis project Ga0209542, IMG submission 184028) | Soil microbial communities from Rifle, Colorado - Rifle CSP2_plank highO2_0.1 (SPAdes) (version 2) | ecosystem: Environmental > Terrestrial > Deep subsurface > Rock core/Sediment ...
CCGGTTCGAGCCAAGACAACCCTTTTGTCTCAAAATCGCTAATTTTTTCATTCAACGACATTTTTTGAGACAGCAAACTCTGTTTTTTGGCGGCGTATTCTTCTGTTGATAAAGCGTCAGCGAGATAAATGTCTAACAATTTTTGAAGTTTTGTTTCAACTAGCACCAGTCGCTCTTTCAACACGCTAACTTCGCTTTGTGCGTCCTCTCTCGCTTTGTCCCGTTCACTATCTAGCGCCGCCAAAACTTTTTCAGTGTCTTGGCTCGACAAAGAAACTTTTTGCAAGAAGTTTTTGATTTGCTCGATTAGTGCTTCCTCGCGGAGATAATGCTTTTCTTGGCAAGGTCCTTTCTTTTTAGTGCAACGGTAGTAGTTATGTCCTTTTTGTCGCTCTCCAGTGATGGAGCAGCCACAGGAAGCGCATTTTAGTAAGCCAAGAAAAGCAAAATAGTGTTTACGAACTTCTTGCACTTTGCCCCGTTTTGCCATAACTTCTTGGCATTTATCAAAAAGTTTCTTTGAGATTAATGGCTCGTGTTTTCCCTCAAAAATTTCCCCTTTCCATTTCATCAATCCGAGATAGAAAATATTTTGTAGATTTTTTTGGATATTTGCAATAACGAGTGGCTTGTTGAGATTCCCACGCAAACCACTTTCCTTGCACCAATTTGCGAGAGAATGAAGTGTGTATTTTCCGGTGGCATATAACTCAAACATTTTTCTAACTTTTGGAGATTTATCGGAATCAATATCTATGGCGCGAGTTTTCGGATTGTTCATATAGCCCACCGGAGCCCAGCCGGGCCATACGCCATTTCGTATCTTTTGCCTCAAACCTCGCTTCACATTCTCTCGTAAATTATCTACAAAATATTTTGATTGCCCAAAAGCAATATTGAGCATGAACAATCCCTGCGGTGTCGGTTCAAACCAGAAGGTGGGAAATTTGAGGGACTTAATCAAGCCGCGATCTACAAAGTGAATTATTTTACCGCCGTCCACAGAATTGCGTGCGAGGCGGTCGGGGTGCCACGAGATTATTCCGTCTGCCTTTCCTGATTCAAGAATTGCCAACATTTCTGCGAATTTAATTCGCCCGGGTTCTTTTGCGGTTTTGGCCTCGCAAAGCGAGGCGACAATTTCAAGTTTTTCTTTGGCGGCATACTCTTGCAACTCTACGAGTTGTGCTTCAATACTTAAAACCTGTCGGTCATCTTCTTCAGTAGATTTTCTTGCATAAAGTATGTATTTCATAGGTTTTTAGGATTAAGGATTAAAAAATTTTCTTCCCCCAAAATGCGAAATCGGGAATTCGTTTTTACCCCCAAAATTGAATACAAATTAGTCGCCGAGCGAAGCGAGGCGAACCTTTCAAACTTGCAATTTCCTTCGTGGTGCAGTATTCTTGAATTAGTCCGAACGCACTTTTCCGAAAAATTCCCCCCGCGAAAATTCGGAAAGGCGGCGGAGCCGCACCGCTCAAAACCGCAAAAGAACCCGGAGAAAAACATCGGCTCGGACCATGTTTTAATTTTGGGGGAAGAAAATTTTTTATGAATCCTGCGCATACGCTTGATGAATATTTAGACCTTGTAGATGAAAACGATAATGTTGTTGGTAAAAAGAAGCGGTCAGAAGTTTATGCAGAAAATCTTTCAAATTTCCGAGTTGTAAACGCTTTTGTTGTAAACTCAAAAGGAGAAATTTGGATACCTCGCCGCTCTGCCGATAAAAGAATTTTTCCGTTGTGTTTAGATATGAGCATGGGCGGTCATGTGGAGAGCGGCGAAACCTACGAGGATACGCTGAAACGCGAAACAGAAGAAGAATTGAATATTGATACTGATAAGGCGCAAGTTCGCCTGCTCGGTCATCTATCGCCTCAAAAAGACGGCGTTTCAGCGAATATGAATGTGTATGAGATAAAAATGGACGAGGCACCGGATTACAACAAAAGCGACTTTGTAGAATATTTTTGGCTAACGCCAAAAGCACTTTTTGAGAAGATCGCCAACGGCGATAAGACGAAAGGTGATTTGCCAACATTAATGAAGATTTTTTATGGAGACAAATAATCCACCCACAAAAAGAACTTATGCGATTTATCATGTCGGTCTGAAAATTCTTCTCAAAAAAGGAGATGAATTTTTGTTTTTGACGGACGCCGTTGGCAAACATTTTGATTTGCCCGGAGGCCGCATTGACGATGTTGAGCATACTAATCCTCTTACTGAAGTTATTGCGCGAGAAGTGAGCGAAGAACTTGGGGAAGGAATAAAATATAAACTTGGCAAACCCGTTTTCCAATTTCGCCGACATTTTGAAAGCAAGGGTGTGCATATTTTTCTCACCGTCTACGAGGCAGAATACTTGTCTGGCGAAATTCAGTTGTCTGTCGAGCATAGTAATTTTCAGTGGATAAATCCCAGAAAAGTTGATTTGAAAGAAGAAGATTTTTTTCATAAGGAAGAATATCTTGCTTTCAAAAAGTATTTTGAGAATTTGGTTTGATTGCATATAATTAAATGCCACCAAAGAAAAACTTGAAATTGTTAGCGGTGCGGCTCCGCCGCATTTTCCGGATTTTGCGGGGGGCTTTCCTCGCCGCCTTCGGCGGCGAAAACCGTTCGAACTATCTTTAGAATACTGCACCAATGACTTTTCTTGATTCAACCATTCTGGGTATTATCGAGGGCTTTACCGAATTCCTTCCCATATCTTCTACCGCCCATCTTATTTTGGCATCAAAGCTTCTCGGGCTAGAAACTTCGGAATTCCTGAAGAGTTTTGAGATATCTATCCAGTTAGGCGCCATTGCTTCAGTAGTATTTTTATACTGGAGAACACTAGTTTCCAAATGGGATCTGAATAAAAAAATCATCGCGGCTTTTATTCCAACAGCTATTGTCGGACTGTTTTTTTATAGATTAGTAAAAAATATATTTCTCGAGAATTATCTGATATCGGTTTACTCACTCCTAACAGGAGGAGTGTTGTTAATCCTGTTCGAGTTATTTCACAAAGAAAGAAATGACAAAGACGGAGAACTGTCTGACATAACCTACACGAAAGCACTTGCAATAGGAGTATTTCAATCAATCTCGATTGTTCCAGGAGTTTCTCGTGCTGCAGCCACCATTCTAGGCGGAATGCTCTTAGGCATCAGCAGGAAAACTATAGTTGAGTTCTCTTTTTTGCTAGCCATACCGACAATGGCTGCCGCAACCGGACTGGATCTTTTAAAATCAGCAGATTATTTTTCTAGATCAGATTTTATAAGTTTGGCTACGGGTTTCGTTATTTCGTTCATTGTAGCCACCCTTAGCATCAAGTTTCTTCTTAAATTCATCCAAAACCACAATTTCACTTATTTTGGAGTTTACAGAATAATAGTAGCCATCGTCTTTCTAACAATCCTAAATTAAAACGATTTGTCTTATAATATCGCCGGCCGGTTGTTTATAAGACAAACTTACCCGGAGATTTCTTTTAAAATAAGGTCCAGAGCCCTGAGAGCACTGCCAACATGTCTAGGCGGATTGGTTATTGGCCGACCTATAACCAAATAATCGGCCCCTGATTTTATCGCTTCTATGGGTGTAGCGATTCTGTTTTGTTCGTTCTTGTCAGCCCAGACTGGCCGAATGCCTGGAGTTATGATTTTTAAGTTTTTTCGATCAAAAACGGATCCGCCTCTGGCATAAAACCTCCTTATTAATCTTGCTTCTGCCGCCGAACAGACAATTCCATCAACTCCTTTTTTCAATAACATGTCGACAAATCGCAAAACTTTTTTATTTAAACTCGTGCCAAAAATAATTTTAGATTCACTATCACCAAAAGAGGTGAGGACGGTGACTCCGAAAATTTTGCTTCTGCCCCTATTCTTAACCGCCGCCCCTATTGCCTCCTCTCCGGCCGAAGCATGAATTGTCCAACACCACACACCTAGTTTTGATATTACTTTGGCTGTTTTTTCTACTGTGTTGGCAATATCGTTTAACTTCGTATCATAAAAAACTTTCCCGCCAAGCTTGTTTATATACTTAATCAATTCTGGTGCCTGACCAGTATTTACCAGCTCGAGTCCTATCTTGAAAAATTTAACTTTCGGATAGAGGATTCTTACTAATCTCTTTGCCTTATTCAAACTATAAGTATCCAGGGCAATGATAATTTTGTCGCTATTTGTCATTTAATCGACAGGCTCGTCGTGCTTAAGAATTTAATAGAACTAAATTCTTAAGCACGACGGCAATTAAAACCGGCCCCATCCCACCAGGTACAGGAGTAATCAGTGACGCCCTAGATGATACAGATTCAAAATCGACATCTCCAACCATCTTTCCATCCTTTTTTCCGTAACCGAAATCAATTATGATCGCTCCCTCTTTTATCATGTTTCCGGTTATTAATCCTGGCTTACCCACTCCTGAAATTATAATATCCGCCCTAGCAGAAACTTCCGCTGGATTCTCTGTCTTGCTTCTTATTATAGAAGCTTCCGCTCCTTGTTTACTAAGCCAATAGGATATCGGCTTACCGATTAGAAATCCATATCCAAATACGGCCACCTTTTTACCGACAAGATTGATATTATATTTCTCAAAAACCACCCTCACAGATTCAACCGCTGGCGGAAGCACCCTAAAATCACCCACAAAAAATTTATCTTGATTAGGTTTTGACAACACATCCAAATCTTTACCGGCCGGTATTGCATCCAGTATATTCTGGGGATTTATATTTGGAGGCAAGGGCAGTTCAATAAAAACTCCATTTATCTCCTGCTTGACCGATATTTTTTCAACTTCTTTTTTTAAATCATCCTCCGAAATATTCTCATCGAAAAAGTAGCTTTTAAAACCCACGCCTATCGACTTAGCCGCTTTTTCCTTAAGCTCAACAAACTTTTTCAAGCCCAACCCTTCGCTTCCCCCAGAATAAACCAAAACCGCCGCGAGCCTTAAAGGCTCGCCCTGAGCTCGCCGAAGGGCCGCAACTTCTTTTTTCAGCCCTTCTAAAACTTCGTCCGCTATTTGTCTGCCGTTGATAGTCATATACCTAGATTAAAACTTCAGCAATGTGTTTTGCTATTATAATCATATCTTTTTCCTTCATCCCCTGTGTCGTCACCGCTGGAGTACCAAGTCGAATTCCCGAAGGATCCCAAGCCTTGCGGTCGTCAAAGGGAATCATATTTTTATTTACAATTATTCCTGCAGCTTCTAGTTTTTCACTGGCTTGGCTTCCAGTAAGGCCTAGTGGAGTCATATCAATTAAGATCAGGTGATTATCGGTCCCGCCGGAAGAAAGTTTAAAACCCAACTTAACTAATTCTTCAGCCAAAACTTTGGCATTTTTTACTACTTGTTCGGCATATTCTTTAAATTCTGGCTTCAGGGCTTCCTCAAGAGCTACGCCAAGAGCTGCTATTGCATTCATATGGGGTCCGCCCTGAATGCCTGGAAAAACAGCCCTATCAATAGCCTCTGATAACGTTTTGCGGCAAATAATAATTGCGCTTCTTGGTCCACGGAGAGTTTTATGAGTCGTGGTAGTAACAATATCAGCATAGGGAAAAGGCGGGGGATGGGCGCCGCCAACAACTAATCCTGCGATATGAGCAATGTCAGCCATGAGCAAGGTTCCACCTTGCTTACCCTGAGGCTTTGTTGAAGAGTCTGAAGAAACCGAATCCGCTATCTCTTTGAACTTTTTAAAATCCAACATCCTGGGATAAGCAGAAGTTCCTGCAATTATAATCTTAGGCTGAAATTTTTGGGCAATTTCCAGAACGTTATTATAATTAATAAACCCGTCCTCGCTCACTCCATAATGTTCGAATTGAAAAACTTTCCCAGTAATACTTGCTGAATGGCCATGAGTAAGATGACCTCCATGCTCAAGAGACATCGAGAGAACCTTATCTCCAACATTTAAGACCCCGAAATAAGCGGCAATATTAGCAATACTCCCGGAATATGGCTGAACATTTACCCTGTATTCGTCTTTGCTTACCTTGAAAGCTTGATGGACTAAGTTGACTACTTCATCTTCAAGTTCATCAATAAATTGATTTCCGGCATAGTAACGATGGTGGGGTGTGCCCTCGGCATACTTGTTAGTAAAAACTGAGCCAAGAGCCTCAAGAACATTCTTCGACACAAAGTTCTCCGATGGAATCAGATTTATCACTTCCTTCTGCCGCTTTTCCTCCTTTTTTAGTATTTCAAAAATTTTAGACATGGATTTATATTAGCAAAAGATTAGTAATTTGAAAATTATCGCTCTCTCCCTCCCCATTTTTCAAGCAGTTCACAACCTTTATAACGGCTACGATAATTTTCAATAAAAATCCGCCGATTAAGGCGGTTAGGGCAGGTGAAACGATCGTGCTTGTGTTTTACACCCGCCCCAATAAATTTTAAATGTTCTCTCGGATATTGGCACCAAAGGATGCGGCAAACCATGCCTTTTCTCAAATTCATCTTTCTCTTTTGGGTCAATTAGATGTTTCGCGCCCAAGTCCTTGGCTATCTTTTTGAAATTAAGCTTAGATCCCCTTGTACGCTTTCTCTTCTTCGCCACTTTTACTACTCATCAAAAAGAACCTTTCATATAATACAAAAAATTCATCAAAAAGCAATAATTTAAAAACTTGCGCAGCCCTTCTCATTTTGCAGACATTCTGGTTTCGAATATAGATAAAATTAAAAATTAATCGATGATTTAGCTATATAATATTTCGGGTGTTGAGACTTTGGGAAACAGGGCCTGAAATTTATAAGCTAAATTGAAGATTAATTTTTAATTTTATATGAGAAAGCCGGTCATGTCGAAAAATGAGGAGGGCGAGAGAAAGTTTTTAAATACGCAATAACTTCAGAAACTCCTCAGGCTTTGACGGACCAATACGAAGAATTTTGGGTTTATCGGTTGTGAGATCTAGGACCGTTGAAGGTTCGGATTTTGGTAGAATCCCGACATCTAATATCAAATCCGGCTGCCGAGTCAAACTTTTCGAGAAAATATCGATTATTTCATTGATATCTTGAGTCGATTCTTGGCCAGAAATATTAGCCGAAGTAGATATCAAGGGATAACCAAAGAGCTTAAGTAGTTTATCAGTTAGGGAATGGTCGGGAACCCTTATCCCTATCGTTTTATGGCCGCTAGTCAGCATATCAGGAATGATTTCTCTTTTTGATAAAACGGCTGTTACTTTTCCAGGCCAAATCTTGTTAAGAACATGCTCTTGTCTTTTATTTATATAGGCCAGTTCTTTAGCCCATATGATATTTCTGACGATAACAGACATCGGCTTAGAAACTGGTCTTTCTTTAATAGCTAAAATTCTATTTACAACCTTTTCATCAAGAGCATTTCCTCCGATTCCATAAAGAGTATCCGTTGGATAAATAATGACCCCACCCGCCTCCAAAACTATCAATGCCTCTTTCAGGGCATCGGAATAATCTTTATTCAAATCCACCTGGACAATCTTCATAGATATAAGTATAGTCTGAGGCAGTACTTTTTACAAGGAACCTGGCATATGATCTGGATAGGTGTACTAAGTTACCTGGCCGGAATGGCTCTTTTCATGTACCTGCTTTTTGGAATTCTTACTTTTCTTTTAGAAAAAGATCACGAACCCGAAGCCCTGCTGAAGCTTATTTTAATAATGGCAACGGCTGATATTCTAAGCACAATATACTTTGTTTATATCCTAGGATTCGGTTGGAAAGCTGAGGAAAATGTAACAGTAAGGGAATTTGGAAATTCGATTGGCCACTTCAATGCTCTTCTAGTCAATCACCTTGTGATGGTCTCGGTACTTTACTTATTAGGTGTTATTTTGAAAAAACACTTGAATAGCTTGGTTTTTATCTACAAACTATTTATAATACTTTTCTCATCTGCAACTCTTATAAATATTATCTTCCCGACATTAAAAAAGTTTTTTGATGGCCACACCTAGTGTCCATTTTTTATTTTAATTTTTTTTCCGCCCTTACCAAGTCCTCTGGATATCCTACCGGTATCCAAGATGATGACCTAACCGCTTTGAATTTATACCCGACTTTTATCATTTGTTCTATGCTATCGGTCAGATAGTGTTCCCCGTTCTGATGAGCCCTTGCCGGAAAATTAAAAATATTTTTATCCAAGACCATAGCCCCGGTAGAAACAAGGTTGGTCTTCGGATTTTCGGGTTTCTCCTCAATTCCGACAATCATACCACCTGCATCTATTTCCACCACTCCGAATCTTCTAGGATCATCCACTTCATAAACAAGCATGGCATTCTGTCCACAATTAACACACCCTTTTAACCCCTCCGCTCCATGGAGATCATCGGCGTAGAGCATCATAAATCTCTCATCATCATTTAGCATACCCTTGCAAAGTTCAAGAGCTTTATAAGTACCTCCTCTCTGCTCTTGTTCAATATACTTGATCCTAAAATTGCCAAATTTATTTCCAAGATGATTAACTATACTTTCCTTGAGATAACCGACGACCAAAATCACCTCATCTATTTCTGAAGGTAAGTCGCTCAAAATATGTTCAAGTATTGGACGTCCCAAGATTTTGAGCATTGATTTATGGGTATTGTTTGTCAGCGGCCTCATTCTCATCCCCTCTCCAGCTGCAAGAATAACGCATTTCATATTAAAAGATTATTCTACCGTAACAGATTTTGCAAGATTCCTCGGTTTATCGACATCATGTCCTCGTAAGACACCGACATAATAAGCAAACAGGTGCAGCGGTACTACTGATAAAATTGGAGTGAGCATTTCCAGTGTTTCGGGAATATAGATTACATCGTCAACGAGTTTGTCAATTTCTTTGTCTCCTTTAGTAGCAACAGCAATTACCGGCCCCTTGCGAGCCTTTATTTCCTGAATATTGCTTATAACTTTTTCGTACATGCTATCCGATGGAACAATTACAATTGATGGAAAATCCTTATCAATCATGGCAATCGGCCCATGTTTCATCTCTCCAGCCCCGTATCCCTCAGAGTGAATATATGAGATTTCTTTAAGTTTTAGAGCGCCCTCAAGAGCAACGGGATAATTATATTTTCTCCCTAGATAAAGAAAATTATTGGATTTGTAATACTTTTTAGCTAGCTTTTTAATGTCTCTGGCTTGCGTTAAAATTTCCCTCATCTTATCGGAAATTCTGTTTAGCTCATCGGCTATTTCCCTTCCTGTTGCCAGAGACATGCCTCTCTGTCTGCCAAGAAATAGTGTCAGCAAGGCCATAACTCCTATCTGCGAGACAAAAGCTTTCGTCGAAGCAACTCCTATCTCCGGCCCGGCATGATTATACACTCCGGCTCGAGTTTCACGAGCAATCGATGAACCAATCACGTTTACTACCCCCAAGGTTAGCAGGCCCTTTCTTTTCATTTCCCTAAGTGCGCCTAAAGTATCCGCTGTTTCCCCGGATTGGCTTACAGCCAAGAGCGAGGTTTTTGAATCAGGATTTTGATTTTTATACCTCAGCTCAGACGCAAATTCAGTCTCAACCGCTAGGCCCGCATACTCCTCCAGCATATATTCTCCAACTAAACCGGCAAAGTATGCTGTCCCGCAAGCAGTAATTATAAGCCGATTTACTTTTCTTAAATCTTTCTCAACCGCTTCAAGCCCTCCTAGCTTAGCTAGACCATCCTTAATAATTAACCGACCCTTGATCGCGTTTTCGACTGCCTCTGGCTCTTCACATATTTCCTTAAGCATAAAATGGGGGAATTTATTTTTCTTGACCTGATCTTCCGACCATTCTATTTTCTCGTGCTCCCGCTCAATGGCCCTTCTATCCAAGGTGGCAATGCGAAAATCCTTCGGGGTTAGAATTGCAAATTCACCATCTTCAAGATAGACAACTTTTCTGGTATGAGGCAAAATCGCCGAAGCATCAGAGGCAACATATTTTGCGTTATCGGAAAAACCTACCAAAAGCGGACTGGAATTCCTGGCAACAATAATTTTAGCAGGATGATCAGCATGAACAATCGTAAAAGCGTAAGTACCAACAATAGACTTTAGAGCCAACCGAACCGACTCTTCGAAACTAGATCCCCTCTCTTCAAAATCTTCCACCAGGTGAGCCATCGCCTCAGTATCGGTATCAGAGTTAAATTTGTGGCCATTCTTAACAAGCTGATCTTTTAATTCTTTGAAATTCTCAATAATGCCATTATGAACAAGGTATATCTTTTTATTGCAACTATGATGGGGGTGGGAATTCCTATCTGTCGGTGCACCGTGCGTTGCCCAACGGGTGTGACCAATCGCCGTATCCGATTGAATATCTTGATTAACTATTCTCTCAAGCTCCGAAATCCTACCCGACTTTTTTCTGGAAAAAATACCGCGACCGGTTACAGCGGCAATACCCGATGAGTCATAGCCACGATACTCAAGCCTTTTGAGTCCATCGAGAATAACAGGAACTGCATTGATATCATTTTTAGAAACGAATCCAAAAATTCCACACATGCCAATTTTGCCTGCGATGGCTTCGAGCAGATGCAAAATTGAGCATCCCATCGAAGCTTCAGCGAAGGCGGATTAAATTTATTATATCAATAAAAGCGCCTGAAGGCGCTTTTATTGATATTTATTTAGTCTTTGTTTAGTTTCCCGCCGGTACTATCATCTCCTGAACCTGTTCTTGAGAAATCTGTTCCTGAACTTGCGTGCCTTTAGATTCCTCGACTTTTGCCTCTATCTTTACACTGCCCCGTACTTCATTCTTGACAACTTCCTCTTTCTTCTTAGGTTTCCAGCTCTTCATTTTAGGTTTATCCCAGACTTTATAATTTACAAGAAGATTATTGACTGTTGGGGAAACTTGAGCGCCCTTTGATACCCAGTACTCTATCCGATCTTTTTTAGCTTTAAATTCTTTCTGGTGGGGATTATATGAACCCAAAAGCTCAAGGTACTTGCCCTTTGGCCTGGTCGTATGTTCAAGGACAACAATCCTGAAATAGGCCTGTCCCCGCTTTCCTATACGCTGTAGTCTCACCATAAGCATAGAAGATATGCTACCAGAAAGAGTTAACTTAATCAAGTGAGAATAAACGAGCTAAAATGAGGCTACAACCTCTGACAGTTTGGTTGCCTTTTCCGAAGTAAGATGTGACAACATAAACTCTTTGTAGTCATTAGTAATTTTTTTGAAAACCTCATGGCCTTTCTCCTGGATCTCTTCTGAGGAATAAACGGTTTTTATCTTTTCCTGCATCTCAAGTACCTTTTGATGATCGAGAGAATCACTTTCCATATTATTCTTGAGCCAGTCCCTATCTCCTTGAGGGAGTTTTTCTTCCAACGCTAATAAGAGTTCGTAATAAAACTTCTTTTTAAAGTCTTCCCGGGCCTTATGTCGTTCGGAGTCGGAAAAACCTAAAACATCAAATATCTCATTTAAAATTTGAGCAAATGATTCGATCATAGAAAGCTAAACAAAGCCTCACCAGCTTCGCCGGCAAAGGTTGAAAGTATCTCAAGCGGCAAGAGTGGAAACATCAAGGGCAGAGCCCATGCTTCGTGAGAAATGAATCCTTCCGATTTTGACGCTGGTTGTTCGTGACTCATGAATTTAATCTAACACAATATTAAGAAATCACCAAGCTTTTTTCTGGAGAGCATCTTTAGCTGCTTCCTGCTGAGCCTCCTGTTTAGAAGGTCCTTTGCCAACACCGGACATCTCTTTTTCTAAAAATACTCCGATTTTAAAATTACGAGCATGATCCGGCCCCCATTCTTCCAACACTTCATATGTGGGTGTTATCCCGGCTCTCTCTTGAGCTTCTTCCTGGAAAAGACTTTTTGCATCCCGATAAAGTCTTTTCTCTATGATATCAGTTAATTCTTTCAGAACAAAACGATTTATAAACTGACCTGACGGCCCATAGCCCTGGTCCAGATAGATAGCCCCTATAAGTGCTTCTATGGCGTTGGCGAGAATATATTGTCTTGCCCTACCGGTATCCCTTGCCTCCCCTCGTGAGAGAAGCACGAAGTCGTTGAGATCGAATTCGGCTGATATTTTCGCCAACATATTTGCATTCACCAATGCTGCTCGCCAATTAGTCATTTCTCCCTCGGGATCAGGATAGTTATTGTATAGGTATTCAGTAACTACCAGCTCCAAGACAGCATCTCCCAAAAACTCAAGCCTCTCATTATGATCAAGATGCCACTTGGTATTTTCATTCAAATAAGAGCGGTGGGTCAATGCTTGTAAGAGTAGGTCTTTGTTCTTAAAATTTATGCCTATCTTCTGTTCAAGCTGAGAGATTTTATCTTCAAACACGCTTGAGAAATCAAAATGTCAAAATCCAAATGACAAATCAATGACTAAATCCTAATTTCAAATGTTTTGACATTTGACCTTTAGGTTTAATTTGACATTTGATCTTTGAAATTTGGATTTGTTAATTTTTTTCCTCTTCTAACTCCTTAGCTCCTGCTTCATTCTTCTGCTCTTCCTTATCCTTAGCCGGAGGTGCATCATCCTTTCCGGGTTCCCCTATCTCACGATAGACAGTCCCTAGTACACCGTTGACAAACTTACCAGAAGACTCCCCGCCAAAGGACTTGGCAAGCTCGATAGCTTCATTTATGGCGACTTTAGGTGGCACTTCGTCCCTTTTACCGAATAACAACTCGAAAAGGCCAACCCGCAATACGTTTCGATCAACGATCGCTACCTGTTCAAGAGGCCACTGAGGCGCAGCCTTCTCTATAATCTGATCTATTTCCTTAATATGCTTAATCGTACCGTCAACAAGTTGATGAATAAACGAAGGGTCTTCCATTCCCGAAGCAAACTCGCCTATATTTCTCTTAACAATTATCGGCAGCTCCTCCATCTTCCTACCTCTAAAATCCCACTCATAGAGCGTCTGCATAGCCACAGAACGTGAAAGGTGTCTTGAAGCCATTTGTAAAATTTCTAATTATTCTAATTAACCTAATTTCTAAAAAACTCTGAATTCCCAATCCCCAAATTTTTAGGTCAATTGGGTTAATTACTTCTGACGTTTCTTTATTTTCTCTTTTTTCTTCAATTCTTTCGCCAGAACATTAATTACTTCTTTGCCCTTATAATAGCCGCAATTTTTGCACACCAAATGAGGCAATATCTTTTTCTTGCATTGGGAACAGTCAGTCAATTTTAATGGCTTAAGGGCTAAGTGGCTCCGCCTGCGAAGCTGCTTACCCTTGGCCATATGATGTCTTGGTACTGCCAATTTTGTTCAAGAGTGATAGCGATTGACTACAAAATTGAGCATCCAGCCCTAATTTTGCCGTCTCAATCATTATAACTCGTCAGCTAAAGATTAATGTAGCAAATACTCGCAGTCTGCGTGTCCCGAATAGGGACATCCCTCAATGGCGAAGCGGACTGCCGTGGATTACCAGCAAAATTAGAGCTGGGAGCCATTTATATAAATTTAGCATGAAATAATAATTTCTGCAATTCTTCGACTAGCTCAGGATAAACAAAAAAGGATAGGACCAACAGTCAACCAAACAAAGGTGCTAAAAGGCTTAGGCCCTAAAGCTGTGCCGATGAGAAACACGCCTAGCATGTAAGAAATAAAGCAGTTTCTTAAAAAATTATCCCACCACTTTAATTTTTCAAGTTGAGATTTAAAAACCTCGTCAAATTCTAACTTCTTTCTATACTCCACCAAGTCAGCTTCAGTAATAGATTTTTTACAATGAGGACAAACCTGTTCAGGCATTTTCCCTTCCTAAAAATCAAAGACTTGTGCCAGTCATCATGCCACATTTATAATTTTTTTACAAATTTTTCTAAGTTATCAACAATTTTTTCTTGTTGTTCGATTTTCCACGAGTGATAAAATGAGAATACACTTCCATGAAATTTACTCACCTCCACACTCATTCACATTACTCACTCCTAGACGGATTATCAAGAATAGATGAATTAGTGGCCAAGGCAAAAGAGATGGGAATGGAGGCCCTTGCTCTCACCGATCATGGCGTCATGTATGGCGCCATCGAGTTTTATAAGAAAGCCAAAAAAGCGGGAATCAAACCGATAATAGGCTGTGAAATATATGTTTCAGAACATTCTATGCATCAAAAGAGATCGGGCATAGACGACAAGCGCTATCATTTAATTTTACTAGCTAAAAATAACACCGGCTACAAAAATCTGATTAAAATAGTTAGCGCCGCCCATCTTGAGGGCTTTTATTATAAACCTAGAGTTGACAAAGATTTTTTAAGAAAGCACTCAGAGGGCTTAATTGCTCTTTCGGCTTGCTTGGGCGGTGAACTTTCCAAAGCCATAGCTTCTAAGAACTTAGAAAAAGCAAAAAAAGTCGCATTAGATCATGAGGAAATTTTCGGTAAGGGTAATTACTATGTAGAACTCCAGCAGCATCCTAATATCGAAGACCAGAACCTAGTCACGCCTCAGCTTATTAAAGTAGCCCGGGAGACAGGAATTCCTATGGTTGCGACGCAAGACTCCCACTATACCCACTCCGAAGATGCCCACGCCCACGATGTTCTGTTAGCTGTCCAGACAGGCAACAAACTGGATGACACTGACCGTCTGAGCATGCGCGATGACAACTTTTCGCTTCTATCCGTAGAAGAAATGAATGAAAAATTCAGGAAACTAGGAGAAGGAATCGCCGAAGAAGCTTTTGAAAATACTGTTAAAATAGCCGAGGCGTGTAACCTCGAAATAGAACTTGAGAAAGTAAAACTGCCCGTGTTCCCTCTTCCGGAAAATTATAAA
>Ga0209542_10012510_pt1 | contig 14814 bp, 13 predicted proteins | sample RifCSPhighO2_01_FD_184028 | JGI IMG/M metagenome (GOLD analysis project Ga0209542, IMG submission 184028) | Soil microbial communities from Rifle, Colorado - Rifle CSP2_plank highO2_0.1 (SPAdes) (version 2) | ecosystem: Environmental > Terrestrial > Deep subsurface > Rock core/Sediment ...
TTTTTGGCTCGTTGTTTTTATTGGCGCTTTGGGAAATCTCATTGGCTCGCTTTTTTCTTATTGGCTCGGTTATCTTGTCAGAAAAGGCATTCTTCATTGGAATAATCATAAAATATCAAACGAAGTTGAAAGAGCGAAACAATGGCTTGACCGTTTCGGCGATTACGCTGTTTTTCTTTCCCGCATTTTGCCGATTGTCCGCACTTTCATTTCTTTCCCATTGGGTATTTTAAAATTTAAATCTTTATGGCGATTTTCAATTTTAACGTTTTCAGGAAGTTTTATTTGGTCGGCATTTTTAACTTATTTAGGATTTGTTTTCGGCAAAAACTGGCAAGTTTTGGAAATTTATTTCAAAAAATTCGATTATTTAATCTTGCTATCATTGATGATAGCAATTGCTTGGTGGGGGTGGAGATACCTGAAGAATCGACGACTAACAACTTACAACCAACAACAATGAAAAAACTTATTGTTTTTAATTGGAAAAGCAATCCGCACAACGCGGCTTCGGCGATTAAACTGGCTCAACTGGTTGAAAAATCCATTCCGAAAAAAAACGCTCCTGAAGTCGTAATCGCGCCGCCTTTTATTTTTTTAGAAGATGTTGGAAAAGTCATTAAAAAAGCGGCGCTCGGCAGCCAAGACGCTTTTTGGGGAGATGTCGGGTCATACACTGGAGAAATTTCATGGCATCAAGAAAAACACCTGAAAGTAAAATACGTTATTGTAGGACATTCTGAACGCCGAAAATATTTAGGCGAAACAGATGAAATGATTAACAAAAAAGTTTTAGCGGCGTTGAAAGCGGGATTAAAGGTAGTTTTATGCGTAGGCGAACCCTCTCGCGCAGCAGCGCGAGAATTAAGAATTAAGAATGCAGAATTAAGAAAAGCGAAAAATTATGTGAGAAAACAATTGGAAAAAGATTTGAAAAATTCTAAATTCTTAATTCTAAATTCTAAATTACGCAATCACTTAGTGATTGCGTATGAGCCAATCTGGGCAATCGGCGCCGGCCATTCCGACACTCCTCAAGACGCCGTAGAAATGATAAAATATATAAAAGAATTTTCAATTTCTAATTTTTCCCCCTACGGGGGATCTCCCGAAGGGAGACAATTTTCAAACATTAAAGTTATATATGGAGGTTCAGTGGATGGTAAAAATATTAAAAATTTTATACAATATAAAGAGATAGACGGATTTCTGGTCGGCAACGCCTCGCTAAAACAAAAAGAATTTGATAGGATTATTAAAGCATGAAAATCAAGAGTTTAATCGCAAAAATAATCATAATTTTAATAGGATTGATGCTGTTAATTTCGTTAAGTTTTTTTTAAAGCCGCTAAAAACATGTATCAAGAACAACAAACGATAATAAATCAGGCGCCTGAAAAAGTCGGCATTCAAGTCGGAAAATTCGCGGTTGTCGGCGCGATAAATACGATGATAGACGTTATTATATTAAACGCTCTGGTATTTTTGGGATTCGCGGCGACAATTATCGTTTTTGGACAAAAATTTTTGATAGCCAATATAATTTCCGTAGCCGCGGCAATGGTCAACAGCTTTATTTTAAACAAACAATGGACTTTTAAATCTGCCGACAAAGAAAATATTTATCTGGAAATAATCAAATTTTTTGCCATAACAATCATTGGAATGTTCGTGATACATCAATTAATATTCAATGCGCTGTATTTCAATTTGCCGTTTATTTCTTCAATAATAGTTTCAATAGTCCATTTCGTGAAGCTAAACGGCATTTTTCCGGATGAATTCGTTGTTTTAAACTTTTCCAAAGCTATTGCTATTTTCGGTTCTCTTATTTGGAATTTTATTGGATATAAATTTATCGTATTTAAGAAATAAATTATCTTATCCACAAACAGCCATTGACTTTTGCGGGTATTGTCTGTTATACTTACTTTTAAGTGAGTATTGGACAGCCCTTTGCGACGATATCGACAAGGGATTGCCAATTTCAATTTTCTCCCGCCGAAATTTTACGCAAGTAAAGTTTAGGCGGGAGTTTTTGTTTCCTAACTTGTTATCATCTTTATTTTTTTATAAAATATAAATGTGGGCGGCTTAGAGGCGCCTTGTGGAGCCGCGAGATGAGCACTCACTTAAATAAAAAAATTGGAGGTCACCACTCGCGGTTCCACAAGGCGCCCGTTGCCAACATCTAAATGTCAATATATGTTTGAAGAAAATTTTCCATTAAAACAAATCAGCCATTATAAAATCGGCGGCAACGCCAGATATTTTTTTGAAGCCGAAAATGCGGAAAAAATTGAAAAAGCGATTTTAAAGGCGCGAGAAATTAAAACGCCTATTTTTGTTCTTGCCGGCGCCAGCAATATCTTAATCAACGATGAAGGATTTGACGGCCTGATTTTAAAGCCCGATATTCGATTTATTGAAAAAAATAATGATTTAATCAGAGTCGGCGCCGGCGTTCCAATAAGCCAACTGCTCAATGAATTGGCAAGCCATAATTTAAGCGGTTTGGAATGGGCGGCAGGCATTCCGGGAACGCTTGGCGGAGCGATTTACGGCAATGCCGGAGCTTTTGGACGAGAAATGAAAGATATTATTGAAAACATCGTGAGTTTTGATATTTCAAAAAAAATTCCAAAAATTATCAAAAGAAAAAATAACGAATGTGATTTTAAATACCGTTCCAGCGTTTTCAAACAAAATCCCGGCCGCGAAATAATCATTGAAGCGGTTCTGAAACTTAAAAATGGAAATTCTCAAAACATCGGAGAAGAAATAAACAGAAACTTGAATTACCGTTTTCATAAACATCCTTTGGAATATCCAAGCTTAGGTAGCACGTTTAACAATGTTCCTTTGACGCAAATTGACAACGATGCAGCCGTTAATTTTGAAAGAGCGATTAAAACCGACCCTTTTCCTGTAATTCCAGCGGCTTATTTGATTGCCGAAGCCGGACTTAAAGGCGTTTCTTTCGGAGGCGCGATGATTTCTTCAAAACATCCGAATTTTATCGTTAATGTTCTTGACGCAACGGCCGAAGACGTAAAAAATTTAATTCAACTCGCCAAAGATGAAGTTAAAAATAAATTCAACATCCAACTAAAAGAAGAAATAGAATATCTTTAGAATTTTAAAAGTTATCCACAGCTCTCGTATTGTTTTTAGAAGCTGATTTAAGATAAAATTATAATAGAGAGTAAAATAATTCGTTTCTAATAAATCAGTCGCAAAAATTGCGTGGTCGGACAATTATTTGCGCTGAAAAATTATTTCTGCTTCGCCACGTTTTAATATAAATTTTAATGCAAAAGCGAAGCTTACTATATAATGGCTAAAAAGAAAAAAGCGAAAAAGAGAAAGCCGGCTAAAAAGAGAAAAGCGGCGAAAAAAAGGAGAAGATAATTTTAATAAATTAATAAAACCGTCCCTTGTAAGGGGCGGTTTTATTAATTATAATAACTCCTAAATGAATATCATTATTAAATCTTCAAAATTAGACCTTACTCCGGCAATCAAAGAATATATTGAAACGAAAATCGGCTCGCTTGACCGCTTTCTTGAAAGATTCGAGCAAAAAAGCGAAATAAAAGCTGAAGTGGAAATTGCCAGAACCACCCAGCATCACCGCCATGGAGACGTTTTCTACGCGGAAATCAATCTTCATCTGCCGAAAAAAAATTTAAGAGCTGAACATTCCGACTGGGATATCAGGGTGGCGATTGACAAAGCAAAAGGCAAACTTCAACAAGAAATAAAGAAATACAAAGAAATTTCAGAAGAGCACAGAAAGTAATTCGTAAATTCGCATTATATTCGTAATTTCGCATCGGTCATATATATGTTTCATTTCATTAAAAAACTTTTCGGCCAATATAATTACGAACCGCTGATTAAAAAAATAAATTTTTTAGAATCGGAAATTGAAAAACTTTCTAATGAAGAATTAAAAGAAAAAAGTTTAGATTTGAAAAAAGCGGTTCAAGAAAAAGAAAAAAGCCTCGATGAAATTTTACCCGAGGCTTTTGCTTTGGTTCGCGAAGCCGCCAAACGAACTCTTAATCAAAGGCATTTTGACGTCCAGCTTATCGGCGGCATTGTTTTGCATCAAGGAAAAATCGCCGAAATGGCGACTGGCGAAGGAAAAACTTTAGCGGCAACCTCGCCCGCGTATTTGAACGCCTTAACTGCTTCTGTCCACATTATCACCGTTAACGATTATTTGGCGCAAAGAGACGCGGTTTGGATGGGACAGATTTATAACGCGCTTGGATTGTCGGTAGGATGTTTAACGCACGAAAGCGCTTACATTTATGACCCGGCTTACACCAATGAAAAAGACAAAGAACGCGATGTTCTTGGCGCTTTTAAAATTGTCCACGAATATTTAAAACCGATATCGCGAAAAGAAGCGTATCAATGCGATATTTTATACGGCGCCAACCATGAATTCGGCTTTGATTATTTAAGGGATAATTTAGCGTATGATTTAAACCAACAAGTCCAAAAAAAACATTATTACGCCATCATTGACGAAGTTGACAGTATTTTAATTGACGAAGCGCGAACGCCTTTAATTATCGCCGCGCCGGACGCGGAATCAAGCGAATATTACAAAGTTTTCGCCAAAATTGTCCGCAATCTTTCGGAAAACGAAGATTATTCAGTGGATGAAAAACAAAGGCATGTTGATATTAGCGACCAAGGCATTGATAAAATTGAGAAAATTTTAAAAACCGGAAATCTTTACACTCCGGAAAATTTTCGCTTGGTTCATTATTTGGAAGAATCGCTTAAAGCAAAAACGCTTTTTAAAAAAGACAAAAATTACATAATTGAAAACAATGAAATTATCATTATTGACGAATTTACCGGCAGAAAAATGTACGGCCGAAGATATTCCGGCGGTTTACATCAAGCGATTGAAGCCAAAGAAAATGTTGACGTAAAACAAGAATCGCGGACTTTCGCTTCAATTACCATCCAAAATTATTTCCGCTTGTATGAAAAAATAAGCGGCATGACCGGCACGGCCCAGACATCAGCCGAAGAATTCCATAAAGTTTATAATCTGGAAGTTGCCAACATTCCTTCCAATAAACAGATAATAAGACAAGACCGGTCGGATTTGGTTTATAAAAATCTGGAAAGCAAATATCGGGCGGTTGTTGAAGAAATCAGAAAAAAACATTTAAACGGCCAGCCAGTTTTGGCGGGCACGGCTTCCATTGAACACAACGAATTATTGTCAAAATTATTGAAACAAGCCGGCGTTCCTCATGAAATTCTAAACGCAAAAAACCATGAGCGCGAAGGAACAATTATCGCTCAAGCAGGAAAGCCGGGCGCGATAACCGTGGCTACCAATATGGCAGGAAGAGGAGTTGACATAATTTTGGGCGGCAATCCTTATTCATCCGATGAAGCGGCAAAAGTCCGCGAAGCCGGCGGATTATACGTTATCGGCACAGAAAGGCATGAAGCCAGAAGAATTGACAACCAATTGCGTGGCCGAAGCGGCCGGCAAGGAGACGCCGGCGAAAGCCAGTTTTTTCTTTCTTTAGAGGACGATTTGCTTAGAATTTTCGGCGGTGAAAAAATTAGGAATTTAATGGAAAGATTTAATTTTCCGGAAGACCAGCCAATTGAATCGCGAATAATTTCAAAAATCGTCAATGAAGCGCAAAAGAAAATTGAAGGCATAAATTTTGATTCCAGAAAACATTTGCTTGAATACGACGACGTTTTAAATAAACAGAGGAGCGCGATTTACGAAAAAAGGCAAAAATTGCTTGAAAGCGGCGTTAATCAACAAACCCTTGGAATGTTGGATATGTTATGGATGAACCATCTGGAACATATGGAATCGTTAAGGGATTCGGTGCGGTTAAGAGCTTACGCCCAACACGACCCTTTGGCGGAATACAGGCAGGAAGGACGCCTGCTTTTTCAGCGATTACTTGGCAGTTTTGAACAATGGATGGAAGAGAATAAGGAAAAATTATCAATTTCTAATTTTTCCCCCTACGGGGGATCTCCCGAAGGGAGACAATTTTCAATGAATGATCAATTATCAATTTCTAAACAAAATGAAAATTTAAAATTGAAAATTGAAAATTCCCACCATAAGGTGGGACGCAACGACCCTTGTCCGTGCGGCAGCGGAAAGAAATATAAAAAGTGCCATGGAAAATAAATAAATAATTAAATTACCGCGATTTTATTTATAACAAATAAACGTACTGTAATTCATGTCGCGAGCCGTGAATCCGGAAGGACAAGAACAGCCGCCGGTAAAGGGATTGCCATAAGCGCTGCAATTTTGACTATTATACATTCCTCCAAATCCGTAAGTTGCGCCGCGAATTGTACCACTTATAGTGGAGTTACCAACCACATCCAATTTCTCATTTGGTTCCGTGGTCCCGATACCGACGTTGCTATTATCTAAAACTGACAACAATATAATTTCGTGCCTTCCCAGTCTTTTGCGCCACAAGCATCATTAATCGTTTGGGCACCAGCCACAAAATAGCCAGAATTGCAAGTTATAGCTCCATCATAACATGCGGTCATACTAGTCCAATAACAATTTTTCTGCCCGTGACTACCATCTATCTGACCACTTACTTTTAATCCACCATTTACATCTAATTTCGCGCCCGGTTCCGTGGTCCCGATGCCGACGTAGCCGCCGTAAGGCTGTATAGCCATATTAAAGTAGCCGGTGCCTGCATTTTCAGCTTGTATGCCTGCCACATTAGACGCGACATCATCAACAGTAAGCCAAACTCCTTTTTGACCAGAGATTAGTCGTTGGCCAACCACGAAACGGTTGCCAGTATTACCGAGTGCAACCACTCCTCTAGCGTCCAAATTAACATTCGGATTCGTCGTCCCAATGCCGACGTAGCCGCCAAGGGGGTTTATCAAGAGAGGATAACCCGTACTCAACACTCCAGCAGAAAGCTCTTTCCCAACCTGTATCCAAAAATCATTAGTTACGCCGCTGGAGTCACCGAACAAGAATCCGGTTTCAGGCAGGGAACCATCGGTCTTTATGACTGTTCTAAAACCAGCATTGGAAATGACATTCGACGTATTCAACGAATTCGACCCGACCGCGACAGGCATTCTAATGGTTAGCTTATTGCTCGGATTCGTCGTCCCGATGCCGACGTTGCCGCCGACTGGTTGTAAAACTAAATTATAAGCAACAGCAGAATCATTTCTCATTTGTTGTATCCACCCAGGACCACTATCGTCTAATCCCAAATACATACCCCACCCCCCTGCATTGCCTATAAGAGCCAAATTTCCAGATGCAGCGCCAAGGGTTGGAAATGAAGCAACAGCTCCTCCGCTTTTCTCAACTTGTAACAATACACCGGGGTTTACCGTCCCAATGCCGACATTGCCGCCAACCAGCAAATTTCCGGAAAAGTTTGCGTCTTTCCATCTGGTGTTTGGAGAAAAGCCAAGGTCGTATTTAGCGTCAGAACCAGGAATAAGGTTGTCGTCAAATGTGGCGGCTGAAACTCTGGCAATGGCGGATTTCAAATTTCTGGTAATTTGGGATTGAGGATTGCTGGAGTTATAGATTAATTGAATATCAATGGAAACAACGTCATGGCCCGGATAATTGGTGATTTTGGAGAATTCCAGTTTGTCGGCAATGACCTTGCTGGAAGTCAGATTTGAAGCAGTGGGAGTGCAATTATCGTTGTTGTTTGGAGAATCCGGTCCTTCAGCCAGTTTGATTATCTGATTTTCCCGATAAAGGCAGGTTGGGTCTTTGGCAGAGTCCTTCATTCGGAGCTTGAGAGAATCGGCAGAAGCGGTTTCTATGTTGGAAGATTCCCTGATCAAACGGGAAACGGTTTGCATCACGAAACTCAATTGCTCGGAGGTTTCAATGGAAGCCGATTCTTTTTGGCTAACTTTGAGGATGGTTACCAGAATAGAAGTCATCAAACCGGCGACAACGGCAAAGATTGAAACATAGATGAGAAGTTCAATGAGAGAGAAGGCTTTTTTGGGCATACCCAGTTAATTCAACTTGATTGCAATTTGTTTTAATTTAATTTAATATTGCCGCCAAATTGAATATTTAATATTTTTTATCATAAATGCCATCTTTCAGCAATAATTACAAATTGAAGTTAAATATATCAAGTTGAATTACTGGGCATAGGTTAATAATAGACTAAATTACGGCACCACGATAATCATTTTTTCGTCCGGCTTCTTATAATTATACTTTGATTTTAATTCTTTTTCCAAATTTTCCGGAATGGAATAATATTCAATTTCCGATTTTACTTTGCGATTCTCTTCAATTAAAGAATTGGCTTTGGCGCTTATGATTTCAAATTTTATTTTCAATTGGCCGCGCTCTTTCAAAATAAAATAAATCTGCGTCCAAGCCGCGATTGAGGCGATTGTTAAAATAATGACTATTATTAATTTCATAGGGTCTATAATTGAATTTTACGGCAATCTGCGTTATTTTATTAAATTATAAACCAAAATTGTTTTATGAACAATAACAATATCAGGAATTTCGTCATCATCAGCCACATAGACCACGGCAAATCAACTTTGGCGGATCGATTTCTGGAAATCACCAAAACCGTTGATTCGCGCAATATGAAAGCGCAATATCTGGATTCTCTGGAATCGGAAAGGGAAAGAGGAATCACCATTAAAATGGCGCCTGTGCGGATGATTTATCATCATCCGCAAATTAAGAATTCAGAGTTAAGAATGCAGAATTCTGAATTTTTAATTCTAAATTCTAAATTATCAAGTTCAGAATATATTCTGAACTTGATTGACACACCAGGCCATCCGGACTTTTCTTATGAGGTTTCACGGGCTTTGGCCGCGGTTGAGGGAGCGATTTTATTGGTTGACGCCAGCCAAGGCATCCAAGCCCAAACATTGGCAAAATTTTACGCCGCTCAAAAACAGGGCCTGAAAATCATCGGCGCTGTCAATAAAATTGATTTAACCGACAAAGAAACGGTTGAAAAAGAAATTAAAGAATTAGCCGGCCTGCTTGATTGCCAACCGGAAGAAATCCATAAAATTTCCGGCAAAACTGGCGAAGGAGTGGAAAATCTTTTAGCGGCAGTCATTGAAAATATTCCGTCGCCAAAAGATAATAATAACAATAATAGAGCGCTGATATTTGATTCGTTTTATAACGACCACAAAGGCATTGTTGCCGGTGTCAGAATTTTTGACGGAGAATTCAAAATCAGCGATAATGTTTATCTGATAGCCGCCGGACAAAATTTTAAAATCAAGGAACTTGGCTATTTCAAGCCGCAACTGGAGCCGGCGCAAAAAATATCAAACGGCGAAATCGGCTACATTGCCACCGGCGTCAAAGAAACGAAAAAAATAAAAATCGGGGACACGATAATCAACGGCAAGTATTCAGTATCAAGTATTAAGGATTTTGCGTTGCCTGGTTATCAAGAGCCGAATCCGGTTGTTTTTGTTTCTTTTTATCCGGAAAACGGCGATGATTACGATAATTTTAAAAAATCATTGGAACGCCTTAAACTCAACGATTCAGCTTTGCGGTTTGAACCGGACAAAAACGAAGTTCTGGGCAGAGGATTCAAAATAGGATTTTTAGGAAAACTTCATTTTGAAATAACCGTTGAAAGATTGGAAAAAGAATTTAATATCAAAGTCATCAATTCTTTTCCGTCCGTTTCTTATAGGGCAAAAATGCGGGGCGATTTGGAATACGTTAAAATTGAAAGCGCCGGCGAATTACCGGATGACTTTGAAGAAATTTTGGAACCGATGATTAAAATTGAAATTATCTCTCCAACCGGACATCTGGGAAGCGTCTTAGGGTTAAAAGAACATTTCCGAATGGAAAATATTGAAACTAAAAATCTTGGAGAAAGAATTTTAATCTCGGCGGAAATGCCTTTGGCTGAATTAATTTCCGATTTTGACGACCGGTTAAAATCCGTTTCCCAGGGCTTCGCTTCTTTTAATTACGAATTTTCCAATTATCGAAAAGCTGATTTAAAAAAATTGGAAATTCTGGCAGCTGGTTCAAAAATAGCCGGCTTGGCTAAAATCATTCCGAAAGAAAGAGTTGAACGGGAAGCGCGAAAAATGGTTGAGAAATTGAAAGAAATTCTGCCGCGCCAACAATTCAGTCAGGCGATTCAAGCGATAAGCGACGGCCGGATTATCGCCAGAGAAACGGCGCCGGCGATGAAAAAAGACGTTGCCGGTTATCTTTACGGCGGCGACCGCACCAGAAAAATGAAACTTTGGAAAAAACAGAAAAAGGGGAAGAAAAAACTTCTGAAAATGGCCAATGTTCAGATTTCGGCGGAAGTTTTTAAAAAAATGATACATTAAATCTCATGGGAAAAAATATTTTTCTTGTTTTTATTATAATCGCGTTGGCGGGAATTGCTGCAACCGGCGCGTATTTGATTTTAAGCCAATCTTATCCGGTTGCTTTGGTTGATTGGAGACCAATTTCCGCCAAAAATTTCAATAACGATTATCAAGCGGCTTTGGTTTATTATAAAAACGCGCTTGAAATTTACGCCAAAGATTCCGCTGTCCTTGACGCCGACGAAACAAAAACGGAAATCAAACGGGCGATTCTTGATAATTTAATTGAAAACAATTTGATTGAAAAAAAACTGCGGCAAGAAATCGGAAATGATAAATTTTATGAAACAATTTCTAATAAAATAGAAGAGGCGGTTGAAAAGGGAAATGTCCGAAAAGCGGCGGAAACAATTTATGGTTTTTCATTTGACGAATTCAAAGAAAGAGTTTTGACTCCGCAAGCAAAAAAAGAAGTTTTTGAAGAACTTTTTAAAAAAGATTTTGAAGAGAAGCTAAAAGAAATAAAAACAGCGGCTAAAATAATAATGCTTCTGCCGGATTTTGAATGGAACGGAGAAGGGGTTATAATTAAGGAGTAATCGCGAACACTCTGCGGGATTAGTACAGTGGCAGTACATTAGCTTCCCAAGCTAAGGACGCGAGTTCGATTCTCGTATCCCGCTTATTTTATCAAAATGAAATTTTTAAATTCGCTGAAAAATAAAAATTTATCAAAAGAAACCTGCCTTTTGCGGGTGGATTTCAATATAAGCGAGAAAGACAACAATAATCCGAGATTGGAAACGGCATTGCCGACTTTAAAATTTTTAATCGAAAAAAAATCAAAAACAGTGATTTTAAGCCACAGAGGCAGCCATAGAAGCAAACGGCTTTCTTTGCGCCCTTTTGCCGATATTGTTTCTAAAAAATTAAAACAAAAAGTAAATTTTATAAGCCATTTTAATTTTTTAAAAATCAGCGATGATATTAAAAAATCCAAACCTGGAAGCGTTTTTTTACTGGAAAATTTGCGATTTTTGCCAAGCGAAGAAAAAGATGATGAAAAATTCGCCAAACAATTGGCTTCGCTTGGAACTTTTTACATCAACGACGCTTTTGGCGTTTGCCACCGAAAAAACGCGTCAATTTCTAAAATTATAAAATTCCTGCCTTCTTACGTCGGCTTTCAACTGGAAAAAGAAATTAAAAATCTTTCTTCCGTGATGAAAAACGCCAAAAAACCGCTGACGATTATTTTGGGCGGCGCGAAAATTTCCGACAAAATCGGCTTGATAAAAAATTTTGCGCCAATGGCCGATTATTTTTTGATTGGCGGAGGCATCGCGCATAATTTTTTATTGGCTCAAAATTTGCCGATTGGAAATTCAATTTTTGAAAAAAGCACTATTGATTTCGCGAAAAAAATGTTAAAAAACGACAAGACGGGAAAAATTATCTTGCCGATCGATTATAAAATTGAAAACAAACAAATTTTAGATATTGGGCCAAATACGGCAAAATATTATTCGGATATCATTAGTAAATCCAAAACAATTATTTGGAACGGGCCAATGGGATATTTTGAGGATAAAAGATTCATCAAGGGATCAGAAGAAATCGCGAATGCTATTTTAAAAAGTAAGGCATTTGCGGTTATTGGAGGAGGAGAAACAACGTCGTTATTTCAAGATTCAAGATTCAAAATTCAAGATTCAAGATTATTTATATCTACGGGCGGCGGAGCAATGTTGAAATATCTGGCCAGAGAAAAAATGCCGGGAATAGCCGCATTAAAATAAAATGAAACCGATTGTAATTCTTTACCACAAAGATTGTTTTGACGGGTTCGGCGGCGCCTGGGCCGCTTATAAAAAATTCGGCAAAAAAGCCGATTATTTCGGCATTGAACACCAAGCCCAACCGTTAAAAGAATTAAAAAATAAAGAAATTTATTTTGTTGATTTTTGCTATCAAAAAAAAGAAATAATGGAAAAATTGCTGAAAGAAAATAAAAAAGTCGTTGTCATTGACCACCATATCAGCCAAAAAGAAACGATAAAAATTTCCTCCGAATATGTTTATAGTTTGGAGCATTCCGGCTCGGTTTTAGCTTGGAAATATTTTCATCCCCAAAAACCGATTCCCAAACTCCTTCGGCACATTGAAGATATAGACCTTTGGAAATTTAAAATAGCCGGCACGAAAGAATTAATGATGGCTTTGGACGCGCGAGATTTTAATTTTTCGGTCTGGGATAAAATCGCCAAGGATTTTGAAAATTCCAAAAAACGGAGAAAATATTTTGAAGTCGGAAAAATTTTAACAAAATACCGACAAAAACTTATAAATAAAATTGCGTTCCGGGCGGATAAAGCAAAAATTCATAATCATTCCGCTTTAATCGCGAATTCTCCGGTTTTTCAATCGGAAATCGGCAACGCTTTAGTAGAAAAAGGCGCGGCCTTGGGAATTATTTGGTCCCAACGAAACGGAAAAAGATATTTTTCGTTAAGGTCAAACGGCAAAGTTGATGTTTCAAAAATCGCCAAAAAATACGGCGGCGGCGGGCATAAAGCCGCGGCAGGATTTTCAATGGACATAAAAAAACCATTGCCATGGAAAACAATAAAATAACAATTTATTGCGATGGGGGAAGCCGCGGCAATCCGGGACCATCGGCTATCGCTTTTATAATTGCAAAAGCGAATTCAGAATTCAGAATAAACCCTCTGGGGATTCGCCGCGAGCAAATAAAGAATTTAGAATTTAGTAAATTTATCGGCGAAGCTACCAACAACGAAGCCGAATATTCAGCGGTTATTTTTGCTTTAAAAAAAATAAAACAATTAATCGGCAAGGAAAAAATAAAACGAATGGAAATAGAGGTCAAAGCGGACAGCGAACTTTTAATAAAACAATTAAACGGCGAATATAAAATAAAAGAAAAAAATCTGATTCCGCTTTTTATTGAAATTTGGAACTTAAAAATTGATTTTAATAAAATAAAATTCACGCATATCCCCAGAGAAGAAAACAAACAGGCGGATTTGCTGGTAAACAAAGAACTTAATAGCCAAAATAGTTTGTTTTAATTTGACAAATATAAATCTATAGTTTATTTTATAAACAGCAATTAATATTATTAAAATCTAAAAAAGGAGGGATTATGAAGAAAATCTGGATTGTTGAAGATGAAGAAGTGATAAGAGAAGTGATTATCGCGGCTTTAAAAGACGAGGGATTTAATATTAAAACTTTTCCTGATGCAGCTACGGCAAGAGAAGCGTTAAAAAAAGAACTGCCGCCGGATATTCTTTTAACCGACTATCTAATGCCCGGAGAAAACGGCATTGAGTTGGCGAAATATTTCAGGGACGGATTCTATGAAACAACGGTTGTACTAATGAGCGGAACGCTGGAATTAATTTCGGAAGAAAGAATCAAAAACGCGGGCATCAAAAAAACCCTAAGAAAACCGTTCCAACTTTCTGAATTATATGGAGCCCTTAATATATAATTCTTCACGGCTAACCAATTAACCAATTGGTTAGCCGTTTTTTTATTTATTTGACAAAGTATTATTAATAATTATAATTTCTATATCGGCAAGTCAAGCAATAGCCTTCCACAATAAAAGTGGGGGGAGGAAAGTCCGGACACCCTCCCTCCCCAGTTTTAACAAAAACTGGGGAGGGATAAAAATGTAGCGGCTAACAGCCGTCGGGAGTAATCCTAGAGGTGCGAACAGCGACGCCCGCTTTCGAAAGGAAGCGAGGAAGCCCAATCTCAACGTAGTCGGCTTAATTCAGCCATAGAGATAAAAAAGCTGAAATGAAACGGTTAAATCCTTACAGGGTGCAAGGCCGTGTCCCTCCCCAGTTTTAACAAAAACTGGGGAGGGAAGTGCCGCTAGAGCTCGCGAGCAATCTCGAGCCCAGACAAATTATTGCTATTCGCCAACCGGCGAAACAGAATCCGGCTTATGACTTGCCGGTTTTTTTGTTGGCTGCGGGACTTGGTATCCTTCGCTAAAGCTTCGGAATACTTCTGCGCCCGTCAGTAAAATACTTCTTCAATACATAGCTTGCTATTCCGTAGCCTTGGCGAAGGATAGCTGCGGGACTTGGATTCGAACCAAGGTGACGACTTTCAGAGAGTCGCATCCTACCGTTAGATGATCCCGCAATACAACGCCATAATTTTATAAATTTTCAAACAAAAACGCAAGAAATTTTTGCTTGATTGGCAACAATTTGCTATTATATTTTAATGGCTGAAAAAGTTGAAGAAAATCAAAAAACTCCATTGCCGACAAAAAATCTATCCAATCCGCTGGTAGAAAAAGAATTAAAAAAAGAGCCGGATAAAATTTCCATTATCAGCTTGGTTGACGCCTTAATGGTTCATGCTTTTAATTCCAACGCTTCG
>Ga0209542_10012511_pt1 | contig 14813 bp, 17 predicted proteins | sample RifCSPhighO2_01_FD_184028 | JGI IMG/M metagenome (GOLD analysis project Ga0209542, IMG submission 184028) | Soil microbial communities from Rifle, Colorado - Rifle CSP2_plank highO2_0.1 (SPAdes) (version 2) | ecosystem: Environmental > Terrestrial > Deep subsurface > Rock core/Sediment ...
CAGATCATCCTTGGAGACAGTATAATTACGCATAAATCCTCCGAGTCGGAGGATAAATTACAAGTTTAGAGGGTATGACATTTTCATTTGGGTTTGACACCCCGACCCGATCGGGGATCCAGATTGTTGAAATAGTCTGGAGAATGGATTCCCGCCTTCGCGGGAATGACAACCTGCCTGCGGCAGGCAGGTGTGTGTCAAGAAGCATGAACTCTTACAACAAGACTTTCCGCATTGCTTTTTTTAACTATTTTGTTAAAATGAAGGATTATGATGAAACAAACCACCATCAAGGAAGTTGAAAAACTTTTTGGACTTGGCGCTCATCTTGGTCATAAAAAAAGCAGACTGCATCCAAGGGCAAGACGCAATGTTTATACCATTGTAAATGGCACATCGGTGATCGATTTGACCAAAACCGTTGTTCAGCTGGAAACTGCCAACAAATATTTGTTTGATGCGGCAAAAAACAACAAGACGGTGATCACTGTCGGTACAAAAAAAGTTGTCAGCTCCTTTTTAAAAAAATACTGTTCGGAAAACAATATACCTTACATAACTACCAAATGGCTACCCGGTCTTTTGACAAACTTTGAATCTATCATTAATAATGTCAAGAAACTCAAAAAATTAAAAACCGATCGCGAAAATGGGACCTGGGATGCCTTGGTGAAACATGAACGTACCAAGCTGGCAAAAGAAATATCAAAACTTGAAAAACTCTATTCCGGTCTCGAGTCAATTACAGCCAGACCGGATGTAATGATTATAGTTGATCCGAAAAAAGAGAAAAATGCTTTAAAAGAAGCTAAAGCCTACCATATCCCGATTGTCGCCCTAGTTGATACCAATTCCGATCCAACCCCAATCGACTACCCGGTTGTGGCCAACGATGATACTTCGCAAGTTGTAGAATATATAATGAAACAACTGCTTGATGAGTATGCCAAAGGCAAGAAATCTGCTCCAAAGCCGGAAAAAAAGGCAAATTGAACTATTTTTTTATCATGATTGACTACAAAAAACTAAAACAGCTACGTTTTGAAACCGGAGTCTCATTCTCATTATGCAAAAAAGCACTCGAAGAAACTAAAAACGAGATAACTTTAGCAAAAAAAAAGCTGAATGAATGGGGTGCAAAAAAAGCTTCCGAAAAGTCCAAGCGTGAAACCGAAGCCGGTGCAATTTTTTCATATGTACATCACAATAAACGTGTTGCTTCTCTGCTAGAACTTAAAAGCGAAACCGATTTTGTTTCCGAAAACAAAGAATTTCAAGTACTTGGCCAAGAACTAGCAATGCAAGTCGCTTCAATCCCAAGTAAAAATGTCGAAGAGCTTCTTGAACAAGAGTATATTCGAGATCCAAGCAAAAAAATAAATGATCTTATAAAGGAAGCAATCTTGAAATTCGGCGAAAATATTAAAATCGGAAGATTTATACGCTGGGAACTTGAGTAAAAACAGAATTTAGGTAGATATCGTCATTCCGAACTCGCCTGCCTGCGGCAGGCAGGTTTCGGAATCTAGATCCTGAAATAAATTCAGGATGACGAGTTCAGGCTTCAGCATAACGTATTAATATTAATATATGGATGACATTTTAGATAAATTTAAAACACAAACAGACACCTCGGTACAAATACTTGAGGAAGAACTCAAAGGTATCCGAACAGGCCGTGCAAATTCAGGAATGGTCGAAAACATGATAGTTCAGACATACGGAGGATCTACTTCATTAAAACTACGAGAACTTGCGACAATTACTACCGAAGGACCGGTGACACTGGCTATCTCGCCGTTTGATCCAGCAACCGTCAAAGATATCGAAAAGGCGATATTAACTTCACCTATCGGTATTAACCCTCAAACTGAAGGTGTAAAAATTTATTTAAGAATTCCGCCAATGTCAGAGGAACAAAGAAAAAAATATGTTAAACTGGTTTCACAACTTATTGAAGATACAAAAAATACCATTCGTCACGAGCGTGATGAAGCACGTAAAGTGATAAAGCGTTTGTTTGATGAAAAGTCGGTGTCAGAAGACGAAAAATTTCGGACAGAAAAGGAAATCGACTCCCTAACCACAACCTCAAGTACACGGCTTCATGAACTAAAAGAAAAGAAGGAAAAAGAGATAATGGAAGTTTGATAAGTTACGAATTACAAATAATAAACAATGATCACAGTTCTCGTTTTTTTTGCCATTCTTATAATACTTGTACTTATCCATGAGTTTGGACATTTTATTGCTGCAAAAAGAAACGGTGTTTACGTTGAAGAATTCGGTTTCGGTTTTCCTCCAAGGCTTTTTGGGAAAAAAATCGGGGAAACATTATACAGCTTTAACCTCATTCCACTTGGCGGATTTGTAAAACTTTACAGAGAAGAGTATCAGGAAGGCGATAAAAAGAAAAATAAAAAACAAATTCCCGATGCCCGGGCATTTGTTTTAAAAAAGCCAGGTGTAAAAACAATAATCATTCTTGGTGGAGTGCTGATGAACTTTTTACTTGGTTGGATACTCATTTCATATCTTCTTGTTTCAGGGGTACCAAGTCCTACCGGAGTGAGTATTATAGAAATACAAAAGGATTCACCGGCTGCGTCGGTCGGTCTACAAAAAGGTGATGTTTTACTATCAGTCAAAGCAAACGAGAAAAAAATACCCCTCACAACGACTTATGATCTAATCTCCATAACTCAAGAATATGGTGATAAACCAGTTTTGCTTGAAGTAAAAAGATCTGGTAAAAATATTGAGTTTCCAATAACTCCGAGAAAACAGCCACCCGAAGGTCAAGGCGCTTTGGGAATTGTAATAACACAACTTGTTGAAACCAAATCATATCCATGGTATACAGCGCCATTTTACGGACTCAAAGAAGCCTTCTCACGTACCCGAACAATCATTATCGAAGTCGCCAAAATTCCGGCACAACTTTTGACAACCCAAAAAACAAATGTTGAGTTTACTGGACCGGTTGGTATCGCTAAAATTGTCGGTGAAGCACGAAAGTACGGCTTCAAAGCTATACTTGAGCTTACCGCATTACTCTCGCTTAATTTAGCTGTATTTAACATACTACCTTTTCCGGCGCTTGACGGAGGAAGGCTCCTTTTTGTTGCCTATGAATGGCTAACCAAAAAGAGGCCGAATGAGCATTTTGAAAGAAATATGAATCTGATTGGGATAATTCTATTGCTTTCATTAAGTGTACTGGTTACTATTAATGACATCAGGAAGATTTGGGGATAAACAATTTTTATGAACTATAAAAATATCACGATTTCAGGAGGAGTTGCGGTCGGAAAAAACACACTTCATAGAAACTTAAAATCTTATCTTGAGCCACTTGGCTTCAAATTTACATCTGGCGGACAACTTCTTCGGGATTTTACTCGTGAATATGTTCAGCCACTTGCCAGTCTCGCTCCGGACGAATTTCATCACAAACTGGATGATCGTACCAAAAATTTGCTGGAAAAAGGTTTTTATGTAATTGAAGCTTGGCTCTCTGGGTTTATGTCGCGTGACAGGAAGGACACGCTTCGAGTATTACTTGAATGTTCGAGCGATGCAGTGCGGGTTGATCGAGTAGTAAACAGGGACAAAGTCACCATCGAAAAAGCCAAAAAATTTATTCGAGATCGAGAAGAAACGAATTTAAAGGAGTGGAAGCGGATTTATGGTGATCACCATTTCTTTGATCCAAAATACTATCATCTCACGATTGATACTTATTCATCGGGACCAAATGAAACTGTCGGAAAGGTGCTTGATAAACTGGGGTATAAAAAGTAAAATACTTCCAATATGCTTCTTTCAAAACTTTTTCCGAAACCTATAAAGCAAGGAAAAAAATACGATTCTCCTAATGCGACCTATCTTATTAATGGTGGGTTTATTGATCAGATTATGGCTGGCGTATATAGCTTTCTCCCGTTAGGCAACAGGGTACTGTCTAAAATCGAAAATATCGTCAGGGAAGAAATGAACAAAATCGGACAGGAAGTTTTTTTACCATCTATCGTTCCCACGAAGATCTGGGAAGATACAAAAAGAATCGATATCATCGATGTTTTATTTCAAGTAACCGGAGCCAATGAAACATCAAGAAAAACAAATGATGCAACCTATATTCTCAACTGCACACATGAAGACGTGATCACACCTATTGCCAAAAAATTCAACACAAGTTATAAAGATTTTCCTTTTGGACTTTATCAAATACAAACAAAGTTTAGAAATGAGCCGAGAGCCAAGTCCGGCCTGCTTAGAGGTCGTGAGTTTCGAATGAAAGATTTGTATAGTTTTCACACTTCTGAAGATGATCTACAAAAATATTATCATGAGGTTGTAAAGCCAGCATATATTGAAACATTTAGGCGCTTGGGACTGGGGGAGTCAACTGTAATTGCACTTGCATCAGGAGGAGATTTTACAGAAAATTTTTCCCACGAATTTCAGACACTTTGCGAAAGCGGAGAAGATACATTGTTTTATTCCGAAAAAGAGTATATTTATTACAACAAAGAGGTGGCTCCAAGCAAAGCTCCAAAAATCGATGAGACCGATAAAGAGATGAAGCCCATGGAAGATGTTGAAGGAAGAGGAATAATTGGAGTCGACGAACTCGCCAAATATTTAAAAATACCGGTTGAAAAAACTACCAAAACTTTACTTTACGAAAATGAGAAGGGTGAAATCATTGCGGCCGTGGTGCGAGGTGGATATGACATTAACGAAGACAAACTAAAAAAAGTGTCCAAATCAAAAAAAATTAAACTAACTTCTGCACAAACTGTAAAAAAAGCGACAAATGCAGAAGTTGGATATGCCGGTGTTTTGGGCCTTCCCAAAGATGTAGAAATATTTTGGGACGACTCAACCAAAGACAGATTAAACTTCGAAACCGGGGCCAATAAAACCAATTATCATACGATAAACGTAAACTTCGGCCGCGACATCGAAAACCCAAAAGATTTTTGTGATATCAAAGTTGCAAAAGAAGGTGACTTAGATCCAAAAACTGGAAAAGTTTACAAGATATTCTATGCTTCAGAAGTAGGAAACATTTTCCCGCTAAATACAAAATTTTCAGAAGCACTGGATTATTATTTTACTGATGAAAAAGGTGAACGAAAGATTGTTTATATGGGCTCATACGGTATCGGAACTTCACGGGCGATGGGAGTGATAGTCGAAAAATTCCATGACGATCGCGGCATCATCTGGCCGGCACAGGTCGCCCCGTATCTTGTCCATCTCATCGGTCTTGATCTAGATAATACTGAAATAAAGCAGAAGGCAACGGATTTATACGACAAACTTCAAGACCAAGGATTTGAAGTTTTATTTGATGATCGTGAAGGAGTCAGTCCCGGTGCCAAGTTCGCCGATGCCGATCTCATTGGAAATCCGGTCAGACTTGTCGTTTCAAAAAGGAGTGGAGATAAGATTGAATTTAAAATGAGAAACGAAAAAAAAAGTGAACTTTTGTCATACGATGAAATAATTGAGAAATTAATAGCATGTCAAACAAAATAATTGTCACCCACATTTCTCCCGACCCAGACGCCATCACCTCCTCATGGCTGATCAAACGCTACTTACCCGGCTGGGAAAGCGCCGACCATGCATTCGTCCCTGCGGGTGAGACTTTGGATAAAAAACCGGTAGATCAAGATGAAAACACAATTCATGTTGATACAGGGCTTGGCAGGTTTGATCATCATCAACTCAAGATACGAACATCGGCCACAAAACGGGTTTTTGATTTTTTGGCAGAAGAAGGAAACGTCAAGGAAAAAGATATACATGCCCTAGAACATTTGGTCCAGTTTGTAACCGAAATAGACAATTTTGGTGAAGTTCATTTTCCCGAGCCAACAAACGATCGATACAGCTTTAGTCTGCACGAATTTATCTACCCTTTGCGGGGTCAACTGTCAAGTGATAAAGAACTAGTCAATATGATTTTTTTAGTTCTGGACAGTATTCTTTTTACTATAAAAAATAGCATCCAAGCACGAACCGATATAAAAAATGGTTTAATCATAAAAACTCACTGGGGAAAAAGCATCGTCATGGAAACCAAAAATGAAGGAGCAGTAAAATACGCACTGAAATCCGGATACGAAATGGTTGTGCGCCGAGACCCCATAACTCATCATATTCGCATAAAAACGCAGCCAAGCAAAAAATATGATCTCACATTGCTTTATAAAAAAATGCTCGATGTTGACCCGAATGCCACCTGGTTTTTACATATTTCTAAAAATATGCTTCTCAACGGTTCATCAAAAAGCCCTGATTCCGTGCCCTCATCGCTCTCTCTAAAGCGCCTGATTGAAATACTTAGGGAAATGTAATAGAATACGTAAGTCAGCTTCTTAGTTTTTTAGGATATTAGCTTTTTAGAATTAATTAATCTAACAAGCTAACCAGCTAATAAGCTACATAACATTTATAAATAAAAGGGGGGTGTACTTCATGGTTGTTGTAACAAAAAAAAAGGGCGAATCCAAAGACAGTGCTTTTAAAAAATTCACAAGAATGTTTATCGACGAGGAGATCGTAGACGAAGTAAGAGACAGAATGTTTTATAAAAAACCGTCACAAGTCGAAAAGGAAAAAGAAAAGGAGAGAAAAAAAAGAAAAAGAAGACCGCTTTATAAATAATCTATGATCAATATCTACGGTTCTTCACGTTATAAAATAAACAAAAAAGGTTTAAAAAAATTTGCCCAATCTGTGCTTGATCGCTACCAGATAGGTAAAATTGCCAATGTCAACATCGCTCTTGTTGGAAAACGCAAGATGATCGAACTTGCCTCAAAGTACAAAGATGAAAATGTGGCTTTGCCGGTTTTGTCATTTTCATACTACCAAGACAAAACTACTTCCGACAATACCCTGGGCGAGGTAGTGATCTGTTATCCCCAGGCAGTCATCCTTGCTGCACAACGAGAAAAAAGAGTTGATCAAATGTTTAATACTCTTGTCGAGCACGGTATTCAAAATCTATTCACAAAATAATGTATTATCTAACCTATCGGCCAAGAACAATAGCTGAACTTGACAACTCACAAGTCCGTGAAAAAATCGCCGCCATTCTCAAAAAAAAACAGATTCCACATGCTCTTCTATTCGTAGGAACCAAGGGGATGGGCAAAACTTCAACTGCTCGAATACTGGCTAAATCATTAAACTGCCTTGAAAACGCTTTTTCAAATAAGAGCGACTCGACCGAGCCATGTAACACCTGTCACAACTGTCTTACTATAGATACCGGTTCTTCACCCGATGTAGTCGAGCAGGACGCAGCCTCAAATCGTGGCATCGACGAGATAAGGCGACTGATCCGCGAATCGGCTTTTTCTCCAATGACCGGCAACTATCGAGTCTATATCATTGACGAGGCTCACATGATCACCACAGATGCGTTTAATGCATTACTCAAAACTCTTGAGGAACCTCCCAAAACAGTTATTTTTATACTCGCAACCACAAACGAAGAAAAAATTCCCCAAACCATTATTTCACGGTGTTTAAAAATCGATTTTGGTATCGCCAAAGAAAGTGATATTTTGAGCATGCTGGATAGAATTTTAAAAAATGAAAAGCTCAAAGTTGATGATGATTTGAAAAAACTTATTGCGACATACAGCGAAAATTCATTCCGTGACGCTGCAAAACTATTGGAAGAGTTGGTGATGCAGGATCAGATGACTCTTGAAAAGGCCAAAGCGTATCTAGGAATAAGAGCAAAGGAAAACCTACTCGAAATTCTGCATAAATCGGATCTGAAAGAATCGCTTGAATGGATAGAGGAGTTTAGCTCAAACGGAGGAAACATAAAACGTGCGATTGAAGACATGCTGCATAAATTGAAACGCCAACTGCTTTTAAAAAACCAGGTTATTTCCGACGAGAAAGATCTCGGATATTCTATGAAGGAGCTTATGAAGCTCATGAAACTATTACATGAAGCCTACTCAAATCTCAAAGTTTCACCTATCGAGTCATTACCACTTGAGATCGCGGTCGTTGAGTTTTATAATTTACGTAATAGATAAAGCGAGTAGGCTATAGCGGGTAGCGCATAGAATTTATATTCTATGAGTTACTAATATCCTATCCGCTATTCGCTATCCGCTTAAATAAATACTATGTTCAACCCACTATCAGGTTTAGGTAATTTACAAAAACTTCAGCAGCAGGCAAAACAAATGCAGCAGGCCCTGCAACAAGAAGAGGTGACTGTTGAAAAAAACGGTGTTGTTGTGAAAGTGCGTGGTGATCAACGAATACAAGAAGTAGAGATCGACGGAGTTATCGAAAATCGAATTGCCGAAGCAATAAATGAAGCCATCAAAAAAACACAGGAACTAGCAGCAAGAAAACTTATTGAGATGAATCAAAATCAGTAATATGTCACTCAAACTATTTTCAGGAACCGCAAACCCCGATCTTTCAAAAGACGTTGCAAAAACTCTATCTTTGGGTCTTGCCAAATCACAAGTGACGCGTTTTGATAACTCTGAAGTTAGGGTTTGGATAGAAGAAGATGTAAAACACGATATCTGTGTTGTTATTCAATCTACTTCAAACCCCACAGACACAAATCTAATGGAGCTTTTCCTTACCTGTGATGCACTTCGACGTGAAGAGGCAAGAAAAGTAATAGGAATTATTCCCTATTTTGGTTATGCACGACAAGATATCCAGCACCGAACTGGTGAATGCGTTTCTGCAAATGTTGTTATAAAATTTCTTGAAGCAATAGGTTTTAATAAAATTTACACTATCAATCTACATGATGAGGCGACCGAAGGTGTCTTCACGATACCGTTTAAAAATCTTTCTGCTTTTCCCATTATTGCTAAGGAAATAAAAAAGTACTTTGAAAAAAAAGGCATTAAGGTAAATACAGACAATATAGCGATTATAAGTCCAGATCAAGGCGGCATTGAACGGGCAAGGAAGTTTGGTACAGAATTATTTGGGACAGATGCTTTTCAACTGGTGTTAACCGAGAAAAAACGTGATCTCGAACACATACATGAAAGCAGAGCACTTAACCTTTATGGAGATGTCAAAGATAAAATTGCTGTAATTGTCGACGATGTCTCAACATCAGGTGGTACTCTTATAAATTCAGCAAATATTTGTTTAGAAAAGGGAGCAAAGAGTATCGTGGCATCAATAATTCACAGCGACTTTGCCAAAGATACGCCAAAAAAGATCCAAAACTCACAAATAGAAGCATTTTTTACAACAGACACTATTAAACTTTCTGAAGATCAGAAGTTTGAAAAGTTACATATCTGCTCGGTGGCAGGACTTATCGCAAAAGAACTAGAAAGATTTCCTAATATTAGACCTTAACTTGAAGCTAATAACTTACATTATTCGACGAATTGTTGAAGTTCAGCTTCTGAAAACGGAGGTGATTGTTCACCCTGTAATAATGAGTATATTATCTGTTGGTTCACAAGGTGGCGGAAATCTCTCAAAGGATTAGTCACTATAGTACGGTCAGTTACCAAATCACCCTCAATAGCATCACTAATAACCATCCAATCAGTTTGACTATTTCGAAAAAGAAATGGCCAGCCACTCCTCCTGAGAAAATGTGTAAATACGGCTGTGGACGCTAACATTAGACCTTGGATAACAATTCTGATATCATGCCTGTTTTGTATATATTTACTGTAGGTTTTTTCAGAAAAGGCAAATCTGTCAAAGTTCTGCAAATTTACAGGTAATTTTGATTCCCCTTGACTAACCCTTAATAGACTAATGCCACTTATTAAAGCCATTATCCCTCTTGCAAAGGTTGTTATATTAGCGACCATGTCTTCGACAGCATGATTACCATTCAGTTCTCTAGACTCAATAAGCATATTATCTATCTCATTTTCATCAAAAAATACAATGTTATTATCTGCCATTAATCTTGCAGCATTTCTTCTTTCTTCTCTGCAATCATTTATATATGAGCATGATTTAGCAATCTCCTGATATCTATAGTTCGTCGGAAGGATCACCCTAGACCTAACATTGTATCCCACTGGATAAAAAGCTTGATTACAAACTACCAATGATGATATTGCTTTTTTTGGTTTTTCACCCGTGTTTATTAGAGACTTTTCAAGAAGTAATTCGGTAGGAAGCATATGTCTTTCAGCATGATCGCTGTATATTGTAGCAGCATTGAATTTTGCCACTTCCCAGGCTTCTGTGCCTGGAAAAACACTGTCTGCAACACAAGAGATTGGTATCTCAAATACTACACCACCATGAATGTAATGAATTGTTACAGAGTCATCTATGTCAAGCTGAGGGTCATCCTCTCTATAATCATCGATAGTAATTGTAGAAATCCTATTATCTCCAAAAAGTTTATGAACTTTATGTTGTTCCAAATTTCTGATAGATTTTGACAGCATTCCCTGACCTCTCGTAACTCTTTGTGTAGTTAAGGATAATTCAGAGGGATGCACGCCTATTTCATCAGCGCTTAGTCCTTTAGTCCATTCATATGTAAATTCTGACATATACCTATAAAAAACCCTCCGTTTTGAGGAGGGTGATATTTTTGATAATTGGTTATTACCTCTTATCATTCACCCTCTCGTCAGGGACGAGGTTAATGAGGCGGATAATGTTTTGGTGATAAATATGACTCATAGTATGTATATGGTATGTATTGTAAAGAATGTGTAAGAAAATGTCAATGTCATAAAATTAGATTCATTGCAAAAATGAAATGATTATTATATAATAAAATACTATAAGCTTAATATGGAAACTCCAGGAAATCTAAAAAATCTTACGTCTTTTAATAGCTTAAATCATTTTAAATCTCGATACGAAGCTGGACTCCCAATAACTAGTCCTATAAGAGTGGTATTAGATCATACACAGATGGTTATTGATGAAAAAATTATGTTTCCTTCAAGGGAAACATACTCTTTGGCCATGTTTGTAGGTCACATTATAAATGCCTCAATGCGAAGACCCTTGCACGTCCTCGATGTTGGCACGGGATCTGGTGTAAATATGATTGCTTTAGCTAAAACTATCACAGATACAAATTCTACTCAATTTATCGCGTCGGATATAGATCCAAGAGCTTTACAATATGCTGAAGCTAATTTCGCTATAAATGGCATACAAGAAGTAGACTTGCGCCAGCGGGATACTCTAGAAGGCATGAGTCAGGAATATGGCAAAATTGATGTTATTTTTACAAGCCCACCGTGGTATCCGGGTGAGATATACTATCCGGAAGCTTTCAAGCCCCAACTTGCAGTTGACGGAGGTCAAGATGGATTGTCCTTCTATCGAGAATTAATAATACAAAGTAAAGAAGTTTTATCTCATCTGGGAATGATTGCATTTAGAACTACCAGATGGCAATGGAACGATGTTTACGACCTCACAAAAGCACATTTTCCAATGCTTGATAAGTATGCTATCTATCTCGCTCCAAAAAGACAAAAGCGTCCCTCTGGACTGATAATTGCCAACTCTGCGGGCTTTGCCTTTAATAAAGGATTCAATAGTTATATTGAATCAAATGATTTTCATAACATGGGTATTCCCCCATTAAGAATAAAATATATCGAGAGATAAACTATCACTACTCAAACTTACTCCTGTTTTCGATAGCCTTACGAAGTGTCATGTAGTCGGCGTACTCCAAATTTCCACCTATCGGCATACCATAGCCTAGACGACTTACTGCAAAAGTGAGGGAATGCTCGGACTTTATTTCGTGAAGTTTGTTACGAATATACATAGCCGTCGCCTCACCTTCCATATCCGGGTTTGTGGCAAGTATAATCTCCTGAACTTCAACTTTTTTAGCTTTACCGTTCGGGCGCATACGGACAAGAAGTGTTTCAATAAAAATATCATCCGGTCCGATGTGATTTAGCGGGTCAATACGACCATGCAGCACATGATAAACCCCGTCATATATATCGCCTGTTTCAAATGACACGAGATCAAGCACGTCCTCGACAACGGTAATTTTTGCTCTATCTCGAACCGGATCGTCGCAAATACTACATACCTCATTTTCTGTTAGGTTCATACAGATTTTGCAACGTCTAGTGCGCTGTTTGAGCTGTATTATCTGATTTGCGAACTCCTGTAAATCAGGCTCCGGCATACGCAGGAGATAAAACGCCATACGACTGGCGCTTTTTGCTCCGATCCCAGGGAGTCTTTCAAAAAATAAGGCTACTTGTTTTAAACTATTTGGAAGCGAACTCATGCGTCTTGTAACTCGTAACTTAAAAATGAAAAGCTATAACTGTATTACATCAACTAACACAAGAGGACGGCGACCTCGTTTTTCAAAAAAATAATCTTCAAGTATACGCAGTATACTACGTTTAAAAGCAGTCATTTCTATGACTAGATCACGGCGAGGCTTTAACTCTTTTTCAATGACTCTTGTGGCATCGTCAAAAAGAGCGTCCTCATTTTTTTCAAATACAAATCCTCGTGAAAAAAAACGAGGCCGAGTGACTAGCTGTCCCATTTTATCTATTAAAATAACCGAAACTACCATACCCTCATTTGAGAGTTCTTTTCGATCGCGCAACACTGTGCTACCGACATCCCCGACACCGTAAGCATCAACATAGATGTTTTTTGTTTCAACTGCTTCTCCACGTACGGCCCGAGTTTTGCTCAACCACACGGTCTCTCCTTCATTTAAAAGAAAAATAGTTTCCTTACGATAACCCATGTCTGTCATTAATCTTTGATATTGTCTCTGGTGACGGATCGTGCCACCGATTGGTATAAAATATTTTGGTTTGGTAAATCGCGCAAGAAGTTTCAGATCCTCCTGATTGCCATGACCCGAAGCATGAAGCTGATCTTGTATATCGGTGTAAATAACATCTGCTCCTTGAAGTGACAACTCCTCAATCAGTGAATAAACTTCATTTTCGTTGCCCGGGATAGGATCAGAAGAAAAAACGACCTTGTCGCCTTGGGTAATTTTGACATGTGGATGCTGTTTGCGAGCGATTTTTGATAAAGCAGAATCATACTGACCTTGTGATCCGGCGGCGACAATACAGACTTTGTTTGGTGGCAGCCGCTTGAGCTCCTCCTCCTTGCCAAGGAGTGAATATGGGACTATCAGATAGGCAAGATCTTTCGCGGCATCAGTGTTTTGTTTCATCGAGCGGCCGAGGAACACGACTTTGCGATTGAACTTTATTGCCGCCTCAACACACTGTCTGATACGTGATATGTTTGAAGAAAACGTGGTCATAAAAAATTTCCCTTTGGTTTTGCGCATCTCATCCTCGAAAGTCTGTCCGACTATGGATTCGGAAAGCGTAAGCCCTTCACGCTCTGCCCCAAGCGCGTCCGACAAAAGACAAAGGATACCGTCTTCACCTGCCTTGGTAATTTCGTAAAAATCAGGAGGATCGGCATAGGGTGGAGTAAGGTCAAATTTGAAATCAGGTCCATGATAGACTGTGCCAACGGGTGACTTGATCAAAATATGAGTCGGGTCGGGGATAGAATGTGTCATATGAATGAACTTTGCCTGAAATCTACCAAGATCATACCATTTGCGAAACTTTATCTCATGGATCAAAACCCGCTGATTGAATTCTTTGAATTTATTGGTGACGAATAATTTTGTCAGTTTACTTGCATAGATCGGCGGACTTCCGAGCTTTTCATAATGGAATGGCAAAGCGCCGATATGATCCTCGTGGCCGTGAGTAAGTAAGATCGCACGAATTTTATCTTTTTTATCTTCCAAATAAGAGATATCAGGAATAATTAGATCAACACCAAATTCGTGGGCATCAGGAAAACCCATGCCACAATCAACGATGAGAATATCCTGAAGTTTATCACCATCGTACAGCTCATACAAATACATATTTTTGGTGACGCCGACGATCCCTCCAAGCGACACAAATCTTAATTTAAGATCGTTCATAAAAATATTAAGTTACAAGTTATAAGTTACGAGTTTGTACCTATTCACTTCTTTCCGAAATTGCGTCATGCTGAACTCGTTTCAGCATCTACTTGATAATAAGATAGATCCCGAATCAAGTTCGGGATGACGATGTTACTGGAAACAACTCAATAGTTACACGAGTTTCGAGTAAGACTCATTATAACATTTGCTATACTAACGATGTAACTTATACGAGATTTCACGCAACATGCCACTAACGACTATAGAGATTAATGTTACAACTTTGCTTGGAAGCGAGTAAATTTTCGATTTGCGAGCGAAAGATTTATCTAAAATTATGGAAATCACTAAAGAAGAGGTCGAAAATAAACTGTACGACGTCATGGACCCAGAACTTCATATGTCAATCGTGGATCTGGGCCTTGTCTATAAAGTACAAGTTAAGGACAAGAAGGTCCATATACGCATGACCCTAACGACGCTCGGTTGCCCACTTTTTGACACAATTCAAGAGGAGATAGAAACCAAGCTTGCTCAATTAAAGCTCAAACCCGATGACATAAAGATCGAGCTAACTTTTGATCCACCATGGTCGATGGATCGCATGAGCGAGAATGCAAAAGCGATGTTGGGAATTTGATAAAAAAATACTCTTGAAAGTTATGTATTTATATATTAAATTTTAATCATGATAAAATCCATTTCAAAAAATGATATTAAAGAAATTGTAGATGCTGCAATAAATAGAAATAATAAAGTATTGATCAACGAATTAAAAAAGGAGTTAAGTCGAGAATTATTAGATATTCGTAATAACATTAGCAGGAATTAT
>Ga0209542_10012512_pt1 | contig 14812 bp, 16 predicted proteins | sample RifCSPhighO2_01_FD_184028 | JGI IMG/M metagenome (GOLD analysis project Ga0209542, IMG submission 184028) | Soil microbial communities from Rifle, Colorado - Rifle CSP2_plank highO2_0.1 (SPAdes) (version 2) | ecosystem: Environmental > Terrestrial > Deep subsurface > Rock core/Sediment ...
TAGAGGCCGCGGCCGACGAGGACGAAGCGACTGTCCTTGATGAGCTCGTTGTGGGTCGTCGCGGGGTGCGCGTCACGGCTGAAGAGCTTCTCGATGCCCTTGGCGACCTCGATGAAATGCATCGGGCTGCCATGACGCTTGAGCGTGAGGTACGCGAAATCGCGCGTGTTCTTGATGCGCACATGCGGCGACTCGATACGCCCCCATTCGCCGAGCGGATTCTTGCCGATGCGCTTCGAGATGAGCAGCCAGCGCGAAAGGACATCGTTCCCACGGTTCTTCACACCCTCCTGTTTCAGTATCTTTGCGAACAGCTGGAGGAATTCTTCTTCCGGCGTGAGGCGATTGGTCTCGATGGTCTCATAGAGATGTGCGAGCGCCCGTTCGACGGCCTCGGCGAGGGTCTCGTCGACATGCCAGCGTGTTTTGAAATTGGCATCCTCGCGGCGGTCGTTGAAATGATGGCCGACCGTAAGAAGGAAGACGACATGGTTCCGGTCCACCTCGCTCTTCGGCACTTCGACGAGGATAGTCTCTTCGGCAACGACGCCGCCCAGGGTGTGGATGGCGCGCTTCAAGTCTTCCCAGGCGGTCATCTGTGCCGTGTAGCTTTCAGAATCTCGTACGGTGGCGAGACTGTGGTTCTCGATCTGGCGGATACGCTCACGCGTAATGCCGTACTCCTGACCGATGGCATCAAGGGTGCGGCTCTCCCCCTTCGAGGAAAGGCCAAAACGGTCGGTGAGCACTTTGCGAGAGCGTTCGGGAAGCCCGGCGAGCAGGTCTTTTGTGACTGTTTTTGGTGAAAAAGAAAGCATATATCCTTGTTGATTGACTCCCAGTATATACTATGTTCTGCGTTATATCAAGTGGTGGCAGAACTGTCAACTAAACGGCGGCGAAGCACCTTTTTCCACATGAAAATCCCAGTTTCCGACGCCGAAGCAACGTGTGCGAAAGCAAGCGGAATGATAGTATCAGCCCATGGCCGAAAAAACTCCGCGAGTACCGCCGCAAGATATCGAAATGGAACGCGCGCTCTTGGGTGCCTTGATGCTCAACCAAAACGCGATGTACGAAGTCGCCGACCTGGTCGGTGTTGATTCTTTCTACTCTGCAAAACACCGCACGGTCTTCGACGCCATGCTTGGGCTTCACGCAAAAGGCGAGCCCATAGACGTGGTCACCGTCTCGAGCAAGCTCAAAGAACGGAAGCTCTTGCAAGAAGTGGGCGGCGCGAGTTTCCTCTCCGAGCTCGTAGGAGCGGCGGCTTCTCCCGGGAGCGCGCGGCACTACGCGCAGCTTGTCCAGACGAAGTTCGTCTTGCGAAGTCTCATCGACGCCGCCGCGAAGATAGGCGAACTGGGGTTTCAGGAGGACCGCGACATCGAGGTCGTCCTCGACGAAGCGCAGTCGGCGGTCTTCTCCGTCACGCAGGCGCCGATGCTCCGCTCTTTCAGCGCGATAAAAGAAGAACTCACCGAAGCGTGGGAACGCCTCGAACATCTGCAAAAACACGAGGGCGGGATACGCGGAGTCCCGACCGGATTCCCGCAGCTCGACAATTTGCTTGCCGGTCTTCAGAAATCCGACCTCGTCATTCTCGCCGCAAGGCCCAGCATGGGAAAGACCGCGCTCGCTCTCGATATCGCCCGCCAGACGGCAACCAAGCACGGCACGGCCGTTGGCATCTTCTCGCTCGAAATGAGCTCGCAGCAGCTCGTGGACCGCATGCTCGCCGCGCAGTCGGGCGTCAACTCATGGCGTTTGCGTACCGGAAAGATAAAAGGCGAAGAAGAATTCGCGCGGCTGCAGGAAGGCATGAGCGCGCTTTCGGAAGCGCCCATCTATATCGATGACAAGGCATCAACCACCGTCCTCGCCATGCGTTCCGTTGCCCGCCGTCTGAAAATGGAGAAGGACTTGGGGCTCATCATCGTCGATTACCTCCAGCTCATCACGCCGACCTACGCGCGCGGCAGCGACAACATGGTGCAGCAGGTAACGGAAATTTCCCGCTCGCTTAAAGCCATGGCGCGCGAGCTTGAGGTGCCTGTCCTCGCCCTTTCGCAGCTCTCGCGTGCTGTCGAGACTCGCCGCGGGCGTCCTCGCCTTTCCGACCTGCGCGATTCAGGCTCTATCGAGCAGGATGCGGACGTCGTCATGTTCATCCACCGCGAAGACAAAATGAGCGACAATTCCGACCGCCCCGGCATCGCGGAGATACTCGTCGAGAAGCACCGCAACGGCCCCGTAGGCAAGGTCGAGCTGCGCTTCGACGAGGAGAAAACGACCTTCCGTTCGATAGACAAGAGCGATTTCGGCAGCTTCACCCCCGAGGCGGCCGTCGAAAGCGACGGCGCGCCGTTCTAAAAAATCTCGTGTATCTTGTATCGAGTATCTTGTATTGAATTCATACACGATACACGAGGCACGATACTATATACTTCCCCCATGGATCCTATCGACCGATTGGGTGATATGTTCGGACGCTTCCCCGGCATAGGGCCCCGGCAGGCCCAGCGCTTCGTGCAATTCCTCTTGCGCTCCTCTTCAGCCATGCGCCGTGAGCTTGCGGATGCGGTCGAGCGCCTCGGCGATTCGGTGCATCAGTGTTCGGAGTGTATGCGATTCCATACGGGGAATAAAAAAATATGCAGTTTGTGTTCCAATCCGCAACGGGATGTCTCTTTCCTCGCGGTCGTCGCATCCGATGCCGACCTCGCCGCGCTGGAAAAAAGCGGCACATACCGGGGACGCTATTTCGTCCTCGGCGGTACGATTTCGCTTGCGTCCGAAAAAATAAGCGGCTTGCGCATCAAACAACTCCTCACTTCCCTTCCCGTCCGCGCCAAAACCGGCCTGAAGGAAATCATTCTCGCCTTCCCTGCCAATCCCGAAGGTGACGCAACGACGATCAGGGTCCGCGAAGAGCTCGTGGCTGCAAACAAGGATATAAAAATCACCGCGCTGGGGCGGGGCCTCTCCACGGGAAGCGAGCTTGAGTATGCCGATCCTGAAACTATCAAGAGCGCTCTCGAAAGCAGGCGCTAAAATCCCGCCTTCCGGCGGGATTTTTATGGGAGTGCGGTAATACGGACCTTGGCGTACGGTTGGCGATGGCCGCGCTTTTTGAAGTAGCGGCTTTTTTGGCGGTACTTGATGACAGTGATGGTCGGGTTGCGGCCTTCCTCGACGAGTTCCGCCGAGACTTTGGCGCCTTTCACATACGGTGCCCCGACCGTGGTCTCTTTGCCGTCGTCGGTCAAAAGCACTTTATCGAAAGTTATCTTGTCACCCGTCTTGTGTCCGTTGAGCTTTTCAATATCCAAAACGCTGTCCTGCGTGACAACGTACTGCTTACCGCCCGTTTCAATGATAGCTATCTTGGCCATACAGTCGCGGCAGTCTACAATACTTCATTAGACGTTGCAAGAGCGAATACATTACCCATCTACTGCCACCTGCCTATTCGCTTTGATACCTTTTACTAACCACCACCTATCCAAAACACCGAGCGAAAAAGGATTGTTGGCGCTCCGAACCTTTACCGAGATGTCCATGAGGCCGTATTTTTCAAATTCCGTACGGATTTCTTCGATGGAGTGGTAAAAGAAACCTTGCTCAAGACCATACCGTACGACGGCTTTTAACTCTTCATTTTCTTCGCCTGCCAGTATCTCCCGCAAAGTGTCGGGATGGTTCAAGGTGACGGCAAAAGGTCCCCCGGGCGCAAGCGCGGCTGCCACATTTCTCAATGCTTTGCGTGGAGCAATATCCAAAGCTAAATTGCTCACCACCATCCCGAAGCTATTCTCCGGGAATCGGGGCTCCGCAACATCCGCTTGTATGTGACGAACATTTTTGTACCGTGATCCCATCAGGTCTCCCTTCCGGAGATCAGCGGTGTCGGTTGTAATAAAATCGACATCTTCCAAAAGCTTACGGTCTTCTGCATCGGTGACCCTTGCCATGAGTTCGCGCTCAAGCCATTGCGCACCGGAACCGATATCCCAGATACGCATCGGATTCACGTGCCCCGCTCTCAGTTGAAGCATTATCGCCCCTCTGATTTCATCGCGGCTTTTATCGGGACTGTGCTGCGATTGTCTAAGATAGAGAGAGCTGTAGAATTTCTTTGCGACTTTCTGCGCGTCCTGCGGACTTCCTATTTGTATCTTTTCGTTCTTCATTATTCTGAGAGGAGAGGCTTTTCCACCGAATCAAGTTCGAGTCCGACGGTCTCGCCTGTTATTTTGAATACATCCTTATCCACTTTTTCAAATTCTTTCTTGCCAGCCATGTAGTGGTTTACCGTTGTGGAAAGTGAATTACCGAGTTTTTTGTAGTAATCCTGATACGCGTTGAGGTGGCGGCCGAGCGCCTCGACATTTTTGGCGATGTCCTTTGCGGTTTCTTCTATCTTAAAGGCCTTAAAGCCGTAGAGTACTGATTGGAGGTAGGCGGCGAAGGTTGTCGGGGAAACGATGATGACTTTCTTTTCGTTGTAGGCGTAATCAATGAGGTTGCGGGTATTGACCTTGACCGAGCCGACCTCGTTGATAAGAAGGTCGTAGTAGATGGCCTCGGCTGGAATGTACATGAATGCGAACGGGAGCGTGCCGTCCTTGGGGCGTACATATTTCGATGTCTCATCGATGCGCATCTTGAGGTCGTTCTTAAATTGTTTTTCGAGCTCGGTGCGTTGCGTATCGTCTATCGCATTCACAAGCCGCTGATAGTTGTCGAGCGAGAATTTTGCATCTATCGGTATCACCCCCTCTTTGGTCACAACGACCGCATCTACCGTTTCACCTCCGGGAAATTCGTACTGCATTTTGTACGAGCCGGGCGGCAAAATATTCGAAAGGATGAGTTCGAGCGACGCTTCGCCGAGATTCCCGCGCTGTTTTTGGTGCTTCAAAACCTTTTCAAGATTCGCAAGCTGCTCGGCGATGACCATGAAGCGCGTCGTCGATTCATTGGTCTTCGTCTGCTCGACGCGTACCTCGGTGAGCTGTTTGGCGACGAGATCACGGATATCCGATGCGAGCCGCTGGGATTCGCCGAATTGCGATTTCATCGACTCGAACATCCGTGTCGTGCCTTCGCCGAGCTTGCTTTCCATCGTGCGCGAGAGTTCTTGCATCTGCTGTTGCAGCAAAACCATGCTTTCCAGATCTTGCGGTTTTTTAGCCGTATTTCGGGCATTCCAGACGAAATACCCGATACCAACGAGATTGAGCAACAAAAGTCCGACGATGAGCCATTCCATTTCGCGATTGTACCATGCGACCTTCTTGCTATACTGTCGCGTATGTTAAGCGCAAAAATCCGTACAGACATGATTGCTGCCATGAAGGCACGCGATCCGCTCCGCGTGGATACGCTCCGGGGTGCCTTGGCCGCGTTCACCAATGAGCTTGTTGCAAAGGGGAAGAAGCCGACCGAGGAAATTGCGGACAACGATGCGGTCGTTGTCTTGAAGCGGCTTGCAAAGCAGCGCAAAGACGCGTCCGAACAATTTGCAAAAGGCGGCCGCGCAGAACTTGCGGAGAAAGAATTGAAAGAATTGAAAATAATCGAAGAATACTTGCCGCAGTCGGCTCCGCGCGAGGAGATAGAGAAAGTCGCGCGCGCGAAGAAAGAAGCGCTTGGCGTCGCCGACGTCTCCGGCATGGGCAAGCTCACCGGCGCGGTGATGAAAGAATTTGCGGGCCGCGCGGACGGGAATGATGTAAAGGCCGTTATAGCTTCCCTTTTTCAATAACTATGAGTGATTCGTTCGGAGAAACTGAAAGAGTCCCGCGAGCCGGAGAACCGGAAGAGACGGAGGATGCGGCTGTTGAGCGCACTGCGAATAAGGTCGCCGATGAACTTAGGGATGCCAAGCGCAAGGGTACGGTTGTCGTTTCTTTGCAGCAACTAGTTCGTACCACTCTTCAAGCTCCTCAAGACGGGCTCGTTCCAATGGCAGAAAAACGCGCATGGTCATTGATGATGCCTGTGATGGTAAAACTTCAGGCAATGTCGGAAAGACCGGAGGATTTTATTCTCAGAAATGCTTTGAACGACTTGAAAGTTCCCTCCGGCAGACTCCAAAAATTCGCCGACCCTGATGCCCGCATGGCAGCGTTCAGAAAGAACCAAGAGAAGAAAGACTCCTAGAGTTTAGAACGACGCGGACATAGGATGCCGCGCAAGAAATACCGAAACGCCTGCGGCAAGTGCGGCTACGATGAGCCCCGCGCCGAAGGCGACTTCCACGGGAGCGGTGAGAACTAAGATGCCGACGAGGACGCAAAGCAGGATGCGGCCGACGGCGAGCGCTATCTCTTTGAGCGCTGTGTATTCATCGACGAACGCGCCCCTGTCGGTCGCCTGCTCGAAGACGAACGGGTCGGCGCTTGTACCCCGCAGGGGGCTTGTCGTATAGGAGTATGAGTCTGCGATAATGAGGCCCACCGGAGTGCCCGCGACAAGCCTCGCGACCCAGCCGGACACGGCGAACACCGTGTGGACGACCGTCGAATCTTGAAGGCTAAAGCGGTGAACTAAACTGGCATAGAGCCCGCGAAGCGCGAGAATGATGAGTAGCGTCGCGCTGAAGACAATGCCGAGCATCGCATATGACCATCCGACGATGAAAAAGATGGCGAGCGGCCACACGAGAAAAAGCGATGCGCCTTGTACGCCGTCGAGGAGCGCCGTGAGAACGATAGTGCGGTGTTTGGGCCTGAACAACTGCTTGAACACATACGCGTAGTGCCAGGAAAATCGTTCGGGAGTATCCTCAAGCATCAAAGTCGGTATGGCGGAAAGTCCGATGAGACCAGCGGCGCCGAAGAGAAGTCGCAGCGGGGCAGAGGCGACCGTCGCCAGGGTGGCACCCGCAAAGAGAGGCATGAACGCGATGACTATCTCGTACAAAATGCGTTTGCGGACACCGCTGCTTCCTGCACCTACCAAACGGAGCTGATATGGCACCCAGTAGAGGGCGCGGTACGCGCCGAGCAGTACGGCAAAAGCTGCAACGCCCCAGAACGCGGGAGAGTCGCTGAAGTATCCCGCAAACGTAGCGCCAAGGAGCACGAAAGCACTCGCAGCGAGGACGACTCCCCAGATAAGCGCCCGTCGCGAGCCAAATCGTAAGTGGGCGGCCGCGATCGGCGTCAGGAATATGGTAATTGCCTGCGAGAGCACGTACATTAGCAGGGTACCGGCAAGCGCGCGCGGCACCGACTGCGCAACCGCGAAGAAGAAATTGAATACGAGCACCCACGCAAAGACGTTGGCGATGGCAAGACCGGCGCGAAGGAGGAACCGGTGCGCATGAAGGGCGAGGTCGTCGCGCTCGCTTCCTGCTGCGTATGCAGATGAGAGAAAGTTCATGCGGGTCTCCTATATACCGGGGATACGGGTCGGAAGTTTTTCGAACCGAATGAACGGAGAAAAGAGGGGCACGATGACGACCAGCGCATATCCGAACCACACATTCCAATCAGCGTAGAGTTGCCAGCCCGAGAGCGGTACTCCGAACACGCCGTCGAGCGCGGCTACGGTAATGCCCCACGTGAGAGAGAAGGGGAGAATATCGCGCCATGTGTTGAAACGGAGAGAGTTGCCGGCGATGAGTGCCGTCACGATAAGTACGAGAAGGCCAAGGATGCGTGGCGCAAACCCATCAACGAATCCGTAGGTGACAAAGCCGGACCACAGCAGGAACATGACCGCATAAATTACGATCCCCCACCCGATGAGCAATCCGTATTCTCTTTGCATGGTTTCCATCATTATACAGCGGCCCCGGCGTAAAGCCGGGGCCGCTGTGCAAAAGCGCGAAGTGCTTACCAGCTCCTTCCGCCACCTCCATTTCCGCCACGTCCACCGCCGTAGCCGCCGCGGTCTCCACCTCCACCGTTGCCTCCACGGAAGTCGCGTCGCGGGCGGTCTTCCATCGGACGTGCCTCGTTCACCGTGAGCGAGCGTCCGCCGAAGTCCTTCCCATTCCACATCTCAATCGCCTTCTGGGCATCCTCGTCGGACGCCATCTCCACGAAGCCGAAACCCTTCGAACGACCGCTCATCTTGTCCATGATGATGACGGAGCTTTCGACGGCTCCGCACTGCGCGAAGGCCTCTTTGAGCTCAGTATCGGTCGTGCTGTAGGGCAGCCCGCCGACATATAGCTTCTTTGCCATGTACTTCTTTGTATCTTTTTCCTCTAAAAAATGTAAACCAACCTTTCTCTGCTCTGCGTGTTGGTTTACCTAACGGCCACCAGACCCCAAAGCAATAGAAACCTTACATTCGCAGCAATGATGCGGCATGGCGATTTTTTGTCAACACTTGCACATGTTCTTTTTGCGTGTTTCAATCTCAAAAGCGGTCCACGAGATCGCCCAACTTGAACGAGGCTGACCAATGCGCCTGAATCTGAAAATACTTTGCGGCCTTGATGCAGTCTGGCAAGGCGGTGTGGTGGCCGGTTTGCAGCAAAAGGGCCATCAGGTAACGACGGTTCCCGATGGGAGGAGCCTGCTCGAAAAACTTTCCGAAGGTGAGCAGTTCCACATCGTCGTTATCGATGCCGAGCGCACAAGCGCAACTCTTGCGCGAGTGCAGAAGCATCTCAACGGCAATACGCGAATCGTCGCTCACACCAACGACAAGGAGAAGCTCAAATCGACGCGGACAGAGGGTGTCGTTTTCGTGTCGAAAAGAAGCAGCGCTGACGCTTTCGTGGCTGAAGCTCTAGCGCAAGAAATGGCCGAATAAGTTCGCGACCGAATTGTTCCTTCCAACGAATACCGTCCCGCAACACTAAACTGATGTTGCGGGACGGAAACACATGAGGATTGCGGAAAAGGAGAACGGTTCGTGTATAATGCCCCGATATATATGGCGGAAAAGAACGGCTCGGCTTTTGCCAATCTCGCGCTTGAATTCGTTCGCGTGACCGAAGTCGGCGCCATCGCGGCCGCGAAGTGGGTAGGCAAAGGCGACGGCAAGGCGGCCGACCAGGCGTCGGTCGACGCGATGCGCGCGTATTTCAATACAATCGATTTCAATGGCATCATCGTCATCGGCGAAGGCGCCAAAGACGAAGCGGCCGAACTCTACATCGGCGAGAAGCTCGGCAAAGGTTCGGGCCCTTTGTGCGAGATAGCAGTTGACCCGCTCGAATGCACCGACTCGGTCGCGTACGGCCGGACCAACGCGCTTTCGGTCATCGCGACCGGTCCGGAAGGCTCGCTCTACCGCGCGGCGGATTCTTATATGGAAAAAATAGCGGTGGGTCCCTCGGCGAAGTCGGTCATCGATATTGATGCGACCGCAACGGAAAATATCAAACGCGTTGCAAAAGCACTCGGCAAAGAAGTGTCTGAAATTACCGTTGCGATAATCGAGCGCGAGCGGCATGAAAAGCTCATCGCCGAAGTGCGTGCTGCCGACGCGAGGGTGCAACTTTTCACCGACGGCGACGTCGCTATGGGCATCGCCACCTGCAAGGGCAGCTCTGCCGTTGATATCTTGATGGGCATCGGCGGAAGCGCCGAGGCGGTTTTGACCGCAGCCGCAATGCGCTGCCTCGGCGGCGAGATACTCTGTCGCTGGAAACCGAAAGACGAGAAGCATGTTGCGCGTCTCCACAAAGCTGGCGTCACGGATTTCTCGCGCGTTTTTACCTCGAACGACCTCGCGAAGGGCGAGGACGTGAGCTTTACCGCGACGGGCGTCTTGAGCGGCCCCTTGATAAAAGGCGTGACGGTCGGGGCAGAATATACCAACACGCATTCTATCGTTATGACTTCGCACCCGCGTACGGTACGCTACATTAGTACCCGGCACATTACGAATTAATTTTCAATGTTTAATTTCCAATTTTCAGTGAATTTTCAATGTGTTAATTTGAAAATTGAGAATTGCAAATTGAAAATTAGAAGCTACAATCCACGACTCATATGAACATCACCGCACTCAAGGAAACTGCAAAACAAATGGTACTGGCCGGTAAGGGCATTCTCGCCGCCGACGAGAGCGCGGGTACCTGCAAGAAACGCTTCGACTCGGTCAATGTCCCCTGCACCGAAGACAACCGCCGCGACTATCGTCAGACGCTTTTTACTACAGCAGGCCTTGAGCAATACATCAGTGGCGTTATCCTCCACGATGAGACCATCCGCCAGAAAAGCACCGAGGGAAAAATGCTCGCGGAGATACTTTCAGAAAAGGGCATCATGCCGGGCATTAAGGTTGATGGCGGTACAAAAGACCTTGCCCTTCATGGAGAAGAAAAAATCACTGAAGGTCTCGACGGTCTGCGTGAGCGGTTGGCCGAATACAAGACGCTTGGTGCAAAATTTGCCAAGTGGCGCGCAGTCATCACCATCGGCGACAACATGCCGTCGGAGGCATGTATCAGCGCCAACGCACACGCACTCGCCCGATATGCGGCCCTCTGCCAGGAAGCAGACATCGTGCCGATGATAGAGCCGGAAGTCCTCATTGACGGCGACCACACGCTCGAACGATGCTTCGAGATAACCGAAACGACGCTTGAAGAAGTGTTCGAAGAGTTGGCTCATCAGGGTGTCGCTCCGGAAGGAACTATCCTCAAGGCGAGTATGGTCATCGCGGGCAAAAAGGCTGCGAAGCAATCAACCGTCGAAGAGGTCGCCGACAATACCGTGCGCGTGCTCAAGGCGACCGTACCCGCAAATCTCGCGGGCGTCGTCTTCCTCTCCGGCGGACAGAGCGACGAGCAGGCCACCGCGCACCTTGATGCGATGAACAAGATGGGCAAACTCGCATGGCCGCTCACCTTCTCCTACTCCCGTGCTATCCAAAATCCTGTATTGAAAAAGTGGGCGGAAAATCCCGCGGCCAACGTCGCAGCAGCGCAAGAAATCCTCCTCTTCCGTTCAAAAATGAATTCTCTGGCGTCCCAAGGCAAATACTCGAGCGAGATGGAAACCAAGCGTCCGTATTAAAATTCTTCGCCGCGGAGGAGCTCTGTGCTCTCTCCGCGGCTCTAGTGCCCTCGCCCATCACCGGTGGCTATGCGGCCGTATCCGCAGGTGCAAGTTCTTCCTCAATTAGGCCGTGGAAGGCCTTCCGATTGAACCTGATCCGTGCCTTCTGATCCGGTTTCAAGTTCTCGCCATCGACCAAGATTGCGCCGTCCTCCGCCTTGATCACGACGAATATCCGGCCGTCGTAAAGTTTGAACCGCCGATTCTGGCTGAGCAGCCACTTCTCTTTTATCGGAACGCCCGGTCCGGTTTCTAAGACAGGTTTCTTGCTCAGGTAGTAGGGAGCGTGCGGCTTAGTACTCTTCACTACCTTGTAGTAATCGACACCGCGCAGTCCAAGTTCGATAATGAACTGCTCGTCGACGATTCCCGTTTCCGGTAGGCGCCACTCTCGCTGAAGTTCCTTCACACCCAATTCGGTGTTGACTTTGAATACGCCGCGAATGACAGCCGGAACGGTCACGCCGAACAGCATCAGGATGATTTGCAGCGCTTGAATATGCGGACCTTCATCGCCTTTTTTGAAAGGTGCTTCATGTCGTCTCATCGGAGCCCCCGAGTTGCGGCACTGCGTGCCTCTGGTTTCGTTATTCGACGCGCTGAGCGCCGCTTATTTAACTTGTAGAGGAAATGGCCCCTCCTGTCAACCTTCGCCGACTTTCTCATCAATAATCCCGATACTTTATTCCAGAGTAAAGTATCGGGATTTGTATTCCGGATCTACATCCACTGAACGTGGTTTATAGGACTCCGAATTTCTTGCCAACGCTGGTGAATTTTTGGACTGCGGTTTCGATATCTTCCTTCGTATGCGCAGCGGAAATCTGCACGCGGATGCGAGCTTTTCCTTTTGGTACGACAGGGAATGCGAAGCCGATGACGTAGATGCCTTCGTCGAAAAGCGCTTTTGCCATCTCGACCGCCTTCTTTTCATCACCGAGCATGATGGGCGTGATGGGGTGCTGCGCGTCGGAAACTTTAAACCCGTTGTCGCTCATCAGTTTTCTAAACAATTTGGTATTGGCCCACAAGCGCTCGCGATATTCGGGGTGGTCTTTCAGATAGTTGATGACAAAGAGCGACGTGCCCGTAACTGCAGTATCAAGCGAGTTGGAGAAAAGATACGTGCGTGAACGGTTCCGTAAGTAATCCGCCGCTTCTTTGCGCGTTGCGGTGAATGCGCCACCTGCGCCGCCCAAGGCTTTGCCGAAGGTGCCGGTGACAAAATCCACGCGGCCAATCACGCCGCATGCTTCGGGTGTGCCGCCGCCATTCTCTCCCATCACGCCGGTCGCATGCGCGTCGTCCACAAAGACGAGTGCTTCGTATTCGTCGGCCAAGTCGCAAATTTCTTTCAGCGGTGCGATGTCGCCGTCCATACTGTAGACGCCGTCGGTCGCAACGACCTTGAGTCGTTTGTTTCTTGTTTCTTGGAGCTTGGTTTCCAGATCCGCCATATCCATATGCTTGTAGACCAGACGTTCGGCCTTGGAAAGCCGCACCGCGTCAATAATGGAGGCGTGATTGAGCTCATCGCTGATGATGGCGTCCTCTGCACCGAAGAATGTCTGGAAGAGCCCGACATTGGCCATGAAGCAAGAGGAGTAGAGCACCGCGTCCTCGGTACCGACGAGCTCGGCGACAGCTTTCTCAAGGTCTTTGTGTACCGTCTGCGTACCGCAAATGAAGCGTACCGAGGCCAAACCGAATCCCCACTTTTTCACGGCTTCCTCCGAAGCCTTCTCAAGCAACTCGGTGCCCGAAAGTCCCAAGTAGTTATTGGCACAAAAATTCAAAAGTTTTTTACCGCGGACAGTGATTTCCCTCCCCTGCGGCGATTCAAGCACGCGCTCTTCCTTGTACGTCCCGCCCTCCTTCATCGCATCGATTTCGGATTCGAGGATCGGTTTGAGGTTTTTGTACATGTGTCCAAGCTAGCATTCCAGCATAAATAATCAATTAATTTTTCGCACTGTCGAAGCCTTGATTTTAATCTATAATGTGGTACAATGAAAATTGGTGCGCAAATGCGCCATCATAGATTCAAACGAGGAGGAAGCTTTGCCGAACGGTTCGAAAACAACAGATGCAACCGCTGCGATTGGCTCAACGCTACATCTGTTCCCCGTCCCGGATCCAAAAGGTCCCATGAACGACAACCTATCGGTCACAGTCAACATGAAGGCGGGTGGAGGGTCATGGCCACATCGCCACGCAATCCGCTTTTCCGTTGACACCCCGCGGCACGTTGTATATTTAGCCGTTTATTTTGAAGGCTATTTTCGGATATTTGTTCAACGCCTCTTCAAAGGATTCCGGCGTGAATTTTTTGAAATCGAGCACGGTTCCCTTCCCTTTCAAAAGAATAGTCTCCCATATCGCGTCCTGAATGCCGTTGGAGCGGTCGGAGAGCATGCGCTGGGCTATTTGCCACGTGCGGAATATCTGGCGGCCAATGAGGCCGTGAATGGTGAGACCGCGGACGATGACATTGCGCGAGAAATTCGGGATGGTCATATTGCCGTCCTTGATGCCGAAAGCGATGACGTGCCCGCCACGGCGCGTACTTTCAATGCAGTTATTCAGGGACGACGGCGGTCCGGCCATCTCCATCGAAATATCAACGCCCTTACCATAGGTCAGCTGCATGATTTTCTTGACCGCATCTTTGTCGGATTCCCAGTCATTCTCCTTGTCATCCTTTTTGATGAGTATCGTTTCGTGCGCCCCGAGAGCCTTCGCAGTCTTAAGATTCGCCGGATTGACATCGGCCGCGATTATCTTCGCCGCGCCGAAATGCTTGGCGAGCAGAATTGCAAAAAGTCCTATCGGTCCGCATCCGAAGATGGCGACACGTTGACCGCGGAAGTCCGTCACCGTGCATGCGTGGACGGCATTGCCAAAGGGGTCGTAGATAGCCGCTATCTCCGGCCGCACTCTGCGCTCGTCAACCGCCCACAGATTCTTCGCGGGGATCTTCACGTACTCGGCAAAGATGCCATCGATGGAAATACCGAGTATCGCCTCATTGAGGCAGACGTGCTCTTCGCCGATGCGGCACTGGTAGCAGCGGCCGCAGGTTACATGCGAATCACCGGAGACGAGCCCGCCCACCGCAACTTTCGCCGGATTCTTTTCGTCCTGGTCGTGGTAGAGCCACTTCACCATCGAGCCCACCTGCACTATTTCTCCGACGAATTCATGGCCGGTGATGCGGAGCGTTTTCTTCTCGCGCTTCAGCGAATCGTGCACCATGTCCTTGAAGGCCGTGCGGTACCAAAGCCCGCGGTCGGAGCCGCATACACCGGCGTAGCGGACTTTGAGAATGACGGCGAGCGCGTCCTCCGGATTCTTCTTTTCATTGAGAACGGGCATCGGGACGTCCCGCATGACGAATCCGCGGCTCTTGCCCCAACCGTCCTTTTTGCTGTCAAAGGTGAGCGCTTGTATCTTTTTCGGGGCTGCCATACTAGCTACTTTGCAACTTCGCGAGATAAGATGCAAGCCCGCCCGGCCTTGAGTACGCATAGACGTCCTCGATGCCCAAGTCCTTCGCGATGACCAGAACCGCCTCTATGAGCTGGCTAGAAACGGGGGCTTCGTCCGTGATACTGACACCGTCGGCGGGTGTAGGGTACTTGAGTAGCATATTGTAGCCGAGGGAGCTTTTGTCCTCCGGTCGCCCCTCCGGAATGAGGCCGACAAGCTCCGCACCGCCGCCGCCCCCTTTCGGTTTCTGATGGAATTTGAACACCGCGTCCTGCGGCAGATATTCC
>Ga0209542_10012513_pt1 | contig 14810 bp, 7 predicted proteins | sample RifCSPhighO2_01_FD_184028 | JGI IMG/M metagenome (GOLD analysis project Ga0209542, IMG submission 184028) | Soil microbial communities from Rifle, Colorado - Rifle CSP2_plank highO2_0.1 (SPAdes) (version 2) | ecosystem: Environmental > Terrestrial > Deep subsurface > Rock core/Sediment ...
TTCCAGAAAATTCCCCCGTTCACCCGCCTAAATTTTCTTTCAGAAAACTTGGGCGGGCAAGAATTCGGAAAGGCGGCGCCTGCCCGCCGAAGCCTCAGCGCAGGCGGGGAGCCGCACCGCTGACAATTTCAAGTTTTTCTTTGGCGGCATACAATTATGAATTTACAAAGTAAATACAATTACGCTTTAGGACTTTCTATATTCCCGCCCTCAATCGGGTTAGCTTCTGGTTTTATTTCACCGGGTGGAATTTCACCTTCCGGAACTTTTGGTTTTTCTTCCGGTTTTAGCTCTTCGGGTTTTTCTTCTTTCTTTTGCTCCTCTTCCATTTTTGCTTTTTCTTCTTCTAACTTCTTATCTACACGTTCCGTTGCTTCTTTCGTTAAGTCCTCGTCAAACTTTTTCAAAAGTTCCGGCAGAGCTTCAAGAATTTTTGGAAGCAACTTGATTCCTTCTTTGAAAGCTTTTGCTAAAGATTGCGCGACCTCTGGTTCAAGAGATCCCATTGATTTACTTTCAACATTTCGTCCCTCGGGAGTTTTTCCGCTCTTAAATATGCTTTCAAGGTCGCGAGGATTAAGCCCTTCAAATTCCTTGAATACTTCGTCAAGTTTTTCTTGCAGAATTTTTTCTTTTTCTTCGCGGATAAGACGTTCTTTTTCTTGCTGGCTAATGAGTTCCTCTTTTTGTTTATCTAAACCCTCTTGTTCAGCTCGTAGTTTCTCTAATTTGTCTTTCTCTGAAAATACGCTCGGCGGATCTTCTTCGGTTGGAGGAAGTCCAAGTTTTTCTCTCGCGGCGTTTAGGGCAGATTTTGTACCTTCAATAGATTCTGACAAACGAGTCATTTCTGCTTGCTTGGCCTCTGCTTCACCCTCTAAATTTTTAAGTTGTTCTTCCGGTGATAATTCAGGTTCTTCTGCTACTTGTTCTTGTCCCCCTTCCGCTTTTAATTTTTCCAATTCCTGCGGTGTAAGTTCTCCTTCCAATTTTTTCCCAGCACTAATATCAGCGCCCACTTCGTTGGGATTTAACTCTGCGTTATTCATATTTGGTGCGCCTTCAAATTTTGGCATAGTTTTCGTTGATTGGATTAAAAAATTTTCTTCCCCCAAAATTAAAATATGTTTCGAGCCGATGTTTTTCTCTGGGTTCTTTTGCGGTTTTGAGCAGTGCGGCTCCCCGCCTGCGCTGAGGCTTCGGCGGGCAGGCGCCGCCTTTCCGAATTCTTGCCCGCCCAAGTTTTCTGAAAGAAAATTTAGGCGGGTGAACGGGGGAATTTTCTGGAAAAATGCGTTCGGGCTAATTCAAGAATACTGCACCAGAAAGGAAAAGTCAAAGAGTTTTGGTTCGCCTCGCTTCGCTCGGCGGCTAATTTGTATTCAATTTTGGGAGTAAAAACGAATTCACGATTTCGCATTTTGGGGGAAGAAAATTTTTTAATCCTTAATTTCTAAAACCTATGAAATACATACTTTACGCACGAAAATCTACCGAAGAAGATGACCGGCAGGTTTTAAGTATTGAAGCGCAACTCGTAGAGTTGCAAGAGTATGCCGCCAAAGAAAAACTTGAAATTGTTGCCTCGTTCTGCGAGGCCAAAACCGCAAAAGAACCCGGGCGAATTAAGTTCGCAGAAATGTTGGCAATTATCGAATCAGGAAAAGCAGATGGAATAATCTCATGGCACCCCGACAGATTGGCGAGAAACAGCGTTGATGGCGGAAAGATTATTCATTTTGTAGATCGCGGCTTGATTAAGTCCCTCAAATTTCCCACCTTTTGGTTTGAACCGACACCACAAGGATTATTCATGCTGAATATCGCCTTCGGCCAATCAAAATATTTTGTAGATAATTTGCGAGAGAATGTGAAGCGAGGACTACGCCAAAAAATACGAAATGGCGTTTGGCCCGGCTGGGCTCCGGTGGGCTATCTAAACAATCCAAAAACTCGTGGCATAGATGTTGATAGCGAGAAAGCACCGAAAGTAAAGAAATTGTTTGCAATGTACGCTACCGGAGCATATACGCTTCACTCTCTCGCAGATTGGTGCAAGGAAAAGAGTTTGCGTGGTAATCTCGGCAAAGAGATAGCGTTGAGCAATGTGCAAAGTATTCTACAAAATATTTTCTACATTGGACTTATGAAATATGGTGGGGAAATTTTTGAGGGAACACACGAGCCGTTGATTTCAAAGAAACTTTTTGATAAGTGCCAAGAAATGATGGCGAAGCGTGGCAAAGTTCACGAATTACACAAAAATGATTTTGCTTTTCTTGGCTTACTCAAGTGTGCTTCATGTGATTGCTCGATAACTACCGAAAAACAGAAAGGTCATAACTATTATCGTTGCACAAAGAAAAAAGGTCTTTGCCAAGAAAAGCATTATCTCCGCGAGGAAGCATTAACCGAGCAAATCACTTCTTATCTTCAAAAAGTTTCTTTGTCGAGCCAAGACACCAAAAAAGTTTTGGCGGCGTTGGATAGCGAACAGGATAAAGCGCGAGAGGATGCACAAAGCGAAGCCAGCGTTTTGAAAGAGCAGTTATCACAAGTTGAGGCAAAGCTTCGAAAGCTCCTTGATGTCTACTTAGCGGACGCTTTATCCACAGAAGAATACGCCACCAAAAAACAGAGTTTACTTTCTCAAAAAATCGCTCTCGCAGAGAAAATTACCGATTTTGAGACAAAAGGGTTGTCTTGGCTCGAACCGGCTCGTGAGTTTGTAAAATCCTTAAATCAAGCCGCAAATCTGCTTTCCTCTCCCAATCCGACTGCAATGACAACATTTCTGAAAAACATCGGCTCGAACCATATTTTGCGAAATCGTGAATTCGTTTTTACCCCCAAAATTGAATACAAATTAGTCGCCGAGTCCCTCCTTCGTCGGGATAAACTCTGCGAGGCGAACCAAAACTCTTTGACTTTTCCTTTCTGGTGCCCTTAGCAGGAATCGAACCCGCATTTACCCCTTAGGACGGGGTTGTTCTATCCATTGAACTATAAGGGCAAGTACATAACACAAAAAATTTTATCTAGAGAACTTAATTCGCCTAACACCACTTCTCGCCCCGTAATAATTTGCCAAAGGTAAATTTATTTTGGGGTCCATTGAACTATAAGGGCATCAGGCAAGTCGGGGCAGGTATCCATTTAACTACGGGGGCTTTCAGGGATATATAAAGAATATATCACAGATTAAAAAATGGAAAACTTAGATACTGAGAAGTTCAGTCAACCGTTCTTTGTCAAAACCGATGACCATTTCATTGTCAACAAATATGACTGGTACACCCATCTGGCCGCTTTTTTCAAACATCTCTCGTCTTTTTCCCAAATCTACAGATACATCATAGTTTAAATATTCAATATTGTTTTCTGCAAAAAAGTCCTTGGCCGCATTGCAATAAACACAAGTCGGGGTGGAATAAATAGATATCTGCTTCATCTAAAGAATAATTTTTACTTGTAAAACAGCGATAATTATAGCATGGGTGATGGCCCGCAATTATTGACTACAAACAGGATTTTATGGTGCGAGATACGAGAATCGAACTCGTGTCTATTGCTTGGGAAGCAATCGTTCTGCCACTAAACTAATCTCGCATTGCGCTAAATAAGCCGTGTCGTAACAAAAAACAATATCAGACAAGAACTGACCTTTGGTATTATAAAAACGCGGTCGTGTTTTTATAATACCATATTAGTCACCCAAAATACTGCCAAAAAAATTCTTCACTTTTGGCCAGAAACCCTCCGGCTTCTCACTCTCGCCAGAAGAGTTGGCCGAGTCCTCCACAATCAAAACCACCTTTTCGCCTGGTTTTGTAACATTGAATCTATCGCGGACTTCCGACTCCTTGCCCCGGATAGTGTCCAGACTTTCAAGTGATTCTATGAGAGCAGCTTCTTTATTCTTGGCTATATCCATAGCTTTGCTGACTTTTTCCAAATCCTCAACACTGTGAACCTTTTTTTTATACACGTCGAGGGAACCTCTAAACAAAAGTATGGCAATAACAGCCAGAAGAAATATTACCCCTCGGGAATAGATAAGTTTTCTGAACTTTCGTTTTTTTCGAAGCTCATGCATGGTAATATATTGGTAAATAAGATTATACCAGACGCAAAATATAAAATATGTTTCTAAATAAAAAACACAAGAAAATCCTCAATACACTGTGGATAGTACTGTCTATACTGATAATTATAAGTATGATCCTGCTCTACTCGCCTATATTTTTCTACTAGCCGCAGGGCCTATGGCTGTATCATTTTTATGAAGACTTCGTGCGGAATCTTGACCGTCCCGCGTTCTTTCATCTTTTTCTTTCCTCTTTTTTGTTTCTCCCACAACTTTCTTTTTCTGGTTATGTCTCCGCCGTAGAGATATCCTGTAACATCTTTTCGCATGGCAGATAGCGTCCTAGAGGCAATTATTCTTCCCTGTCCGACAGCCTGAATCTTGGTCACAAATAACTGTTTTGGTAATATACCGTACAGGCGTTCAACTGTTTTTTCAGCTTCTTCATTTAGAGTCCTTCTTGAAACAATCCGGCTTAAAGTCAAAACCGGTTCATCTGCTATTAACACATCCATACGGACAACATCGGCCTCTCTGGAAGGAATAACTTCATACGCCACCGAAGCGAAACCGGAAGAGGCACTCTTCACTTTTTCAAAAAAACCGCGCATTAATTCGCGAAGAGGCATCTGAGCTTTTATTTCAATCCTGTTGTCGCTAAAAGACTGTGACTGGCCGATGGCGGCCTCATGCTGGTGAAAAATCTGCATAATAGACCCTATATACTCAGTTGGAGCGATGATACTGACATCTACAAATGGTTCTTTGATACTGGAAATTAGGTGCTGGTCCGGGAAAAAAGCTGGAGAATAAACAATAATATCTTTGCTGTCTTTCATTGAAACCTCATAAGTCACACTAGGAGAAGTTGTTACCAGTTTAAGGTCAAATTCTCTTTTTAATCTTTCAGATATTATTTCCAGATGGAGCATTCCTAAAAAACCGCAACGAAATCCCCTTCCCATCGCCCCAGAAGTCTCCTCTTCAAAAGACAAAGAGGAGTCCGACAGCCGCAGTTTCAGGAGAGCCTGCTTCAATAAATCAAAGTCGTCTTGGCTTTCCGGATAGATTGATGCCCAGACTATGGGGCGAACTGCCTGGTAACCTGGGAGTGGCGGTCTGGAATCATTTTTCGAGGTGATTGTGTCTCCCACTGATGCTACACCGGGCTCCTTTACTCCAGTTACTATGTAGCCAATTTCACCAGCAGAGAGATTCTCTATAGGAGTTTCGCCAGGAGTAAAAACGCCAATTTCACCAGCTACAAAGGACGTCCCGGCGACCTTAAAGACCAAGCTGTCGCCTTTGGAAACTGAACCGTCAATTATACGCACGAAGACTACAACTCCGCGATGATTGGAATATTTGAAATCAAATACCAGAGACTGAAAATTTGAATGAGTTTTTGATGGAGGTGGAACTTTTTCTATTATTTTTTTTATTAAATCAGGAATTCCCAAACCGGTACGGCCGGACACTTCAAGAATATCCGTAACAGAGCAAGAAAGGAGTCTGGCGACTTCTACCTTTACTTCTCTTATGCGCGCCAGAGGTGAATCCACTTTAGAAACAGCGGGGACAATGACAAGACCTTGTTCTTGGGCCATTCGCAACACTGATAAGGTTTGAGCCTGCACTCCCTGGGTTGAATCAATAAGCAAGATGCAACCCTCAACCGCTTTTAGCGCCCTAGAAACTTCATAAGAAAAATCAATATGGCCGGGCGTGTCTATAAGATTCAGTTCATATCTCTCACTTTCAAATAGATACTCCATACGAACTGGCTGCATCTTTATTGTAATTCCGCGTTCCCTCTCCAAATCCATACTGTCAAGGACCTGCTCCTTCATTTTTCTAGCAGGCACAGTATTTGTAATCTCGAGCATTCTATCTGCAAGAGTTGATTTGCCGTGATCTATATGAGCTATGATGCTGAAGTTGCGAATATGGCTCATATTGCTTTAGGTGACTTCTGGGTCCGGACCGATAACTTTGCTCTTCCAGAACTTCTGATGGAGAGTCTTCCAAATTTCTGATATTTCGCGATTGTTCAGAACGCGCAACATTACAATTCCGGCAATAATTCCAATAATCCCCGATAGAAGGCCCTGGGTCAGAACGCCCCAAAAAGTATCAAGGGTAATGAAGTTGTCTAGAAGTCTGAGAGAAACAAAAATAATAAAGCCCATAATAATAGAAGCTGAGAGTGACTGGAACAGCGTATCACCTATAGAGCCGGGCAAACGTCCGAATTGCTTTTTGAATACGGACCACAGAATTAATCCGTTTATTATGACACCGATGGAGAATCCAAGCGGCAACATTAATATTTCCGTTCCAGATATATCAGAAACCTTGAATAAGACTTCTATAAAATACTGGAATGTTGGGATATTTGAGAATGCCAAGCCAAGAAGCCAAGAACTTAATATGATAACAGCGGCAGATACAAGCCCGGTTATAAAAGGAATTTTTGTCTTGCCCATGGCATAAAAACCTCTGGTAAAAAGCAAGACTAGGCCGTTAAATACCAGTGAAAAAGAAAATAAGGCGACAGCTGCAGCGGCCAAGCGAGTATCGGTCCAATCAAATTGGCCGGCGCCCAAAACAACTCTGACAATATGCGCCCGCAGAACTATAAAGATTACAGTAAAAGGTATTGACCAAAATATAATATGGCGCGCAGACAAGACAATTTGACCCAAGAATTTTTGCACCTCTCCAGAAGAGTAGAGTCTTGATAATGTCGGAAAGGCTGCCAGAGAATAACTGACGCCGATTATAGACAAAGGAACTGACTGTAGATTAAAAGACAGACTGAATATAGAGATAGAGCCAACTGCCATAAGGGAGGCCGACGCCAAAAGAATCAAAACAGCAATATGGTGAAACGAGAGAGAAAGTGTTCTGGGGACAGACAATAGAGCTACTTTCTTGATAATCTGCCAATCGGGATTAAACACAAAACGAGGGATCAGTTTAGTTTTGGCTACAAATTGGACCTGTATGAGAAAATGGAGAAGCGCGCCCAAAGCAACACCCCAAGCAAGACCGACCAGGCCTAAGGCTGGCACCAATAAAACTATTCCTAGTATAATTCCAGCATTATACAGAAGCGGGCTTACGGCATAAACAAAAAACCTGTTGTGCGTTTGCATAATAGAGCTATATAGGCCGGAAATTCCCAAAAGTATCGGCGACAGCAGCATCACTCTGGTTAAGGTGATAAGTTTCTCTGCCGATAATTCAGAAAAACCAGGAAAAAGCACAGAGAGAAGAAAGGGAGCTGTAAAAAAAATTAGGACGCCTGCCCCAACAATAACTACAAGAAAAAAAGAGAATATTGAGCTTAGAAAATCTTTGCCTTTTTGGAAATCATTGTTTAGCCGATCTACAAGAAAAGGTATTATGACGGAGGCTGAAACTAAGGAGCCTATTGTTACAAATAAGAAATCCGGAATTCGAAAGGCCGCGTAATATATATCAAGCTCTTTACCAGCTCCAAAGACCGAGGCTAATAATCTGTCTCTAAACAGGCCAAGGAGTTGCGAAAGTATCGCAAATACTGCCAGTGTAAAAGCTGCTTGATGCACCCCATTAATTTCCTTATTAAAAAAAGAAATAAACTTGCTGACCATACGGCGCAACTACTGACTTATCCGCTTTAATTTCAATACTACTCAGTCTCTGTAATAGGAAGTTCCTCCCTTTTCTCCGGTCTGTTGTCCAAGGGCGGCTCCACTCCAAAGAACGGCTGTTTGCCACTTCTTAAATTGGCCAGAATGAGTTGAATCTCTTGATTATCTGGATTGGTCAAGGCTACTTGCTCAAAGGCTTTGATCGCGGTTTCCGTGTCACCCAACTGGTACAGACTTAGACCCAAGAAGTATTTTGCATTTGCATAATCTGGTACAGAGGTAACAGCCGCCAAGAAAGCTTCCGCCGCACCTTTGAAATCACGACCGGAATACTTCATTAAGCCCAATTGGAATAGAAGACCCGGATTATTTGGAGAAAGAATCAGGGTTGTCTCCAATGCTGGAATCGCCCTTGTTAGATTGCCTTGAGTTACTTCAATTTGAGCTACGAGGAAATGGGCATCGGGATAATTTGGCTTTTTTTCTATAGATTTTTCAGTAAATTTCTTCGCCGCTTCAAGGTTATTATTCGCAACTTCCAGCCTTCCTAAAGAAAGATAGATGAATGGATTATGCGGATTAAAAGATAGTGCTTTCTCGTAGGCCTCTTTGGCACTTTCATACGCGCCTGGTACGCTAAACGGCGGAGATACGAGATTGGAGTAAATGTTGCCCAATGTCACCCAGTTTTGATAATTCGTTGAGTCGATATTAACCGCCGTTTGAGCACTGGTAATACTAGAAGTTAAAACCTGTTGGGCTTCAGCGACGGCTGCTTCGGGATCAGCGACGTTTTGTTGAGACAAAATGTTGCTCAATCTGAGGGTGTGGAGTTCGGATAACGCCCGATGATATATATCATAACCCCCAAGACTCGCAGCACGGGAGAGGAAGTTTTCGGCTTCATCCAAGTTCTGGCCTTGGTTTGCAATATTTACACCCTTCTGGAAATACACGAACGACAGCGTCTTTTGAACAATAAGGTAGCCGATAGAAATTGCACCTATTAACACAACAATCAAGACAAGAACGGAGATGAAGCTTATTTTCGGATGGTGGAGAGAGAAAACCTTTTTTCTTATTAGGGATTCCCTTAGCAATGAGGCAATAAAGAGACCAGTAAAGAAATATGCCAGAACAAAAATAGTAACATTAGGTACATATATTACCGCTACGACCCACAAATAAAGCGAAACCAGGAAGGAGGAGATAATGAGAAAGCGAGAAAAAGGATCACCGACAGAGAAGAAGATGGCTCTAATGCCTACCAAAACAAGCATTAAGAAGAAGAAAGCCCAAGCTAGTATGCCTAAGGCGCCAGTGGTAACAACGAAAGTCGGAATGAGACCGATACCATGGACGAAATCTATATTCCAAAATACTGTAGAGTTTACATCCAGAGGTTTATAAAGAAGCCACTCTTTGCTAAATTCGCTGGGACCGACACCCAAAAGCGGGCTTTTCTCAAGCGTCATCTTTGATACTTCAATCGTAGAAACCCAGGAGGGTCTAACTTCAATATCGGATATGCCAAACTTCTCTGTCATCCATTGGCCAATACCACCCCTTGAAACAATAGCTACGATCGCGATAATTACCAGCAACAAAGCATACAAGGAAACTTTCCTGGCTTTTGAATTTTGGTTTTGGTTTTGGTTTTGCTCTGCTACTTCTGAAGCTTGGAGGGGAGTTCTGCCAACTGTCAGCTTGTCAAAAGAGACAAGGTAGATAAAGAAAATAAGGCAAAAGACCGCGGTTACAACCCAAGCCATTGTAGAGTTAACAAGAAGTAAGAAGAATATGGAGAAAACAAATAGAATTATGGCTATGGTTTTGAAGACTCGAGTTAAGGTAACCATTTCCAAAGTAATAGTTGTCATTATGGCTACTGCACCGAAGAAGAAACCTAGTTCATTCCAATTGCCAATGAGATTTGAAGACGGCATTGTCAAAATACCGAGGGATAGAAAGTCCGCACCGGCAAAGAGTCTTACAAGTTGAAACAGCGACACAACAAGGGCGGAAATAAAGAAACCCAAGATTGACAGAAATATGTTTTCTTTCTTTTGGAAAAGCGCACTGACAAGAAAAAGGAAGATAAAAGCAATAACGATAGAGCTTACGGTTCCGAGTTCAAAGCTGTAGCCTAGCACCCCAAGTTGATTGAAACCGTTAACAATTGCGGACAGTAAAAATACTAAAGGTATTACCAAAGCGGAAAGAAATAACAGGTTGGCAGGAACTTCCAACTTGGCCTCTTTTATAACCGACACAATGTAGAAAACCAGCGCAAGTATTACTGCAATGACAAATAAAAGGCCTTTACCCATTTGAAATGGCATATCAACCGGCAGAATAAAGAAAGGCAGTATAAAGGCAAAGATCCCGATTATGAAATAGGAGATTTTCCAAATACTAAATTTCTTTTCTGCAGGAACAGCCACTGAATAACTTTCTTCCATAATTATTTATGCGATAAAACTTATAAATTATACTCCTAATAATACCCGATTTTTCAACTGTTTACAACCAGAAATGTGAACAGAACAAAGGGGTTTTTAACACCTTCTTAGCTAGCAGTAAAGTCCCTTTTTGACAACTTATATCTATGTTTTTCAACCAGACAATAGTTTGCATTATAAATAATATATGGTATTACTTATGTAGTGCCTGATGGTTACTTTTGGTTTTTTACCAGAAGAGGAAAGTCCGAACACTTCCCCGTTTTTTGCGGGGAGAATGGTAGCAGGTAACGCCTGTCATTGCGTAAGGTTTTAACGCAATAGAGATGCGAACAGAGACGGTTTTTTGCGAAAGTAAAAAACCGCCCAGTACATAAATTTATGTACTGGGCGAGTCCCAAAGTAATGCGGGAAGTGAAACGGCTAAATTCTTACCTGAGTGCAAGGCCGTATTTCCAGTGCTTCGCACTGGTAACTGACAACAACCGACAACTATCAATAATCTTAATATTTTGCTACATGTTGTGGGTGGCAAGTTGTGAGTCACCAATGCGGAGCATTGGTCAGGTGCCGCTTGACCTCGGTGGTGACATCGAGGCTAGATAAATTACCATCTTCCAGTTCTGCACATGCAGATCTGGAAACAGAATTCGGCTTATAGGCACAAAAATCAAAACGACAAACTCCGGCGTAAAGCCGGAGTTTGTCGTTTTGGTTACACGCTTGTTAACTGGTTTAAGGTCAACAGTTTGAAAACAATTTCAAAAATCCAATGATACGGGGACAGCATACCGACATCTCCTCCGCCCCCATCCGGCGCGCCGCCACCCTGCTGATCGCCCGTGCCTGGATCTTCATCGGGTACAGAACCGCCGCCGCTAGCGCCGCCGCCTGGTCGTAAAGAGCCACTGCCATAGGACTCAAGGTTGTTACTGTCACTACTGTTTTGGAAGTAAGAAAGAGTGATTTGCGGCTGGTTAGAGTAGCCAAAATATTGAGCATCTCCGTCATTAGTCAATCGGAAACAATACTGAAGACCAATTTCCGCATTAAGAGTGGACTTGATTGAGTATTCAAGTTCTGTGAATTGATTAGCATCAAGAGTGTGAGCCGAAGTCTTATTGCTTGCGTCGTTGATAAACCCCGCAATAAATGACGAACCGCCAGGGTTGGTCAAATCGGCCAAGTCGGTAGTAGTCTCCTCGCCCGAAATGTTTGAAGATTGGCTCATTACCCAATGGGTGCCGCCCGTTTCTGTGTTTGAGATTGGCATCCAGGCGCTACAGGAGCTTGAGGCCTGTTCTAGAAGATACTGAAATCCGGTGGCTGTTCCAGCTCCCGCGCCATTTGATATGAGAAAACGCAGTCTTTTTCGGTCGCCAAGATTTACACGGTCATTGGCAGAAATTGTGGTGTCTTGCGCTGTAAAATAACTTGCGCTTGATTCAGAACCATTATCGTTTCTCCATATAAAGTGGGTCTGGGTTAAACTTGGAGGTGTAACAGCACCGTATGTGGTGATTTCCGGAATTACGCTATAAGCACCAAGTTCTGCGCCGCTAGACTCTACAACACGGAAACAGTATGATGCGCTAGCCGGAGCACTTTTGTCATATAGAGAAAAGTCCCACAAACCGTCTTGGCCGGATGGAATTGCCGCGGCAGAACTTGTAAAATTGTTTGACTCCTCATATGTTTGGCTTACGACTGTCCTTGGGCTGTCTGTCGGATCCGTTGTGCTCGCAGTTAGGGCATCTCCGTCAATGCCTAGGGTGTTGTCGTAATAGCTTATGTCAGTAGCGCCAGTCACATCGTTGTACGATTCATCGGCAAATGAAGTGTCACAAGTGCCAGATTTAGTCGCAAATTGCAACTTGAATGTTTTGGTACTGGAAGCTCCTGACGTATCAACTCTAAGCAGAGCACGCAGACGAAATTGCTGGTTTGCCACGGTCAGCGTTGCAGAGTTGTCTTGGGTAGCCAGGGGGTTACCAGGAAGCAGTACATCGGCAAGTGTTCCGTCAGAAATTCTTCTTTTCTCCACCCTCCAGACACTGCCGCCGTCATAACTTTCAGAGCCTATCGCATAGACATACAATGAGTCAGCATAGACATCAAGCGAGGAGGTAGTCACTCCATCTCCAACAACTGCGCCGGCGGTGCCGAAATTGCTATCCAAAGAGCCATCGGAGAGAAGGCGTTTTTCTATACGCCAATCAATGGTAGACGTGTCATCAGTCCCGACTAGATACATATAAGTAGAATCTATATCTATTCCTGATGCATTTTCAGATTCGGCAAGAGAGCTCGTGGCAATACCATTCAGGCCAAAGCTCGCGTCAAAAGAACCGTCAGAAAGGGACCTTTTTTCAACATGCCAATAATAAGTGTTGGAGCCCGCCGAGTTCTCCTCTCGGCCAAATGCGTATAAATAGTTTGAATCTATAGCGATATCCAGTGAATAAAGGTTGCTGCCAGCAGCTGCCGGAGTAGTGGTGGCTATTCCATCGCCATCAAAATTGGTATCCAGACTTCCATCGGAGAGGAGACGTTTTTCTACACGAAATTTAAATAGAGAACCGCCGACTAGGTCAAGACCCGTCAAGTACATATACTTTGAATCTACAGCAACAGACATTCGAAAGCTGGTCTCCCCCGCATCGCCGGTGACAGCGCCACTTGTACCAAAATCAGTATCCAAAGAGCCGTCAGACAGAAGGCGTTTTTCTATGCGCCACTTAGTAATATCGTCATAGCCGGCAAGATACATATAAGTAGAGTCAATGGCAATGCCAAACAGTCTTCTCCCGGAAGTGCTGTTGACAATTCCGCCTGTGCCAAATTCAGTGCCACATTCGGCGGCAGTGCATAAATTGCTATTTGAAAGTTTGCGCTTTTCTATACGCCAATCATAGGGGCTACTTCCATCCCATCCGGCAAGATACATATAAGTAGAGTCAATGGCGATATCGCCGGCGTCGGTTGAGGCAGAAGCGCCAGTGGCAACCCCGTTTGTACCAAAGCTCGTATCAAGAGAACCATCGGAGAGCAGGCGTTTTTCTATATGCCAATCCGGCGTGTCATTCACTCCAAACATATACATATGAGTTGAATCTGCAGTTATTCGCTGCGGTGTATCGGACAGTGAAGTGCTGGATGCCGCTCCGTCTGAACCGAATTTCGCTATGTTGGCATTTTCAGAAAATCTATAAGCTTTTTGAGTTAAAATCGCTGCGGCGGGAGTAATGGGCGAGTTGTCAGGCACAGTTCCGGAATCTGAATAATTGCCGCGCAGATCTTTTGTAAAAATCTTGTAGTGATACGCCGTGCCGTTTGTAAGTCCGGTGTCAGTGCACGAAGTTGAGATGTTTGAACAAGCGACAACGCTTGAACCGACAGAAGCGCCGACACTGTACGACGCGCCCTCCGTTGGAGTATCAGTAACCGCGGAGCCGGCCCTGCGAAGAACTATTATTTTTGCAAGGTCAGTGTCGGCAGGATTGGTCCAGGAAAGTGTCGCTTGGCCGTCATAAGTGCTGGATACGCTGGCCGGAGTTACGTTTGAGGGAGAATCATTGTCCACTGTGATAGTCGCGCTGTCTGTGTCTGTTCCGCTATGAGTATTATTTCCAGCCCAGTCGGTAGTTGTCGCCACCGTCGCGTAAGACGCGCCTGATGCCGGAGCAAGCATATCGCCATGCGCCTTCGGAGTTATCATTATTTTATAATCAGTGGCAGTAGTGGTAACAGATATCCCGCAAGAAGTAAGAGATACTGTATTGCTAGAGATACTGGAGGTGGAGCATTTTGACGAGCCGCCAGTCGTCTGCACATCAACTGTCGCAATGTTGGTATAAGCATTTGCCGGACTAAGAGTCACCGTCAGCCCCGTTACCGTGTCGCCGTTATAGTTTGTTGCCAGAGAAAAGCGACCTATTTCGGTTGCTACCGCCCCCGGCCCAATTGTTGAATTGGTTGCCGGATCGATGCCATCGCCTAAAATCGTGTAAGCAGTTGCGGCGGATCGCACCAAAATTCTGGACCCGTAAATGCCACCATTATCAGTTGTAATTGTCACATCAAGGTTTTCATCGCCGGGCATACTCATCGCTGTTGAAGTAGCGTGGTAGTTTGGGTTTGTAACGGTAGAATCTGTAACTGGGCCTCCCCCGTCAGCTTGATCCAGCGTTACGATGGAGGTTGAATTGTTAATTGCGTCCACCGCGTGCAAATAGGTATTGCTCATACCGGTCCATTCCGTTGAATCCCAGTCAGTTAGAAATTTCTGAAGTCCAGTTCCGGACGACAGGGGCGTGTTGCCAAGAAGATACTGCGGCTCAAGCTTGTAAAAAACAGTCGGATAGGTGGTCGCCTGGTCAACTACTATTTTTGCATTGTAAATGTTGTAAGTGGCGGATGAATTAGTTGTAGAAGCCACCAGACGATAGTGCTTGCCGTTTGTGAGAGCAAAAGATTCGGAACGGATGCGTGAAGGGGTGGAAGTTGAATCACCTCGGCTTACAATCTGCTTTGTAAACGTCCAGCCCCCAAAACTTCCGTCATCTTCCTCTACGGCTATGCCGACTTGCCCGAGTGTCGCGGTAAGAATTACTTGACCTGCAC
>Ga0209542_10012515_pt1 | contig 14810 bp, 18 predicted proteins | sample RifCSPhighO2_01_FD_184028 | JGI IMG/M metagenome (GOLD analysis project Ga0209542, IMG submission 184028) | Soil microbial communities from Rifle, Colorado - Rifle CSP2_plank highO2_0.1 (SPAdes) (version 2) | ecosystem: Environmental > Terrestrial > Deep subsurface > Rock core/Sediment ...
TTTCTTATTAAGAAAAACCCTCAGAGACTATATGCCAAATATTTTATTTTTATTTTTAAAATAATTTTAAAATAAAGATATAGTCCGATCTTTGCAGTGATGTAAAGAATTAATTCAGAACAAAAATATTTTTTGTTCTGAATCACCAAATCTAAAAACTTTTTGAAAGATTTGATGATAAGAAATTATTAATCGCTTAATTTAATTAAGTCAGTAATTTTATTTTTCCAATGGTGAAATGAGATGAAGTAACAGTTGAGCGTAGTACCTTGTCGTCTGAATGGCGACTTGCATGAATGGTTTAACGAAATTGTCACTGTCCCTAACTAGAGACTTCTGAAAATATTGTCCGGTGAACAGACCGGAGATACCTAATGGGAAGCTAAGACCTTGTGGACCTTTACTACAACTTGTTGTTGTACACTTATAATTGGTACCCAGAATAAGTAGGAGCGTAGATGCCTAGTTTCGGCGAAGGCGGAGCATAATATGTAATACTACTTACTTTTTGTAGGTTTACTCACTCTTTTGAGAACAGCAGCAGGCGGGTAGTTTGGCTGGGGCGGCACCCCTCTGAAAAGATATCGGAGGGACCTAAAGACAAGCTCATCTAGGTCGGAAATCTAGAGTAGAGTGTAAGGGCAAAAGCTTGTCTAACTGTTTTCAAAACAGTACTGAAAGCAGAATTGAAAGATGGGCCTAGCGAACCATAGAGGTCTTTTATTGGGACCCTATTGTGATAGAAAAGGTACCCCAAGGATAATTGGGTTGTCTCGCCCGATAGTTCAAATTGACGGCGAGGCTTGCTACACCGCTGTCGGCTCTCCCTATCCTGGTCGTGCACAAGCGGCCAAGGGTGTCGGAGTTCACGCATTAAAAGGGATCGTTAGCTGGGTTAAGATCGTCGTGAGACAGATTGTATGATATCTATTAGGTATGTCGTTGTCTGAGTGAAAGGATCCTCTAGTACGAGAGGAACGAGGGTTCGTAGCCTCTGGTGTAACAGTTGTTATGAGCAGGCTGTGCAGCTACGCTATACATGGATAAGTGCTGAAAGCATCTAAGCACGAAGCCATTCGCAAAACGAGACAACAAAGGCCGTCGTAGAAGACGACGTTGATAGAGTTGGAATGTACGATTCAAGATTTTTCGAGAATTTCAGTTCGCAACTACTAAAAGCCTCATTTGAATTTAAGATACTTCTCACTAAGAAATCACTTTAGATTATGATTGTCTTTTCGTGCTATTCGCAAGAATGGTGCGGACAAAAAATTCTTTTAAGAATTTTTTGTACCTGTGTGTTGTTTCATTATGTGTTGTTTGATATTTTATTGCGAATAAAAAACTGCACACTACACTCCCTTTTGGGCGTGGTACGAATCAGAAGGATTTGGTAATCTTGATAGTTATGGCAGAATTTCCTGATGGAGAATATATGAGAAGCATATTAAGCAATGCTCAAAATCCTCGAGCGTATGGACTTGGAGTTTTGGTTAAAGAGATAGTGCTTCTTGAAGTTAACGTAATTCATTTTAAAACTTCTCCGACGGCACATCAGCCAAATATTTTGTCTCTACTTACTCCGTTAGAGGAGCGGTTAGTGATTCTGTATAAAGAACTTGATCGACGAGAGAAAGAATATAGGGGGATTTCTTAATAACTTAAAATGTATATTTTGTAGTCATAATCCTTATAATCTCTTTTAGATTTTATTTTTTATGAGTCGAGTTTATTTGATGCAACGATTTGATCTTAATGAGGGGTTTCCGCGTTCTAGTCCAAGCGGTATTGAGCCTTATATTGGGGCATCATTTGTTTTATTTGATGAACAGGCGAATATGATTCCGCTTAGTCGTGGATGGGGACATGCAAATGGATTATCTTCGCGGATCGTTTCTGGATTAAAAGGACTTCAAGATAGAGGATATGAAATAAGAGGATCAGTTCATCCTTTTTTTAGAGAGGTGACTGCTATCGATGAGGATTTAGAAATTTATCAGTCGTTTCCGTCGGATTCTGCTGACTATACCTTGTTACGGGAGGCAGGAGTTAACGTGGTGTATGAACCTGCTGCGTAGATTTTATCTGCTGTATTTATTAACTTCTCTTGGTATTTATCTTTGAGATAGACAAACAGGTGTAGTTTAGTAGCTTGAACTTTTTCTGATCTTGCAACTAAATATTTTTCAAGGGAGTTTACCTTCCCTGTCTATCTCACTTTTTTGGAAATTTTTTTACTAAAACCGCTTTGAAATTTTTGAGATAACGTTGGAGAATTTTTATTTTTATCTTATTTGCCGGAAATGATTTCTTATCGATACCTATAAATACTCTGATTTTCTGTAATTTTTGAGTGAGGTAGTCAACTTTCGGGAATCGCTCTTAGGTGAGCACGTGTTTATATGAACGCTGATTTCTGAGGAAGGTCCGCCCATCCTGATGTGATGTTACTATCATATCGGTTTGCCCATCCATACGGTACGGCAAGAACCAGCTGTGAAAGCAGACCGTCGTGAGGCGGAGCTCTAGTGTAGAAACGACACAGCCTTATTTGAGTAATGCACCATGCGGGAAACGTTGAGAATAAGGATTTGCTGAAACGAGTATCTTGGTTGATGCAAGAGTAACAAACAAGAGGTTTACAAAGGTAAACAAGGTGTTGTGTACGCTCGCATAGTAGGATGTTGACACAAACTGTTTGTCTTTACCGACGAAGTTTGACAGAAGGTGGCCTATTCCTCACTCATTTTTTCTTAGGGGTTAGTATGCTGTGTATTTTTAGGATTTTTATAGATATTCTTTAATCACAAAACCCTAAGGGGTTTTTATACTCCACACTAAAGTGTGGAGTTTGTTTCTGGTTTTGAGATTCCCAAAAAATCTACGCTAAACTATCCACCATCTAAAGATAGTGGATTTTTTGAGGATTAAAAGATTTTATTCAGACAAAAAACTGTATACTTTAGCATGCAATTAGTTTCTGCGAGAAAATAATTTTTTCTCTGACTCTCTAAATTCCAACAAACCACCCCCTTTAGGGTGTGGTACAATTCCGAAGGATTTGGTGATTTTTTATGAAGAGAATTTTCTCATACGAAGTTTTAAATAACCCTTTTTTATAGTCTTGCTATGAGGGAGTAGCTCAGGGGGAGAGCACTACGCTGAAGACGTAGGGGTCGTGAGTTCGATTCTCACCTTCCTCATTTATCTGACGTTAAGAAAAAAATTTAAATGCGATTGTCTTTACTATTTTATGCCTATAAAACGATTAGAAGATATTGAACGAGAAAAACATCTTGAAAAACGTGACAAAGTTGTCGATGATATTAACTATGTTGTTGACAGCGTCTTTAAAAAACCAAAAAGAGAAGAGGGAATTATTTGGACAGTTCTTAAATTTCTTTTGTGGTTGGTACTTTTAGTGACTGTTGTTAATTTTATTCTTGGAAATATTTGGCTAGTCAAATTTTTTGTACGCGAATTATTTTTAGGGTAGAAAAGATTTATAAGCTCTTAATTTTTAGAATTTTAATGAGACGTTCTTGCAGCGATTTAAGTTATTTGGAGTATGTGGAAAAACTACCGATTGTTAAAATGGTGGATGAAGAAGAATTAGCTTGTTATGAATTACGATATGAACATTTTTGTGATAAAGTTTTTAAGTCACTTCAGAGCAGATGTGATAGTGTTCAGTTACAGACTGAGATTTTCTTAGGATTAGTGAGCGCGTTAGATAAGTGGGATACGAACCGTGATTTGGATAAGTTGGTGAGAGATTGCGTCTTGTCTAAATTAGTAGAGTATTCAGATTATCATCTTATCTCTCCTCCTCTATTAGATGCTCGTAAAATACGAGGTATCAATTTAATGAAAGTTTCTAGCGGCCCTCAAAAGATGCGGAAAATTCGTGGAACATTAGTAAATAATTATGCAGATGTAGATAATGATATCGATTAAAGATAATTTTTATCGAGCGATGGGGATGCCTGAGTGGGAATTTTATTATTCGCATGGAGTGATTCTTTCTGGAAGAGAATGGGTGAATCACGATCTTGAGAAAAATAAGTATGGATTTAGTTTTAATGAATTGCTGCGCATTGTTGATAGCGGGGGATGGGTAGAGGGAGTGAATAATGGGGTAAGCGTTCCTCGGGATTTTATTGTTAAGGTTGAGGGTATATGCGGGTCAGAATTTGCTGTTAGTAAAATTCCTTGGATTCCTTCACGCTATGAAAATACGGTGAGGATTTCTATCCAGAGAGCGATTGTTGTGTACGATCCTCGTGCAAGCCTCTTACCATCTCCTCTTTTTTTATCTGATGAGTTAATTCCTGAACTTGAATCTTTTAGAAGATCACATTAATATCTTCTTACTTGTTAAATTATTCTTAGATTTTTTCAAAACATTTATAAAAGATATTCTCTAGTATATATGATGAAAAAGAAGGTGCAGAAGAATTCTAGATCAAGAGTTGTGAGAAAAGTTGTAAAAAAATCTACAAAAAAGAATTCTAAATTGCGGCCTATTAAACGTAAAGAAGGAAAACGCGGAGCGCTTGAGTTGAGTATTGGGACGATTGTTATTTTAGTTTTGGCGATGAGTATGTTAATTTTGGGACTAGTCTTGGTGCGAACTATTTTTCAGGGAGCAAAATATAATGTTGAGACGATGAATAAAAAGGTCGAAGCTGAAATTGGAAAATTATTTGTAGAAGATCAGCGCGTTGTTTTATATTTGCCTAATCGTGAGGCTGAGATAACAATGGGCGATCCGTATGGATTAGGATTTGGTATTCAAAATGCAATTGCAACACAAAAGTTTAGATGGAATGTGCTTGTTGATGACGCGAACATACGCAAGAAATGCGGCGTGAGCGATCGCGAAGCTGAAGATTGGATAACAACAGGCGGAAGTGGAAGTGCCGATATTGCGAGCGGACAAAAACATTTTAATCTTATCAGATTTAATATTCCGCAAGGTTCGGTAAGTGATATTAGCTCGTGCATCATTCGCTATAAACTTGAAATAAAAACCCAAGATGCACAACCCTATCAAACTGAAGTGTTTGATGTGGTGGTGAAATAGTTTTTTAATTTAGCGAAGATTTAAATAATTTTGAAGCGTTATCTTTTTATGAGTTTATCGGAGCGTTTATCTCATTTTGTGAATGGCGAGGGCTTAGATGAGTATCAGTTACGAGCAAGCGATTTTATTCCATTGATCGGTCTTTACCAGTATGATACAAGAAACAGAGAAACTTTTAATTCTATGAAGAAGGTTACTCATAGAGAATTATTACCAAACGTGCCGATGAATGCATATGGTGATTTAAGTAATTTACAGCGGGGAACTAGTTTTAGGAAAACTGCGCTTGCACTGTGGAATGTTACTTCATTGATTACTGCTGGAGTGGGATCAGCGATAGGTGGCTTTTATTATTTATTAGATGTTTTAGATAAATAGAGATGAGTTACTTTTTTATTAATCTCAAGATTTTTATATTCTTATTCTTTGATTGATAGATGGTTTTAAAATTGTATAACACGCTGGGAAGAAAAAAACAAGTGTTTAAGCCTATTGTTGCGGGCAAAGTGAGTATGTATAGTTGCGGGTTGACTGTTTATAATTATGGACATATTGGTAATTATCGGGCGTTTGTTGCTGCAGATATTTTACGTCGGTATTTAGAGTTTAGTGGATATGTTGTAAAAAAAGTGGTGAATATTACTGATGTTGATGATAAAACAATTCGGGAAAGTGTTAAACAAGGAATGTCTTTAAAAAAATATACTAAAAAATATGAGGAAGCATTTTTTGCTGACGAGCAAGCGTTAGCTATTAAACCAGCGATGATCTATCCTTGTGCGACTGAACATATTGTGGAGATGGTGAAATTAATACAACAGCTCTTAGCAAAAGGAATTGCGTACGCAAGTGAGGATGGTATTTATTTTAATATACGTAAATTCAAAAGATATGGGAAACTTTCAGGAATTGATGTTAAAAAATTATTGGCGGGAAAAAGTGAGCGAGTGGGGACTGACGAATATGATAAAGATAATGTGCAAGATTTTGCGTTATGGAAATTTTACGATGTAAAAGACGGAGATGTTTTTTGGGATGTTGCAATTGGGAAAGGAAGACCGGGTTGGCATATTGAGTGCAGTGCGATGAGCAGCAAGTATTTGGGACAGCCGTTTGATATTCATACGGGAGGAATTGATTTAGTGTTTCCGCATCATGAAAATGAAATTGCGCAGTCGCAAGGGTGTAACGATAAACCGCTTGCCAATTATTGGGTGCATAACGAATGGATGATGGTCGAGGGTAAAAAGATGTCAAAGAGTTTGGGAAATTATTATACGGTGCGCGATGTTGTTAGTCAAGGTTTTGATCCGTTGAGTTTACGTTATTTTTATTTAACGGGGCAGTATCGGACTCAACTTAATTTTACTTTGGAAAATTTGAAGCACGCGCAGAATTCTTTGCTACGGTTGCGCACTATATTTAGCGATCTTATTGATGACGGTAAAGAAAATAAATTGTATTTAAAAAAATTTGAGCAGGCGATGGATGATGATCTTGATACGGTGCGCGGACTGCAAGTTTTGTGGGAGCTTGTACGGGACGAATCAGCGACGGGAAAAGTGCACACCATACAAAAAATTGATAGTGTTCTTGGACTTGGATTAACTATAGCAGGCGAGATTAAAATTCCTGCTGCGATTACTCAGCTTGTTGCAAAAAGAGAAGCTGCGCGAAAAGCAAAGCAGTGGGATGAAGCTGATCGATTGCGCGACTTAATTATAAAAAAAGGATTTAAGCTTGCAGATAGTAGTGAAGGGGTAAAGATTAGTAAAATTTAGCATCGAGAGATTATTTTTTGATTCTAAAAATAGAATATTTTTGATTGAGATGATTCTGTATAAATTTTTTTAGGGATTTCAAGATTAAATTCTATACTTTATTATAGAATATAAAATCTCCTTGACGTTTGGTGATTTTAAAGAATTAGTAAGGTATAAAAACAACTATTTCTTTATACTATAAAGAGTGTGGTATGGCAGTACAGTTAGATTATCTTGCAAAAAAAGGGTGGAAGCCTTCTTCTGATCATCTTGTTACTTTGCTCAAAATGGAATTGAGTAAAGCTGCGCTTAAGGAAACAAAAGGTAAAAATCTTGCACGAGTTTTTCAGGAGGCATGCGCTTCAGTTGCTGCAGAAAGCTCGACGGGAACCTGGACAAAAGTGTATGACGGTAAGGGAAGTGGAATTGCTTTAGCAACAAAGAAAAAAGCAGTTGCATTTGATCTTGATTACAAAAATCATATGTTTAAAGTTGCTTATCCTTGTGATTTATTTGAACTTGATAATGTGAGCGGATTGCTTGCAGGTATTGTAGGAAATATTGCAGGAATGAAAATGGTTTCTGGTATGCGTGTATTTGATGTGCAGTTTCCTAAAAAGATGATTGCAGTATTTCCTGGTCCGCAGTTTGGAATTAGCGGAGTGAGAAAATTTCTCAAAAAGAAAAAAGGATGTTTACTGGTGACTGTTCCTAAACCAAAAATTGGAAGAACTGATAAGGAACAATCACAGCTTGCCTGGGAATTATTTACTGCGGGCGACGGGAGTTATGAAGGTATTAAAGATGATGAAAATCTTACGAATTTATATTTTAACAGTTTTGAGCGACGGTGTAGACTTGTGTATGACGAGATAAAGCGAGCAGAGCGGGTGACAGGAAAAAAGAAATTTTATTTATGCAATATTACTCATTCAAATATTGAGGTGATGACAAAGCGTGCAGAGCTTATTAAAAAAAATGGAGGAAAGTTTTTGATGATGGATGTGATAACCACTGGATTTTCTGCAGTTGATACTATGCGGCGCAAAAACTTGGGACTTGCAATTCATGCGCATCGGGCGATGCACGGATTTATTACTCGTGATAATAGCGAGGGTGTGCATGGAGTGGGGACACTAGGAGGATTTAGTATTTCAATGATTGTGTTTGCAAAATTATTTCGGCTACTAGGAGTTGATAGTTTACATGGAGGTTCTCCGCTTGCAAAGATGGAAGATTATCATGAAGCGTTATATATACAAAAAGTTTTGCAGGAGTCTCATCTTAAACCTGATAAAAAAATTCCTAGTCTTGGTCAGGAATGGTATCATATTAAACCGGTGTGGATGACGGCGAGCGGAGGATTACATCCAGGAGATTTTGAGACGGTGCTTGGACAGTTAGGGGAAAATATTTTAATACAATGCGGCGGGGGAGTTTTAGGGCATCCGCAGGGAGTAAAAGCGGGAGTAATCGCAGCACAGCAAGCTCGTTTTATTTATGAACACGGTATTCCTCTGAGAACTTTTGTAAAAAAAGAAGATTGTTCCGAGCTTGCGCAAGCAGTTGCGGAATGGGGGTATGGTCCACGAATCGTTTATTGATTTTTGAAAGGAGGTGATACTATGGCTAAACATAAAGATAATAAGTTAGGGAGTTGGTCATTTCTTATTGGAGTGATCGTAGCGGTGCTGTTCGGTTTTTTCGGACAGTTAAGCACAACCTTGTTAATTGTACTTGTCGTTATCGGATTAATTGTTGGTCTACTCAACGTTACTGATGAAGAGTCGACTCCATTTTTACTATCGGGTACTGCATTAGTAATTGTTAGTTCGCTTGGAGGTTCAGTGCTTGGCACAGTTAGCTCTCTTGCTTGGATTCTTGATGCCTTGCTCGTGTTATTTGTTCCAGCAACTATTGTTGTTGCAATAAGGAATGTGTTTCACATGGCAAAGCACTAAACTATTTTTTTAATTTTATTTTTTAATTTTTATTTCTTTTTTTGTAATTAATTGTTTGCAATAAAAGTACAATAAAGAGAAGCGTTGTTATGAGTGGTTGTTTGTATTCAATGCTTGAGAAGAGGATCAGCGTTGCGATGAGCAGTGAGAGCAGTGTTAGATGGGTAAATCTTTTTTTCCAGTTTCCTATTTCATCGCGACAGATTTTTTTTAAGAACAGTCCTAACGGAATTGCAACGGCTATAATTACCAGATATCCTAACTCTTTTATCATAACCTTTTTAAGTCATCTCATTTTAAAAGTGTTATGGATAGAGAAGAAATTGTTACAAAAATTAAAGTGGGGAAAATATTCATTTATCCGACTGATACTGTCTATGGGTTGGGTTGTGATGCTGGAAATAGCGAGAGTGTTAGAAAAATTAAACAGATTAAGAACCGTGATTTTGACAAACCTTTGTCAGTTATTGCTCCCTCAATTGCATGGATTAGAAAACACCTTATTGTTAGTATTGATTTAAAAAAATATCTGCCGGGACCTTACACCCTTATTTTAGAGAAGAAAAGTAAAAGTTTTTTACATGAAGTGAGTAGGGAGAACACTTTAGGAGTGCGTATTCCCGATGCTGATTTTAGCAAATTTGTTCATGCGAGCGGCAGGCCGTTTATTACTACGTCGGTGAATGTGAGCGGAGAAAAACCGGCGCAAAGTATTTCGCAAGTTTCTCCCCAGGTATTATCAAATGTTGATGTTGTTATCGATGGTGGTGAATTAATGGGAAAGCCTTCGATACTTGTTATGAGCAATGGAGAGGAAATTGTCCGATGAGATTTGCTTTGACTTATTGTAAAGATAATGTTGCGGGGAAAAATATTGCTGATCGGTTTAGAGAACTAGGATTTATGCCTCATGTTCCAATTATTGAATTAAAAAATGAAACGCTTTATTCTGATTTAAATGAAAAAGAGTATCCAGAGCTTCGCAATATTGAGTTTCTTGTTTTTTTGAGTACGCATCGATCGGCGGCGGGAGAATCTGCTTTGACAATTCATACTCCTGGAAATTTTCGGGGTAATGATTTGGGAGGAGCGGTGGGTAAAGTGTGTATGACTTCTGCTTTTGTTTGTAAATGGTTGTTTTTGGAATTAACAAAACAAGTCGCAGCACATGCAACTATCAAAGAAAAATATAAAGTGACGCTTGAAGCGACGCACCACGGACCGTTAACTGATATTCCCTGCTGTTTTGTTGAACTGGGAAGTAAAGAATCAGATTGGGTTGATAGGGAAGCTGCACTTATTCTTGCAACAGTGGTGAGCGGTCTTGATCAGTATGCAGTTGATGAGCGATGGACTGCGGTTATTGCAGTGGGCGGTCCACATTATGCTCCTAATTTTAATGCCATTCAGGCAGAATCTCCCTATGCAATAGGACATATTATTGCTTTGTATAATTTGCCTTTGACTGATAGCATGATTAGCGAGGCTGAAGCAAAGACAAAAGAACAAGTCAAACTTGTTTTAGTTGACTTTAAGGGATGCGGAAATGCTGGGCAGCGTGATGAAGTTATTAGCGTTATTGAACGCAACGGACTTTCTTATAAAAAAACAAAAGAGGCAAAGAACTAGTCTTTTGTTACTAAAACTAATCCTCGCGTAATTTCTTTAAAAAGTTTAGCAGGACATGCATCGATGGTGATTTCTGGATCGTTAAAATTTTTATAGGCACCTTTTTTTTCAGGTCCGAAAAAGACGAGTAGTCCTCCCTTTGCTTTTTGTATCATTATCTTTGTTGCAGCAATCCTCTCTAGAGGAGGTTTTGGAGAATTTGTTATTTTGATAAATTTTTTATCGGTACTTTTTATTGAATCATGATTAGGAAAAAGACTGCCAACGTGACCATCTTCTCCTGCACTGAGTAATACTAGATCAAATGTTCCACCATAATTATCAAATTCTTTTTGATACTGTGCAATATCGTGTTTATAGTCAAAGGGGTGAAATATTCCATATTTAAGACTTTCTTTCACTACATAAAAATTGCTTTCTTTATTATCGATGGCAATCCATCGTTCATCCACCATAAATATGTGGAGATTGTTTTCTTGAGGCAGGAGATCTGAAAGATTTTTTAATATCCCTGCAATACTTCTTCCTCCCACGATGCCAAAGATAATTTGTTTTTTTATTTTTTTTAAATCAGAGATTTTTTTAAAAAGGTAGTCTGCTCCTTGTTTTTCTAGTGCTGATTTAGTATCGTGAATGGTTTGCATAACTTCTTTTTCTTAGGTTTATATTTATAGATAAAGACGAGTTTAAATCTTTTGAGGTAATGTATAACAGTTACTATTGAGTTAGTAGTGTTATTACATAACAATAAACCTTAAATGCTTGGGGATTCTTGGCTGTTAATAAAAGAGCACATGTCCCTAGGTACATTTCTTCGTACTCATGCAGGAAAGATTCAAACGTCTTTTTCTTATTTTGTCCGAGTTGTGCTCATCATTGCGATTGCTTATGCGGTTTATCTGCATTTATGGCGTATTTTATTTATCAATTTGTTATTATTGATTTTGGTTTTTATTCCGATCATTTCACGACGGATGGATATCGAATTACCCCGTGAGATTGATTTTATGTTGTTTGTTTTTGTGCTTGCTTCTTTTTTTTTGGGGGAGCTGCGAGGATTAATTATTCAGGTTTTTTTTGGACTGGCGATTGGGTTTATTGGGTTTGCTTTGATGATTGTGCTTTACAAAAATAGCGGACTGCGCCCGAATTATCCATTGATTATTTTATTTTCTATTAGTATTTCTTTGGCGCTGGGTGCATTGTCTGAACTTGCGAAATTTTATTTGCGACTTGCACTTAATCAGGATTTGGTTATTGCTGATTATGAATATGCAATGATTAGTCTTACGCTTGTTTTCGCGGGAGCTTTTCTTGCTTCGCTTTGCGGACTTATTTATATGAAAGGTGCTAAACTTTCACTTCTTGATAGACTTGTTATTCGATTTAAACATAAAAATCCGCGGCTTTTTATTGAGCGAACTGATTCTCCGCAGGAAGTGCTTGCGTTGATTAAACGAGGAGAGAGTGAACGGCTTGAGTTTAAATCTACCCTTCGGACAAATTTGTATACGGGAGAGCTTGATAAAAAAATAGAGTACTCGGTGGTGCGCTCGATTGCAGCGTTTCTTAACAGCGAGCGAGGGACACTGCTTATTGGAGTTTCTGATAATGGAACTATCACGGGCATTGAGCGGGACAACTTTGCGTCCACTGATAAATTTAATTTACATTTTACTAATTTAGTAAAAGAGCATATTGGAAATCAAAATCTTCCCTATCTTCATTTTGAATTGATCCAGCTTGAGGATAACCGTTTGCTTAAAGTTGACTGTCAAAAAGCTGAACAACCAGTTTTTCTTACCTTCAATAAAATTGAAGAATTTCATATTCGTGCTGGTGCAGCAACTATTCAATTAATGGGGAGAAAACTTGTGGATTATATTAATAATAAGTTTGGGTGAAGAATCAAATCTGAATTCTTCCTTCCTGCCAATCGCGGACAATGAGGCTTGCAGTTCGATGCTCGTCGATGTTTCCCCCTTTAATGAGGAATCCTTTTTTATTTCCTATTTGCTGCATAATTATTTCTAGGTTTTCATCCTTGATTGTTATACCATAAAAATTCTGAAATGATTCTTTATTGTTCTGCAGGAATAATTGAATAATTGCATCGCTGACTAGTTGTGGATTTTTGAGCCGTTCGACATCTTTTGCTCCGATTAATCCGTAGCGCACCGGGTCGTCTTTTGCGAGCGGTATTACCCCGGGACTATCGATGAGTTTTATTTCATTTGTTGCCTTTACCCAATGGATGCCATGTGTAGTACCAGACTTTTTACTTACTTGCACTTTCTTTTTGTGAGCAAGTGCATTGATCAAACTTGATTTACCGACGTTTGGATAGCCAAGCACCCCCACGACAATATCTGCTTTTGCTTCACGAAACTCAGGTTTTGGGTCGCCGATCTTTTTAATTGACTGTTGACGTTTTCCATGTTCTTTAAATACTTTTTTTATGGCGGTGAAAAGGACGTGGATGCTATTTTTGTCTTTTGCAGAAACAAATACTACTTCTCCCTCTTCTCTTAATTTATCTACTTGTTTTTTTAATCCTCTTCCCCTTGCCAAATCGCTTTTATTAATAACAAAAATGAACGGTCTTTGCGCATCTTTAATGATCTCTTCTACTTTTTCATTTCGTGAAAGTTCGATAAGCCGGGCATCTAATATTTCTAGAACTAGGTCTGATTCTTTGACGATACGTTTAATGACATCCCAATATGCTTCCATGAAGAGGTAGAACGAGAATGGCTTTATATATTTACACCTACTCTTGATTATTTTTTGTCTTTAAAGATTATTTCAGTGTGGGGATAAGCTAATTCTACACTTTTTGACTTTTTTATTTCTCTTAAAATTTCTTGAGTTATTCTTGAGGAGAATTCAAGCAGTCTTGTTGCCGGAACAAAATAGCGGATGCGAACTTCTACGCCACTATCTTTAAGCAGTGTTCGAACGTAGGGCTTTTTTGTTTTTTGATCAAACTCTTTGAGTTCTTTTTTTGCAGCCTCTAATGCAATTTGCATTGCTTGATCAAGATTACTTTCATAGGTTATTACCATAGGTACTTGATCAAGTACAAAATCATCTTTTGAGGTATAGTTTATGATGTTTTGTTCAAAGAGAGTTGAATTAGGAACAAGAATAATTCTTCCTGAATTTTCTTCTCCGGCGATTATTCCTCCAATTTCATTGAGATAGATGTGGGTGAGGGTTATATCAATGACATCACCCTTAACGGTACCGATGATGACTCGGTCTCCAATTTCAAACGGTCTGCGCAGTACGATCATCACCCAGGCAGCGATTCCGGTGATTGGTTTTTGTAGCGCCCAACCTAGTGCAGCAGAAAATAATCCTAATCCCAGTCCTAATCCTGCCCAAGAACTTTCATAAGAAGAAACAGCAAAAATAAGGAGGAATATAAATACAATTACGCGGGTTACTCGTGAGAAAATTTCAACGCTTGACTTTTGTTTTTTTCTAGTCACTCGCTCCATGAGGAAACTTCGTACAATTGAAATCAACAGATTAAGTACAACAAATAAAATAATCAGTAAGATAAGTGTTTTTATGAAGGGGTATTGTACGGTGAAATCAATAATTTGTTTCCAGTCAACCATGTATTAAAAAATATAAATATCTTTAAATAGGTTTGGTTGTTTTTGGTTTGGGAGGTAGTTAGTTATGGCAATAGATGTTGTGTTGACAAGTTCTGCGGTGCTTTCGATTATCGCCGGAATTTTAATCCTTGTTTGGCCGCGCGCGTTTAGAATTCTTGCGGGATTATATTTGTTACTTTTTGGGATTATCCAACTTGTTGGAATGAATTTACCGTTATAAAGAAGTATTTATCGTTTTGATTTTCTTTTTATTTTTCTTTTACTTTCTTTGTGTATTTTGTTTTTTGTATGTACATTATTTTTTTTAAGTTTCATTTTTGAGAATACATAGATGTAGAGAATATCTAAAATTCCCACTGTTTGAACAATAAGAAGTATAATAAACCAGGTGAGCTGTTTTTTTTGAGAAGATTTCCAGAGTGCGATACCTTTCCAGATAAGCGACCAAGCCTCCAAAATTAAAATAAGCACAATCACTGCAGTAATTGAGATACCTAGCGTATTTGCGACAGTAGCATACGTATCTGCGTACATATCAAAATTAGTTGCCATCCTCTTTTACAATTAGTGAAATGTTTTTTGATTTATAAATGTTTCGAGGAAGATTTGGATTCTCTGTGAAGTTTTTTTAGAGATTAAAACTGAAAATTTTAAAAAATTGTTCAAAAGTAGAGATAATAAAAAATTTATTTTTCTTATCTTTAAAATATCATAGATAAACTTCTAGCTATTGTATTTCGTATCT
>Ga0209542_10012517_pt1 | contig 14808 bp, 14 predicted proteins | sample RifCSPhighO2_01_FD_184028 | JGI IMG/M metagenome (GOLD analysis project Ga0209542, IMG submission 184028) | Soil microbial communities from Rifle, Colorado - Rifle CSP2_plank highO2_0.1 (SPAdes) (version 2) | ecosystem: Environmental > Terrestrial > Deep subsurface > Rock core/Sediment ...
AGGTGAGACACATGATAAACTTAGAAAAAATGATGAAGTTAGCGCAAGAGATTAGTATTGATACCACCACCATAGATTTCTATGGCATTCACAAAATTCCAACGTATTATTCTCTAGCTATAGTGCCTGAAAATAAACCAGCTATGAGGGTAGAGGATGGAGAAGTATTCTTGTCTTTGGAAGCGCTGGAGCGGCTTAGCAAAACAAAGTATAGCGGTTTTTAGGTTAAATCGGTGAATTATGGACTTAGTAGAGTTAAAACGCGAACAAGCAAAATTATCGTATCGTGTTAAACTAGAAAATTCTTTTCAGGAAATTAAAACTATCGGAGCAGCAGAATGTCAAGTTATGGGCAGTAAACTTCTGGCTACGGTAGTAGTGTGTGAATTTCCTTCTTTCAAGGTTAAAGAGCAGAAGAGCTATCTGTTAGGCAATCCGCTTCCTTACAAGCAAGGTTTTGTCGCCTATCGAGAAATGCCTGCTATTATTGAAGCGGTGAATCAGCTGGATGAGGAACCGGACTTGTTGCTGGTCAAAGGTGAAGGCATAGTGCATCCGCGGGGATTAGGAATCGCTGCGCATCTGGGATTGGAATTGAATCTGGCTACCATTGGTATTCAGGATAGTCTGACCTTTGGAGATTTGCAGGATGGAAAAATTCTGATTGATGGCCAGGTAGCAGGTTTTGAAATTAAGACTAAAGAATTTTCTAATCCTCTTTTTATTTCTCCAGGGCATAACGTCTCTTTGGAAACAATTAAAGAGATCATTCCCAAGACTATTATTCATCCGCATAAATTACCAGAGCCCCTGCATCTGGCACATAAACTAGGAAGAAAATTAACGAGAAAAAAAGAATGAGTGCTAAAATACATCTGATCGGAACAGTTCATGGAGATCCTTCTGGAGCAGAACGATTACAAAAAGCTCTTGTATATGAACAGCCTGAAGTCCTGACGGTGGAGTTTTCCCTTGAGTCATTGCAGTATTTAGAGAACGAAGGATTTTCTTTACTGCAGCAGAAGGTTGATTCCCTGTCTTTTCCCAAAGATGTCAATGACTTTTTAAAAGAAAAATTAACCTGCTTAAGTTTTGAAGTTAAAGTAAGCAGCGCCTATGCCTTAGAGCAGAACATACCGATTCATTATGTTGATCATCCTTCTCAACTTGAGCTAGAAAAACAAAATATTTCAGCAGTCTGTAACTCTCCTAAGCAGGATTTTGAGGACTTTCTCAAGTGTTTAAGTCTGCGGGCAAGAAATTCAGGGGAAGATAAAATCTATTCTTTGTATCAATCATTTTTTGATCATCCTGGTTCACAAGCGGAAAAAACTCATCTGGAAAAAGAGGCGCACTTCTATGGTTATAGAGATTCGTTTATGGCTCAACGCATCCAGGACGTAGCTGAGGCTATTCAAAGAGATTCCAAAATAGTTCATGTGGGAGGTTTAGGACATTGCCTAAAGGATGATATGGAATTAAGGACTTTGTTTTCCCGTCTACGACATTATGCGCCGACTCGGACGGGTCTGAAATGGTATGAGGATAAATGATGTCAAGAATACACTTTATTGGCACAGTACATGGAGATCCTGCGGGCGAGACAAGATTGAAGAAAGCATTACAGATAGAGAAGCCAACCATTCTTACTTTAGAATATAGTAAAGAGCTGGAAGAGTATGTGAAAAATGAGGCGATCCCTGCTATGCATGAAAAGATAGATTCTTTGAAACTTCCTATTTCAGAAACTGAATCTCTCAAAAATTTATTATATAATACCAGTTTTGAAATAACTACTGCTCGGGGCTATGCTCTGAGCCAAGGTATACCTTTACATTATGTTGATCATCCTTCTGTAATTGATTCTCTAAAGGCAAATGTTTCCCTGGCTTGTAAACTTCCCGCTCAGAAATTTAAGCTTTGCCTTCGTCCCCTCTATGTTCCTGAGAAAGTAAAAATTAATTCAATCTATGCTGATTATCAAAAGTTATTTGAAAGCAATGGTGAGGAAGAGCAGCAAAAAATAAATTTAGAGGCTGATTATTTTGGACCTCGGGATTCTTACATGGCTGAGAGCATAGAAAAAATTATCGAACCAGGAGCAAGAATCGTCCATGTCGGCGGCATTGGTCATTGCCTGAAAGATTCGCGAGGAAGAACCTTATTTTCTAAACTGCGCAAATACAACCCTACTCGAGAAACATTACGATGGTATGAAGATAAATGAACCTAAAACTAAAAGAAAAAGAACTTGATGATCTTTTAGCAGATGAAGCTGCGCAGTTGGAAGCAGAAGCGCAACAGGAAATTTCTTATGTTGTAACTTATCGTGATAATGCTGATCTTTCCTGGAAACTAGATTTGCCTAAAGATGTGGAGGAGTTGATGAAGCTAGTAGAGGAAAAGAAGAAATCGGCTGGGGAGTATAAACATATTAAAAATGAACCGTTCTCAGCTCCTAACTTAAGGTTTTTAGGCGCTTCTGCGGTTTTGTTAGCAGCAGCTGCTCCGGGTTTTGCGACGTTAATTTATGGAAGTAATCATGAACCTGGTAGTGTTCTGAGCGTCATAGGTGTGTTGGGTACGTTCCTAGGTATGAGATTAGGGATGACTTGGAGTTATAAACTTGAAGACTATATGGAACAAAGATCTCCAAAAAAGGCAAAATTTGAAAAGGATAAACAAAAAAAAATCGCCGAGAAAAAAGCAGAGAACATGCTGCTGGAGAAAAAACTTTCCCACTATCAAAAAGATTACCGCTTAAACGACATTGTCTTAGTTGATGATCCTGAATTAGGATATTCTTTAGGTGATATTCGCTACAATAATCGAGAAGAAACTACTCTTCATCAGTCTTATCACAAATTGATCCGCGGCGTTGAGGGAGCACTAGATAATAGGTTGTGGAAACAGATGGAAGAACACAAACCGATCGATAAAACTACAATTGTCTCCATCCTACAGCCTTCCTATGAAAGTTTAAGTGTTGATGATCTTCGTTATCTGAATGATGGAACGCCGTGTTTTGTGAAGGATGATAAATCAAAGTATCCTGCTTCGGTGTATGGTTTTTTTAGGAATGGAAAAATGCCTTGTGGAAAACTAACTGGTCTTATTGAATTGCGTACACAGAGAGAACTCAAAGGACCAGGTGAATATTGGTACACCGTAGATGACGTAGAACAAGGAAATATTTTCTTACATACATTAAAACCAACTATAAAATCACGCTTCTAATTTACTCAACCTTAAACAATCTTTCTATTTCTCGAGAATCAGCATTGGCGTCTAATTCATGCAGGGCTTTGTAAATTTTTTCATACCGCTGAATGGCTTTATAGGATTGGTATCCAGTAACTTTGAAGTTTTCTTTAGTAAGTGGTTCTAGCAGCATCCCATCGATGCGTTTGACACAGCAGTCAAAGACCAGCCTATCGGCGGTTTTGCTTATGCTCTCACTCTTAAACTTCTCTAAGGCAAAATAACTTGCTGCCCCTCCGGCTACTAGCAAGGCTATATATTCTAGATCTAGACTCATGATGGTATAATCTTGGTGTCTTTTATTTACTTTACTCTCCAATTTCAGGACAGCCTCTCTATACATCAGAAATCTTTATAAAGCCAAAATGAAACATTCTGTACCAAAAGAGGACTTCATAATGACCATAATCAATAGGATCGCTATCCACGGTTTTAAGAGCTTTGCTCATAAGACGGAAGTGCCTCTGGATGGTAAATACAACTGTATTCTTGGCCCTAATGGCTCAGGGAAATCTAATGTAGGCGATGCGCTCTGCTTCGTTCTCGGCCGACTTTCGGCTAAATCCATGCGGGCAGAAAAAGCTTCTAATCTTATATTCAACGGGGGCAAGGACAAGAAACCAGCTTCTTCTGCTTATGTAGAAATTGCCTTTGATAATTCCAATAGGACTTTTCCCATTGATGCTAAAGAAATAGTAGTCAACAGAACCATCAGCAAGGATGGCAGCAGTGTCTATCGAGTTAATGGAGATAAGAAAACTCGGACCGAAGTTCTCGATGTTCTGGCTACCGCAAAAATCAACCCGGATGGATATAATATTATTTTGCAAGGCGATATTACTCGCTTTGTAGATATGCCGACCATGGAGCGGCGCAAGATCATTGAAGAAATCAGTGATGTTTCTATTTACGAAGAGAAAAAACATAAAGCACTTTTAGAGTTGCAGAAAGTGGAAGAAAAACTCAACAATGCGGAAATTATTCTCGCTGAGCGGAAAACGTATCTTAAAGAATTAAAGAAAGACCGCGATCAGGCTTTGAAATTTAAGGAATTGAAAGACAGAATTGATTCTAATAAAGCGACTTACCTACATGTACAGATGAAGGAACGGGAAGCAGTCAAGGAAGGTCACGATGCCGAGATTGCCAAGCATCAGGAAAAAATCAAAGTTCTGGAAGAAAAAGTTGCCTTGCTGCGGAAAAAAGCTGAGGAACATAAAACTGGGATCGCTAACATCAATAAAGATATCGAGCAAAAAGGAGAAAAGGAACAATTGAAAGTACATCGCCAGATTGAGGATCTGAAAGTTTCCCTGGCGGAAGAGAAAACCAGAGTTTCTACCTTAAAAGATGAGATCAACAAAATCAAACAAAGGAAAGATCAGTTTGCGGTAGAGATGGATGAACTGAATGAAAAAGCTTCTGCACAGGACAAGCAGCAGCAGACTCTGCAGCAGAATATCAACACCAAACAAAAAGAGTTACAAGAATTAGAAAAAAATATTTCCCTCTTCAAGAAGAAACATAAAATTGAATCCTCGCAAGAGCTCGAGACGGAGATGGAACAGAAAGATATCTTGATCGAGCAGAAACAGGAAGAAGCGCAGCAAGTGCGCCAAAAGCAGCAGGAATTAGTTCGGGAAAAAGACCAGATTGAATTCCAGTTAGGAAGTCTTGATGAACGCATTGCTAAAGTCAAGGAAGTAGAGAAAGACAATAAGCAGCAGATGGAAGTGCTGCAGAAGAACAAGAATGAATTCAAGAATGCCACGCTTAAGCTCAACAAATGTCTAGAGCAGGACAGCAGCTATGCTTCGCAATTAGGAAATGCCCGACGAAAATTAGTCGAAGTGCAGGAAAAGCAAGCGCAATTAAATGCAAAAACCTTGAGTTATCAAGCTAATTTAGCGACTGATCTAGCGGTGCGCAGCATCTTAGAAAATAAAAAGAAATTCAAGGGTGTGCATGGAACTATCGTCGAGCTGGGACAAGTCAACAAAAAATATGCTCAGGCTCTGGAAGCATCTGCCGGCGCGAGAATGAATAATATTGTAGTTGAAGATGACAAAACTGCCGCTGACTGCATTGCCTATCTGAAAGAAAATAAATTGGGTTCCGCTTCTTTTATTCCGCTTAATAAAATAAAATCTCACGATATTTCTCCTGAAGACCAGAAGCAGCTCAAGAAACCAGGAGTACACGATTTCGCCTTGAATTTAGTTACCTTCAAATCCCAATATAAGAAAGCCTTTGCCTATGTCTTTGGAAAAACCTTAGTGGTAGAAGATCTTGATACTGCTCGTAAGATCGGGGTAGGAACAACGCGTATGGTTACTCTTGATGGCAGCCTCGCGGAAGAAAGCGGAGTCATGCGCGGCGGTTTTTCAGCGCGCAAAGCTTCTCTGGGCTTTAAGGAACGGGATTCGCTAGAAGAGTTAGAACGAGTTGAAAAAGATTTAGCAGAATGGCAGGGTGTTATTGCCAATGTTGAGCAAAAAAGAGATGTAAATTTACAAGAGATTTCTTCCCTGCGGACCATGCGCGCGGAACTAGAAGCGGAAGTAATTAAGCTGGAAAAATCACTCCATTTAGACACGCATGATCTAGAAGCTTCCAACGATTTGAAAAAAGAACTGCAGGTAAAATTGAAAGAAGTTGACGCTTCTTTAGCTGTGGTGCAGAAAGACGTCATGACTTTAAACAAAGATCTAGCTGATTTAAAGTCGAGAAAACAAACTTTGCGTTTAGAAGTAAATCAGCTGCGTGATCCACGACTTTTAGCTCAGTTAAGTGCTTTTGAAGATTCCCGCCAGAAATGTCGTGAAGATACTTTGCGCATGGAAAGCGATCTTAAGAATGTCTTGAACCGGATGGAGCAGATGCTGGCTCCGGAAAAAGAGAAGATCAAGGAAATTTCCAAACAGCATGATAAAGAAGAACAAAAATTTACCTCAGAAATTGCCAGATTAACAGCAAGTATTCAAGAGAAGGATAAAGAACTGGAAGTGAAAGAGAAAGAAAGCAAGGAGTTTTATTCTTCCTACAAAGAACTGTTTGCAACCAGAGAAAAGTTAAGCACAGAAATCAATAAAGCTGAACACGAGATTGAAAACTTACGGGAAAAAAGCCGGGATTGCGAACGTGATGTTAATCTGATCTCGCTGAAAAATGCAGAAGTAAAAGCAAAGTTAGCCGGACTGCAAGAAGAATTTTCTAAATATAAAGAAGTACAACTGCTGGAAAATAAATCAGTCGAGGAGTTGAAACAGGAAATAAGCAAATTTGAAGTGATGCTCAGCCAGATGTCGGCTGTGAACATGAAAGCCTTAGAAGTGTATGAACAAGTTGAAGTGGAATTCAACAAATTAATGGAAAAGAAAGACAGCCTGGGCAAGGAAAAGACTGACGTTCTGGCCTTAATGAATGAAATTGAAACCAAGAAAAAAGAACATTTCACCAGAACTTTTGATAAAGCTAATGATAACTTCCAAAAAATCTTCAGCAATCTTTTCACTAAAGGAAAAGCGTACCTGGAATTAGAAAATGCCGAGAATCCTTTTGAAGCTGGTCTTAATATTAAAGTTAAATTAACCGGAAACAGGTTCATGGATATTAAATCTTTATCTGGCGGAGAGAAAACCTTGACTGCATTGTCATTCATTTTTGCCATCCAAGAATATCAGCCTGCTTCATTCTATATCTTAGATGAAATTGATGCAGCTCTGGACAAACAGAATTCAGAGATTTTGGCAAAATTGATCAGAAGTTATGCTGATCGAGCGCAGTATATTGTTATTTCCCACAATGATTCTATCATTTCAGAAGCAGATACCTTGTTTGGGGTAAGCATGAAAGATGGGGTAAGTAAAGTTACGAGCTTGAAGATTTAAGTTTAGATTTTTAACTTTTAATGTAAAAGAAAAAAAATAGAAAAGAATCTAAATTTTAGTAATTACATTTTTTTAATTGCTTCGTTTATTAGCGGCAGAATGGCTTCTATCTCACTTTTAGTCATTCTTCCTAATTTAGCGAACGTCCATTCTCCATCTGTGCCTTTGTTTTCTCGGCTCAGCTGCAGTTTGGGAATGCCATTATTATAGGAAAATACTGCTGCGGTAATTTTGGTGTTTCCGAATTCCACGCTTTTGGAATACGATTCTTTATCTAAACTTTTATCAAATGCCATGAGGTTCTCCGTGATTACTCACAGGAAAATAAAAAAGTAGTTTTATTATAAAGCTATCGTTGTGATTACTACTTTTTGAATTTACCTTCTTGTGGGCTACTACCTCATGATTATATATTCTCATGGGTTATGGCTGATGATGAAATATAATTCTGAAAAAGAATCCGTGCCAGCAGCATCGTTGCCGACTTTAGAAGATTTTGTGGTTCTAGAAGATATTACTTGTGTTGATGCTCAAGGGAGCGTCTTTGAGCATTACGAGGTCATCATGGTGAAAAAAGATATTTTCCGTAATGGGCAAGGAAGACAGCTTTCTTTTGCTCCTTATTATGCAGCTCTGCATTGTGAGGAACGGATGCTTTTTTTACCTAGTTTTGCTCTCAGTTGTAATATTCTGGTAGCTCTGTACAGGATGAGAGACCAAAATTCAGAAGTTGATAAAATGCTAATGCAATATCGTGATCTTGATGCCGGTTACCGTTGGCCGGTGCAGAATACAGTTATCAATTGCCACACAGAAAAAATCATCCATTATCCTGAGGCGAGCGATTTTGGACAGGCTCTTCCCGTGAACCATCATCGTCAAAGGACGGTAAGAACCTTCTCTAAAGCAACCTTGGGCGATTGCCTGCTGGAAGAAGCGCTTAAAGATGAGAAGCATGCCCGTTTTGTGAAAAATGTAACTGGATTGCGTGATCCTTCCATTTTAGTTGATATAGCTAAATCTTTTAACAAAGCGGCTAAAATAGAATTTCCATTTGATGGCAAATCAAATAAAGATACATACCCGCAATGGCTGAGCTGTGTGGGCAGCGGCTTTTATTTGGATACGCGACCAGGTCTTTATAATCTGAATACTGTCCGTGGGGTTCGAGAATTGTAAGAATCTTTAGAATTTATTTTCTATGTTCGTATTCTTCGATAATATGTCGGCAGGTTTTTCCAGCATGATACCCTTCCTGAATTTTTACTTGATCAAATACAAAATTAGTTATGGCAGGATTACTTGCACTTTTTGCATTCTCAACTAATTCACTACAATAACTGTAATTATTTTCTAATTCCCGTCTGGAGTAATCTGGGCTAAAAGCGTATCCTATCCCCACCAATAACCCACTAAATCCAGTGAGTAAAGCGATGTTTCTGATAGCTTCTGTTTTTTTGTTCATGTGATCTGAAAGCCTCACCTATTTTTTTTCTTTGCTTCGTTGTATTCTTGAAAAATTTCGCGACAGGTTTTTCCTTGGTACGATCCATTGATAACAAATATATCGTCATAGACGAATTTTTTGCTTTCTTCACTATGAGTCTGATCCAAGAAATACTGACAATTTCGGTATTGGCTTTCCAGTTCCGGATCAATGCTCTTGTTAGTACAATAAGAAATGCCAGTCCCTACTAACCCAAGTGTACCCAGAAAAAAGATTCCTAGACCTGCTCTAAAATATTCACGTTTTTCTCCACTTAATTTGGTTCTTACTATTTCTTCGTTTTCTTTTTGATTCATGTTACATTACACGTCCAAGTTCACAACGAGCTTAGCATGCTTTTCTATAAATTCTCGTCGTGGTTCAACTTCATCGCCCATAAGAATAGTGAAGGTCTGATCGGCAATGATCGCGTCTTCAACCGCTACCTGTTTCAGTTTGCGCACGGAAGGATCCATAGTAGTATCCCATAATTGTTCTTTGTTCATTTCTCCTAGACCTTTGTAGCGCTGGATTACAATGCCTTCGCCCATTTCTGCCGCCAGTTTAGTTTTTTCTGCATCGGAGTAAACGTATTCAACTCGCTTTCCTTTCTGCAGCCTGTATAAAGGCGGCATAGCGATGTAGACATGTCCTTTTTCAACTAAGGGAGTCATGTGGCGGTAAAAGAAGGTAAGCAGCAAAGTCATAATATGTGATCCATCTACGTCAGCATCAGTCATGATAATAACTTTATCATAACGCAGCTTGGCCAGGTCAAATTCTTCTCCCACTCCAGTTCCGAGAGCAATGATCATAGCAATAATTTCTCTATTTTCCATGATTTTATGGAGTCTGGCTTTTTCCACGTTAAGGATTTTTCCTCGCAGCGGTAAGATGGCTTGAAATTCCCGGTCGCGGCCTTGCTTAGCGCTACCGCCGGCAGAATCTCCCTCAACAATAAAGATTTCACATTTAGCCGGCTCGCGGCTGCTGCAGTCAGCTAATTTTCCCGGTAATCCTGCGCCGTCTAATGCTCCTTTTCTTCTGGTTAATTCACGCGCATTACGGGCTGCCTCTCTGGCTCTGGCCGCATCAATACATTTTCCGATAATTGTTTTTACAGAAGTTGGATTTTCTTGGAAATAAGTATTCAGTTCGTCGTTGACGACTGAACTTACTACGCCGAAGACATCGCTGTTTCCTAATTTGGTTTTAGTCTGTCCTTCAAATAAAGGTTCAGGAACTTTGACCGAGATGACAGTAGTAAGTCCTTCTTTCATGTCGTCGCCGGTAAGCTTCATCTCTTTGCCGTTGAATATTTTCTTGGCAAAATTGTTGAGCACTCTGGTTAAGGCCGTCTTGAAACCTGAAAGATGAGTACCGCCTTCAATAGTGTTGATATTGTTAACGAAGGAAAAGACATTTTCTTGGTAGCTGGAATTATAACGCAAGGCTATTTCTACCACGATGTTATCTTTGCTTTTTTCAAAATAAATGACGGAATGAAGGGGCTGCTTGTTTTGGTCGACATATTCGACGAATTGCTTAATTCCGCCTTCATACTTGAAGAGATCGTGCTTGTCCTGCTCGCGTTCATCGACTAATTCTACTTCAATGCCTTTGTTAAGGAAAGCTAATTCTCGCAGGCGTTTAGCAAGGATGTCGTAATGAAAGACAGTTTCAGGAAAAATTTCAGCATCAGGTCGGAAGTGCACAATAGTGCCAGTTTCAGAGGTTTCTCCAGTAACCCTGACTTCGCCCAAGGGATTTCCTTGTGAGTATTGCTGATAGTGTACTTTTCCCTGCCGTTTAACCTGTACTTCTAGGGCTATTGATAAGGCGTTTACCACGCTTAATCCTACTCCATGCAGTCCTCCTGATACTTTATAGGAATCTTTGTCGAACTTTCCCCCGGCATGCAGCTTGGTAAGAGCCACTTGAAGAGCAGTCATGTTATATTTAGGATGCAGATCAACGGGAATACCACGGCCATTATCAGAAACGGTGATAGAATTGTCTTGATGGATAATAACGATGATTTTAGTACAGTACCCGGCTAGGGCTTCGTCAATAGAGTTGTCCACAATCTCCCAGACTAAATGATGCAAGCCGCGTAAGCCGGTATCGCCAATGTACATTCCTGGGCGTTTACGCACTGCTTCCAGCCCTTCCAGTACCTGAATCTGGGCTGCTCCATACTCCTTTTTAGGGGTTGGAGGAGGGTTTCCTGCGGCTTTATTTTGGTCTGGTTGTGGTTCCATTTTTGTAGATTAGCAAAATTGTCTTTATCGACGACAAATTATAGAAAATTAGTGCTTTTTTTACTTTATAAAAGTATCGGTGATTTAGTGGTTATTTAGAGAAACCATGTGTGCATTTCTGATTCTACACTTCATCTGCCCGCCACTGGCAATTCACTTCTATATCTCCGTACGAATCTTTTCTTAGAAATCCTTCCCAGGCGATCATCGCTCCTTGGTCGCCGGCTAAATCCATAGGCACTTGGTAGAACTTGGCACCGCGATCTTTGCACATCATATTTAACATTTCACAGAAGCGTTTGTTTGCGCCGACTCCGCCGACTAATAATAATTCTTTTTTACCGGAATGGGCTAACGCGCGCTCGGCTACTTCTGCGCACATGGCGAATGCAGTTTCCTGCAGGGAGAAGCAGAGATCTTCTTTGCTGGCTTGGGTGCGTTCAAATAACTGCTGAGCTTTGGTTAGTAATCCTGAAAAGGAAACATCCATTCCTTTGACAATATAGGGTAATTCAAGATATTTGCCTTTCTTAGCTAATTGTTCCATGCGCGGTCCGGCAGGAAATCCTAAGTCTAAGATGCGGCCGAATTTGTCGAGCATATTTCCCAAACCGATATCTAACGTTTCACCGAGAACATGGTATTTGCCTTCTCCTGCCTTCCATGATCCTTTCCCTTTTTTTTGTTCTTGAACAATAATCTGGGTATTTACGCCGGAAACATAGAGATAAACTGGATCTTTCAACTTGTTCCACAGTTTGCCGATGCTCAGATGTGCGCAACAATGATTTACGCCGACCATTTTCTTTTGATTCTCCCTCGCCCATTTGCTGATAATAGTATAACCTCTCCAGAGTACTGGATCTAATCCTGGACCAGCAGAATAGGCAATCAGATCAATATCCTTCCATTCTACCTTAGCTGCTTTGAACGCTTCCTTAAGAATTTTCTCAGAAAATTTTTCATGATGCTCAGCAATCTCATGCGGAATCATCCCTACATCTTTAGAAGTATAACTATCCTTAACGTTAGCAAGGATTTTACCTTTGTCAGTTACAATGCCTACACCAAAGGTATGAGCCGTGGTTTCTACACCTATAATTATCATTGTCAATAAAACAACAGTATTATTTAAAAAATATACGCCAAAATAGAGGTTAGAATGACATTCACCATAACTCACCAAGAAGGAAAAGCGCGAGTAGGAAAGCTCAAGACCGCTCACGGTACTATTGAAACGCCTTTCTTTATGCCTGCGGCAACTAAGGCGACTGGGAAACATATCACCACTGATGACTATAGAGAAGCAGGAGTGAAAGCACTTATTTCTAATGCGTTAATTCTGAGTTTCAAACCGGGAATAGATACAGTACAAAAGTTATCGGGCTTACATCAATTTATGAATTTTAAAGGTGTTATTTTTACTGACTGCGGTGGTTTTCAGATGTCCCGCAATATTTTCCAGAAGAAGAGTAAAAAGGGATTACATTTTAGAAATCCATTTGACAATAGCCCTGTGGTAATAACCCCACAGAAAATTATGAACATCGAACTGACTCTAGGCAGTGATGTCGCGATGATGTTAGATGATATGTCCGGGTATGGAGTAAGTAAAGAAGAAGCACAAGCGGCTATGGAAAATACGCATCGTTGGGGTAAGGAATCATTACAATGGCATCAAAAATTAAAAGGCGATTCTCAACATCCTCAACAATTATTATTTGGCATTGTCCAAGGAAATTTTTATCCTGATTTACGTGAAGAATCGGCCAAATTTATCAACTCTCTTGATTTTGATGGTATCGCTATCGGTGGTGTGGCAATTGGCGAACCGAAAGAAGATATGTATGCAGCGGTGGACGCAGCCTTGCCTTTTATTACTTTAAACAAACCGCGCTATGTCATGGGGGTAGGCAGTCCTGAGGAGTTGTTAGAATTGATCAGCCGAGGCATCGATTGTTTTGATTCAGTCTATCCGACGCAGAATGCCCGGCATGGAACTATTTTTACTGCTGACGGCAAGATTTACCTTGATGGATTAAAACACCAGCACGATTTTACTCCCATCGATAAAAATTGTAAGTGCCACACTTGTCAAACGTATACCAAGGCCTATATTCATCATCTGGTGAAAATCAAAGAGCCGGCAGCGAAGAGATTGATGAGCATCCATAATCTTCATTTTGTACTGCAGCTAGTAGAGAAAGCAAAAGAGAGTATTAAGAGAGGGAAGTTTATGGAGTTTAAGGAAGAATTTTTGAAGAAGTGGAAGAAAGCGAAGAACATAGATTGTTAATTATACAATATGTCTGATTTTTTAAAATGAAAAATCCCTACAATAAGAAAAAGAGACCTCCAAGAGAGTGGCTAATAGATAGATATGTCAATCAGCATTTATCGACACCAAAAATAGCTTCTGAACTTAAAATAGGAGAAACTACATTAAACAGGTGGTTTAAGGATTATGACATACCTAAACGAAAATCATCAGATATACAGCTACCAAAAGGATTTGTCAAACCAACTAAAGATGATTTGTATAAATTATATGTTGAAGAGCATAAACCGGTAAACGAAATTGCTAAATTTTTAGGTGTTAGTTGGGGTTATGTGCAACGTGCTTTAAAAAAATATAACCTAAAAATAAGATCACACGATGAATCAATAAGACCAAAAAATTTCATTAAACCATCAAAAGAAGAATTACAGAGATGGATATATGATGAAGGGAAAACAGTAGAACGGATTGCTAAGGAAAAAGGTGTTTCTGTAGGTGCTATTAGAGATTATATGCGAGAGGTAGGTGTCTTTTCTAAAAAAAGAGTATTAAATAGGGTTTCTAATGGTTACTGGACAAAAGAGCAAGTAATATTAGAAATTAATAAAATTAGAAGCGAAAAGGGTGATTTGTCTGCAAATTATTGCATGCAAAAAAGAAGTTCTTTATTTCATGCAGGATACGATCGTTTTGGCAGTTGGGAAAATGCTATCCGTTCTGCAGGAATAGATTATTCTACTATTCTCAAACATAAACAATGGTCTACACACGAGATATTAAGTGAAATCTCACTATTACGAGAGCAAGGTATCGATTTATCTAACAAAAATATTAAAAAAATCAGAAGTGATCTGGTAAGTATAGCAGAAAATAAATTTGGAAGTTGGGCTAACGCCGTTAATGCAGCAGGAATTGATTATTTTGCTGATGTTGCAATAAATAAGAATAAGTACTGGACTGAAGAAAAAATTATTGCGGATATTAAATGGTTACATTCGATTGAAGCTAATCTTAGTTCTCAAGCAATGCAAAAAAGTGAAATTAGAGACTTATTTGATGCTGCCAAGGTAAAATTTGGCTCATGGGAAAATGCAGTAAACTCTTCTGGATTAAACTACGAAATAATAAAAGCTGTTCATTACAAGTATAAATGTTTAGATGGGAAAAACGTGCTGTCTTTCCCGGAGATGGAATTAGCTAATTGGTTGATAAAAAATGATTTAAGATATGAATATGAACCACTATCAAATCAAAGAAAATTTAGGGCAGATTTTAAAGTGGGCAATTATTACCTAGAAGTCTTGGGATATGCAGCATACAAAGGGAAAAGGGGAGAGAATTATAAAAAAAGATTTGAAGAAAAAATAAGTTTCTTTCAACAAGAATATGGGTTAGGTACTATCGATTGTTTTGGAGAAGAAGTTGATTTATACAAAAATTATTTTAACAATTCTTCAAGAATATTAATTAAATTAATTCCAAAAAATAATTCGTTAAAAGATAAACAATTAAATGAACAATTAGGATTTTTGATCCCATTATTTAGTAAATCACAAAGTAATCTGTGTTAATTTAAGTGTGTTTTAGAAAAGAAATTAATTAAAAAAATAAATTCAGGTTTACTTACTGCTT
>Ga0209542_10012518_pt1 | contig 14808 bp, 14 predicted proteins | sample RifCSPhighO2_01_FD_184028 | JGI IMG/M metagenome (GOLD analysis project Ga0209542, IMG submission 184028) | Soil microbial communities from Rifle, Colorado - Rifle CSP2_plank highO2_0.1 (SPAdes) (version 2) | ecosystem: Environmental > Terrestrial > Deep subsurface > Rock core/Sediment ...
TATGAATATAGAGCCGATTACAAAGAATGTAAGCCACCATATAGTAACTAAAAATAAGTCATTAATAGCCATTGTTAAAATTATAGATCATTAAACATTGATCCAACTCATCCAGTTTATATAGAAATAAAAATCCGAAAAGGCAATTGCAAAAGCTCCAATTGGTATGGCGTTGCTTAAAAGATAGTAATTCTTAACTTTATTATAAAAATAGAATAAACTTAAAGATGAAAATAGATAAATTATAGGTAACATAATTAAACCTCGTGCTCCATTAGGCGGATCAACTGTTAATATTTGTCCAAATACTAAACCACCAAAATATATTAAAAACCAAACATAATGTTTTTTAAATTTCAGAAAAGCTAATATTGCCCCAGATATAAAAAAAGGTATAAGAATAGGGTTAACAATAGTGCCTTCGGAGGAAAGATATCTCTGATTTTCAGGAATTGTTGTTTGAGCTGGAATAAAAAGAATCCAAGACTTAAGAGATGTAGCTATTTGATACAACATAATATCTTTTTTCTCTGTTAGCCCATGATATGGAGTATTAACATTATTTATATTTACTACCTCCTGTCTAAGACTAAAAAATTTTAAGTTAGAATTTATTTTTCTTATCCAAGGCAAGCTAACGAGCAAGAAAACTATTATAAAGATTAAAATTTTTGGTAAACTGTTTATTAAAGACTTGTTAATTGTAAATATCTTTATGCAAAGAAGAATAAAACAAGCAATGATATAAACTTCGCCTGCTCGATAAGTATATAAAATTAAGCCTGCTATAATTCCTGCACCTACTATTTTAAAAAAATCTCTTCTATCTTTTATGCTATCAACGACCCAGAGCAAATATAGTCCGAGGACTGTTGCATAGATAACACCCCATCCTACTCTTGAAAACTGGAGAAAGTAGTAGCTATACGAAAACATTATGGTTGAAGAAAAAGCAACCACACCATTTGTATACTTTTTAGTTAGAAAAAAAAGCGGTATAAGAGCAAGTAAACTTAGCGCTATAGATGCAGAGCGTAAAGCAATAAGTGGGTTTGGTATTACGGTTTTTAATAGTAAAATTGTGGGCAAATATACTAAAGTTGCTTGACTACCATCCCATTGAAAGTTTGCCGGATAATAATTGTTGTTTAAAATCATTGACTCAACGTCTCTTAGATATGCCGGCTCATCTACTATGATTGGAGGATATTTATTTAATTCCCAAATTCTTGGAAAGATCGAGACAATAATTACAAAGAAAAGCAGTAATAGATTTTTTTTCATCTACAATTATTTTTAATTTCAAAAATTTGATATCCATTGTTTTTGTAAATAGGGGAAAAGTCTTCTTTATAAACGTTAGACATAAAAGCTATATCCGTGTTTGGTTCAAGAAAATTAATTTCAAGATAATCAATTTTGCTTTGTTTTAATAAGTGACAGGAAACAGTCTTACTGTCAGTTGCCAATATTTCATCTCTTAACTGCCCGCGCTTATGAGTATCGTATCCTGCGGACCAGGGAAAATATGGCCAGCCGAGAAATATTTTCCGCCCAGCCATAGAAGCAGGATCGTATAGATATTGAGTATTTAAGAAAACAGAATCGGGAGGCGTATTCTTTATGATCCATTCAATATCCTTAGTAACGGGATAATCGGGTAGCTCAATTTTGGAATCATTATAGATTGGGAAGAAATCTATTATTCCCGATAATGTAAGAAAGAAAATTAAGATTACTACTACAGGTTTTAAATAATGTTTAAAACTCCACAGCTTTACAAGAGCAAAAGCTGAGAACATAACTCCAATAATCATGAAGTAATTAAAAAACTTGTGATTTGCGGCAATTTCAGGAGAGAATTGAACCGTGTTCCCCAAAATAAAAATCAAAAAAAATGCTAAGAAAATTTTCCTTAACTTTTTTGTTGCAAGGAATAATCCTAAAGGAATTAATATCGTATGAAACCCAAGATTTAGAAACCAGTATCTTAAAAATGAAAAAAAAGTTAAACCATTCTGAGCAAGATAACCTATTGATATAAGAGGCTTAAAGGATTCGCCGCCTGATTGGAGATAGTAATATTGGGGGATTGAAATTATTCCGCCGACTGAGAGCATTATTAGTGCAGGGATTCTAAGTTCTTTAAATAAAATAGCAAGAGCAATTATTACTATTACAGTTGAAAGTAAAACTGCCAAATGAAAAAAGAAAAAGAATCCCAAACATATACCCAAGATTGCCGGTATTAAAGGGTTTAATTTTTTCTTAGTCAGAATAGGAGTAAGTAGTACTAAAATAATAAATAGAGAAAGGAAAAAAGCAAAAGCCAGATGTCTCTGATTTGTATAAATATTTAAATTCCAAAAAGCCGAAACAATTTTCCCATCATAAGGCCCAAAAGATGGAAAGACTTTGTTTGAAACTATACTCTCTAATAAATTAATGGAGGGCGGATGAAGCTTTAAAAATTCAATAAAGGAAAGAGAACCATTAAATAGAAAAAAAATAACAGATAAGAATCCTACTGAAGCGCTGTTGAATAGCTTTTTGGCAAGGAAATAAATTACAAGAAGAAGAGATAAGAACCCAATTGTACTGGGAATATTAAGAGCATAGTCTAGTCTTACTCCTATCTTTTCCAAAAGTCCCACAAAAGCAAAAAAAATGAAATGATAGTGAATAGGTTCGCCTGGAAAAAGAGGGTATTCCGGAGGAAAATTTACACCAAATGAAAAAGATCTAATAAGAGGGATACTGCTTGCAAAATCACTCCAAGCTTTGGTTGCAATTAACATTGACCCGGCTTTATAAGAGAAAGTAGAAAACATTAGCCAAGAACTGAAAAGAAATGAAAAAGCAGCTAGGTAAATTTCCAAGAGATTTTCTTTAAGATGTTTTTTTAATTTGACCATAGTTTTTCTTGTACTTTTATGCCGACAAAAGTACCAAAAACTCTCATCGAGATCTCGTATCGTGCTTTTCAAATCTCATTCTCTCAACGGGTGATTTCACCCCCTCCTCAACCCCGATTAAATCGGGGCGAGGAATCCCCCTGTTTCATTCACTCGATTTTTCATGCACTCAACATTCGAGTCGATGATTGAAACTATTACTGCTTTTGAGCAATAAGTTTTGCTACTTTTTGTCCGAGTTCTACTGCGTAATTTGTTCCCCGTAGAGCCTTAGCATTTACCTTACCTACTATTCGTAGCGCGGTTCATGCTGCGGCTTTGACGGGGCGAGCTGGCTTATCAAGATTTTCCTTAAGCATTATCTCTGCAACCTTCTTCCCTAATTCTATAGCATAGTTTGTCCCCCTGTCCCATGGATAGACTTGCTGAATATTTGCAAGAAGTACATTTGGAATGGGAGTTTTAAAAGGAGGAACTTTTTTTGAGTAATTTGTCGGAATTATCGGCTGAGCAAAGGGAACTTTGAAAACCTCATAGCCGATTATATTTTTAAGAATATCTTTGTTTATTTTCTTCAAGAAAGGCGTATATTCTTCTAATAATTGTTCTTTGTCCATTGAGAAGTATGGATGCCCGGCAGGTAAATAATTTCCCAAATAAACTATACACTCGCCGTTATAATTAACTTTGTCCATAAAATTTGTATGTTCAACAATTGCCATTATGGGAGCATTCTTCTCGCAAATACTTAGCCAGTATGTGCCATCGGTTAAGAAAGGTTTTTTAAGTCTTAAGACTAAATTTATCGCTCCCAAACCTTTAAGTGACATTAGTTGTTCTCTATAGTTTTCCGGTAAGTCTCTTGCAATATTTAAGAAAAAAAATGATGGGAGGGTCACAATGACTGCGTCATATTTTCCATTTTCCATTTTCCATTTTCCATTTTCTTTATACTTGATTTCTACACCATTGTCACTTTTTTTAATTTCTTCGACTTCAGCGCCGAAGAGAAATTTAACATTTCTTCTCTCGCATTCTCTTACTAAACGATTTGCAAAACCCAAAAATCCTCCGGATGGATATACGAGCTTAGGAGTTCTTTTTTTTATCCTCGCCCAAAACCAAGCAAGTGAAATGTCCTTAAAAAAGCCGCCAAATTTATTGGCTAACTGAGGTTCCCATATCATTTCGTAAGATTTCCTGCCCATTATTTTAAGAAGCGTACTATGTGTCTTGAATTTCTCAAGAGGTTTCCATAGAGGGTTAAGCCTTAACAATCCCAAAACAAAACCCATTCTTAATTTATCGGCAAGGGGCAAGAGGGGGAATTTTAGCGCATGTAGGGGTGAATCAAGCTGATATATTTTACCCCCAACATAAACAGAAGTTTTTGGCCGTTTAACTATAACTTTATAATTTATTTCCTTTGCAAGGGAAAGAATAAAATTATCATTTGAGAACCAATGATGGTAATGTTTCTCCAGTGTCCAATTCCATTCCTTTTCCGCAAATCCTATGGCAAGTCCTCCCGGGTCCTTGTCTTTTTCAAAAACAAAAATTTCATGTTTATCTTTAGACAAACTAAAAGCTGCGGCAAGACCGGTAAAGCCTGCTCCAATTATGGCAATTTTCATACCGAGGCACTGCGGCTGCCCAAAAGGATAAATAGTCCAAGTCCCGTAATGCCGATTCCTATTATACCCAATAGTGTTAACGAAACACCCGGAGGCTCGACTGGAGGAGGAATAGGGGAAGTTGTTACTACTGGAGTGACAACGGGTAGAGGAGTGGGGGTAGGCGTTAATACAGGTACTCCCGGTGATGGAGTTGGCGTTGCTGTTGTTGCAGGAAGAGTAGGTATCGGGGTTGCCGATGGAGTTGCCGACTCAGCCACTTGTGTCCCCGACTCAAAAACGGTAAAGGTTCTAATTATTGTTCGCAAGATTCCCGAAGCATCTCGGGCGGATATAGTTATGGTATGTTTGCCTGGAGGGAGGGGAGAAGCCGGTCTATAGATCCAGTTTCCTCTTGAGTCTACGGTAACTTGTGTTTTTATACCATTATCCGAATGAATTTCGATATTTACCACCGAATTTGGAGAAGCAGTACCGGAAAAGCGCGGTTGCGAGTCTATAAACTCCTGATTTTGACTTGGGGTTAGTATCTGCGGCGTTTGACTTTGCGGCAGCTTCCCAAAATTAAGAGAAGATAAGCCCTCCTCGTTTAGTTCTAAAGTTTCTGCTTGATCTTTCTGTGTAAAGTCAAAATTTTGCGCAAGAATAATATCAGGAAGCTCTTTGGTGGGGGGAATCGTAAATTGTACAGTTGATGAGCCACCCCGTCCTATAGCAAGCATATTAAAAACAGTCGTTTCGTTAAAATCAAATGCTGTTGTTAAGTCATTAGTTCTTAGAGTATTTAATAGTATTGTATATTTACCGTCAGTGCCCGTAGTTGTGGATATGGTGTTTGTATCTTGAGAGGAAATATATATGATAGCTTCTTTGGCTTGTGACGGCAGAAAAATAACTTGGCCTTTCAAAAGACTATCCTCAATCTCAGACCTTCCCGTAGCAGGACCGGTAATTACCTTATATGGAGCCCCATCTTCTTGAGTAAAAGTTTTTGAACCCGAGGTTATGGAAAAATAATATTGAGTTTGGGGTTCAAGATTTTTCGCAGTTATATGATGGGAATAATGTGGCGCAATGTTTCCGTTTTCATCTCTATCGTCCAATGTTATTTGATCCAATAACTCACTCTTTCCATAATTTAAGGAGCCAATAACCTGAGCTTCGGTTGTATAAGAGACAGTAAAAGAGTTGTCTGTCAGGTTTGTAATTCTTGTGTCCTTAGGTATTTCCGATGGCCCTGCTTTCGTAGTGATAATTGCGCCTGTTCCGACAAGATAAGTTGTAAGAGCTATACCCACCACAATTAATATTAATCCAAAAAGAGTTGGGATCCTTTTCTGCCAAAGATTTTCCCTCATTGATTTACCTCCGGTAAATTCTCAGATGATGGCGTTGCCTGACCGACTCCTGCATTATTAATATTCTCGGTTAATGGTGGGGTTACCGAAGGAGACCCAGCTTCATATAGAGGCTCAATTATTTCCTTCTTTTTAATACTTTCTATGGCTTGAGTATTAAAGTCAGGCGATATGGGTGCAATCTTTTTTTCTGTTGGCTCAGATATTGTAGAAGTCATAAAATTGTGAACTACGCTAAAGATTATCCAGGCCAAAATTAAAACAAAAGCAGAGATTGAAATAAATAAAATGTCCCTACGTTTCATATTAATCTTTAAAATATGCAGTTGCTCTTACATTAAATTCCAAATTTTGAGAGCTGCTCCGCTTGGTAATGGAAATAGAATCTACAGAAACAACTCTTTGAACATTCGTTACAGATGTTAAAAAGCTAATAATATTGCCATATTCTCCCTCCCCCGTTATTGCAAATGAAAAAGAATAAAAATCTTTTCTAGGTTTTTCCGCATTTGCAGCTTCGATCTGAAAAGATTGCATACTTTTTATCGAGATATTGTTATTTCGGGCTATCGTTTGAACTTGCCCCATCAGAGTTGGTATTTGTGGATCTTGAGGGACAGCCGCCAATACAATTGGGATATCATCTTGAATAGAGTTATATTTTTGTTGTAGAGAATATAAAGTATATATTTTTTTTTGCAGTTTTTCATGAACAAATTTACTATCAGCTAAATCTTTTCTAAGTTTTGCAATCGTGGAAAGAGTTGGATTTATTGCGAATAGACCAAAAAATGAGAAGGCAATTAAAGAAAGAACCACTCCTGAAATCTTTTGCGGTTTTTCTTTTTTTAATTCCGGCAAGAATTCGAGATATTTACTGGCTTTAAAGTTAAGAATATTATTTGTTAGTTTTATCATCTTTGGATAAGGTCGGCTGAAATTACTGCTACTATCTGCGCGTTCGACAGTCTATTCTCAATCTTGCCTATGCTTACATTTTTTATAGGTTCATAATCTTCAAGAGAATTTACAAACTCCTTTAAAGAAGAAGAGAGTTGGAAATTTGCAGCAATATTTACAGTATTTTCAGAAACCGTAATGTCGGTAAAGGTCATGCCTTGAGGAGCAAATCTTAAGATATCTTGGAAAATTTTTATTTTGTCCTGCTGTTTGGAAGAGTAGGTTGATATAACCCCGAGTCTTTCCTGTAGATTCAAGTATGTCTTTTCTTCATTTTGAAGAAACGATATCACAGCTTCCTCTTGTTTTATTTTGGAATGAAGATCTATAATTTGTCTGTCTAGAGTAAATCGGTATATAAACGAAGAGAGAGCTATTATTTCAGTTAGAATCACCAAAAGTCTTCCTACAGTCAAAGCCCAGTCAATAAATCTATCAAGAAAATTATCCCCCTCGCCTTTTAAGAGGTTAATCGAGGCAGAATGTCTTTTAGGCATTACAATTTTAGTCTAGGGAAATCAGAGGGATTTGTCAAAGATAAACTAAGCAGTTTTTGCCTTGCTTTTTCGAGGAGATTTGGCGGTTTTAATTTCATTTTTTTTAACTGGTTTTTTAATTAGTTTAGATAAGGCAGATTTTATTCTTGATGCCTTATTTTTGTGAATGATGTTTTTCTTTACTGCTTTATCCACCAAACTTACAGCCTCTTTTACAGTTTTTTCTGTTGGATGCTTCTTAGCTTTTTTAAGTGCCGCTTTATAAAGCTGCAGGAAATCTTTATTTTTTCTTGTCCTTTTTTTGTCTTTTTTTAACTTTTTTTTTGCGCTTTTTGTTACTGGCATGGGGAGATTTTACCATGCTATACTATAAAACACAATGGCTCGCAATCTCATAAAAAAAGGCCTCACTCTCCTTCTTGCTCAGCAGACCAACATTTTAACCGCAGCCTTTATAATAATGACAACAACTGTTCTCTCGCAAGTATTAGGTCTTATAAGACAAAGACTTCTCCTTTCGATTTTTGGTGCGTCTGACACTCTTGGAATATATTTTGTTTCAGCAAGACTTCCTGATTTTCTTTTTCAAATAATTATTGCAGGTGCTCTTTCGTCAGCCTTAATACCAGTGCTTTCCGACTATTTAGAGAAGGGTAAACAAGAGGACGCAAATAGACTTGGATCAACTCTTCTAACAATCGGTCTTTTAGTCTTCAGTATTCTGGCAATTATTCTTTTTGTTTTTTCATTTTATTTCTCAAAGCTTGTTGCTCCGGGTTTTGACAATGCACAGCTTTCTCTTATGTCAAATCTCATGAGGCTAATCATAGTGGGGCAATTTTTTTTCGTTATTGCCACTTTTTTTACATCTGTTCTCCAATCCTATAACCGTTTTTTTGTCCCTGGTTTTGCATCTGCCCTTTATAACTTAGGAATAATAATTGCTGTAATAATTCTAAATCCTATATTTGGAATTTATTCAGCAGCCTACGGAGTTATCTTGGGGGCATTTATTTTTACAATTGTTCAGATACCTCTTATAAGAAATGTTAAATTTTCTCTCCGGCCATCTTTGTCAATAGAGTCTTTTAAAAATGCGGGAGTAATGCAGGTTCTTAAACTGATGTGGCCAAGAACATTTTCAATTGCGGTTTTCCAACTGGGAACTTTAGTTATTGTAACTTTAGTGTCTTATCTTCAGAATCCGGGCAGAAATTATGTAATCTTTGATCTCGCACAAACTCTGGCTTTTGCCCCTGTTTCTCTTGTGGGAAATGCAATTGCTCAGGCAGCATTTCCGGTTCTGGCAAGAGAAAAAGACAGGCTTTCTGATTTTAAAACGACTTTTATAACAAGTTTTAACCAAATGTTGTATCTTATTCTTCCAATCTCGATACTTATTTTGGTACTGCGGATTCCTTTGGTTAGGTTAATTTACGGAGCATCAAGATTTGACTGGGACGCAACGGTTTTAACAGGAAGAACGCTGGCATTTTTTAGTATTTCAATTTTCGCGCAGTCGTTGATCTATTTGGTTTCCCGGGGATTTTATGCACTTCATGATACAAAAACTCCTTTAATTATTGGAGCAATTAGTACAGCTATAATGGTTGCTCTAAGTTGGGCTTCAATATTTGTCTATAACTTTGGAGTAATGGGAATCGCTTTTTCTTTTTCTATAGCCTCGATAATTAATCTTGTTATATCTTTTACACTTCTTGATATAAAAACAGGTGGTTTTAAGAAAATGGAATTTATTTTTTCAGTATCTAAGATATTTATTGCAAGTATTTTTACGGGGGCGGCTCTTTATATACCAATAAAACTTTTAGACCAGCTTGTCTTTGATACGACAAGAACTGTAAATCTTTTAATGCTTACCGGTATATCATCTTTTGTGGGTCTTTTACTTTATATTTTTCTCACATGGCTTTTCGATGTAAAGGAAGCATCAACATTTTTGCTTTTGTTCCGAAAACTGGGAAACTGGAGAGAGATACTTTCAAAAACTGAAGAACCGATTGAAGCCACCCACATCAAAGTATGATGAGTAGAAAACTGACTTATAGTCAAACTGGAGACAACTACGACTTAAAAGACCCCGTTAAAAAATTAGCACAAAAATTTGCAAAAACTACAGGAATAAATCTAAGAAATAAAGGCTTCCACGAACTTCCTCAAACCCGTGGTGAATCAGCTTATGTGTGGAAGCAGGGAAATGTATTTATGGCTTTTGTCGTGGAAGGCTTGGGTACTAAGAATTTAATAGCAGATGAGATAAAAGAAGACAAGAATTATTATCAAGCAATTGCTCATGATACGGTAGCAACTATAATCAACGACCTCGTTTCTGTTGGAGCGAACCCCTTGGTCTTAAATGCATATTGGGCAATACCTGATAATAGTTGGCTAAATAACAAAAAAAGGATCAAAGATCTTATAGTAGGGTGGAAGAAAGCATGTGATGCAGCCGGTGTTGTTTGGGGTGGAGGAGAAACTGCAACTCTAAATGGAATTATTCAAGCGGGAGCAATAGATCTGGGTGGTGCAGCCGTAGGTATTATAAATAGCAAAAAAAGACTATTGGTGGATACAAATTTGAAAGAAGGAGACAGAATAGTTCTTCTTAAAAGTACGGGATTGAACGCAAACGGTGCATCTCTTATAATAGCCATGGCAAAGAGATTACCACAAGGCTATGAAACAAAACTTAAGAATGGGAAAAGTCTAGGAAAAGAAGTTTTAAAGAAATCAAATATTTATTCAAATTTAATTAACAGACTATTGGAATCTGAAATTAGATTACATTATATTTCGAACATTACAGGGCATGGAATTAGGAAAGTAATGAGATCTAAGAGAAATTTTGCTTATATAATAGAAAAAATTATAGATTCACCGGAGCTATTTAAATTTGTTCAAGAAAACCTAAGGCTCTCCGATTATGAAATGTACCAAACTTTTAATATGGGAATGGACTACGCATTATTTGTTGATTCAAAAGATGTTGAAGAAGCTTTGAGAATAATTAAGAAAGAAGGCTTTTCAGGAATTGACGCGGGTTATATTAAAAAAGGCAAAAGACAGGTAATTATTAAGCCCAAAAACTTGGTGTTCTCCGGAGATACTCTTGACGTAAGATAGCTACACAAGCTCTTCTCTGATATAATTTTCAACATTGTTTTAATCTAACTTAAACTATATAATTTAATAGCTCCCCAATGAGGAAAACCTCTAAGAAAAAACTGAAAGTTGCTATTGTTCGTTTTCCCTGCTCTAACTGCGACTTTGATACTCTCAAATTTTTCAAAAGATACGGACATAATGCATACTTTGTTTGGCATAAAGAACGTAAATTCCCAGACATGGACTTATTAGTTTTGCCAGGTGGATTTGCATTTGGCGATAGAGTTTATAAAAGGGCTACAGGAAAATATGTGATCGACCCTGGGGAACAGGCTATTTCTTCCCCCGTAATGAAAATAGTCTATAAAGCGGTAGATAAAAGGATTCCTATTCTTGGGATTTGTAACGGTTTTCAAATTCTAGTTAAAGCAGGTCTTTTGCCCGGAAAGCTTTTGCAAAACAAATCAAAGAAATTCTTCTGCGATTTTGTGAATTGTAAAGTTATCGGTAACTCATTTTTTAATGACAAAAGCATGCTCGGAAAAACCATTAAAATTCCTGTTGCTCATGGGTATGGAAGATACATGATTGACAGAAATAGATTAGGAGAACTTAAAAGAAACAAGCAAGTTTTCCTTAAATATCAAGGATTTAATCCGAACGGTTCAATTGAAAATATTGCAGGTATAGCAAATATTAATGAAAATATTTTTGGTCTAATGCCTCATCCGGAAAGATCACAAGATGGTTTTTATTTTATTAGAGCAATAGAAAAATATGTTACAAAGTAACGCAATATTAAAAGTATTACAAGATGCAATGGGTAGTGAGCATACAAGCTATACGAGCACAAAGCGATATTTAAAATCATTGCCGACCAGAGGGCAATATGTGATACAGGGTCCTGGAGAAAACGCCGGAATACTGGATTTGGGTAAAGGTTATGCATTGGCGCTTCGGATTGAAAGTCATAATCACCCGTCTTTCATTAATCCACATCAAGGCGCGGCAACGGGAGTAGGAGGAATACTCAGGGACATATTTACAATGGGAGCAAAACCAATTGGGATTTTAGATTTTTTAAGATTCGGTACAGACGATAGATCAAAGAAAATTTTCGAAGGGGTCGTAAGGGGCATAGCAGATTACGGAAATTGTATTGGGGTGCCGACCGTTGGCGGAGATATTTATTTTGACAAAACATACAATAATAATTGCTTAGTTAATGTTGCAGCTTTTGGGATAGTCAAAAAGAAAAATATTATTTATGGAAACGCCAAAACCTCTGGAAGCGACCTTATCTATGTAGGAGCAAGGACAGGGAGGGACGGAATAGGTGGAGCACAAATGGCATCTGAAAGCCTTGATATTTTAGACAATTCTGCAGTCCAGGATGCAGATCCATTCCTTGAGAAACTTCTTCTTGAAGCATGTTGTGAACTTTCGGAAACCAATTGGATTGAAGGAATGCAAGATATGGGGGCAGCAGGTCTCCTTTGTTCAACCACAGAAATTGCAATGAGAGGAAGAGAGAAAACAGGATTAAATCTGGGAACAAAGGTTTATCTAAATAAGATTCCCACAAAATCAAAAAGGATGAGTCCGATAGATCTCCTACTGTCAGAATCTCAGGAGAGGATGCTAATTGTAGGGAAAAGACAACATAGGGAAAATATTTTAAATCTATTTAAACATTGGGATTTGGAAGCCCATGTTGTAGGAGAAGTTACGAATGACGGAAAATATACATTAGTTTTAAAAAACAAAAAATTATTTATGGACTTTGACGACATCCATCAAAATAAAAATAAAGAATGGAAAAAAATAAAATGGAATCCTCAGAGAGGAGAGTATAAAAAAGCGGATAAAAAACAGACAGAAAATACTTGGCATCAGTATGATTGGACAGTGGGAACAAGAACCATAAAAGGGCCTAATAAATCAGGAAACTATGCAATTGTTGATTTGCCTGAGGTTGGGAAACAGTTAATTATTTCTTGGGGTTCTGATGAGGGAACTTCTGATATAAATCCGTCCAAAGGGATATATCGAGCTTTTTATAAATGTTTAAAAAGAATGAAAGCTTTAGGTGGGAAACCACTTGGTTTGACTAACTGTTTGAATTTTGGCCACCCCAAAGATTCAATCGGCGCTTTTGCAGAAACGGTTGGAGAGCTTGCTAAATTGTGTAGAAAAGAAAATGTTCCAGTAGTCAGCGGAAACGTAAGTCTTTATAATGCATATAAAAATCATTCAATAAAACCAACCCCCATATTGGTTATGGTCGGACTGAAGAACCTCTGATATAGTTCTCCTCAATATGGAATAAAGTGATATCAGGAATTCTGCGATTATTACCCATGTTGTCTATTGACAAAACTATTATAGTTACTATAATTAGTATAGTATGATGAAGAGTATAAGTATGCTAGATTTGAGAAAAAGACCAGGACAGGTTTTGGACGAAACTTTCTATAAAAAGTATCGTTTTGTAGTCAATAGAAATAAGAAGGCAATGGCCGTTATTATTCCAATTGAGGATTTTAAAAGATATTTTGAAGATGAGGATATTGAATTATATTCAAAGCAGAGAATTAAAGAATTTCTAAAGAAAGATAAGCTTTCCCCTTCTCAGCTTAAGATATTAAAATCTCAGAAGTGATCAAAGTCTTTCTTGATGCAAATGTATTTTTTGCCGCCGCGTATTCTTCAACAGGCGGTTCTTTTTATATTTTAGAACTGGCAAGAAAAGATAAAATCACAGTTTTTACATCCAGGCTTGCGGTAAAAGAAGCAGAAAAAAACTTGCGTGATAAAGCGTCGGAAGAAGTGCTTGACCGATTTTATAATTTCATGAGTGAAATAGATATTAAATTTGTTGAAGCAAATCGTGATTTAGCAAAAAGAAAGTTTGCGAAAATTGCCGGTGAAAAAGACGCGCCAATTTTAGCTGCAGCATTAAAATCCGGAGCAAAGTTTTTAATAACACTAGATAGAAAGCACTTACTCAATATCGGTTTTCCCATTGTTCCTGATTTACGAATTGTTACGCCCGGAAAATTTATCGAGAAACATTTATGAAACAAAACAATATTAGAAATTTTGCGATTATTGCACATATTGATCATGGTAAGTCAACGCTTGCCGACCGGATTATGGAAATTTGCGGTGCCATTCCTGAAAAGCATGAGGAGCAGATATTGGACAGTCTTGAGCTTGAACGTGAACACGGGATCACCATTAAGCTAAAAGCAATCCGCCTCACTTATCGTTCACAAATAATAAATTCTAAATCAGAAATCCTAAATAAATCCAAAATCTCAAATCCAAATGATCAAAAAAGTTTAGAAATTAGAAATTCGGATTTAGAGCTTGCAAATTCAGTTTACCAACTGAATTTGCTTGATACTCCGGGTCATGTGGATTTTTCCTATGAAGTTTCGCGCTCTCTTGCCTCTGTTGAAGGCGCGCTTTTACTGGTTGATGCGACCCAGGGAATTCAGGCGCAAACTTTATCTAATTTCAATCTTGCAATCAGTGCCAATCTTACCCTTATTCCCGTAATTAACAAAATTGATCAGACATCGGCAGATGTGGAAAAAACAACAAATGAGCTTATGGATTTAGGATTTAAGGAAGATGAAATAATAAAAGTTTCCGCAAAGACCGGAGAAAATGTAAAAAAACTTTTAGATGAAATTTTAAAAAGAATTCCGCCTCCTAAGAAAATTTCCGAAAAACTATCAGCTCTTATTTTTGATTCTAGCCTTGATCCATACAAAGGAGTAATTGCCACAATAAGACTTTTCGGCGGATCTCTTAACGTCGGGGACGAAATTTATTTTATGGCATCCGGGTCTTTGGGGGAAATTGTTCAAGTCGGATACTTAATCCCCAAGCCTTCATACGTACAGGAACTAAAGGAAGGCGAAGTTGGTTTTATAGTCACCAATATTAAAGACTTGTCAAAAGTTAAAGTAGGAGATACGGTGACGCATCCAAAGGAGATGGTAGCTCCGCTACCCGGATATCAAGAGGCAAGACCCGTTGTTTTTCTCTCGTTCTTTCCTATAGACGCTTCTGATTTTCCAAAAATGAGAGATGGCCTTGAAAAACTTAAGCTAAATGATGCGGCTCTAACTTACTCGCCTGAGTCTTCCATTAGTCTGGGACAAGGTTTTCGCTTAGGCTTCCTGGGGCTTCTACACGCCCAGATTGCTCAAGAGAGACTGGAACGCGAGTATGGGCTGGATATTATAGTTACCTCACCTTCTGTGAATTTCATAATCGATGGTAAGACTATCAACAAACCTTCCGA
>Ga0209542_10012519_pt1 | contig 14808 bp, 16 predicted proteins | sample RifCSPhighO2_01_FD_184028 | JGI IMG/M metagenome (GOLD analysis project Ga0209542, IMG submission 184028) | Soil microbial communities from Rifle, Colorado - Rifle CSP2_plank highO2_0.1 (SPAdes) (version 2) | ecosystem: Environmental > Terrestrial > Deep subsurface > Rock core/Sediment ...
TCAGGAGATTACAAGTAAACAGGCCCTTGTGGTGAAACGGATATCACGCATGGCTTCGAACCATGTATTCCCCGTTCGAATCGGGGCAAGGGCAAAATAAGTTATGAATATCACAATTCCAAAAGATATACGGGCGGCAGTGGCCATACTTGAGGGCGCCGGTTTTGAGGCATATCTTGTCGGCGGATGCGTACGCGATATTTTGATAGGACGCGCTCCGCAGGACTGGGATATAACTACAAACGCTAAACCCGAACAAATTCAGGAGCTTTTTCCGAAAAGTTTTTACGAGAACAAGTTCGGGACGGTAAGCGTGGTTACGGACTCCAACGATCCGAAGCTCCGCACCATTGAGATCACACCTTTCCGTCTTGAGGGAAAATATTCGGACAAACGCCACCCGGACGAAATTAAATTTGCGGACAAATTGGAAGATGATTTGGCACGCAGGGATTTTACAGTGAACGCGATGGCACTTGGTCATATAACACGCAACATAAAACACGAAACAGAAGAAAAAGAAAATTCCGCTCTTTATGCTTCAGGTTTCATGCTTCATGATCATTTTGGCGGCCAAAAAGATCTTGAGAAAAAACTAATAAGGGCTGTTGGCGATCCGAAAGAGCGTTTTGATGAAGACGCGCTCCGCATAATGCGTGCGATACGCCTTTCTTCGGAACTGGATTTTGAAATAGAAGAAAAAACCTTCAGTGCCTTAAAAGAAAAAGCGCATCTTTTAAAATTGATCGCGGTCGAGAGGATACGCGATGAATTCTCAAAAACATTAACATCCGAAATGCCTTCAAAAGGATTGGAAAAAATGCGCGAGTTAGGGATTTTAAATTTTTTTCTGCCGGAATTGAAGGAGGGCTGGGAAGTCGGACAAAATAAACATCATATCTATACGGTTTGGGAGCATAATGTAAAAGCGCTTGATTGCGCCGCGAAAGAAAGATGGCCGCTTGTCGTCCGCATGTCCGCGCTCTTTCACGACATCGGCAAACCGCGCGCGAAACGCGGCGATGGGCCGGATTCGACTTTTTATAACCACGAAGTTATCGGAGCGGAGATGTCTTATAAAATATTATCCCGCTTAAAATATGGCAGGGATTTTGTAGAGAAAGTTTCAAAGCTTGTGCGCTTTCATCTTTTTTATTATAACGTCGACGAAGTTTCCGAATCATCCGTACGGAGGCTGATCAAAAAAGTCGGCCCGGAGGACATGGAGGACCTTATCCGCGTACGCATCTGCGATCGCATCGGCTCGGGCGTTCCGAAGGCGGAGCCGTACAAGCTCCGCCATTTCAGATTCTTAGTTGAAAAACTTCAGCGAGACCCAGTCTCTCCTAAGATGATGAAAATAAACGGAGATAAAATAAAAGAAATAACCGACCTGCCGCAGAGCATTAAGGTCGGACTCATCGTCAACGCATTAATGGAAGAAGTGTTGGACGACCCCGGAAAAAACACCGAGGAATATCTTGAAAAGCGCGCGGCTGAAATGAATTTCCTTCCGGAGGCCGAACTCAAAAAACTGGCCGAAGCCGGCAAAAATAAAAAGATCGGGCTTGAAGAAGAAGAGATTTCCAAAATCAAAAAAAGGCATTATGTTAAGTAAGCGGCGCTTTGCGTGCGAACCGTATTTGTGCTAATTTTGCTTTATGCGTGAAGAATATATAAAAGGAAAGCCGTTTGAGGTGGAAGGCGTGGAGGTTTTTAATTTGGGCGACGAATATGTTTTTACATTGGAGAGTAAAGGCGGCAAAAAGAAAGAATATCACCTGACAAAACCGCATATGGGCGAATTGAATGAATATATTGAAGCAAAGAAGAAGGAGATAGAAAACGAATAGAAACGGGGTGTAGTATAGTGGTAGTACGTACGTCTCGGGTGCGTATGGCCCGAGTTCGATTCTCGGCACCCCGACCAACAGATTTTTTTCATGATATTATTATCTCATATACTTTTATGAGTGAATTTGCGCTTGAAGTTAAAAATTTGGTAAAAAAATATCCCGAACATGGTGGGGAAGGCGAAAAAGTCGCCGTAAATGATATTTCATTCTCCGTAAAAAAAGGAGAGTTTTTCGGTTTTTTGGGCGCGAACGGTGCGGGTAAAACCTCCACAATAAACTGCGTGACCGGAATCGGCAAAATCAGCAACGGGGAAATAAAGGTTTTCGGATACGACGTAGTAAAAGATTACCGCGAGGCAAGAAAAAAAATCGGGATCTCGCCGCAGGAATTCAATATCGATGTTTTTGCCAAACCAAGAGAAATACTTTATTTCGTAGGAGGATTTTTCGGTTTGCCGAAAAAAGAGCGGATAGCGCGCATTGATTATGTTTTTCACGAATTTGGACTAGAAAAATACGCCGACACGCCGTTCCGCGCGCTATCCGGCGGATATAAAAGAAGAGTAATGCTGGCGCGCGCGATGGTGCACGACCCGGAATTGATAATTTTGGACGAGCCTACCGCCGGCGTGGATGTGGAGCTCCGGCACGAGCTTTGGAGAATACTTGCGGCGCTTAACAAAAGCGGGAAGACGATTTTTTTGACGACGCATTATCTGGAGGAGGCGGAACGGCTCTGCGAAAGAATAGGGATAATTTTCAACGGAAAGATAGTTGCGCTGGAATCTAAGGCAGAACTTATCAAAGACGGAAAAACCGTCGAGGACCATTATTTGCATTACGCCGGCCTGCAAAAGAATGGAAATGAATCCCGTTAGAGATAGCGGACGCATAATTAAAAATATAATATACAACTGGATGTTAAAATTTATAAGCAATAATTCGGAACGTATGGCGTATTTTGCGTCTGCGTCCTATCTCTAACGGGATGAATTGGATAGGTTTATATGCATTTGTCGAGTATGAAATTTCCAAGCTTTGGCGAGTGTGGATCCAGGTATTGATAACTCCGTGGATCTCCGCGCTCCTTTACATACTTATTTTCGGGCAAGTTGTCGGACGCCGTATCGGAGAAATTTCAGGCATAAGCTATATAGATTTCGTAGTGCCGGGGCTTTTAATGATGAATGTAATGCAATCCGCTTTCGGTCATACGTCCACCGCCTTGTTTTACCGGCGCTTTGTAAAGCATATTGAAGAATTACTGGTGGCCCCGCTGTCTTATATGGAGATAATTATCGGATTTGTGACGGGCGGAATTGTGCGCGGGCTCGTGGTCGCGGGCGGGGTTTACGCGATAGCGCTTTTATTTACGGTCACATCTGTCGCCAATATTTTCCTATTTATTTTTTATTCGGTTTCGGTAGCGCTGATTTTTGCTCTGCTCGGGCTTTTGGTTGGCCTTTGGTCGGAAACTTTTGAACAGCTGATGATACCGCAGGCATTTTTGATAATGCCGCTCACTTTTTTGGGAGGACTTTTCAATTCTATACACATGCTCCCGGAAAAATTCAAATGGTTCGTGAAAATAAATCCGTTCTTTTATTTCGTCGATGGCCTCCGCTATTCAATGATAGGAATATCCGAATCGAATAGGGTAATAGGGCTCATTTTGATTTTTGGGCTTATTTTTTCTGTGGGATTTTTAGTTTGGTATCTCTTTAAAAAAGGATACAAAATACGCATCTAGTCAACTTGAAGCGTCGGCCTCATAAAGAGTACCCTGAAGGTAGATTAAAAACCGCGGAAATACCGATGAAATTATGGTATTTTTTTATTCAGATAATCGGAAAAATCGTTTTAATACCGGCAGTAAAAATTTTCTTCAAGCTGGAAATTGAGGGGCGTGAGCGGACAAAGTCGCTTAAAGGCCCCTTGGTAATAGTGTCCAACCACAAAAGCTTTGTTGACCATTTTCTCATTGCCGTAGCTTTGGCGTTTAATTTAAGATTATTTCCGATACGTGCCAGGGCAGATATTGAGCAAATGAGCCGCCCGATTTTGGGGTTGGGAATAAGAATATTTGGCGGATTTCTGGCGAAAACAAAAGGAAAGAATTTTGACGACCTCTTTGATGTTCCGGATAAAGTTTTAAAAAATAAAGGCGTTGTGCTTTTGTATCCGGAGGCAAGTATACTTAGGGATCCCAAGATACATGAGGCAAAAAGCGTGGGAGCGGAGATCGCCCTAAGAGGGTCCGCAAATATTTTGCCGGTGGCGATAAGTGGAATGGATTATTTTTATGAAAAAGACGCTCCGAAACTGATCTTTAACAGGAGAAAAATAAAAATAAGTTTCGGTAAGGTTTTTCCAGCGAATTGCTGCCGGAACAGAAAAATATTGACGAAAAAAATTGAAAACGAGATCAGGGCGCTCTATGAACCCGGGTATAAATAGACCTCACAAGATCCGTCTTAGCAAGATGGATTTTTTCTTTCATTGGGATAACCTGAAAGAAGATTGACATTATACTCATGCCGCACCCAGATTTGGGCCGCGTATGCTATATTTTGGGCGGCGGCGGGCCGGCAGAGGGCCTTCCGCAAATAACCCAGATAAATCAGTTTAAAAAAGCAGGAATCGAGCCGGATATCATAGTCTGCAAGTCTGTCGGGACCTTAAATGCGCTTGATCTGGACAATGCGCTTACTGCATGGAAGGAAAAATTTTATTCGCCGTGGGCGATTTATAATTTAAATCCCGAAATTGAGGCCGCTATAGACAAAGCTTTACGCGCGGTACCAAAGTCACCATTTCACAAGCACGATACCTGGCACGATCTATGGCGCGATTTTGAAACGCAATATCATAATATTAAACAGATATTGAGCCTGGTATTCCGGATTATAAACAGTATTCCTTCTTTGCCGGGAGATATTAATTCGTCCCCCAAAAATTTTTCCCCGGTTTTAGAAACTCTTGTAAAAGAATTGCAGAATAGCGGCCTTGATAAAGTAAAAAACATTCTTGATCCTACGCCGCTGGTAAATACTTTGAAAGAAATATTGAATCTTAAGAAAGTTTTGGAAGGCGATACGTCTCTGCTTATACTCGCCTGTTCCGGGATCGAAGAACATATTTTTGCCGCCGGCAAAAAATTATCCGCAGAGGCATTATCGAGAATAAAAATGCCTATACATGAGATCATTACGGAGGAACAGTTATTTTCGGCGGCAATGGCTTCCAGCGCATTGCGCCCATATTTTGCTCCGGTAAATATTGATGGAACGTATTATTATGATACCGGCACCCAAACCCCGTTTCCAGTACAAGTAGCCATTGATGCGGGGTGCGATACCATATTCGCTTTCATTAAGGATTATCGGGCTTTCCATTTGGATCTCGGCGCAAATATTTTGGACGCATTCATGGAGGAAAACGATAAGCTGACAAGAAAAATTTATATAAATACCTACAAAGAGATTTTTAGCAGAAAAGATATTCGCGAAAAAATCTATCTTGTCTTGCCGCAAACCTTACACCCCGACCTCCAGCTTTGGTGGAACACTCACGAAGCGACGGAATATACGATAAAGAATGAAACCGAAGCAACTCGCAAATGGCTGAAAGAAAACCTGCCTGCGCAGGCAGGTTTGAATATAGACGCCAAAGATTAGAAACTTTTTTACAAAAAGAGGCAAGTTGCCTCTTTTTTTCTTTGAGTTATGTTGAAAGCAGATTTGAGAATTTTATGGATTTTGAGCTTAGCGAAGAGCAAAAAGCATTTAAGGCGCTGGCCGTGAGCGTTATAGAAAAAGAACTAAAACCCATCGTTCTTAAATTGGACGAAAAAGACCTTTATCAGACCGATGTTATGAAAGAGATCTTGGCGAAAGAGATTGACCTTTTAATGCTTAAATTGGCCGAAGAGAATGTTTATTCGGTAAAATTTATCACGGCATTGGAAGAAAAGTTAAAACTTTTGACGCGCGCCCTGCCGGAGGAAAGCTCCTATCCCATGGAATTTGTTAAGAAAATGGGTGAACTGGGATTTATGGGTATTCTTATTCCCGAAAAATACGATGGACTTGGGAAAGGGATTTTTGACTGCGTGTTGATCGCCGAAGAGGTCGCCAAGGTTTGCTTGAGCGCCACAACCGCTTTGAGCGTAATTTCTTTAGGGACTTTGCCGATTTTGCTCTCAGGCACCGAGGAACAGAAAAAAAAATATCTTACAAAGATCGCCTCTGGCGATTCACTGGCTGCGTTCGCGATAACGGAAGCAGGCGCAGGGTCGGATGTTATGGCAATGAAAACGCGCGCTGTGCGCGACGGAAATTTTTATGTTTTGAACGGAGAGAAACAATTTATTACCAGCGCGGGACTATCGGATATTTATTCGGTTTTTGCCGTAACAAATCCCGCGGCAAATCCGCGCAGTGTTGCGGCCGCGCATCGGCTCTCCGGATTCATTTTGGAAAAAGGAACTCCTGGGCTGGCGTTCGGAAAAAAAGAAAAGAAGCTTGGTATCCGCGCATCGGAAACCAGAAGCATGATTCTTACTGATTGCAGGGTGCCCGCGGAAAACCTGATAGGCGGCAAAGAAGGGTTGGGCCTCGCAACAATTTCGGGCGCGCTCATTCGTTCAAGGATCATGGTCGGCGCTTTCGGTGCCGGGCACGCCAGCGGTACCTTCGAAGAGTCTCTTGTTTATGCCAAGAGCAGGAAACAATTTGATAAAAGTATCTCCGAATTCCAGGCTATACAGCACAAGCTTGCGGATATGTCGGTGCTGGTCGAAACCGCGCAGCTTTTGGCCTATAAAGCGGCTTGGTTGGCAGATCACGGAGCGCCCAAAAACCTTTTGGCTAAACTTAGCGCGCAGGCGAAATATTATGCTGCTAATGCCGCATGTAAAGTCGCTGATGACGCGGTCCAAATTTTTGGAGGGATGGGTTTTATGGAGGAATCGGGCATTCCAAAACGTTGGCGGGATTCCAGGATTCTGCGGATATACGAGGGAACCGATGAGATCCAAAAAAACGAGATTGCCAGAATTTTGATAAAAGAAACCAACAAAAAATAAAAAGCGCCATTTGGACGCTTTTTTTTCTTATGCTATACCGAAAGCAGATTTGAAATAACATGAAAACAAAGAGGGCCGATGGTTATGTGGAAAAGCTTTTTTTGAAAAGCATTCCCTGCCATGTGCGTGAGAAAATGGAATTGATATCGGTCAATAAAAAAGATCGGTCGCTCGAAGTAAAAATACACGGAGATCCGAGCCGCGGGGTTCTTTACCAAAATAATAATCAATTGCAGGGAGGATACGCCGCGGTGTTTGCCGATGCCAATATGTGGCTCGCCTTGATGTTGGATAGATCATTGCGAAAAAAAACGATACTCACGGCTAAGCTCGAGGTTTATTGGTTCAAATATGTCGGCGCCGCCGAAGACCTGACGGCAAGCGCGCGCTTTATCCGCAGTGAAACAAAAGACGGCAAGACAAAATTTTACAGCTCTGCCAAGATAAAAAACCAAAAAGGAGAAGTTGTTGCCATAGTTAAGGCGACAAACCGGCTCATTAAAGAATAATTTTTAAATAAAAAAAGCTCCGGCTAGCGTCGAGGGCTTTTAATTTTAACGGGATGCATGATAAAAAATGTGTACGCCGACAGTAATGCTTGTGGCCGTGCCAGAGCTGCCATAGGAGCAAACCGCGGAAGTATGAGGGATTGCGTTCATATAAAACATTGGATGGTTTTTCTTGTTCAACCACTCTGAAATCAAAGCGGATAGCGCGGAGCCGTTTTCCGTATCCTTATTGCGCGAAGAATAGCAATTATACTTCGATTCAGGGAGTTTAATATAAGCATATTTGCCGGTATCTACTACGACTTGGGCGTAGGCCGTAGCGCTCACCCCGCCGAGTACTAAAAGAAGAAACGCTACGAACAGAATTTTAATCATATACACACCTTCCTTGCTGCTTCTATCCCTAGCAAACGCAATAATTTTTGTCAAGATTAACTTTTCAGATTGTCGGAGAGCCGAGAATCGAACTCGGGCCACCTGCTCCCAAAGCAGGTGTACTACCACTATACTACTCTCCGCCGTTAACGAAATACTAGCTTTTTTAGGCGCAAAATAAAAGCCCCGATCCTTATCGACAGGGTCGGGGGGTTATTAAAAATTTTATAATTCTTGGCGGTAAAGCATTCCTTCCAGTTTACGGAGATCAGAATGCAGCGAGCGGTCTTTATCTATGAATGGGATGTTTTCGGCAAGCTTTTCAAAAAAGTTTCTTGTCAGAGGCGAGAGCTTGTCCTCAATCTTCAACAATGAAACGGCTTGTCTTGTGGTAATCGCGAGCGCGGCGACAATGGTTCGCAATAAATCGTTCATCCGCGAAGCGGAAAGCGCGCTGTTCATTCCCATGCTGACAATGTCCTGGTTTATGCCTTCATTGTCGCTCATCGTAAACAGCGATTCCGGGATTGCCTCTTTGCATAGGAAATTATAAACCGATTCTACCGAAAGCCCCGTAAGCCCTTGCAAGCCGTTGTGTAAACTATCGTTTCCGGCAACCAAATACATCGGCAGTATGTCGTGGTTAAGCTTTGAATCGGTCGTACTTCTGATATATGCGCGGGCAATCTCTCCCGTTCTTTTCATTGAAAGCTTGAGGCAATTCATTGCATCCGCCACGTAAGACCCGTCAAAATGCCCGCCGTGCCCTATATCGTTTCCTATAATGACAGGGTTGTCGGAAACACTGTTTAATTCGTCTTCAACCATCCCCGCCGAATCCCTGACTCTATGTACAATCGGCCCCCAAATCTGAGGCAGACACCTTAATGAATATCTGTCCTGGATCGGCTCTGTTTCTTTCAGCTCTTCCGGCGTGAGATTTATCAAGTCTTCGATTTTTTTCAAAGACTTGCTGCCGTACAAGGCATTCATGAAAATTTCCGCGATCTCTCTTTGTTCTTTGTGCTTTTTTAACAGGTGAAGTTTTTTGGCAAAAACGTTCTCGATGCCTCTGTGGCACTGGAACAAAATTGCGATCAGCTCCTGCAATATGCCAAGAATATAAGTAAAGTCTATCAAGACCAGAGCGGCAATCCCCGTCATAAAGTGTGTGCCGTTCACGATGGCTAATCCTTCTCTTCCTTCAAGTTCAAGTTTTTCCATAAATTTCATCGGAATATAAGAAGAAGGCACAAGATCTCCGCTGTTTCCGATGGACCCTAGCGAAGGAATTTCGGGGACGGAATTCTGATTGAGCATATCGGCCAAAGCGTCCAAAATTTCTATTCTTACGCCGGAATGGCCCCGGCCCAAAACCAAAAGCCGTACGAATATCGCGGCACGAGCTTGATCTATCCCAAGGCTCGGCCCCGATCCGCAATTTAAGGAATAGACCAGATTTCTCTGCTTCTCTTTGTCTTTTTCGGGCGGAACATAAAACCGGACCCGCTCGCCGTACCCGGTGCCGTCGCCGTAAATAATCTTTGCTACGCGCATGCGCATATAATTCGCGTGAGCAACATATATTTTTTCAGCCCGCCTCCCGTCTTTTTTTAGAAAGATTTTTTCCAATTTTCTCGCAACATCAAAAACATCGAGCAGAGAGACGCGGCCGGCCGGAGGAACGATCATTGAAGATTCCATAAGTCTATCTCCAGATTACTTGTCAAAATATCTGCTTTGACTATACTACCGGTAGGAGGAATTGCAATTCTATGGAACCCTTGACAATTTGGGAAACTTTTGAAAGAAGCAGGGTTTTTTTCTCGCAAAAAACCGCCTTGGTATTTGTAAACGCAGACGGTGAAGCGAAATTTTATTCTTATAACAGACTTTTCGACGAGACGGAAATTTTCGCACGTGGTTTAAAAGAGAGCGGCATCGGCAAGGGAGATAACGTTTGTTTGTGTCTGCCAAATTCACCGCTTTTAATAACCGCTTATCTGGCTTTGTCCAAATTGGGAGCGGTATCTGTAATGCTAAATCCGGCTTTGCCGGAAAGCCGCGTTAAAAAAATCATTGATGATGTTACGGCGAAGCTGTTAATTAATCAAAAAACCGCCAAGGAAATAAAGCTGGAAGCGTGCAGAGACTTAAATGATCGTGCGCTTAAGACGCGTTCCGGCATAGCCGATACCGCGGCCATTCTTTATTCTTCCGGGACGACCGGAGAGCAGAAGGGCGCCGAGCTTACGGTAAACAATATTTACCAAAATATAAAATATACAAGCGCGCTCACCGGAATGACGCAGGAAGACAGATTGATTTGTTTTCTGCCGCTCACCCATTGCTTCGGTCTTAATTTTATTCTTGGAGCTTGCTTGTATACCGGCGCTACTTTGGTGCTTCATGAAAAGTTTGATTTGACGCAGGTTTTGGATTCGCTAGTCAAAAATAAAGTCACGATGTTTTTCGCGGTTCCGCAGATTTATAACATGATGCTAAAGCAAGGGGTTGACCCGTTTTATTTTTCTTCCGTCAGATATTTTTTCTACGCAGCCGATTCAATGTCTGTTGATTCAATTCTGGCATGGGAGCGCGAATATGGCCGGAGAATCTATACAGGTTGGGGACTTACGGAAACCTCGCCTTTTGCTACCTCTAATCATGAGGCAGTTTACAAGTTGGGTAGCGTTGGAAAGGCGATTCCGGGTGTGGAAATTAAAGTGGTTGATGAAAGAGGCGGCGAATTGCGGATGAAAAAAGCCGGTCAAAATCCCAAAAAATTTTACGGTGAAATATGTGTACGCGGCCACAATGTGATGAAGGGTTATTGGAACCGTCCGCAAGAAACGGCGGAGGCCATTGATCGCGAAGGATGGTTTCATACAGGAGACATCGGGTATATTAATCATGAATGGGATCTTTTCATCGTTGACCGCATGAAAGATATGATAAACGTTGGCGGCGAAAAAGCGTGGCCCGCGGAAATTGAAAAAATAATTTTACAGCACCCTTGCGTTGCTGATGTGGCGGTTGTAGGTGTTCCGCACGTTGATATGGGAGAGGTGCCAAAAGCGTTTGTTGTGAGAAAATCTCATCCAAATTTTTCCACATTAACCAACCTGCAACTGCATGAGTTTTTAAGAATAGACCAAAAGTTAATGAAGCACGAATTCCCGCGTGAGATCGAATTCATAGAAAAACTCCCGCGCAATCCGTCCGGAAAAATTTTACGGAGAGAGTTAAGGAACAAATAAAAAAATCCCGCCGAAACGCGGGGTTTTTATTTTTTTCTTATCCAAGATGGCGTGCGGCAATTTTGAATTAAATCTTTCGGATGTCCGGTGTACGGTTTTATATCAAGTACCGGCGACCCTTCATGCGCGTCAATTTCGTTAATTTTTAAAATATTTTTCCGGCGCCGGATTAATTTTACGACGCTTAGGCCTATCGGATTCGGGCGAAAAGGCATTCTGGTGGCCAGAACGCCCTTTAGCCGGTTAATATTACAGGGCTTCGCTTTTTTCATCCGCCGTTTTTCCGGAGTTACTTTATGCATCCAATATAAAACGACGAGATGCGAAAATCCGCTGATGCCATAGAGCGCATCGCTCCATTCAGGCAAAATCTCAACAGTGGATTTATCAACGACGATGCCAATCGGTTTTAGAGATATCACGCCAGAAATCCCCCATCAACAGGGACGATGGCCCCGTTCAATGCTTGAGGGGCTTTTGTTGCCAGCCAAAAAATAACTTCTGCGACTTCCGCCGGCGTTACAAGTCTGGCAATTGGAGACATCGCTTTAAATCCATCGATCATGCCTTGAGAGAGATTGTTTGCCATCGGCGTATCAACGATCCCTGGCGCAACGGCATTTACGGTAATATTGTAAGGATTTTGGCTATCAACCAGATTCTTCGGCGCCTCTTTCGCGAGAGCTCTCGTGAGCTGTACTACGGCGGCTTTCGAAGCCGAATAATCCGCGTTTCCCGGATCAGCCATCAAAGCGGAAATCGAAGCAACATTAACGATTCTGCCGAATCCATTTGCCCGCATGAGTGGCAATACGGCCTTGCATATATTTCGAGTACCCCAGTAGTTTACATCCATGATTTTTCTTGCTTCATCATCATTTGTTTTTACTAACGGCATCATTTTTTTTGGCGCAATGCCAGCGATGTTGATTAATACGTCAATATGTTTGTAGTTGGTTGCGAGAGCCCTAAGAAACATTTCTGTATCCGCATACGACGAAGCGGCATCATAGCATGCGTAATTGCAGAATGATTTAAGATTTAACCTTAAAGTCGCAGCCATATAACTTAAGTTCTCGGATTTGATCGGATGATCGACCAAGACCAAATAGCAATGTTTTAAATCCCAGGCAAGTTTTTCTGCAACGGCCCGCCCTATTCCTCCGGTAGCCCCTGTAATCAAAACAGTTCTTTCGGTAACTAAAGCCGTTTTCTTAGCCATGTTATTCTCCTCTCAAGGTATTTTCATCTATTTGAGTTTTAGCTTATTTGCGCTAGCTTGTAAAGAGATTTGAGAATTATTGGTGTTTTTATGGCGAAGGCGCGGAAAAACGACTCGTTCATTATAGCGGCGAAACGATTGCCTATCGGCAAACGAAATGGAATGTTCAAAAAATTTACCGCGGAAACTCTCGCGGCGGCAGTCATCAGAAGCATTATCAGAATAGATCATGGCTATATTGATGACACAATTATCGGGCACTATGGCGGAGCTTATGAAGCGCCGGGCGGAGTTCTGCATCTTAAACAAAATCCGGCAAAGCAGGCGGTAATGGAAGCGGGCTTCAGATCTCTCAACGCGTTCACACTCAACAAAGTTTGCAGTTCGGGACTCCGTTCCGTAATGCTTGCGGACTCGATGATACGCGCCGAGCATGCTAAGTGCGTGCTTGCCGGCGGAATGGAGAGCCTCTCCGGATTTTCAAAAGAAAATATTTTGGCGCTCCTCCGCGATCCATTTGACGGTTACATGACTTACGAAGCCGGCGAATGGTGCGCGAAAAAATGTGGCATCGGAAGAGAAGAGCAGGATGATTGGGCGATTGAAAGTTATAAAAGAGCGCGCTTCGCCATGAACAACAATTTTTTTGAGGAAGAGATCTTGCCACTGAATGGAATGGATAAAGACGAAGAACCATTATGCGGACCGGATGAAAAATATATCCTTTCCGACAAAACCATTTTTGAAATATTGAACAAAACCACCGGCGGAACAATTACTCCGAGCAACGCCTCAAAAAATGCCGATGGAGCCGCGATATGTCTGGTGGCAAATGAAACGATCGCGAAAATGCCGGATGTCCAACCCATCGGACGAATTTTGGGACACGCTTCGTACGCATTGGAGGGCGACACAAAAAGCTTTACCATCGCTCCACCGTTTGCTATTCGCAGCGCTATCGCCAACGCCGGCTTAAAGCTTGGCGATATTGATTTTTTTGAAATAAACGCCGCTTTCGCATGTGTAGTGCTCTATGCAATCCGTGAATTAAAACTTGACCGCTTAATGGTTAATTTTCACGGAGACGCGATTTCTTTCGGGCACCCTATTGGCGCGACCGGAACAATACTGCTGGTTAAAATGCTGCACTTGTTAAAACACAGTGGTGCGAGATATGGCGTTGTCAGTCTTTGCAATGCCGGAGGCGAAGCCACGGCAATGGTGGTTGAGAGTCTTTAAACAAAAAAACCGGTCCCGATTATGGATCGGTTTTTATGAATTTCTTCACTTAGCAATCCGATTGCTAAGTGAGAATAATATTTTCCAAAAGCCGGATGCGGGCTTTTTTATGCTCAAAATCTAGAAAAACGGCGGCGATGTCGATTTGGAAATCGGTTTCATCAGAAATCTTTCTGTCCAATAGATATGTCTTGATCGCGCGCGTCATCCGTTGTTTCTTCCAAAGTCGCATATTTGCTTCCGGCATATATTCAAATTGACGCTCCCGGAGCGTCAATGATTTAACCTCAATAAAATGCAACATATCTTTATTTTTTGCCACGATATCGATCTCTCCCCATTTTTTAAGGTAATTTTGTTCAATAATCTTGTATCCTTTCTTCTCCAAAAACCTCGCAGTTAATTCCTCCCCAATATCCCCTATTTTCCGTTTTTCCGATTTTGCCATTATTCATTCTTAGCATTATCCCGGCTCATTTTCCAAATATTTAGAACCTCTCTTAACTACACAGGATAGCGGTTTTGCGCAGTTGAGACAGAGGTGATAAGCTTCTTGTATGAAGGAACGATCTTTTGAAACGTATAACAAGTATCAGGAATTGGGCGGTATTATTAATGAGAAAGATTATGTAAGCGCTTTGGAGAGAGCCGAGAAAACCGCAACGTTCAATAGAACTCTGATACAACAAGCGGAAAACATTGCCGAATACGCGGGAATTGTTTTGGAGAACTCCGGCGGCATTGATCCAAAAGTAAAACTCTATGCGGTGTTACGTGCTGATAATAAGCCGAAGGATGTGGAATATCATCATAGCCAAATGTCGGATCAGCGTTTATTCGCAGAAGCACTACGAATACTGGGAGATGTTGATTCGCTGAATAAAGTGATTACCGCGTATCCTAACATTTCTTTTTGAGAGCCCACGCTTGTGGGCTTTTTTGTTAGAACCTCTGCCGGATCAGTAAAATACCTTCTCTATACGAGCAACGAGACGATGTTAGAACCCGCAAAATTTCTGAAATAGAAACGGCGATTGATACGCCGAAGCGCTAAAAGTCCACTATTGTGCACTTTTATAGACGATGTTACTGACCTTCACCTAACTCCCTCCCCCCAGGAAACAGACCTGACTTCTTAAGCGCTCCACGCAGGATATGCGGGGAGTTTTGTATTCGCATGACGCTTTTCTGTGCGCGGCGGAGAAGGCCGTTATCGCCGATCGGACAAAAATTTGCCATATCTTTAGTCTTTGATGCCGCC
>Ga0209542_10012520_pt1 | contig 14807 bp, 12 predicted proteins | sample RifCSPhighO2_01_FD_184028 | JGI IMG/M metagenome (GOLD analysis project Ga0209542, IMG submission 184028) | Soil microbial communities from Rifle, Colorado - Rifle CSP2_plank highO2_0.1 (SPAdes) (version 2) | ecosystem: Environmental > Terrestrial > Deep subsurface > Rock core/Sediment ...
CTCAATGAGATTGGTGACGATGCAGAAACGGATGACAAGACTGAGGATGAGGACGACGAGGACGAAGAAGAAGTGGCCGATAGCGAAGAAGTATAGTTTAAAAACAAAACCCACTCCGCTAACCGGCGGAGTGGGTTTTGTTTTTACTTGACCACTATTTTAACAAATCGGTGCTTGCCGACCTTGATAGTCGCGCCTTTAAGGTCGGTATCAATGTTCATCACTTTCTCGCCGCCGACCTCCTCTATGGCGCCGGCATCCACCAGCCGACGCAGTTCGCCCACAGAAAGACCAAGGGTACCCGCTATATCGCGAAGTTTGGCGCCTCCGGCAACCACGACCTCCTCTGCGTCATCCGGCTTCATAAATCCGGCGGCGGCCTTCTGCGCTGCATCTTCTCCGTGATACATCTTCACAATCTCGCGTGCGAGGCGCATCTTAGCCTCCTTGGGGTGCAAGGCCATTACTTCTTCAATAGCTTCCATGGGTACGCGGGTGCAGAGTGTGAAGTATCTCTCAACAAGTTCGTCTTTGACTGACATAATCTTCCCGTACATATCATTTGGCTTGTCGAGGACATTTACTACATTACCCCACGACGAACTCATCTTTCGTCCGTCAGTTCCTTCAAGGAGTTCCAGCGTCATGATATCCTGCGGCTCTTGGTTATAAAGCTTTTGAATCTTTCTTCCAGCCAAAAGGTTGAAGCGCTGGTCCGTGCCGCCAAGTTCGACGTTCGCACGCACGGCGACAGAATCATAACCCTGCATGAGCGGATACAACAGTTCATGGAAAGATACCCGCTGTCCCGCATCCATCCTTTTTGAGATGAGCTCGCGGGACGCAAACTCGTTGAGCCCAAACAAACTCGCCATTCTGGTGAGTTCAAGAAATCCCAGCTTGTCGAGCCATTTGGAATTGTAATGAGTCTCGGTCTTTTGCGGGTCGAGTATTTTGAATGCCTGATCAAAATAGGTCTTCATGTTTTTACCGACCATCTCCCGGGTGAGCATTGGCCTTTCCGCCTCCTTGTCGGAAGTGTCCCCAACGACTCCTGTCGCGTCGCCAACAATAAAGACTGCCGTGTGACCGAGGTCTTGAAACGCTCTAAGTTTCCAAAGTGCTACAGCGCGGCCGATGTGGAGGTCTGGAGATGTTGGGTCGATACCGAGCTTTACGCGCAGTCGCTCGCCGGAAAGAAGCCGTTTACGCAGTGTGTCTTTTACAATCACCTCTGTAACCCCGCGGACCAATAGCTCGTCCACCTTTTTTTCGTCCGTTATAACCCTGGGGTGTCGCGAAAACAGCCGCATACGCTAGCTACTGTAACATATCCCTGACATGGTAAAATTGCCCGTATGCGTTTCTCCAAAAACCACGCGGGGCGCGCCGCAAGAGAAGTCCGCAAAAACTGGCGCACGCTTGCCACATGGGTTTTGGGGGGCTGTTTTCTTTTTGGGGGGCTGTTGTTTGTATGGGCGGCAACCTTGCGCATCCCCGACCTCTCCTCGATTGAAAACAGAAAGGTTGAGCAGTCGGCAAAAATATACGACCGTACCGGTACCGTAGTGCTTTATGACCTCAACCAAGACGTGTCGCGCACTCTGGTGCCGCTTGCGTCTATCGCCGCTGACATACAGCACGCCATTATTGCTATAGAAGACCCGGGATTTTATCTGCACGGAGGTATTGATCCTAGGGCTATTTTACGCGCCATACTCGCAGACATCACTCCCGGCGGTGTAACGCAAGGGGGCTCAACAATCACCCAGCAGGTGGTAAAGAGCACAATTCTCACAGGCGACAAAACTATTACACGCAAACTGAAAGAGTGGATACTTGCAATTAAGTTGGAGCGAGTGCTTTCCAAAGACCAAATACTCGAGCTCTATCTAAACCAAGTGCCTATGGGCGGCAGTATGTACGGGGTGGAAGAAGCATCCGGAACTTTTTTCAACAAACACGCGCAGGATGTTTCCATTGCGGAGGCGGCCTATCTTGCTGCAATCCTCCCAGCACCAACTTACTATTCTCCTTATGGTAACCGCAAGGCGGCTCTGGACTCGCGCAAAAATCTGGTACTCGACAAAATGTATGAGCACGGGTATGTCACACAGGAGGAGCGCGACCTTGCCAAGGCGGCACTGGTAACCTTTGAGCCGCGGCGCGCATCTTCGTTACAGGCGCCGCACTTTGTATTTTTTGTGCGGCAATATTTGGAAGACAAATACGGCCAGAGCGCGCTGCAAGAAAACGGTTGGAAGATAACCACCACGCTCGACTCCGATATGCAGGCGCGCGCGGAAGAGATAGTGCGACGCAATGCTTTGGAAAATACCGACAAATTTAACGCGAGCAATGCGGGGCTCGTTGCAATTAATCCGCAGACGGGAGAAATTTTGTCTATGGTCGGCTCACGCTACTATTTTGACACCGAGATAGACGGTGCATTCAACGTTACCGCATCTGCACCGGGACGCCAACCGGGGTCGGCTTTTAAACCCTTTGCCTATGCTGAAGCGTTTATCAAAGGATATACACCCGACACTGTGCTGTTTGACCTGCGCACACAGTTCCAAACCACCTGCCCGCCAGACAACATGACCAGTGTTGGTGACTGCTACTCGCCCACTAACTACGACGACAAGTTTCGCGGGCCGATGACTATGCGCGAGGCGCTTGCGCAGTCTATCAACGTTCCGTCGGTCAAAGTGTTGTATCTCGCCGGTATTTCCGACACCCTACGGCTTGCAAAATCTATGGGCATCACTACATTGGGCAACTCCAACCAATATGGGCTCACGTTGGTCCTAGGCGGCGGCGAGGTTACGCCGCTTGATATTACAAGCGCCTACGGCGTGTTTGCCAACAACGGCGTGCGGCTAGACCCCATTGCGGTGATTAAGGTAGAAAACCCCGACGGAAGTGTGGTAGAGGACAACTCTAGACGCCAAGGCACTCAGGTATTGCCAAAAGAGATTGCGGAAAAAATAAATGACATTCTCTCCGACCCTGTTGCGCGCGCGCCTTTGGGAGAAAACCATTATCTGTCATTCCCCGGCCGTGATGTAGCGGTTAAAACCGGTACCACCAACGACTACCGCGATGCTTGGACAATCGGCTACACACCAAACCTGGTGATGGGTATATGGGTCGGCAACAACGACAACTCATCGATGGTAAAAAAAGTTTCTGGATTTATAGTAGGGCCTATGTGGCACGAGTTTATGCAGTACGCGCTTTCCCGCGTACCAGTACAGTCTTTTACCCGTAGCGAGTATGACAACTCATGGCTTAAACCTGTACTGCGCGGCGTGTGGCAGGGTGAAAATAGCTATATACAAGAGGATATAGAGTTTGTGACACGCTCCGTCCACTCGATACTACATTGGGTCGACAAAAGCAATCCTAATGGCCTTGTGCCGCAAGACCCAACCCAAGATTCACAATATGAGCGGTGGGAGTACCCAGTGCGCCTATGGGCACAGAAAAACAATTACCAAGACGGCCTGCCGGTCCCCGTAGGCCCTGCACCAGCCCTACCGCTAAACCCCTTCCCTCTACAACCCACCCTATAATAAATATAGTGGGAGTGAAATCTAGTAACAACCCAGTATTCCTCGTATGTGACAATCGCCTCCATCTTTATCCTTCTCCTTACAGGAGACATCTACACCTGATGTACCAAGCAGATTCCAAAGACTGAGGTAGATGGGATTATTTTTAGATCCACCGAAATCACATGGGATGCCTACTGGACATACACCGGCGTAACCTTCTTGGATGTTATCTGAAGGTCGTACAATTCTGAGTCTGTTCCATACAGTATTATTAAGCTGTTCGTCAGTAACTGGTCCATCCTCCAGATCTGCGGCCACTTTGATTGCGGTTATATTTTTGTCAGCTGGGCACTGTGCTGTTGTTTTGCACCCATTATCATCGTTTGCGGCTTTGCATTCAAACGTGATGTTGGTCGGCGTTATAGATGTACACGAAGAACTAGAGGTCTTAATAATACCGTTGGCACAGGTGTATTGTTTTCCATTGCACTGCGGGGTTCCAGTCTTGCTATCAATTGTCAGCTCCGTAGACTCGCCATTCTTAAGAAATCTGTCAGGATATCCATTGGAGATGTAACAGCCGGTTTTCTGCCAAGTCGGATCAAAGTCTGTAGTCGATTCGTTATCGTAGAAAAAATTAGGAGAGTTTACAAAGTATTTGCTCGTTCCAAGATCGACTGCCCTTATCATCTTTTCTACAGACAATTTCCTTATTTGATTTTGCGCTATGACGTTGAATTGTGCAAAATCACGGTCATCCAGACTGCTTCCAAATGGATACCCGTCATCATCATCACAATAATTTCTATTACCGTTCCGCGAACCGACAAAAATTGCCGGATTGCCACCGCTGTAGTTGTTGTAATAGAATCTGTTATTAACAATAATGTTATTGGAGGGAGTTTGATGTCGCACTATACCATCCTCACCGCAATTGCGATACAGGAAGATGCCGCCTTCATTAAGATTTGCGAACCAATTATGGCTGATCGTATTTGAAGCAGAACTATCAATTGCGATGAGTTCTCTGCCCGACGACTGCTTGAAGATCCAGATTTTTTTATCATCAGCAGTATCAGTTGTAATCGCGTTGTTTGTGATTGTGTTGTGCGCAGATTCTTTGTCTAAGTATATGGCAACACCTGAAGATTTCCCACCAATCTTTGAATTAAGTATAGAGACATATGTAGAACCGGTGCCGATGTACACGGGAGTGTGCTTTTTGTTAGTTGGAGCAATGGTCATTTTTTTGAGCATAATATTCGTCGGTGCATACTCTTGCATAATTTTCGTGTGATCCTTATCCTGTCGTGAAGAAATTTCCACCACATCTTTATCCACACCCCCAATAACAACATTGCCCAATACGTTGCAGTTTTGCAGAGTAATGTTTTCAGGTCTTGACCAGTTACCGGATATTTGTTTTGAGGTAATTGTGAAAGTAGGTCCACCATCTGAAATTCCTGAAATTGGCTCCACCTTCGCTCCATGACAATCAAAAGTTATATTTGAGGATTTTGAACCGGAAAATACGAGTCTCTTCGTAATTACATCGGTTGCTTTAAGTGTCGGCACGCAGTCAATAGTGGTCGCGTTTTTCTCTTTTGTGGCGGCCTCTAGCATTTCACTCATTTTTTCGTCGCTACAGTAGTTAGCCGTTGTTGCATCAATAGCTGCTCCGGTTAATGTTTGAGGGAAAGGCAGGAAGTTAAACAGAGCCGCCACAGATGCGCCGAGTGTGCTTGTGATGGAGAACCACACACTGTCAAGGAACGAGTATGTGGGTGGGGCCACAGTAGCTGCCAGACTAGCGGCAGACCCTGTGCCAAGAGAGCTGTTGGTTGGCGTATCGGTCGCCCCTTCATCATCATAATAACTATCGTTAAATAAGATATATTCGTCGTCAAAAAAGAAGTCTTCCCAAAGCGTAGAACTATCATGGGTTTGTATTTGTGGCTCGTCCAATGCCGCATTGGCAGGGTCTACACCAACATTCATAAAAAGAGAAACAACGAGTCCGAGGGTAAAAAGGATAGCGCCTGGGTGTTTGGTCATAAAAAATGGTGGAATAATCTTATAACACTCGCATAGAAAAAACTGCGGCCATTCGGAGTAATGGTCGCATATTTTTAGTCAGCAAATTCATGTGGGTGTGTATATCTCGTCCAGCAAGGTTTAACCTTGCTGGAATTACCGGTTCATTGGCATGGCGAGATAGAGGAAGGACTCGTCTGCAGAGTCTTTTACCAAAAGCGGTTTTCCGGGGCCGTTAGTTTGTAGGCGTACACTGTCGCCAACAATGGACTGCAGACTGTCTGCCAGATATCGGCTGTTAAAGTTCATTGTGGCCTGCTCTCCTGAAATAGTTGCTTGTATTGTGGTGGTTTGCTCGCCGACATCCGGGTTGCGCGAGGAAAGTAGTATGGATTTTTTTGAAGGTTCAAAAGCGAGCGACACTTGAGAAAACTTGTCGGAGAATATAGAGAGTGATTTAAGTGCCTGTGTAACATCCTCCCTAAGTATAACAGCTTCTGTAGTAAATGTTTTTGGTATTATTTGTTTATAGTTTGGGAATGCGCCGTCTATAATCCTGCTTGTATAATATATATTTCCAACCTGCGTGGATATCTGATTTTCGTTGTAGTAAAGGAGTGTTTCTCCCCCAATCACTTCCAAAATACGCACCAACTCTGCAATATTGCGAGCCGGTATAAGTAGTTGTGGGACGCTTCCACCGGACCGCAGTGCTATGGTTTTTTCCGCAAGACGGAAGGAGTCTGTAGCTGCTGATATTATTTTTCCCCCATCTCCATAAACCAATATGCTTTGTAATTCCGGTTTTATTGTGGATGTTGAAGCACAATAAATTACACTACGTATTAGTTTTACAAAATCTGATGATTTTATTGAAAAAGATGATGTTGCTGACACACGCGGCAGCACAGGAAAGTCTTCGTGTGAAATTGTTTTTATTGATGCAGAAGAACGTTCGGTCTCTAATTTGCACATTTCTCCAACTAAAGTCGCTGAAACTGTTTTACCAAGTGCATTATTTAAAAAACCATATAATACGGATCCTGGTATAGCAACTGTGCCACTTTCACTAACCTTTGCCTGTATAGAAATCTCTACACCACACTCAAGGTTAGTCGCGTGCAATACTACACGACCACCATCAGCAGTAACAAGTATACTAGAAAGTACAGGTAAATTAGCTCGCCGTTCAATAAATCTAACTGCCGTAGAAACAGCATTATTAAATTCTTGAGTGTTGCAAACAAATTTCATAACTTTCTAATTACTTTCTTATATATAAAAGATTAATACTGTTATGGTTGTGTATAGCTCGGATAACTTCAATAAATATTGTTATATATGTTGATATATGGAAAAAACTAAATGTATAGGTTGTTGATTGTATATCATAAGTATGTGTATAATTCTGTAAAAATATTTTTTTGTTTTTTATTTTCATACTTTTCAATACCATATCAACACTATTTCAACATAAGACGTATTTGGTGTACCTCCTGCCCGAGTAAACTATCTGTTGTGAGGTCTCTTTTTACTTTGTCACACGAGTGTATAACGGTAGTATGGTCTCTACCACCCATTTTATCTCCTATTGATGGGAAAGAGATATGAAAATCTTCACGTAAAATATACATAATAACCTGCCGCGGCCTAACTATTTCCTTTCGGCGTGTTTTTTCGTAAATACTATTTTCATCAATACCATAAAAATCTGCAATAGTTTTTACAATCTCCTGCACCGACACCACTTTTTTAGGACTACCAGCGCCGCGCAATAATATTTTTGCATCAGTAAGTGTTAGTTTGCGCCCGCGCATCTCAAAGTTTATAAGAAGAGTATTAAGTGCACCCTCAAGCTCGCGCACATTACCCTCCACTGTACTGGCAAGATAATCAAACACTTCGTCCGGGAGTATAAAATTGTGTTGTGCGGCCTTTGTGCGCACAATAGCAAGCCGAGATTCATGGTCGGGCGCGGTTATTGAAACAATCATACCTGCGTTGAAACGAGACTTCATCCTGTCTTCTAGATTTTGTATAAGGTTTGGGTGTTGGTCTGAGGAAAAGACCAGTTGTTTGTTGCTGTCATGCAGGAAGTTAAAAAGGTGAAAAAATTCCTCCTTGGTTTTTTCCATTTTTGCCAGAAATTGCACATCATCCATTATTAAAAGGTCATATTGCCGGTATTTTTCCTTAAACCACTGCACCTTGCCAGACTGTACCGAGGAAACATAATCCATCGCAAATTTTTCCGACGTCAAATAATGCACTTTTCGGTCCGTAGTACTCATCCTAAAGTGGTTTCCGATAGCTTGTATCAAGTGTGTTTTACCCAAACCAGTCGGTCCGTACACTAAAAGCGGATTGTATGCGATACCCGGGCTACGTATAACAGCTTGCGCGGCCGCGTGTGCCAGCTCGTTAAATGGCCCAACAATAAAGGAGGAAAAGGTAAAACGCGGGTTTAGGTTTGTTTTTGCATGGACCGCCTCAAGCTGGAGTTCGGTTGGAGCCGCGGGTGGTCTAATTTCCTCAGTCGCCTTTTTAGGTCCGCGGGAGATAACATACTCCACGTTTCGTATAGAGTCGGAAAGACTGCGTAAAGATCCTAGAATATCCTTGTGAAATTTTGTAGAGAGCCAGTCTCGTGCAAATTGTGACGGCACTCCGAGATGTACCACCCCGTCGTCTACTCGTAGTATATGTGTATCTTTAAACCACGTATTAAAGTTGGGCCGCGATATAGAAATTTCAAGTTCTACTAAGGCATTTTCCCAAAGTTCTTTCGTGGTGGTCATACGAGTGTACAGTACGACAAGGATACGCGAGTGAACCAAATGCGTCAAAAATCGTTTAATGACCATTTTTGTGAACAAGTTGTGGAGAATGAGTGGATATCGTATAGTTGACAGATGTCGCAAACATACCAGCCAAAAAAGCGTAAAAGAGCTCGCTCACACGGGTTTCTTAAGCGCTCCAAGAGCGCCAGTGGCCGCAAGGTACTCGCTCGCCGCCGCCGCAAAGGACGAGCACACATTGCAGTGTAAGGTTATTGCGGCACCATGCTCTCAAAACGGAGGCGCTTACGTGCAAAAGAGGTACAAATAGTGCTTGCAGATGGGCGCTCTATACGTTGCGGGCCATACCGGGCCAAATTTCTTGCGGGAGAATCCACACTGCGCATTGCGGTAGTCGTCTCAAAAAAGGTGGCACGCTTGTCGGTAGAAAGGAGCAAACTGCGACGCCAAGTATACAAGGACTCTACAACACTAAAACTCCCAAACACCGGCCAAATAGTCTTATTTGTCGATCGTGTACAATCGTAATATATGTTCCAAACATACCTAGTTGAGCCGCTCTACAATATGTTTATATTTCTCATCGGCGTTATGCCGGGGGGTGATGTGGGGTTGGCTATTATTGCGCTCACACTTATGGTGCGTATTGTGTTCTACCCTGCATTTACCGCCTCTATCCGCACTCAAATGGGTATGCATGCTGTCCAGGGCGAGCTTGATGAAATAAACAAACTATACAAAAACAATGCAGAAGAGCGCGGGCGACGCACCATGGCCCTGTTTAAAGAGCACAAGGTCCGGCCCTTTGCCAGCATAGTTGCGCTTATGGTACAGATACCAATATTTCTCGCATTGTACTTTACTTTTTTGAGGGAAGGGCTCCCCAACATATCAACCAACCTCCTATACTCGTTTGTGCAAGCTCCAACCACAATTAATATAGAGTTTTTAGGCATACTAAACCTCCTCTCCACACATGTAATCCCATTGGCTATAGTAGTTGGCGGCTTGCAATATCTTGTGGCGCGCTACTCTTTTGCACGTACGCCACAACCGGGTGGATGGGCCAAAGAGCGCACCGCGGCGCACCACATGCAGCGGCGCATGATACTCTACTTTTTACCGGCTATTATAGCGGTGGTCTCCTACTCTCTGCCGGCGGCGGCTGGGCTCTACTTCACCGCCGGCAACCTTATTTCGCTTGGTCAAGAGTGGCTTATCAGGAGGAGTGTTGTGGTTAAAACGCCGTAACATTGCAAAGGGCGGGTGCTCTGGGGTATGGTGTCCTCATGAGCCATCAACTACTTACCGAGACTATTTCCAAACTCCTTTCGCTACTTGAGCTTGATGTGGAAGATATAGCGGTGTCCGGGGGTCACCGCACCGTGGTTGCCATTACGGCTAAAGACCACCAGCATCTCATTGGGCCACGAGGCGAGCATCTACGCGCACTTAACACTGTGGCACGCCGCCTGGTGGAGACAAAACACGGCGAGGGCGCCGCGGCTTTTCTTATAGACATCAACGGCTACCATGAAGAAAAAATGGAGGTGGTGCGCCAGAGCGCGCGCATGTTGGCCCAGCGCGCGCGGCTTTTTAAACACGATGTAGAAATGGACCCCATGAGCTCATACGAGCGTTTGGTTATACACGAGCTGTTTGCAGACGACCCAGAGATAAAAACTGAGTCCGCGGGCGAAGGCAAGTTCCGTCACGTGGTGTTGAAGTGCAGGTAGATATCGTACAAAAAACAGGTATGGGGGAGAGCGGGAATTTCCTGCTGATAAATTCCCTCGCCTCAGCGCCGTCGCGCCTCAGACTCTCCCCCATACCTGTTTTTTGCTTTCTCTACTGCATTAACCGCACTCCCCACAGGGTTTGGTTGCCTTGCGCGACAAACAACAAATAGCGGTCGTCTATTGATAGTGCAAAATTTTCTATGGCTCCCCCTACCCCGCCGTCTTTTGAGCCTGGCAGTGCCGCAATGTTGCTTGCGCCTGTGGACACATTGAACGAAAGAATGCTCTCCGCCACATTCCCCAACCCTTGGTGCCAGAGGTCAAGATAATTCCACGCAGTAAATTGCAATGGTGCCGCGCAGTACAACATATTTGCGTTTGCCACGCTCCAGATACACTTCTCCGGGAACGGGTCGAAGGAAAGTGCGATATCTGTCCCACTCCCAACATTGCGCACGTAGGTGGTGTGTGCATCTCCCGACTCGGAGGTCTTTTGATATACCACGTTGGAAAAGGCGGTATCGGCCACGGCGGTGAGCCCCGCCGCATACAAGAGCGGCACCACTGCTCCACTTTTGACTCCGATAGAAAACAACATACCCGGCACCCCTGCAGCAGATTTAGTTTGCACCAGTAAGGTGTTTGGCGATGGCCATGAAAGCACAAGCTCGATAAGTGGAAGAGAAAATAATTTTTTACTGCCGGTGCCGTCCGCCTTTGCCGTGTATCCATCTGCGCCGGCGGCGGTTACAAGTAGGTACGCAACTTGTGTGCCGTCTGGCGATGCGGCGATGCTCGCGATATTGTCCGGCAAAAACTGGATACGTATCGGCGCCGGCGTGCTTGAGGTCGCGGAGGCGGCGGGGAGCGCCACATGCACGCTTTTGAAAACGTCGCCGTCAAGGTATTGGAAGACTACACCCCTACCTGCTTCCGTCCAGAGAGTATGAACAACGCCCGGGATAGTGGTGTTTGACACGGCGCGCGGTACAGAGCCGGGCGAGTCGAGCGGGAGGTCGAATATATGCCCGTTGTTTGCGAGTGCGTAGCGGACGATGGTGGTGGTGGGGTGGAGCGTTTGGACCAAAGTTGCGCCGGCAACAGGTCCCGTGGCCACTAGAAATATCCTTTGCGTGCTTACTTGGCCGGTAATCGGTTGCACGTTGTTTATATTGTCGGTATCTGCTCCCGTTCCAACTGTAGAGACATTGCTGCCGGTGCCAAAAACCGGGCCGTTTGTGGATGTGGGCGCCGGAGCGGGCGCGCGTAAAAAGATAAACCACATTGAAAAAATCGCGAAGAGGAGTATTCCCCCGACTACAACTACCAAAAATGTTATTCGCTGGGTGTTCATTGTAGTTACCGCTTAGTACATAAAAATGCCGCGCTCGATTGTCCTTGGGCCGGTAGAACTTTACCACCCGCTCCCTCACATGCTTGTGTAAAAAGTGTTATGTGATCCTGGAAGTTAGAAATTGGAACTTTTGAGGTGTTAACCTTAAGTACAGAACCGTATGGCGGCGCGTCTAGCAAGTTAGCGCCAGTGGCCGTTATTTCTTGGCCAAATTGAGAACCGGCCGTAAAAAATTGGTAATTCGACTGAGTAGCAGTGACCTCGAGAGGTGTACTAGATGTCTGGTTGCCGGGTATAAAATTGAAATTAAGCAGTTGCGGATTAATAGTCTGCAACAACAATACTGAAGTGATAAGGATAAAGAGCCCCCATAGTGCATTGCGGATGCGCCCGCGAGCCCACTCCGTTTTATTGACCGCGTCGGAGGTCATATATGCGATGCCGCCTATAACCAGGGAAAGCACCGCAACAAGACCGCCGAGCGAAATAAGGATACGGAACACTCCGTTTAGCAAACTCCCAAAACTCCCCGGCTTGCCCGACTCGTCAATGTCGCCCGGCAAGGGCTCAAGCGGCGTGTAGCACAGCTCCCCCACCGGCCTCCCTGGGCAGGTTGGATTTGTACTCTGCCGAGTGGTGGGTGTGTTTTGGGCAGTTACATTATTATTAACAACGGTACATTTCAGCTCATGACCAAGGAGCAAGGTAGCCCAAGACCTTTGTTGTGTGCAATCATATCCTGAGAAGGGTTCATTGGGACAAAAATAAACATCCCCAATATAGTGACTGCAGTTACTAGGGGGTGTCGCAAAACCTCTACATCTCCATCGATCCGCTTCCCCTTCGTCGCCGTATCCTGTGCAAGTTACTTCACCTTCCGCGGCATAGAGTGGTTGTGGAGATAAAATTCCTCCAGCAACAATAGTGAGTGCCGCAACTACAAAGAGGTTGATGAAAATATTTTTCATAGGCCAAAGAAGGAACTTAAAGTGTTGCCGGTTTGCTCGCCAAAGACTATGCGGAGAGCCGTGGAGGCAGACTGCACAAACTTACTCGGGTCGTTGTTTTGGAGTTTTACACCAAGCATGGCGCTGCCTACCCCGCTCCCCGTTTGCCGGAGTGTCAAAAGCCCGCGCGCGCTGTCTGGCCCGCTGGTTGGCGTACCGTTAAGAGTCCATGCGTAGGTAGCCGCGCCACTTGCCACACTGTCGGTTGAAAAAAAGTATGGCACGGCTTGGAGAGTAAGCTCTTTGCTACCAAGCGCAATGCCGCTTGGCACCGCATGGCTGTATAGCACGCCCCTAAGAGGGTCGCGTGCGTATAGTACGAGCTGTGGGTCCTCGGATGGGATTACTATCTCTGCGTGCCCGACCCTTACATCGCTTAAATACACGTCCACGCCAACCTCCTCGGCGCTTCGCAGCTGTGAGCCGACAAAAATAAAGGTGTCGCGCCCTTTGCCCGAGGCGCTTGGCACCGCCTCCCCATTTTGTTGCCACTGAAAAGAGAGGTTGTTTGATGAAATGGTAGTGCCGTTTGCCACCACCGTGGGGAATGCCACTACGCTAACTCGAGAGCCCGCGCTGTAGAGGGCTTTGCCGGCATAGCGTGGCGGCACCGAGGTGTCGGCCTCCCACAAAAGGTTTATCGCCGATGGTATAAAAACAAAGTCGCGCACAAAGGTGCCATTAGTCGGCGAGTTTACCACCACATGCACGCGGGTGGCGACCCCGAGCCCCCCGGCTGTAAAGGAATATATTCTCTCCCCCACGCCGGAAAGTGCCGTGGCCCCGTTTTTTTGCCAGGTAATGGTGGCGTTGCCAAGGAATGTCCCCACCCCCTGCACCTGTATCACCACTTGCTCCCGCGGGCCGGGCAACTCCGGCGCTATCACAAATTGTATAGGGTCCGGCTGGCTCCCAAGTGTTTGCGCGTGTACTGCCGCGCCAGCCGCCAAGGCGATACCGGCGAGAAACATGGCGGAAATTTTAGACAGTTGATTCATAATATTATGCAGCTGCTTCGTACTCTTTTGGAGGAAAAGTATTGTTGTGAGGCGCTATTTTGTTAGTTACTTGCCGCACTGATTCTTTTGTATAGTGTTTATACACGCAACGCGCTGCATATATTCCCCACCCGGGAGCGATGTTAACAAGAGGAAATATTTCGGCTATGTATACACCAAGTGTGCTCCCTGGGTAGCGCATACCGCTAAACCACAGCAATGTAACCAGCATGGTTCCGAAGGAAAGCGTAATGCATACGCTGATTATATAGGCGAGTGCTATGCCTATTCCTGTTCCAAATATGCTCGCCACTACTCCGCCAGCCGCCCCTATTATCCCGCCTTGAATACAGCCGGTTATGCCAGTTAGTATGTCTGTTGCAAGACTCCATCCAACCGCACAGCCCGCGCCTGTACCTGCCAACCCTCCACCCACTGGTGTAATGGCTTGTAATCCGGCGCCTAATGCCACAAACGCCTGTGCAAGCATAAACTGGAAAAAGTCTATAAAAAATCCAAATCCGATATACAGTCCTCCGAGTAAAAATTTCATAGTAGCTACGTTTTCTGGCGCTGCTTGCGCAGGGCGAGTACTTGGGAGGGGTCGGATGTTATTATCTGATCTTCCGTGTAGGAAGCGATAACTTTAATGGCCACGTGCTTCATGCCGGCAAAAAAGATACCCTCCCCCACGTCTGATTCTAGCAATAAATACTTTTCTTCGTCGGATAGGTTAAAGGTTTTTTGGAGTGTGTCTATCGTGGTAGGCGACTGCTTGAGCAAGAGTTGTATAGATGAGTTGGTTATCATCGGCAAGCCGTACGGCGACTTTAAAAAGTCGTCCACGTCTTGCGTAATGGTTGCCAGCCCCAGATAGTACTTGCGGCCGCGCTTGGCCATGCTGTAAAGGAAGGAGGCGGTGTCCTCCGACTTCATCATCCACCACGCCTCGTCTATAACGAGCAGGCGTTTTTTAAGGTTTTTGCGCACCGCGTTCCATATATAGTGGGTAATCAGGTACATCGCCACCGGTTTAAGGTCGTCTTCCATATCGCGGACGGAAAAGACGACAAACTTTTTGTTGAGGTCGACATTGGTGGCGCGGTTGATAAAGCCCGACCACGTGCCCTTGGTGTACTTGGAGAGCCGCTGTACCAACGACTCACTCCCCTGCATCCCCGATAAGACCAACTCAAAGTCGGAGAGGAGCGGCGGCTCCACCTGGGAAAAGTCGGAGTCCACGGTAATATCCTTAAGCGCGTAGGTCTCGGTAATCGCTTTGTCTATAAGAGCATCCTCCTCCGGGGTGAGGCCGCC
>Ga0209542_10012522_pt1 | contig 14805 bp, 15 predicted proteins | sample RifCSPhighO2_01_FD_184028 | JGI IMG/M metagenome (GOLD analysis project Ga0209542, IMG submission 184028) | Soil microbial communities from Rifle, Colorado - Rifle CSP2_plank highO2_0.1 (SPAdes) (version 2) | ecosystem: Environmental > Terrestrial > Deep subsurface > Rock core/Sediment ...
TGTCTTTTATACAAGAAAGGTATTCCGTCCCTATTGCATATTGCTTCCACATAGCCATCACCAGAAAGGAGCACATATTTCGAACTATCGCCATGCAAGTCATTCAATAGCTTGTAAAGCTTCAATCCGGCTTCCCTGTCACCAGCTTCCTCGGGTTTCATGGGAAAAGTACCATCAATCACATAAAGATCAAACCTTTGGTTCTTTGCAGAAAACTCTGCGTCTTGGAAATTGGCCGCCTGCACTACCTTATAGCCCAAACTTGTCAGCGACCTTTCAACAATGTCTCTCCATTCTTCCTCATCATCCACATGCAGAGCCATCTTTTCTCTGTTTCCATAGCTAACTTCATGTGGTTTCTCTATCGTCTCTGTTCTATCTGCAAAAACCTGCATCTATTACCATCTCCAAACAACAATTGGACAGAAATCTTTATAAAATCATCTTCCAGTCCAAAATTTTGTATGAAAATTCAGATTCTTTTCCGAAAATTCAGCGAAAGTGTATGATTGAATATATACATCGTTTTATAGTAATAGCTTTAACTTGTAAATTGGAAGAAATAATTGTCGAGATTATTTCTTTTTTGGTACGAGTACCAATAAAATAGACCATATAAAAGGTTTTAGATACAGGAAAATATATGATGAAAAACATAGGTGAACAAAAAATGGATTCGATAATAAAAAACGCGATAGGGAAGAGCAATTGGGTAGAAGAAACACCTCGAAACAGATTCAAACTAGAGAACACATCTGGCGCTACATACAGTAATGTAGATTATTACAAGTTGGCCGAGCAGGAATTCGGCTTTGCTGTGAAAAGAGCAAAGATCGTAGTAGTCGGCTGCGGTGGTGCGGGACAAAACACAATCACAAGATTGACAGAAATGGGCATTGACGGTGCAACAACCATAGCATTGAACACAGATGCTAAACATTTAGCAGTAGGAAAAGCAGACAAAAAGATTCTCATAGGAAAAGAGTTGACTCGCGGTCTAGGCGCAGGCGGTTATCCAGAAGTGGGTAAGAAAGCTGCTGAAGAGTCTAGAAGCGAAATCAAAGACACGATAGATGGTGCAGACCTAGTGTTCGCTCTTGCGGGCCTTGGAAAAGGTACCGGTACTGGAAGCATTCCAATCGTTTGCGAAGTGGCAAAATCAATGGGAGCTATTGTAATAGCAGTAGTTACCATGCCTTTCAAGTTGGAAGGATCTAGGCAAATAAAAGCCGAAGATGGTTTGGCTATGCTCAGACAAGTCTGTGATACAGCCATTGTCATCGAGAACGATAGATTGCTGAAGTATGCAGGAAACCTTACGATCCAACAGGCATTCGCAGTAGCAGACGAACTAGTCGCTAGCATGGTCAAAGGAATAACCGAGACTATAACCCTGCCAAGTCTAGTAAACCTGGACTATGCAGACGTGAAAGCGTTGATGCATTCTGGTGGAGTGGCAGCTATCGGTGTTGGCGAGTCAAACAGTTCCGACAGAGCAAAAGACGCCATAACGAAGGCATTGGAAAACCCCTTGCTTGAAGTGGATTACGCAGGAGCCAGCGGTGCTTTGATACACATAACCGGAGGTACTGATCTCAGATTAGATGAGGTCAATATGATCGGTGAATCAGTGTCCAAACATCTGGATTCCCAAGCACAAATCTACTGGGGAGCAAGAGTACTTCCTGATTTCGAAGGCAGATTACAGGTAATCACTATCATAACTGGCGTAAAGTCGCCGTACATAGTAGGTCCTGTAAGCTTCGAGAAGCCTGTAGTTAAGGAAATCAGTAGAGCGCTCGGTATTGACATAATTAGGTGAGGGTAACCTCGCCCAATTCTTCAAAAAGCTTAAAGGAAGGGAAAAGAAATGGAAGAAGACATGTGGGACCCCCTGGATGAATTCGATTCAGAGGATTCTACTGAGAACACAATAGATGAGTGAAAACTTTTCCTTTCTTTTTTCTTTTTTTTATTTTTCACAAAACTAATCTGTAACTATAATCTATATTCTATTCAGGCAACGGCTTTTTCTCAATGATAACAGGGTTGCATAAAGGACGCGTCTCTCTATATCTTGCCTCTGCTGCATCAACCTTAGCTTCAACTTTTTCAGCATATTCTTTCGATCTTACTGCTCTTTCAGCCATTTCTAAAAGACGCTCGCCTTCTCTGGAAAATAAAGTTATTACATTAATACCCTTCTATAATTTTCAGGATCTGTAATAGGTATGTCAGTTGTTCCACCAATCTCTCCCTGTCTGACTCTGTACAATGGTCTTCCTGCTCTGTTTGGAGCTCCAGCAATCTTTGTAATGTAGAAACCTATGGCAGACTGGTCTCTTCCATAAACTTTAATCATATTTTTTGGCTGGTCGTTTCTAAGCTCTGGAAAATAACTAAGCATAATCTGTTTTGCAATACCTTCTCTAACAGTTGTTTGTTCTGACATTTTAATCACCTGTTCTAGTAAAAGATTCTCTTATCACTTTTCTACGCTGTTCTATGTCAAGATCTTCTGTATCGACTTTATCTGTTAATGTAATTATAAACTGTTCTGCATCATTCAACATGTCTTCAGCTTCTGGGAATCTTTTCGATTCTATAAGTGCATCTGCGTGTTTTAGATATCTGTCTTTGGCTGCTTTTTCCAATTTTTGTTTGAAATCCACGGCTCTCTGTGGAACATCTATTCCATAGTTAAAAGACATAGCTTCCATTTTCTTTACAAAGTCTAAAGAGGACACATAATATTTCATCTCTTCCTTTGGAGACGAGAATAATATTGCAGATTCTAAAGCATTTTCTGCGCTGTATAAAAAACCATATACTTGTGATGCGGCCATTGATTTTTTTGCAAATTCTGTCCTTTTTTTACTTGTTTTGTTCATATAATTTTCTATCTGGGTTTTTCTTTCAAGAAAAGCATTGTAAGAATTCTGAGGTAAGACTTTTTTAACATTCTCATCGTTTAGCATGTTTTCTAAATCTGATAATGTCTTATAAGCTAATCTTGGCTCCTGATTAACAGCATGATAAGCTGCTCTGCTAGACAAGTCTTCCAATGAACCTAACAGTTCTTTTAACTCTGACATTTTAGACACCTTTCTTATGTCACTATAAGGTAGTAAAAGTATATAAAGCCCTACTTTAGCCTTAAATCAAGCTCGTTATGGCAGATGGTTATGCATTGCGATGCCAGATAGTATGCAGGAGCCAGACTTACTTTTACAGCACCGAACCTCTTCAGAAGCTTCTCGGTTACTTTTTCCAAACCCACGTGGTCGCCCATCACAAAACAGACATCTTTCTCGAACTTGAACTCCCTTATGTCCTTACCTTCAGGATGAAGATATATCAACTGGTTTGTCTTGCTCTTCTCCTTTATCCAAGCCTCAAAGCTTTTCTTGCTTACAGTTATACCGTCCTCAGATTTCTTGCTTTCTCCTATCTTTAGACTGTCTCCTCTTTCCAACGCTATCTTTATGTGGGATGCGCAGTTCCTTTCGTCCGGAGCAAGACTTCTCAACTCGTTTCCATCAAAACTTACAGTCTTAGGCGGGTAGTTTGGGCCTTCCAGCACGACATGAATGATTGTATCTCTGCGCATGTCGTTGGAGATGAACAAAGCATTTGTAACACACCTGCAAACAAGATCAAGTCTTCCTGCACCAGGCAAGTCATTCAGATTGATGTAGTTAGGATTGGTCACTGTCTTGGATGCCCTTAGGATGAATTCTCTCATGAAAGTTATCTTTGGTTTATTATACAATAAATCTATTTATTGTATAATTGGTAGAAATGGTGTCTAAAATTGAAATAGATTTGAAATCTCTCAAGTTTTGGTTTTCTATAATGGTTGTTATAAATATTTCGCTCATAGTTTACATCATAAGCAACTCTTGGGAAAGAGACCGTTCTGATAATTATGCACTCATTGATCCTCAGACAGCAAGTATGGAAGTGAATAATTTTCTTCGGGGACAACAATACCTTACAGTTTCGTATACACCATTAAAAACAGAAGTTGAGAAAATAACAAACTCGTCAAAAGGCCATTATGGTATTTATTTTGAAGACCTTATAACAGGAGCATGGTTTGGAATTAATGAAAGGGATATGTTCGTACCAGCAAGCCTACTTAAAACTCCAGCAGTGATCGCTATAGTAAAAAAATTAGAGGATGGCTACCTGTCTATGGAAACAAAATTGACAATTTCCGAGGCTGATATAGAACCTAATCTTACATTTGGCAGTCTAGCTTCTAAGGGATATGGATATGACATTGATGTGAAATCTGCTCTGAACTTTGTTATAAACGAATCTGATAACACAGCATACAATGTACTTGTCAGACAACTGACATATGGCGATCTGGCAGAAGCTTATATTGCAATGGGACTTCCTCCACCCTCATTTTCGCCTGATATAAGTTCGACTGCAATCACTCCAAAAAATTATATGAACATTTTACGCGCTTTATACTATTCTGCCTATCTTAGAAGAACATTTTCTAACTTTATACTTTCTCTGCTTTCAGATACAAAATTTGATTACGGAATAGTATCTGGTTTGCCAGACAATATAAAAGTGGCTCATAAGATAGGCGATTGGGGTCCTACAAAAAGCTATCATGATTGTGGAATAATCTATGCACCAAACAAACCTTATATGTTATGTATAATGAGTTCTGGGACAACAAAAAAAGATTTCAGTGAAACAGCCAGCAATGTATCTAGAACCATTTACAACTATCTAAAATAGATGGATTTCTAGAATTTCAATCCCATCTGCTTGGCCGACTGGGTGACTACAAAACATAGAAATGTAGTCACCTGTTCAGGCTTTTCATAAATCTCCTGTATTCTCTCAATATAAGCTCTATCATTGGTCGAAGATTCCTCATTTTTTGATATTCCTGCAGTGCCCTGTAGTATTCCTGCCTGCTTTTCAGCTCTATGTTGACGGGCGGCAAACCGTGCTTCAACAATATGTTGTTCAACAAAAGCCTTCCGACTCTCCCATTTCCGTCCTTGAATGGATGTATAGTTTCAAAATGATTGTGTACCACAGCAGCCAACACCAATGCAGGATATTTCCGGTTGTTTTTGCCATACCAACGTATCAATTCATTAAGAAGCCTGACAATCTGCGATGATGGGGCTCCTCTATGTTTTATATTGCCAAAGGCGTCCACTACAGCGACCTCCTCTCCCTTCTTCCTGAATTTGCCTGCAAAATCCTTGGAATTCTTGAACACAATCCTGTGGAGTTCTTTTATCAATTTTAAAGAGATGTCTTCCCTAGAATTTCTTATGAAATCAACGGCTTCCGCAACTCCATATGTTTCAGATATCTCCCATTTTTGCTTTTCTTTAGGCCATTCTTTTTTTTCCAATATGTCAGAGACTTCTGTAAAAGTCACGGTGGATCCCTCTATGGCATTGGTATCGTATGTGAATGCTTTTGTAAATTCGGCCCAGTTTTTTTCAGACAGGTGCAAAACTTTTATTTCTTCCATCCTGTATTTATCTTCCAGATGTTTTACATATTCCAATTCTTTGGATGTAATAACTGTATAGAACGGGTCTCCTACTTTTCCATATGCTTTTATCCTCTCATCCAAAATTTCCTTTGCGTGTTTTATTTTGTCGTTTAATTCTGTTTTTGTCAAATCAGTTCCAAGATAAAATCTGAACTTTTTGACCTTCCCATCATGCCTGAATGAGTGTGCAAGGTAATATTTTTTCTTTCTGCCAACGTTCCTTATTTCCACGTGCATAATAAGTATTAGGTGACTACAATATATAAACTTTTTGTATATAGGTGACTACAAAATTTGGCTGTGTAACACGTGTTACATGATAACTCAAAACTTCAATCCCATTTGCTTGGCCAATTCCTTCATCTGTCCGCGATCAATTCCTCTTACTCCGCCAAGTCCCTTCATCATCTTCTTCATTGAACTGTACTGGTTCAATAATTCCCTTACTTCCATCTCCTGCCTGCCAGAACCTTTTGCTATCCTCTTGATTCTAGCTGCATCAACAAGCGCTGGATCCTCTCTCTCCTTCTTTGTCATGCTCTGGATTATGAACTTCCATATCTTCATCTTTCTTTCCTGCTTCTCCAATGCTTCCTTAGGCAGTTTCACGCTGCCAAACCCAGGTATCATTCCTGCTATCTGCGATAAAGATCCTACCTTGCTTACATTCTCTATCTGTTCTATGAAGTCCTGCAATGTGAATTTTCCTTCCATCATCTTTTCCATTGATTCTTTTGTGACTCCTGTCTCCTTCACCTTCTCCAGCAATGTCTGCAAATCACCCAAACCTAACATCCTGGAAACAAACCTGTCAGGATCGTACAATTCAAGGCTGTCTATCTTCTCTCCCATTCCTATGAACTTGACATTAGCTCCAGTGACACTGCAAGCGCTCAACGCGCCTCCGCCTTTTGAAGTACCATCCATCTTTGTTATCATCACGCTGCCAATCGGAACTGCCTTGTGGAATGCTTCAGCCTGTTGTTTGGCCTGCTGTCCTATAGTGGCATCGATGACGAGTATGGTCTCGTCCGGCTTGACCTTTTCGCCTATCTGCCTTATCTCCTTCATCAACTCTTCTGACTGCTTGTACCTGCCTGCTGTATCGATAATGATGACATCTTTCTTCGCAAACTCTTTCATCCCGTTCTCTACAATCTTCACAGCATTCTTATTTCCCTTTTCACCGTACACTGGGACGTTGATCTGCTTTGCTAACTGTTCCAATTGCGCTAAAGCCGCTGGTCTGTAGACGTCTGCTCCTATGATTCCGACATTCCTTCCCTGCTTCTGTATGTATCTTGCCAGTTTGGCCGTGCTTGTGGTCTTTCCTGCTCCAAGCAAGCCTGCCATAAGTATGATGGATGGTTTCTTGTCGAGCTTCAATGACTGGAACTTCTTTCCAAGCATGTTGACAAGCTCATCGTATACTACCTTTACCACATGCTCGCGTTTGCTCATGCCAGAAGGTGTCTTTTCCTCCATCGATCTTTTCTTTATTTTGTCTGCAATATCATTTGCAAGCTGGAGATTTACATCTGATTGAATTAAAGCCCTTCTTATGTCTGAGACTGTCTGCTCTATCAATGACTTGTCCACTGTGACTGAGGATACCAGCCTGTTGAAAGCTGCTTTCAATCCTCCTCCAAGGTCTTCCAATACCATAACTAATATCTGTTGGTCTGCAAACAAATAAAAACACAACATTTTTCTATGAACTTTCCTATAATTGTATGAAGTGTCGAACAATTAGGAAATATGTCGGAAGATTACAATGATTAGGATTAGGGAGAACATAGATATTGCAATAGTTATGTTTAAATATGGGGAAAACCAATTATATTATAGGTATCCTAAGTGACAAACGGACTACTTTGAGGTACCGTCTACGGATGTTTGCAATGAAAGAATTAACCACTGAACTATATACAGAGTTCACACCAGAGATGATCAAAGAATTTGAAGGTATAAATTTTGAGCATTACAGAGACGAAGCAGCAAAGCTTTATCAAAATGGCATATACATAAAATTGCACCACGATGGCAAAAGACCATATGTGATGAAAGTCAGAGGACCAAACAAGGGTGATGCTTGGGTCGAATATAACAAGGACGGATATCATTTTCGCTTTTTGGTTGACAAATACATGCTAAAGATGAATGAAGGCAGGAACGCTTTTAAAAACGCAGGGGTGGCAGAAGGATCTCCTCCTAATGTTTACTACTACAAACAACCAGTTTCGGCTTAAATACTTAAAGGATAATCGTTTTCAAGACTGTCTACTCTATTGCTGATTACTTTAACTTTTTCGCTCACGCCAATTTTTGAGATCTTGGATATAGGTATGTCTATCAACATCTTGTTTGGAGTATACTTGTCATTCTCGATCTCCACTATCCTAATATGATTTTCGAATATGTCCAAAAAATCGTCTATCTCGTCTTTCTCAATGTTATATCTTTTCAATCTTTCATACAGTGTATTTTTATCAACATCGTGGTATAGCCATATAGTCGCATAACAAAGATGTGCTCTTATGGATTGCTGTTTCGTAACTTTGTTTGCCAGAAGGCCAAAATTGTCTATATCATAACCTCTGGTTATTGTATTAAGAGTTCTCTTATTCATGTATCCTCTTGTACGTCTGCCGATTATTTTCTTCAAGACATAGATTGCACCTACTTTTTCCAATGCGACAGGAGCTATTCCAACAGCATTTAATGTATATCCCAGGAACCTTATTGGCCCTCCATCATGAAGCATCCCTTCTATACCAGGAAAGACAGATGTTATAGCATAAGAAGCAGCCACAGTTGCAAAGAATGTAATGTCTCCTTTAGTAAGCCATCTTGGTTTTCCGTAATGTTTGGATGGGTTTGGGACTACTTTTTTTATCTCATTTTCATAGACGTCTTCAAGGAAAGTCATTCCCTGAACTATATCTCCAGCATCTCTTTTGACATCATACATTGCAATCACATCTACTTTTTTGGACATAGGAGTCTTTCTCCTGATCAAAACTCTCATGTCCCTGTATTCATGCTTGCCCAACAGATTGTAATTTACCTTGCATAGCATGCCATCGTATACATCTTTCAGATATCCAGCCTTGTAAAAGTTGTGCCTAAAACCGTAGAAAATTTCCCTGATGGACATGCTTCTTCTGCAGCTTGCTTTTTCCTTTATGTCGGATAATAGTTCATCAACTATCTTTTTGTCGACTTCCTCAAAAGCCGCTTTCTTGGCATCCTGGATAAGTTCATCGAACACATCGCCTATGGTGTATCTTATTAATCCGTCTATATCTGCAGATTCCTCTGTATGACCGTACTTCTCATATATCCTGTCAAGCTTGTCGTTTGGAAGTTTTATTTCTTTCAGTGTCTTTACACGATCTTTAAGGCTGTAGTCATTCTCGTTTTCTATGTAAAGTTCTATCGCACTTTTATGAGCGGCATATACATCACGGGTTTCGTTGTCTAGAAGAAGTTTTGTCTCAAGTGTTTCCAATGTAGATTTATCCACGTAATTGACTATACATATCTCCAATTAAATTTACCCTCGCAACAATAAATCTTCAACTGTTTTTATTGCCCAACAGTTGGTCTATAAACCACTTTTTGCTGAAAGACCTTATGTCTTCATGCTCCTGTCCTACCGTCACAAATAATATAGGCTTTTTTATCATGTAGGAAATGGACAAAATCGACCCACCTTTCGGGTTTATGTCTGTCTTTGTGAAGATCACGCTGTCTATGCCTATCATCTCGTTGAACGTCTTTGCCTGGGCGACAGCATCATTACCTATCAATGAATCTATCACCAGCACTTTCAAGTCGGGCTTGCTTACACGGACTATCTTTTCCATCTCCCTCATCAGATTTACGTTGTTCTGTGTCCTGCCTGCGGTATCAATTAGAACAAAATCTATACCGTTTGCTTTTGCATGAGATATAGCATCGAAAGCTACAGCTGCCGGGTCTGCACCATACGTATGCTTTATCAATCTGACACCAAGTTTGTTAGAATGTTCTTCTATCTGGTCTATCGCAGCTGCCCTAAAGCAATCGGAAGCAGAAATCACACAGGAAAATTTGTTGTCCAACATCCATTTCGCCACTTTTGCTATAGTAGTAGTCTTTCCATTGCCGTTGAAGCCCAGGAATAAAATCACAAACGGTTTCTTTGTCTTACCCATGGCCTTCAAATCAATTTCAGAAAGCGACAAAATTCCTTCGAGGCTCTTCCTTATAGAATCAAGTATGTATTCTTTCTCATGGCCTCTCTGTATGGTCCTTTCTGTCAGGAAAATTTTTAAATCCTTCTTTATTTTTTCCACCACTTCCAAAGCAACATCCGATTCGAGCAATTCTCTCTCCAGATCGTCCAAGAACGGCTCTACATCTTTCTCATCCAGATTCTTCTCAGTTATCGTCTTTACTATCTTCTCAGAAATCTTCTTTATCCAGGATTTTTTCTCCTTCTTGGTCTCTATCTTTATTTCAGGTTTTGGCTCTTCGATTATTTTCTCTATCTCAGGCTCATGCTTGGCGTCTATCTTTTCAAGGATTTCCTTCTCCTCCTCTTCAACCGGCGGGGCGACAGGAGTTATTTCTTTTATAACTTCCTCGACCTTTTCCTTGATCTCAGGTACTTTGGCTTCTACTTTTTCTTTTATCTCTTCTATGATCTGCTCTGGATTTCCCTCTAAAATCTGCGGCTCTATTTTTTTGACTACTTCTTCTACTTTTTGAACCTGCTCTTCCTTCTTCTCCTCTTTTTTCTCTATTTTCTTTGAGAATACGTCTACTAGCTTGGATAATTTCTTCTTCAGCGAATCAAACATATTCCATCATCTTAAAGAAGGGTTTGCATTTTTAAATTAAGCTGTTCCAACAAGGAAGATATGTTAATCATCTCTTTTTCTATTTGTCCAAATACTTTCTCGAATTCCTGCTGCCTTGCTTCCATGGACTTTTTACCGTCTTCGGCGCTCTTCTCGATGAATACTTCAGCTCCAATATTCACCAAAACATTCTTCTTGTCCAATGTTCTTCCTTTTACAAAAGCTCCTCTTCCTATGGCGAAAAGCATCTCATTGCTGTTCTCTATCTCGGTTATGCTGTCTATAGTAGCCCTAATCTCTGCAATATTTGTAGCTACAACTTCTCTCTGCTTTGCCAAAGTATCCAACCTAGTCTCTAGCATCTTGTAGTTGTTCATGATTTCTTCCATTTCCTGCTGCTTGTCTGCCATATTTATCGCCTAGATGATTTTTAGTAAATAAACATTTACTTGATTGTATTAATGTTTGATTAAGGTTTTAAAATAACGAACATCACTCCCACCAACATTATAAAAGCGGCCGCTATCTTCTTCTTCAGATGCTTCTCGTGGAAGATCTCGCCGCCTATCGTAGTCGCAATCAGTGTGTCTGTATGCTTTATAGCAATTACAAGAGACACTATGCCCAAAGATATTGACTGCAAAAGAAATATTCTGGAAAATATGGTAACTACAGATGCCAAGATTATCAAAGAAAAGGAAGATTTTATATGGCCGTTCCATGGAAGTCTTCTGGTCTCCAAGATATTTATAACGAAAAAGTTAAGGGCTATGAAAAGATGTATCAAGACGAAGAATCCGAATATGTCATAGAATGAAAGCACCACCTTGTCTATGATTGAAGAGACTGCGTAGAAGATGGCAGAAGACATTATTAGAAATAGCAGGCTAGACTTGAGCATCCTTTTTAATGGTTCCAGCGGCTTGTGCAGCATGTCCCTTGCTTCTATCACATACGCACCGAGCACTATGAAAGCTATCCCCACTATGTTTGAAGCATTAATCTTGTCTCCGAGCAAGAACATGGACATTATGAGCAATACGACTGGGTTGAAACTCCTCAAAGGAGATACAAGAGAGACAGCACTTCGTTTGATTGCTTTGTTAATCGCATAAAACCCAAGAGTACTGAAGACTGAACCCAAAAATATAAGAAAAATTACCTTCAAATCGAAAGTTATCTTGACCAGCGATAGAAAACTAAGGCTGAAGAGGAAAGTCAATATGGAATAGACGGCAGAGAAGTCCATGAGGCTTACTTTCTTCAAGACCTTTTTGTTGATTATAGGCAGGAAACTACTGAAAACTGCCGACAATAGGGCGAAAATGTACCATTCCATAATGTATAATAACTTATGGGGAACAAATAAAAATCTATGAAAGTCTACATAGTGAACAGCTTAATCGGGACTTTTGCCGTGGATGATGGAAACAAGGTCGTTAGCTTCAGGCCTTTCCCTAAAGACATGCAAGTAATGATAAGCAGGTTCACAGAAGCAGATAACAGGCTTTTGAAAGAGGAAAAGGAACTGTACGAAGAATTGGAAAAGAGAGGATACAAGCATATAGTCTTCAGCAAGAGGAAACCAGGAGTGCAGGAATTCGAGGAAAACAATTCTGCTGAAGCTTACGTGAAAGAACACCTTTTCGAGCTGTCTTTGAAGCACCATTTCGTGAAAGACAGGTTGGAATTTAATCAATTGCTTACAAAGACAAACATAGAAATGACAAAGAGCGACATAAAAAAATCTGTCAAGAGAGATGTCATAATCATGCAGGTCAACAGGGCCATGGAAGAGATAGACAAGTCTGTTAACATTTTTGTGGAAAGGTTGAGAGAATGGTACGGATTGCATTTCCCTGAGATAAACAGAAATGTGGAAAGCCACGAAAGGTTCGTCAAGCTGGTGGAAAAGTTCGGAAGCAGAGACAAGATAGACGAGGAGCATCTGAAGAAGCTTGCAGAAAAAAGCATAGGGATTGAACTGTCTCATTTGGATGTTGCAGAGATACAGGCATTTGCTGCTCAGATAAGAAGCCTGAATGAGATTAGGGAAAGGCTTTCAAAATATCTGGAGAGTGTATTGAAGGAGATGGCTCCAAACCTTTCAGAGATAGCAGGCACAAGCATAGCATCAAAACTTATTTCAAAGGCAGGCGGCATAGACAGGCTTGCAAAGATGACGTCCAACACGATACAACTGTTAGGAAGCGAAAAGGCTCTGTTCAGATTTTTACATTCAAGGGGCAATAATAGATCACCAAAATACGGAATAATATTCTTCCATCCTCTGATACAAGGCTCGCCTGACGAGAAAAGAGGGAAGTTAGCAAGGGTTCTTGCATCGAAGATATCGATGGCTGCTAAGATAGACTTTTTCTCAAAAGATGACAGGTCGAAAGAGATGAAAAAAGAACTTGATGCAAAAGTCAAAGAAGTGTTAGAGAGCAAAGATAGTGATGAGAGTAGAAAAAACAAAGTTTGAAGGTATTTTTAATGTTGACGGAAGATTTGCTACCATAAATCTTGTTCCAGGGTTCAAAAGCTCAAACGAAGAACTGGTCACAGTTGATGGAATAGAATACAGGACATGGGATTCTTACACGTCAAAACCTAGCGCTGCAATGAGACAGAAATTAAAGACTTTTCCATTGAAGAAAGACATGAAAGTTTTGTATCTTGGACTGGCTGAAGGGAAGACTGCATCGTTCTTCAGCGACATCGTAGGAAAGAATGGTATAATTTATGGAGTGGAGATTTCCGAGAGGAGCCTTAGAGAATCCATAAGGATATGCGAGAAAAGAGGCAACATGATTCCTATACTAGGAGATGGCAGGATGCCAGAGATGTATGAGAAGATGGTAATGGAAAAGATGGATTTGGTTTACGAGGATGTTGCAAGCGATGACCAGATACCGATATTGATAAGAAACTGTGAGAAATTCCTAAAACCTGGCGGGTTCGCGATGATAGCAATCAAAAGCCAGTCAATAGACGTGACAAAAAGACCGGAAAAAATCTATGAAGAATCATTGGAACAGTTTAAAAAGCATTTCAAGATCTTGGACCAAGTCAAATTGGATCCTTATGAGAAACATCATTTATTCGTTGTAATGCAGATGAAATAGATTTATAAAACTACATCTTCAATGAATTATTATGGCATTGGACAAACTGGAAAGAGAGCTTGAAGATACGAAGCTTGTGAAGATTGATCAGCATAAGGATGTGTTTAAGGATGAAACTTCTAGGGAAATCTATTCCAGGGCAGTGAAGTTTGCTACCGAAGCCAGGAAGATGTATGGTGACATTATAAAATCAGTTCTGATTTTCGGTTCTGTAGTAAGAGGAGATGCAAAGAAGACAAGCGATGTGGATGTTTGGGTTCTTTTGGATGATACTGCAACAAAATCAAGCGAGGATTTGAACAGAGTGCAGGCCAACCTTCATCACATAGCATCACAGATAAAAGACCTCCACGTGCAAGTTCATACTCTGACTGCATTCTGGCAATCGATAAGAGTAGGATCGCCTGAGTTTGTAAACTTTTTGAGATACGGTCTGCCTATTTTCGACAATGGTTTCATAAAACCTGTGCAGAAGATGCTTCAAATGGGGTTGATTCCTCCGAGTGATGAGACGATAACATTGAAAGCCAAGTCGGCTGAAATAAGATTAAAGAGAATAAGATTGGATATCAAATCGATGATTTTTGAATTGAGATACACGATGTTGGACATAGTGCAAGCTGTCGTGATGCACCATTTCAAAGAGCAGCCTGACTACAAGAAAGCTCCTGAGTTTTTAGAGAAGTTGGTAAAAGAAGGTAAGTTGGAAAGAGACTTCATAGACAAGTTCGCCGAATTGGACAAGCTTTGGAAAGACATAGACCACAAGATTGTGAAAGACGTAACAACAGATCATTTGGAAAAGGCATTGATTCTGACAAAGGACATGATAGAAAGGTTCAAGAAGCTTTTACCAGAGGAATTGCTTGGAGAAGATCTGCCTGAATTGGATGATGCTTGATGACTCCTGAACTTGCAAAAACTTTACATGTGGCAATAATTTTCGCGCTTCTTTACGCGGGGTTTGCATATGTTCTTCTGACAGGAAAATTAAAAAGATTCGTGCAGAAAAAACCAAAATTGTTCCTTTCTGGAAAGAAACTTAAAAATTTCTATAATCTGAAAGTCTGTTTCTCTGTTTCGCTTTTCATTTTTATAATTTTCGTGGTAGCTAACTTCCATGCCCAATCTCTAGGACTGCCCCAGCTTTGGAAATTCGGATTCTGGCTTTATGGAGGTTCTCTGTTCGTCCTTCTGCCTCTCGCATTCACCGACTTCTGGTCACTGTTCCTGTTTAAAATAAAAAGATTTCCGATGAGGAATTTCCTGCTTACTTTTGCTGCTT
>Ga0209542_10012524_pt1 | contig 14804 bp, 28 predicted proteins | sample RifCSPhighO2_01_FD_184028 | JGI IMG/M metagenome (GOLD analysis project Ga0209542, IMG submission 184028) | Soil microbial communities from Rifle, Colorado - Rifle CSP2_plank highO2_0.1 (SPAdes) (version 2) | ecosystem: Environmental > Terrestrial > Deep subsurface > Rock core/Sediment ...
AAGAAGAAATTACAGAATTAAAATGGCAAAAATTAGATGATTTCTATAAACAACATTCAGATCAAGAAATTGCTAAAGGTTTACAACAATTAAGAAACGAATACAAAAGTTTAGGCATCTAAATAGTTAACCCAATTAAAGAATATTGTGGTAAGTGTGGTATAATTCCTTTAGAATGATTAATACCGATAATTAATTTTTGTAACACCTTCTTAATAGAAAGCATATTTTTATAAGCTTATTTAATAAGTAAAAATAATATATCTAAAAAAATCTAAAACCAAACATACTTCTAAAATTATTTTTTCTAACTTTAGTTTCTTTAATCATCTCCCTCCATTCTTCTTTAATCCATTTTCTTTCTAATTTTAAAGCTTCATTAAACCCTCTTTTCTTAAGATCTTTATTTACAATTCCACCTTTATGTGGATGTTTATGTAATCTAGGTAATGGACTATTAAATCCATGTGAATAATGAACTAATTCATGAGCAATTGTTAAATCAATAATATATGCAGGAACTTTAAAATCTCTAAAATGCCCATTAATAACAATTTCAGAATCTCCATTTTGTAATTTTCTAATGTGCCCAAATTTATTTCTCCATTTACCTTTAAATCTAATATTAACATTATTTTTTTTATTTATATCATTAAATGCATTTAACCATAAATACTCCAATCTTTCTCTAAGAAAATTATCATCTCTCATAAAAATAAATATAAACAAATATTTTTAAAGTTAACTAACGAAATCTTCTATACAAGAACTTCTAGAATAAAGTATTTCTCTCATTTCTTCATTACTAGACGATTTAGTGTTATATAAAGGCCTAATCTTTAATCTCCAAATAAATGGGTTTTCAAAATCCGATGTACCAAATAAGGAAGCAAATCTAAAAGCAACAACACCCATAAGTGCAGAATTAGCTTCTAAAATATCATAATCTTTTCCAAGACAAACACTAATTTGTCTGTGTAAATACATCCCACTATAAGCATAGTTTCTTCTTCTTAAAACTTTAAGTACTTCTTTTGCATGATCATTATCCATAAGAAATCTTCTTTGTTCATTGGTTAATTCAAAAATATCGCGAACAATAACATCTTTAGGCTCAAATAATCCTAGTTTTGGTCTGTAATCTAAATATATAGGATGCTCTCTTAAAGCTATAACATTTCTACCCACAAATTATAGAAGTATAAATTATTCTTAAGCTTTTTTAAATTTAGCAACTGTATCAAGTAAGTCAACATGTCCCATAAATAAAGCTCTGCAACAATATCTTTCTAAACCTAATTCATCCATAACTTTCTTAGGTTCTTCTCCTTTAGCAGTTCTTTCTTTGTATTGTTCCCATAAATGAGCAACAGGTTTTCCACATGACCAGCATACAATTGGAATAATCATAGAAATAGTGTAAAACAGGCTTTTTTAAACCTTTCTATTAAATTCCTTTTCCGATTTTATACTTGTCAGAATTAACTAATTCATAATATTCTTTTTCTAATTTAACAAGTTCTTTCTTTTTTGGAAACATTAATCTAACTCCTAAATATACTAGTGCAATTCCAATTCCATACCAGAACCATTGATTTTGTAGGATTTCAATCATTTTTTAGCCCCTTTCTCAATATCTACCCCTAATTCTTTTAAAGCTTTAATGTGAACACCAAGCAATTGCTCAGTTATAGAAACAATTTTAAGTAATTCCTCTCTTTCTTTAGCTAATGTCGTTAAACAACCTTTATGAAAACCAATTTTTTCTTCATTAACCATTATATAATATTAGAAATAAAATTTATAAATCTGCCGTATATTTATAAGAATCTTAAAGCCATATTAATTTTTAATCTAGTAACAAAACCATGTGCTTGATATCTTATTGTTCTATTTCTTATCAATGTCTTTGCTTCTTGTCTAGGATTAGCTGAATTTGAAATTTGATTAAGTGCATTTTCACTTAAGTAAATGTCTAAATTTGAATTTGTTAAACTAGTTAATTGAATATTATCTACTAAACCTTCATCTAAAGTTATACCGTAATTAATTACACTTCCATTAACAGGAGTATATTCTACATTTATTTTGCTGTCGCCCAAAAGAGATCTTGCGATGCCTGGAAGATTATTTAATTGTACATTTGCTTGAGTTTTTAATACTTGAGTATTTGTTAAGTCTGCTTGATTAATTGTAGCAGAGGCTAAAGCACTTAACATCAAAACAAAAACCATTAATAAAATTAATTTCTTCATAATATTAAATCTCTAAAAGCTTATATATAAAGATTTCTTTAATCTAATTAATGATAATAATAGATGGTTCAATCGGTGGTGGGCAAATTCTTAGAACAAGCTTGTCTTTATCTGCTTTAACTCAGAAACCATTTAAAATAAAAAATATAAGAAGTAAAAGATCAAATCCAGGATTACAAAATCAGCATCTAACTTCTGTAAATTCTATTGCACAAATTTGTAATGCAAAAGTTATAGGAAATATTTTAAATTCAAAAGAATTAGAATTTTTTCCAAATAAAGTAGTTCCAGGAAATTATAAATTTGATATTGGAACAGCAGGATCTACAACTTTAGTTTTACAAACTTTACTACCTCCTTTAATTTTTGATACTAATCAACAGTCTAATGTCTCAGTCATTGGTGGAACAGCAAACCCATTGGCACCGCCAGCATTAGAAATTAAAGAAGTATTTTTATGGCATTTAAAAAATTTAGGAATTGATATTAATTTAGAAATAGAAAAAGAAGGATTTTATCCAAAAGGTGGAGGAAAAATAAAAGTAAAAATAAATCCAGCTGAAATTCTTAATGAAATAAAATTACAAACTTCTGATAAAAGCAAACACTATGACGAAACAAATGTTATTGCTATTTGTTCTAAAGAATTAAAAGAAAAAAATGTAGCAAAAAGAATGATTGATGGATTTAAATTGAACTTTCCAGTAAAAGAAAATATAAAAACTAAAGAAATATATGTTGAAACTTTAAGTCCTGGTTGTTATCTGCATGCTAATTACAATTATGGTTATATCTATAAGATAGGAATGACTATATTGGGAGAAAAAACAAAAAAATCTGAAGATGTTGGAAAAGAATGTGCTATTAAATTATTAGAAGAAATGAAATCAGGAGAAAATCTAGATTCTTTTACAGCAGACCAATTATTAATTTATCTTGCAATTAAAGGCTCAGGAAAAATAAGAACTTCTAAAATAACAGATCACATTAAAACAAATATAGAAACAATTGAAAAGTTCTTAGATGTTAAGTTCACAATTAAAGATAATATAATTGAATGTAAAGCTAAATAAATTTATTCAACCCACCGTTTAAAACTTCATTTGCCTTTTTCAAAACACTTTTTGCATTTCCAAATTTAATTAATTTTAAAGCTTCATCATAAGTGCACCATTTAAAAGAATCATGTTCATCACTTATTTTAACATCTTTAGTTTTAGTTTCAATTAAAAAATAAATAACTTCTTTATTTACAGGCAATCCATTTTTTCTATAAAACCATTTCACTCTTTCTTCAAAACCATAAATAAATTTTAAATCTTCAATTCCAGTTTCTTCTTTTATTTCTCTAGTAGCTCCGTCTTTAGCACTTTCATTTTTTTCAATTAAACCTCTAGAAAAATCCCAGCCTTCTTTGTAATGTAAATGAGCCTCTTTATATAATAATAAATAAAGAATATTATCCTTTTCTCTTAAAAATAAAATTCCTCCAGCAGATGTTTCTTTAATCATTTTAAACCACAAAAACTAAAATAGCAGAAACTGCAACAATTGAAAAATAAACTATTTTACTCCACTTAAATATTTTTGCACCATCAAACATCCAAAAAGGAATCATATTAAACAAAGCAAGCCAGCTATTAACTAAAAAACCAATAACTAAAATTGCTAAACCAATATTCAAATCTAAAACTTTAGTAATATCCATATTAAATAAACTTAAAGCATTAGAAAAACCGCCTGTAAAAATAATTCCAAGTAGGAAAAAGAAAATAGATATAAATATATTCATCAAAGGACCAGCAGCAGAAATTATTCCATTTTTATTTATATTAATAACTCTGCTAAAAATCATAACTGCACCAGGAGCAGCTAAAACAAATCCAAAAAAACTCATAATTACAGCTAAAAATAACATTTCATCAAAACTTCTAAACTCTGCTTTGTATCCAAATTTCTGTGCGAAATACTTGTGGCTTAATTCATGCAATAAAAATCCTAGTCCTACAGCAACTGCAGAAATAATAAAAGCTGGAAAAAATTTCCAAGTTAATCTACCAAGAACAATTCCAAAGGCTAGAGATATAGCAAACCAAGCTTTAGCAATATCTTTAAGTTCTTTATCTGAAGTAGTTAAAAAATTCCCAAGCTTATAAAAAACATTTCCTTCTACAAAATATCTTTGTCGCATAAATTATTCCAAATTTCAATGTTTAAATAAATTTCTAACAAAAAATATACTTAATTATTTTGATAAAGTGCTAAACGTTCTAAGCTTTCAATTCTTAATCTATCAAAAACTAAATCTAATTCTTGATCTGTTATTCCTGTAAACAAACAATAATCATTACCATATAATTTAGAATTTATCTCTAAAAATTCTCTGCACAAACTATAATCTCTAGATGGAGAAATTGCCAAATTATCTCTCATTTCAAAATATCCTTCTGCTTTTCTTAAGCAATTATTATCTCCTTCTAAACCTCTAAATAAATAATTAAAGACTAATTTAGGAGCTCTCACTGTATTTGTAAGTAATTCTAAATTTAAACCTGTAAGTACAGCCATAAAAAACTCAAAAAAGAAACATCTAAAAAGCTTCCTAATTTTTCTTACTATCCTCTTTTAACTTATTGACATATTTATGAGCCAAATGTAATGGTAAAGGTAATTTATAATTAGGATCAACTAGTTTTTTTATAATTTCTATAGAAGTCTGTAAATCAATACCATGTCCAGGAGAAACATACACAGGATTTGCAAATTCTTTTGCTCTAATAGCAATACCTTTTTTCTCGTTATTAAAAATTATATTTTCTTCTTCTAATTGTCCATAAAGTAATTCTTTACCAACACCAATACAAGCTTTATTACTTAGAACACCTACATAACTAGCTAAACCAACTCTTTTAGGATTTATTGCACCCATTCCCTTTACTATCAAAATATCAGGTTTAATCTCTAAAGATCTATAAGTTTGTAATATTACAGGCCCTTCTCTAAAAGTGGCCATATTAGGAGAATAAGGAATTATTTCTTCACCAATAACTTCTTTTTTCTCTAATTCTTTTCCTGTTTCTAAATCTAAAACAATAGCAACACAATAATAATTTTTTTCAGTATAAGCAATATCAAAAGCTGCTATGGTCTTAGGATTTGTAAAACTATTTTGAAGTTTTATACCTTTCAGAATCTTTTTTTCAATTTCCTTTAATTCGTTGTAATCAACACCAATTTTCATAATATTAACTTTCATTAGTAAAATTTAAAAGGCTATCCAAAAGGTTTATAAGAACTTCTAGAATGGCTTTACTAATAGCGGGGTAGAACAGCTAGGAGTGTTCGTCGAAGTGCTTATCTTAATTTGAGGCACTGCGGAAGGCTCATAAGCTGTTTGAGATACCCGAATTGTTTACACGGGAGGGTCGTTAGTTCAAATCTAACCCCCGCTATTATTTTCAATTAATTTTCTGATTCTTTCATTATCTTTATTTGCGCCTAACCATTCTTGAAATTTTTTAAAATGTTTAGGGTGTCTAAATCCTATTATTCTAAATATTTGAACGAGATTTTTATGCCCATAAAGATCAAAGCGATAAGTTGTTGTATATCCTGCTTTAGTCCTAAGGTCTGGATCATAAACTCGATAAACTTTACCGTTAAAGTTTAACCCGAGTATCTTTAATGTTTTCCAAATTTCTTTGGTAAAATTTTCACTTTTTGAATCAAAACAAATTTCTGGATAATAAGGTTTAGCATGCTGATTTTTACATAAACAAAATCCAAAATCAGTATCAAATAAACCTCTGATAAAATGTAAAATCAATTCTCTATCCTTTAAGAACAACGAGGGAATTTTTAAATAATCATATTTTTTACCACGTGGTAAACCAATAATTTTTGTAAAGAAAAGAAGAATTGCTTTCGATTCAAATCTAATACCGTAAGTTCCATCGCCTAGATCCCGAGGTTCCAAGTTTAGATTAAATAATGTTTTCCAAAGATTTTTTATAATGACCTTATAAAACTCTTTTTCGTCTTTAGGATTTCCTCCACAATTTATTTGATTGCGAATTTTATTACCATAATCTTTAGATATGTGTCCATCTCCTGCTAAAATACCAGATAAGTAAGCAACATCTGAAGTAATCTCTGTTGGAACTTTTATACCTCTTTTAATATCATTTAAACTAAATTCTACTACAGAAAGATCCATAATATAAATTAATATTAATCTTTTAAAAACATTCACTAAATAATTTCCGCAAAATTTTCAAGAAATAAGTAAAGTTCTGAAATTTCCATAAAAATAAATATTATCTATCAAAATATAAATCTTTAAATACTAATAAAAATAAATATGAAATTATGTTTGGGGAGGCAATTTTGGGTCCAGTATTCTATGCTGCAGAAATGGCAGGTGAAGGAATTAAAGGTTGGTATTCTGAAGCAGTAAGATTATATTCTGGAGGATATGATAAAACAATTAGTTCATATGTACCAAAACCTGTAGGAACTTTAGTAGCTAATTCTGTAAAAACAGCAGTAGATATTGCAACTAGATTTGCACCAAAACCATTAAAGAAATTTGCTAGAGAAGTATTAGATGATTTAACAACAACTCAAGAATAAAAAATTAAATAAAAAAAGAAAAATTAACCTTCTATTTCTATATCGCCACCAGGCGAATCTTTATTATCTTTTTTCCTTTTTTCTCCACCCATTTTGCCACCCCCAATTTACTTAGCTAAATGTTTTATAATAGAGACTACAAACAAGATTAAAAATATTACAAATAATATTTTAGCTATCCATGCAGCAGTTCCAGCTATTCCACCAAATCCGAAAAAAGCTGAAATAAGCGCTACAATTAAAAATATAATTGCCCAGCCTAACAAACCTCCTTTTTTATTCATTTTATTAAGCCTCCAACTCATTCTTTACATCCTCTTCACCTAATTTATCGTTTCTATCTACAAATTTACAGACTCTACTTAATTTTTGATCAGATGTTTTTTCTTCATATAAAAAAGCTACATTATCTTTCTCAAATTGATCAAAAAATTCACCCCAAGTTATTTCTACTAAATTTTCTTTTTCATCGCCAAATTTGATTCTTAGTAGAGTATTATTATCATCTATAATAATTTCTTCTTGGTCTAAGTCTAATTGTAACTTTGCTGGTTTTCCAGTTCTTTCTTCTACCCAATCTCTTATTTGTTCATGATCTATTGTTGTTTTTGATTTTACCATAAACTTACTAAAGGGGGATTTGATATAAACGTTCTTCAAATTAAACATAGAGTAGATATGCAAGTATATGTTTTAGTTAAAAGATGAGACACGACGACACGACAAGCTATACCCATAAAGCTTTTTAAATAAAAATACTGGGGTTAAGTATGGAAAATAAAGAAAAATTTGGAAATCAATTAGCAGAATGCATTGGATTATGGCTAGCAGAAGGAGATAACAAAACAAAAGCAGAAATTACATTTACAAATAGTCAAGTAGAATTAATAAAATTATTTGATCAAACATTGAGATTATTATTTCATAACTATCTTTTTAACATTCGTCTTTACATTTATTCACCAAATGAAAATATCATAGTAAAATCTCCAATTAACAATTGTATAATAAAAAGATATATTGATAAAAGAGCAACCAGACCTTACTTCATTTGGAGATTATGTTCTAAAAAATTAAATAAAAAATGGAAAGATAAAATAAAATTAAATATTAATAAAAAAGTATATTATAAATCAATATTAAAAGGTTTTTTTGCTGGCGAAGGAAATATTAAGACAGGCAAAAAGAGTAATAGAACAATAAGAATTGCTCAGGGTAAAAGAATAAAGTCAATAGAAAAAATATTAAATCATCTAAAAATTGAATTCAGGTATTTTGAGAAAGAAAGAAACTATTATATAACGCATAAGTTTAATTGGGATAAATGTGCAAAAATAAATTTAGCTGAATTACATCCCATAAAAAAAACAGATTTTTGGAATGCATATAATTCTTACAAAGAAGAACACTACAAAAGTAATTATCTTAAAAAGGAATTGTTTAACGCCTTGACAAAACATTATTTGCCTAAGAGTTTGGCTTTAAAATTTAATAGAAGTAAAGCAAGAATAGTTGAAATTCTAATAGCATTGAAAAAAGAAAAGAAAATAAATAATTTTAGAGTAAAAAGTCAAGATTATTGGGTAAGAAATGATCAACAAGTAATAATAATTTCTAAATTAAAAGAAAAATATCTTAAATTATTGGAAAAGTATAATAAAACTCAACAATTCGCTAATTACTTTGACGTTGATCATAGGTCAGCCTATAAAAGACTTAAAGAATTAGAAGAATTGGGCTTAGTAAAAAGAAATATAAATAAGGAATGGAGAAGAATAAAGATAGAAAAGGAAATCATTACAATATGACAAAAATATGTGGCATTGATGACGCTGGTAGAGAATATTAACTAACTAAGTTATAATTCACCAAGAGGTCCAGTCATCGGTCCAATGGTATTAGCTGGATTAATGATCGAAGAGAAGGAGCTCTCTAATTTAAAAGAATTAGGTGTAAAAGATTCAAAACAATTAAGTCCAAAACAAAGAGAATTAATTTATTCTAAGATAATGAAAGAATTTAAACTTTCTAAAATTGTAAAAAGTTCTCCAGAAGAAATAGATTTAGTATTAAATACACCTGGCACAAATTTAAATTGGTTAGAAGCAGAAAAAATTGCTTTAATAATTAACACATTAAAACCAGATAAAGTTTTTGTAGATTGTCCAAGTCCAAATTTAAAAGCATTTAAAGAATATTTAGAAAATTTAGTTAAAGTAAAAACAGAAATAATTTGTGATCATAAAGCAGATTCAAAATATGCAGTTGTTTCTGCAGCTTCAATTTTAGCTAAAGTTACAAGAGATGCAGAAATTGAAAAAATAAAAAAAGAATTAAGAGTAGATTTTGGTTCTGGTTATCCAGCAGATCCAATAACTAAAAAATTCTTAAAAGAAAACTGGAACAAATATCCAGAAATATTTAGAAAAAGTTGGAGTTCATATAAAGAATACTCTGAAGGTAAAGCTTCTAAAAAACAAAAAAGCTTAATGGATTTTTAAAATGATTATTGCCAGTAAAATGTTGGTTTATTTATTCTGGCTAATAAAACAGGTTTAGTTTTTCCATTATTTGGACCAATTTCTCCAAGTCTTTCATAACCTTCTCTACCAAAAACATTTAGAATTTGATCTCTCTCATAATCTTTTTTCCCTGTGACTTGAGCAAACGTCATTCCCAAAGGATTAGTCCCATGTTTAATTACAAAACCAGAAACAATTCTAATCTTTTTATTTAACTCTTTACTAAAAAATTTAATTAATTCTTTATTTGCTTCTCCTTCTATAGGTTTCGCTTTAATATTAATTTTGTAAGCTTTCTTATTTTCATCATAACCTTCAAAAGAATTTTTAATAGCTTTAGTTTTTATTATAACTTTAAATTTATTTTCTTTAATTTCCATCATTTAACAATAAGATAAAAAATTATAACTCTTTCTAAATAAAAACATTTATATAGAAATCAAAACTAAAAACAAATATGAAAAAGAGTTTAATTATATTTTCAATTTTAATTATGTTATTTTTAATATCTTGTAGTTCTGATAAAAATCTAGAAGAAAATAAAACTATCGGAAAGACTACCAATCCAACAGTTTCTAATGAAAAAAAAGCTGTACAAAATGAACAAGTTCCAGTAGAGCAAAATACTCCAGAAGTAGTTCAACCAACAGAAGAAGCAAAACCAGAAACTCAAGAAGTTTCACCTGAAGCAAAATCAGATTCTTCAAAAGCAAGTTTCTTTATTACTAGCACAGGTATTGGTAGTGGAGATTTAGGTGGTTTATCTGGTGCAGATCAAAAATGTTCAAGTTTAGCAAATAGTGCAAATTTACCAGATGGAACATGGAAAGCTTATTTAAGTACTAATTCTGAAAGTGCAAAAAGTAGAATTGGTTCTGGTCCTTGGTACAATACTAAAGGCGAATTAATAGCAAGCAATATTCAAGCCTTACATTCAAGCGGAATACAATCTAGTTTAATCTATGACGAAAAAGGAAATGCAATTTTAGATCCAAGTGGAAGTAGTTTAATAAAAACAGATCACGATGTCTTAACAGGCTCTAGTTCAGATGGAACAGTAGCTCCTTTCCCAAATAATCCAGATGCTCCAAACCCTAATTGTAATGGTTGGACAAATGGAAATGGTGATTGGAGTAATGGTCCATTTGCTTTTGTAGGTCATGCAGATTGGTCAGCAAATGGTCAAGAAGGTGTACCTAGTTGGAATGCAGCACATGAAGCACCTTGTAGTAAAGAAGGTCTAGCAAGTACAGGTGGATCTGGAAAATTATATTGTTTTAGAACTAACTAGAATGAAAAATAATATAAATTATTCAAAAATAAGTTTTTACCTATCGATTTTTTTAGCAGTATTAATTTTTTTGCATATTATTTTCCTTTTTATATCTTTTAATTTAAATTATAGTGATAAAATGTATGATTTAATCAACGCCTTTATCCGTTTAACTAGTAAATTTTTAATTCCACTTACATTTCTACCAGTTTTGATATTAGGAATAATAGGTATTATAAAAAAACAACAAGATAAAAAAATTGCTTTTAAAGGAATAATAATTGCTATAGTCTCATTTGGTATCTTCCTAATTATTTGGCTAATTATATTTATTATAATGGCTTTAACACTTTCACAAATTAATTTTTAATTTATAAAATATAAACAATCAAAATTATTCTTCTTATAATGCAAGATTACCTGATTACAAAAATCTAAAAATTTCATGTACCCAGTCTACAAATTTATCGGTGGTCCTTTCAACAAATTTAGCTTTAGGAAATAATTTCCACAATATAAAAAGTATAAAAAGAAATACAAAAATTAAAACCCATATAATTACTGCTGGGTCTATTGGCCCTATATAATCTAGGAATAACATAAAATCACACTATCTAAAGGAATTTAAATCTTCTTTATTGGTTTTTTAAACACGTTGAAACAATGGATGATCAGTTTTATACTGAATTAAATCCCACAAATTACCATATAAATCTTCGAAAACAGCGACTATGCCATATTTTTCTTCTTTTGGATTTCTCACAAATTTAATACCTTTAGAAATCATTTCTTTATAGTCTCTCCAAAAATCATCTGTATTAAGCGACAGAAATACTCTCCCACCATTTTGATTTCCAATAAATGCTTCTTGTTCTGGTTTTGATGGTCTTGCAAGTGTTAAAGTTGTTCCCTTAGATCCAGGAGGAGAAACTACCACCCACCGCTTATTTTGCTCAGGCTGATGAATATCTTCCACTAAAGTAAAATGAAGCTTCTTAGTAAAAAATTCAATCGCTTCATCATAATCTCTTACGACCAAACCAATATGAACTATTGATTGTTTCATAAGTTTAGTGCTTAAGTGAATACTTAAAAATTTTTCTACCTAAATAAATATAAAACGCCAACGGCAGGAGTTGAACCTACAAGTCCTTTCAGACGCTAGTTATCTTGTTTTGATCAAACTTTCAAAAAGTTTGTTTCGAGACTAGTCCATTACCGTTATGGTACGTCGGCACCTTAAAAACTATAATAAAAACATTCAAATATGTTTCTAAAATTCCGAAAATCTTACATAAAAAACTAATCAAAATTCTTTAAATTACAAATAAGATAAAGTCTATGTCTTATGATGTATATTTAACAGAAACATTTAATGAGTTATATCATTCCTTAGATAAAAACGAGAAAAATTGGATAGAGAATATAATAACAAAATTAAAAGAAAATCCAGCAGGAAAACCGCTGCATTTTAATTGGTTTAGAGAAAAGAGATACTTAAACAAAAGGCTTTATTATCTAATTGATGAAGATTCTAAAAGAATACTAGTTGTTGCATTTGCCACAAAGAAAGATCAACAAAAAGTAATTAATTTCATAATTAAAAATATGCAGGATTTATTATTTTATTTAAAGAATTTATAACTTAGTAACATTTCCTTCTTTTAAATCATTTAAACTTAGTTCTAATTGTACTAAGGCATTATCAGCAATTTTAGCCTTTCTTTTAAGCCTAGTATACTCTTCCTTAGATATAATAACTGTTTCCATAAAACTACTTAGTTTAATAAGTTTATATAATTTTCTTAGAATTAGTGAAAAATTTAACAATTTAATCAATAAAAACCTATTTAAATTTACTTCTTAAAAGAAAATACATGTCACAAGATAGAATATTAAGTTTGGTAATGCAGGATAATGAAATTACTTGGCAGACTATTTTATTAGACTTAGTTAAGTCTGGAGAAATAGACCCATGGGATGTTAATATCTCACTTTTATCTCAAAAATATTTAAGTATTATAAGACAATTACAAGAATCCAATTTATTTATTTCAGGTAAGGTACTTTTAGCTTCAGCAATATTATTAAAAATAAAATCTGACAAACTATTAACAGAAGATATTGGTTCTTTAGATGAATTAATGTTTCCTCCAGATATTGGTTCTTTAGATGAATTTATGACTAGTGGTGGAAGACAAAGAATAATTTTAGATGTAGAACCAGTACTAACAATTAAAACTCCTCAAGCAAGAAAGAAAAAAGTACAAATTGATGACTTAATGGATGCTTTAGAAAGAGCATTAGAAGTAAATGAAAGAAGACTTTTTAGAATTGCAGAAAAAGATAGAATACCTGAAAATTTATTTATACCTGAAAAGAAAATTGACATAACAAAAATTATTGAATCTTTACATGAAAAAATAGTTTTATTTTTCACAAAAAAACCAAAATTAACATTTTCTGAATTAGTTGGTTCTGATAAAAAAGAAGATAAAATTATAACTTTCATTCCATTATTACATCTTTCTAACCATGAAAGGGTTGATTTAAACCAAGAACAACATTTTGGAGAAATAAATATTACTTTAATAAAAAAAGAAAATTAAAGTTTCTTTATATCTTTATTATAATAAGCATTAAATAAGAACAATTGTAGCCAAGATGAAACTATAATAGAAGCGACAATATACACAAGGATAAATGGCAACATTATTAATAGCATCAAAGGAGTCAAAGCAAAAGCAAAAAATATTTGCTTGAAAATACTTAAAACTAAACCAATTCCAACAATTATTAACCAGGTTAACAAAACATGAGTTAAGTTTTGTTTTGTATAATTAAAAGATTCTTTCATTAATTTAATTGCTGACTTCACATTTGTCTTAGTTAATATTGGCAGTGCAAAGAAAAATCCAAAACCAAGTAGTAAAGCAATAGCAATCAGATAAAGTATTCCTATAAACCCAAAGATAAATGCAAAAGCAATTCCCAATCCCAAATTAATAGAAAATCCTAAAAATATTAATAAACCTAAAATTCCTAATGGTAAAAATAATAAAATCATAACCAAAAAATCAAATCTAAATAAAATTCCCGTATATCTTTTCATACCTAACCACATATCATTACTGGTAGCTTTCTTTTTTGTAATTGCTTGATTGATTAAACCAATACTCATAGCTTTTAATATAGAACCTATTATTACTAATAAAAAGAAGTCAATAATACTAAATATTGAAATAAATAAAATTTCATTTAAGCCAAAAACTTTAACATCCATACTTAGTCCTAAAGATTGATATAAAATAAATTGAGCTACAAGAAAAAGTCCAAATACAATGAATATAATAATTGCAGGTAATATTGGTAATAAGACAATAAGATTTTTTCTAAAATCTTGCCAGCTTTTCTTTAATAATAAACCGTATTTAACAGTCATAGGTTTAATTAAATAAAAATCATTATAAAGCTTTGGTTTTAGCATGCAAAACATTTAAATACAAATTTAACCCTAAAATCTTAAAATAAAAAAAGGGGGAATTAATTATGAGTTATGTAGATTACTTAAAAAGTGGTTTTGAAATTCTAAAACTAAATAGAAAAGAAATCTCAAATGTGGCAAAAGATGAAAAAGCTACAGGTTGGGGAATATTAACATTAGTATTAACAGGTGCTGTTGTAGGTTTATTGGCAACTTTATTAACACTTGGACTAGGAGCATTTTTAATTGTTCTTTATCCAATTATGATGGTTGTTGGTTTATACATAGGCGCAGGAATACTTTACTTAGTTTCAAAAATATTTGGAGGAAATGGTACCTATATGGGTCTTGTTAGACCATCATCAGTATCTTCTTATATTTCGATATTAGGTTTAATTCCTTTTGTAGGTTTTTTAGCTGGAATCTGGAACATCGTTGTTTGGGTTGTTACAGTATCTGAAACGCAAAAGCTATCTGTTGGTAAATCAGTTGCAGTTGTTTTAATACCTATGATTATAATTGGTGTTTTAGCAATATTATTATTTGCAGCACTATTTGCATCATTACTTGCAGTAGGTGGTTTAGGAGCTTTAGGAAGTACAGGGGGTTATTAACTCCTTTTTCTTTTTATTTTTAAA
>Ga0209542_10012525_pt1 | contig 14803 bp, 14 predicted proteins | sample RifCSPhighO2_01_FD_184028 | JGI IMG/M metagenome (GOLD analysis project Ga0209542, IMG submission 184028) | Soil microbial communities from Rifle, Colorado - Rifle CSP2_plank highO2_0.1 (SPAdes) (version 2) | ecosystem: Environmental > Terrestrial > Deep subsurface > Rock core/Sediment ...
GCGGAGTTGCTACAACGGCGTTAGTACCGCTCACGTTTGCAATCATGCTGTACGGATTAAGAGTCAGTTGATAGTCAGAAGGGGCAGCGGGCGGCGGAGGCGGAGGTGGTAGCGGCGTACAGTTTGGCGTACTAAACGGCACCGGCCCGTTTTCGGTTATGATATCGCCAGTTGCAGGCTGCCATTGGATCTCAGAATGCCCACAATCGAAATTCGAAGCAAAAAGTTCATATGTGTAGGAGGCGTTAGATTGCCCGCCAGTCCATGTGTAGCTAGAAGCACCAGTTGGTGGCTGTATGCGAATAGCCCCTGGCTCTATCAGAAGGCAATACACTCCACTATCTTCTCCTCCAGTATAAGTCCAAGCAAAATTGACTTGCGGAGCATTATTAACACACGACATACTTGTTATCCGATAATTGTCACAAAATGAACCAGAGGAAATAATGTGCCCAGTACCTACGGCGGAATTAACATCAACATCATACCCCTCATCTGTACAAAAACCATCTGCGTCACTATTTAAGCAGGTCCAATACTCATAATCATAAAATCTTATTTTATAATTGAACGCAGTATTACTAGGAGCAGAGTTCCATGTATAATTCCCGGTACATGTTAGGCCTGATGCAATTATCACTCCATTAACTTCAATTTTTGCTGTAACACATTGATTTTCGAAAGTTTCCTCGTCACCATCATCGCTTTCATTAGTCCAGCTAAAAACTACGGGGGACGGGTTTCCGTTACATATCATAGGTAGTGGGTCCGAAGACCCACAAGCGGGCGCAATAAATCCCTCTCCTACTTTTTCTAAAAATCTAGAATTAAGAGCCGCTTCACTGCTTCCCGAAAAAGAAAAAATTGCGAAAAATATTAGTATTCCCGCCAAAAGTATTCCAGGAAATAGGTTAATTTTTCCTCTCATCCTTAATTCTAGGATACAACTTAGAGAATTTTAGTTGTAACTAGTTATCAACAAGGGGGGTAGTAGAACTTCCGTTTCACTACCTCCTAAGGCTTCTTTTTAGATTCTCATCCACGGCTTTCTTGAAATCCTCGAGCCCACTCGCGGACTCCTCTGGATTGTTTCCAGGATATGCCGCCCGCCATTCTTTCAAGGTAAATTCTCCCAAAATACTTTTAGTCTTCTCAAAAGAAACGCGTGCCTTTTCAAATTCCTTTTGGTTTAATTGGGCAACCCCCAAACTATTATAGAGCCAAGGATTTTTTATGCCTGGGATTTCATACAAGGCTTTCAGTAAAACTTCTTCCGCCTCCTTATATTTCCCCTGCTTGGCCAAGATCCAAGCCAGGTCGTTATATCCAGCCCATTCTTTTGGCGCCCAAGAAACAAACCCGCGGAAATCGTTTTCCGCCTCTGGGAGTTTTTCTGAATAGGCGTTTATTAGCCCGCGGACATACAGCGAACGCAAATTTTCTGGATTCGCCTCGAGCTCCTTATTTATTTCCAAAAGTGCTTCACTATACTCCCCTTTTACAAAATATATCCGAGCCAACTGATAGTGCCCCCGAGAAATTTTCGAATCAATCCTAACCGCCTTCGCGAAACCTTTTTCCGCTTTTTCCAAGTCATATGCCGGTTCGCCAAAATAATAACTGCCGATGCTAAATGCCAGACCTGCATCCGAAAAATTCAAAGCCAAAGATAGGTCCGCAAATTTATGCTTCTCCCAAGCAACCCGCGCCAAAGCATCCCCAAACAGCAAAAAACCAAAAACTAGAACAGCAATTACGGATATCCAAATATGCGAGCGTTTCATGATAATATATTACATCATGTCACTATTTCCCGAAAAAGGAATGCCAGAAGAGGAGATCCGGGAAGAACTCGAAAAATTATATCAAAGAGCTCCGCGCTATACATCGGAAATTTTTCGCCGATACAGCACCAACCCCCACCCTATTGCGATTGAAGCAATAAAAAAATTCTTGGAAATAAATCCGAATAATATCGGGACTCACACACGGGTCAATCCAGAAAATTTGGGGGTAATCGCACGGATAGAAAAAGAAGTTATTTTGATGCTCGGGGAATTGATGGGTTCGACAGATATAGACGGGTATATAACTCAAGGAGGAACCGAGGGAAATATTATGGGTCTATGGGTCGGCCGAAACATGCTCCGAGTTCACAAAGATTCTGAAAGAAAAATTTGCCTCTTAAAAACAACTCTCACGCACTATTCAATAGACAAGGCAGCAGATATTTTAGACATCCCAGAAATTATAGATGTTCCGCTAAATAAAGATTACGGAATGGATAGTCAAAAACTTTATGAGATTTTAGAAAATAAATCCAAAGAAGGGTTCAAGGAATTTTTAATAGCCCTCACCCTTGGTTACAACGCCACCGGAACAATTGATCCGGTAGATGAAATTGATGCTGCCGTAAAAAAAGCTGAAGAAAAACTAGGTATCAAAACATACATCCATCTCGACGCCGCAATCGGCGGCCTCGTCTACCCATTCGCTTCCGACAAACCCTTAGATTTTAGATATCCATCAATTCAATCTATTTCTCTTGATATGCATAAAACAGGTTTCGTACCTCACACCGCAGGCGCATTTTTGTGTAGAAAAGGGTTGCAACAATGGGTGGAAAACCAAGCACCATATCTTCAATATAAAATAGACGACACACTTAGCGGCTCTCGGCCGGGAACATCTGCTATTTCGGCTTGGTCAGCGTTAAAAACACTTGGGCAAGAAGGCTTTAAAAAGATTGTCTATAAAGAAATCGAATTAAAAAATTATTTTTTAGATTCCGTAGAAACTAATACAAAAATTTTATCGCCAACTTTAATTTCTCATCGCGCTATGAATATCATTGCCTTTAGTTTCAATTCTCTCCCACAAGGGAAACTCCCTGCATCATTGGATAAGAAATATAAACTGCAACCTGTTTTATTCCCAGAATCAGATAAATATTTTTACACTATACTGTTTATGCCGCACATGGATAGGAATACGATTTTAGAATTCCTAAAGGATGTTCCTTATCAAGAAGATACTTTTAAGGTATAATTTCAAAAACAAACCAAGGAGGAAAAATGGAAAAACATATTCATTTTTATGGACCTTACCAGGCAAAAAAGAACGGGGACAAGTGGGAAGTCACAAGGATATGTCAATGCGGAGAAGCTGTTAAGTTTGACTTCTCAAAAGAGATGAGGCGTCGCGAGGAAGCAAACTGTATTACTGGTTGGGGGCCAAAAGGAAGCGAAGAATGGACAAAAGATTTAGCCGAAGCATCCGCCTACCACTACAATACATTTGGCTACGACCTCATCTTTAGCTCGGAGATCACAAGTGTAGAAACTACTGAAGCCTTCACACAAGCAAGAGAGATTTTCGCAGAGGGTAAACTCTTCGCTTAGTAGAGTACAATGTGACTATTGACAAAGCAATTCTCTGTGCTAAACTGTAAACAGACAAAAAACCATACAGGAGGAAATATGAGAAACTTTTTTTGGGGCTTACTTTTTGGTTCATTTATGGCTCTTTCCATCTTTTCTACAGCCGCTGGACAAGATCCGTCTCCAACGAGCCCAGCTGACAATTCGTGGCTCGTCGGGAAGTGGAATATAAAGGGTGGAAACACAGAAATCACAGTCAGCTCGGTTAAGGACGGGAAGGTCAACGCCGAAGCTATATCTCGCGCGGGAGCCGGGCGAACAACCAGAGCTTCCGTAGATGGAGTAATCTCCCCCGACGGAAAGGTTACATGGGAAATGCAGTGGTCGGGGCTACGCGAGGAAAGATACGAACTCGTGCGAGTCGAAGATCGCCTGGAGGGGAAGGTCATAGTAAACAAGACCTCTGCCAGAACGAGGGAGGTAGTTTTTACCAAATAGAACTGCCGGGGTTAAAAAGGGGCACAGAGAAATCTGTGCCCCTTGATTGTTTTCATTAGTCTTCTCACTTTTTCATTGGTACAAACATATGATATTTTCCACCTGCCCCAGGAGAAATATTTTTTACATATTCGATATCAATTATCATTTTTTCTCCTTCAAAAAATTTAGACAACGCCAATCGGAGTTCCACTTCATTAGAAACAGTAAAATGTTCCCTTGGAACAATCGAGATTTTAATACGATCTGGATTTTCTTGATGAATTTGGTACTGCCTGGTTCTAGCACCCAGCTTAGCTTCGTTTATGAAATAGTAAAGCATGACGCTTCTAAGTTTCTTACCACTTGGTAATATAATTTCGTCCCCTTGTCGCCCGCGAAACTCAAATAATGGCAATTTGACACCACAGCCACATCTCCCAGATACCATCTTGCCACTATCTCCTAAGGCACGCCTGATCATTGGCGTACCCGTCCGATCGAAAGCTGTAACAATCATCTCCCCCTCCTCATCTAATTCAGTCTTCAATCCATCGCCATCGATAATCTCAAGAATTAGTCTTTCTGAATTTACATGGAATTTATCCAAATCTCTCGAACATTCAAAGCCAATCATCCCAGCACCAGTAGAGCTAAGAACATTTATAATAATTGCTCCTGTAATCTCTTCTATAAAAAGCCTATCATCAGAAGAAATATAATCACTACTAAGTTTTATCGCATATATAGGCAGCTTTTTTTTATCTTCCTGTACCCCGTGAACAAATCTTAAAATCAGGGATGAAAAACCAAATAACATGACTGGCCCAGCTTCCTCGATTTTTTCGTATATTTCAGAACGCACGGCCCCGTCATCTAAATCAGAAAGTGTAAGGGATGGGAATATATAATGCACAAAATCATTCGAAAGAATGCGCATATCGCCTGGTTTTCCCAACATCACAACCGATCTCCTGCTAAGAAAATCTATTACATGATCATCCTCAAATTTAGGGTTGCGAAAATAATATGGGAAAGTTGCGGCCATAAAATCCTGCTCATAAGTTCTGGTTTTTAAAGGCAGCCCGGTTGTACCACTACTATAACGAAAACTAAATGCCGCCTGATCCTTTCTTTCAACATAAATTTCCTCACCTAGTTCCATTACCATTTCCCTAGTAAGAACTGGCAATTTATAAAGTTGACTAATCGAATGGAACGAATTGACATCTATACCTTGTTTCTTAAATTGATCATTCCAAAATCTGGAATTATTCACAATGTGATCAAGAAATTTTTTAAGACGCAGGCTCTGGAGTTCTTCCATATGTCCTCTTTCCCAAAACTGAGTTTCCCTTAGGACATTAAAATATAAAATTACAAAATCAATAAAATTCTTGTTTCCACAAAGATTTCCCAAGACAAAATCTGAAGAATATCTTTTCTCTGGGTAAACAAGTATTTCAATTTTTTCTCCTTCAGTCATATTACCAAAGAAGCGTATCCAATCTGTATTTCATTTCTTTAATTTTAAAAAAATCAAACGGTAATTCTATCCACAGCAACTATTATCGTCTCCGCTACTACCGCCACTAGGCACATCAGCCGTGGCTTTTTGCAGTAGTGACTTAATTTTCTCCAAAGGCGAAACCTTTTCATTATTCTTAAACATTAAGCGGCCAAATGGCAAAAGAAGTAATATTATAAATAAGATTATATATCGCAGAGATTTCAGAATATTTTTCAGGATTTTATTCATAAGTTATAGTTCAATTGCTTTTTAATCTATCGCCAGTTTTAATAATTTCAAGCCCCCTAAGCGCTACGGGATTATTTGGACGTCTTTTTAAAACAGCTTCACAGATATTTTCATATGCTTCGTAAGCTGTGTAAAGCTCTTCAGTTATATAGAAATCTGACGTGTCTATTTTCCAAGCTTCTTCGAGAGCTTTTAAAGCTTTTTCTCCTTGTTGTTGGCGAATATAAATTCTTGCAAGGTGAACCCAGGGCATAGCTACCTTTCCGTTTTTTACCATATGAGAGTGCAAATGCCAACCATTATAAGACTCGTCCAAATCTTTGTTCATGGGAAGAATTTCTGTTTCAATAAACTTTGCCGCCTCATCCAGCATTCCTCCAGCCCATAGAACCCTGGCGTAGCCTAATAATGGCTCCATACGCGCAAGCGGGTGAAGCTTTTCTAGTCTAGGATCTTGGACAAAAGACTCTAAGGCATTACGGAAATCATCGTACCCGGCTTCCGGATCTTCCTCCCACTTAATATGATATAGTCTTATATCAGCCGCATTTCCAGCTAAATATGGACCAATTTCGTCCATGACTGGAAGACGAGGAGAATACGACTGGGATGCGTCTATGCCCTTTAACTGAGACTTTAATTCCTCTGACGGCCATGCTGCAAATACAGAATGAGTGCTTCCAAATTTATTCTCAAAATCTTGATATGATACTTCGTGGTTATTCCCAAAAGAATAGTCATGAATAACAAGTTTTTTTTCACCGTCAAAGACACCTATGACCAGTCGCAAAACGTTAGCCATGAACTTCGGATCTGGCGACCGCTTCTGTTCTATAACAATCGGAACATTTTGTTCTGAATTTACGAATTTTTTTATGTATTTAATCGCCTCTCCTTGCGGAACATCGAAGTTGACGTATGTCTCATAACCAGCTTCGCGAAAAAATGTGTCTATCCAGTCAATATCTCTATCTGCGCCATTTGCTTTAAAACGCGGCAATAGTTCATGTGGAGAAAAACGCTCATCGCCGTAGTAATCCAAAATCATCATGGTATTAGTCACCATGTTGTTTTGGTAATCCATAAAACCGTCATAAATGCCATAGTAAGGTACTCCTGGTATCAAGTGGTTTACGCGGGTAGATAAATACCAATAACCAGACGCGGCCAAAGCAAGAATTGCGATACCTCCTATTATATATTTTTTACTGGAATTCATTATATGGTTAGATTTTAAAACATTTTCCCATACAGAACAATTAAGTTGTTAACTATTTAGAGCCTTGTCACTATAATGCTCCGAATTCCTTAGTGGCACAAAAACTCGGTATTTCCGTTCTTTTATTAGCGGGATACTGTCAACGCGCTCAATTTCTACCTTAATCTTCTCGTCTTTGAAAAGTTCGGACAATGACAGTAGGAGTCTAGTTTCTTTTTTTTCAGCTACCGGATCTTTTGAGGCTATGAGGATTTTCAGATGATTAAGTGACTCTTGGCGAATTTGGATTTGTTCAGTCGCAAGATTAAATCCTGCCGAAAATAGGCGCTGATTTAAATTTATAGATCTGATTTTTTTCCCACTTGGCAAAACAACCTCTTCATCTCTGCGACCCTTAAACTGAAAAAGCGGTAAATTTGATTTACAGGAACAGGAACCACTTAAAATACTGCCAGAGTCCTGTATAAAATAACGAATAATTGGCGTATTTTTAAAATCTAAAACAGTAATAGCTATCTCCCCTTCTTCAGATGCAGAAAGTTTTTCAGTTTCCAAAATAATCCTATCCGAAAAAACATGAAAATTTTCCTTATTTTTATCACATTCAAAACCAATATGTTCGGTCTCGCTCGTTGATAAAATATTTATAACTGGGACACCAAAAGTTTTTTCTATGAATATTCTTTCGTCTAAAGCAATCGCTTCGCCAGTTATAAAAATTGCTGTAAGTGAGAGTTTTGCTTCTCCCTCAAAAACATAGCGTGCAAATCTCGAAATATGCGAAGCAAATCCAACAAGAAAAGCTGGGCTCGCTGCTTGAATCTCGTGATACATTTCTTCTCGCGTTTTTTTATCATCCAAATCTACATCCGAGATAGAAAATAGTCGTCTGATAAAAGCTCTTGATGTGGTTCTAGAACCAGACATCCCCAAATAAACAGCAGATCTTCTCGAAAATAAATCCTTCAATGTATCTGCCGAAAAAATTTCATTCCTAAAAAGGCAAGGGAAACTAGCTATTACCCAATCACGCTCGTCACGGATAGTTTTTAGTATAGTACCAGATGTCCCACTAGTATATTTTTTATGTAGACTAGAGATATTTTCATTTTCTCCAGTCACATAAATATCATCTCCAAAACTGATAAGATCAGTTCTAGTTATAATTGGTAATTGTTTAATAGAATCAAGAGATTCTCCCGTAAAGTTATTTTTTTTAAAATAGTCACTCCAAAATTTTGAATGGGCAAAAAGCCAATTCACCATTTTTCTTAGTTTTAAAAGTTGGACTTCTTCGATTTTTTCTTTTTCCCAAAATTGGAATTCCCTCAAAAGTTCCACATGAGTTATAAATGCATCAATGAAACCTCGGTTTCCACGTAAGTTTTCAAAGCATAAATCTTTAGGATAAAATTTCTCCGGCGAGACAAGCCAATCTAGTTTTTCCTGGGGAGTCATTGTAATATGATTTTATGTTTGATTTTAATAAGATTCAAGCGCTTCACGAAGCAACCAAAGCAAGTATATCTATACCCCTTGATCCTTCAACTTGGCCAGATAATTGGAAAAAGATTGAGTTCAAGGAATATAAGCGCTTAAAGCGTATTTACTTGCCGAAAATTTCTACGCAAGGCATGCCATCACTTAACGAAGTGCTGAAAACTCGTTCTTCTTCACGATACTTTAATTCAAGCGAGTTAATCTCGATAGAAACAGTTTCTTCCCTGCTTAATTTTTCGGCAGGAGCTCGCGAAGACATGAAAACAGCCCTAAATCTTGCTTCGCGTTTTTATCCATCAGCCGGAGCTAGATATCCGCTAGAAATTTACATTGCTTTGCGCAATATCGAAAAAATAGAAAATGGAATATATCATTACAACATAAAAGAGCACGCATTGGAAAAAATTCTATCAGAAAAAAGCGGACAAAAAATTCGCACCATTATTTCTGAAACCTGGGCCCGAGATGCGCAAATGCTAATCGTAATAACCTCAAAATTTGGCCAAATGCTTTCCAAATATGGGGGGCGTGGATATCGCTTTAATTTGTTGGAAGCGGGAGCACTTATGGAAAATTTCTATCTCGTAAGTAAAGCTCTGGGGTTGGGCTGTTGTGCCTTAGGTAAAAGTATAGATGGAGAAATTGATGAAATATTAAACTTAACCTCAGAAGAAGAAAATACCTTATGTCTACTAGCAGTGGGAGTGTCCAAAATACAATAAAGAAAATCATTCCAGCCAAGGAATTAAAAAATTTTAAACCACTTCTCGCTGCACCAGGGTTTGTTTTGAATTCCATAAAAAAGCTGTTGGTATTTTTTGAAGAAATCCTTGGGATAAAGCTATGGATTGAAATACCGGAAGAGCTAGAAGATTTTGAACCAGAGCTATGGGATTCGCTTATGCTTGCTGCGAAATTAAAAGACGCTGGGATAATTCAATCAATTTCCCGCGTAAATAAGAATTACCCTGATGAAATAAAAATACCCTTCCATTATCATGCTAAAATCTATGGGGCACCAGGAGGATGGAATGGCTCTGGGGCAAATCTTTTTAATGAGGAAGCCGCATTAAGGGCCGCTATAGGAGAAGGCCTCGAAAGGTACTCGATGTTAAATTTCTTGCCCAAAAATGGTAACTTTTTAGATACTTCCCTCGAGAAGATTAAGGATAAAGCTTTAAATATTTTGAAAATTGTTGGAATTTCCCCAGAAGAACGCATAGCAAGGAATTCAGTATTTCCGTTATATTTTGATGAGAAAACAAACTTTCGCTGGGTTAAGGGATACTCCATTACCGAAGAAAAACCTGTCTTTGTACCGCTACAGTTAGTTAGTTACTCTTGGAGGCCTTGGCGCGAAGGAAAAGAGCCAATGTTGCGCATGTTCTCAAGTACTGGTGCCGCCGTAGACAGTGTAACCGAAAAAGCAATCCTACATGGCCTTTTAGAAATAATAGAACGCGATACTTTCTTTATTACATGGCTAAATAAATTAGCTCCCCGCAAATTAGGATTTCAAAAAATCGGGGACAAAAAATTACAAAAAATATTTGATAGTTTCGAAGAAAAATTATTAGAGTTAAATCTTCTGCTTTTACCAACCGATTTTCCTTGCTATGTAATTCTAGCTATCATTATCGACCGAACTGGGGTAGGCCCAGCAGTTTCTGTGGGTGGAACTGCTGCCCTTTCACTGACGGAAGCTGTAGAAAAATCTATAAGTGAAGCAATAAAAATAAGGAATCAAACTCGCAAAATGCTTGAAAGGGCGAGGGAAATCCAAGAAGATTTAAGTTTTGATAATCCTGCTAGCATTGGTATACGAGCACGCGCTTTGCTCTGGGCCAGAAGAGGGATGGAAAATGAAATCGACTTCTTATTGAAAGGAGAGGAAATAAATCCAGAAGATTTAAAAGATTTTATAAACCCCACTACTTCACCAAAAGAAAAATTAGATCACGTCATTCAATCTTTAAAGACTGGGGGGCTAGAAGCTTCTTATGTAGACATAACTCCAGACCAGGCGAAAGAATCGGGACTGAGAAGTATTTTTACAATAATCCCAGAACTTCAGCCAATGCATATCGAAGAAGCTTTGCCATACTTCTACGGAAGTCGCTTACATGATGTTCCCATAAAACTAGGGTACCTCCCGGCAAAAGAGCTTAATAAGATTCCACACCCATTCATATGAAGATTCTTTCCTCCCTATTGAAGTTCTTTCCAACAGACGAGCTTAATAGACTCGAGAATTTAATACGTATGGCCTTGTTAGAAAAATCATCACATGCAAAACGGATAAAACTAAATTATTACCGACAGTCTACTCCCGAGCTACTAAAAATCATAGATTCACCAAGCAAACCATCCGACGGAGACATCAAAAATTATATATCATTTCTCCCAAAACTTTCTTCCGAAAGCAAAATAATGATTCTTGGCTCAACTCCGTCCTTTCGTGATCTTTTTTCTGAAATGGGAATAAAAAACTATATTATATCTGACTTTGCCTTCCCTATGATGATTGCAAATCTAGAGATTTGCAAAAAAGCTGATCCGGAAAATGAAATATGGATAAAATCTGACTGGCGAGACCTTCCAATCTCTACAGATTCCCTAGACTTAATTATAGGAGATTTGGTTTTATTGCAATTCCTGCCTATCGAGCAAAAGGAATTCATTGGAAAAATCTTTTCCTTACTAAAAAGGGGCGGGCGCTTTCTTGTCAGAACTAGAACGGCAAATCAAGACCTCTTCCAAGTTGATCAGGGGAAAATTATATCTGACAGCCTAGAGAAACTTCCAAAAGGGAATAAGGGCAGAGATATTATTTTACTTCTTTGGCGCCTCTGTGATAGCCTACGAAACCCAAACACGCAACTGACTAAACCAGAAGATATGATTAAAATTTTAGATAATTACCAAACACAAAATTCCCAAGAGAAGAATTTTCTAAATAGACTAAGGAATATACTTTCTAGGCGTGCACTTATGGATTTAGACTTCCCTTCACAAACCCGAGAAGAAACCGAAACGCTCTTTAAGCAATTCTTTCCTCTAATCGATAAAAAAATAGCTAGTGACTACGAAGATGCTGAATATTTTCCAGTTTATAATCTCGAAAGGCCATAGATTCGGCATCTCCGGGGACCAAAGAAATAAAAGGACGAAACTTATTAGAACCTCTGGTCTCTATTTCTGGTACAATTTTTATCTCGACGCCAGCTTCGAATTTCAAGATTTCCAATAACTCTTCCTGAAGTTCAGAGATATCAGAATTCAGGTATTTATTGCGCGGCACAACCAAAACAGTAAATTGATCAGGCAAATTTCTAATAACCTGATAACGAGAGATCCAATCTGGCCTCCGGGCAAGTGGCCACAAAAGGTTAAAAGAATGTAGAATCCTCCCATCAGAGAATTTGGCAACGGCTATATCCCTTCCTTCAAAATGTATAACCGGAAACAATTTGCCACACCCGCACTCCTCTTGGCTTAAAATACTTATATCTCCAACTTCATACCGTATAAAAGGCATTACATAATTATTTAAATCCGTAACAACGACCCGACCAAATAGTTTTCCGGAAATATCGGCTGGCGTAATAATTCCATCTCTCGTGATAACCTCTACAACACACTGATCAATATTTATATGATATTTTCCCGCAGAGCATGTCTGCGCTATCGTTCCTACCTCTGTAGTTCCATATCGCTCGCCAATTGGACATTTAAAGATCTCTTTAAGCAGCGCGAATTCTTCTGAGTTTAGGGATTCAGCAGATGTCATAATTCCTTTCAAGGGCATATCAATCTTCTCCGACTTTATGAGCTTAGCTAGATAAATAAGATAAGAAGGATAAGAATAAAGAACGCACTTTCGCTTCCCGCAAAGTTGGTAAAGTTGGGATTTAACGAAGTTTAAGAATGGGAAATCTAAGGCGACAAATGCGGTAAAACCGTCAAAAAAATTATTACTTCGTCCGACTCTAATATATAAATCGTCTTTATTCTTTTTTTCTAGATTCCAATCAGAAACCCTAAGCTTCATAGCAGCATATCTTTCTTCTGTCAAATTATCATAAAAAATTTTTAAAGGAACCCCGGTGGTACCCGTCGTAGTTACAATTCGATAATGCGATGCTGTAGCCTTTGAAGATACTAGCTCTTCTTGAGAAACAGAGTTTAATACTTTTTTCGTAACACTGGGAATATTCGAAAGATCTTGAAAACTATTTATATCTTCTGGCTTAACGCCCGATCCATCCATCCAGTCATGCCAAAATGGGACTGTATTGTAGGCATGTTTAATTAATCTTCGCAGTCGCCGCAACTGCAAAGCTTGAACATCTTCAAGTGAGTCGCGCTCGATCCTGCGCAAAGACCAGCGATGAATTCCAATGAAAAATTTCTTTAAAAAATATGGATTTCCTGGAAAAATTTCTGATGTAAACCAAGCCGGATTTTCAATAACAAGATGGTGAAGCTTAGGAAAATTCCTCATTACTGAAAAATTGTAGCACTCGAGTCGTCCTTGCGTCTACCTTGCAAAAAGCAAGCCTAGGAGGTCTTGTACCGGGCGGAAAACTTCCCGGAATATCGAATCCCTGACGGAGACATTCAAAATTACATTCGTTTGAGGCTCGCTTCCGCGCGTTCCCTGGATAGTTATGTTATACGCCCCGTGCTGGGCATTCGGCGGAACTATAACCGAAAATTGCGAGGTGGCCTCCCCGTTTGGAGGAATGAATATATTGGCATTTGGCGCGGGCGAATCGATAAATTTAAATACGGCGCCTGGAAGGTTTGGAGTGACGGATACAACTTTAAGCTCTACGTCCCCTGAAAAATTATTGCGCGATGAGGCTTTTATAGTCGTCTCGGTCGAAGTTATGGGATTTGTCCCGCGGACATTAACCGAGATAGTATCCGGGTTAGCGGAGAGAATATAGTCCGAAGGGTGCGGCTGGGGAGACGGAGCGGGGGCAGGCGTTGAAACAGTTTCAAAATTTAATGAAAAGGCCACAGCCGCCCCACCCGTGAGAAATTGCGATGGTACCGGAGTAATTGATGATAAAGTCGCATTACTGGGCCCTCCGCTGTTGTAAGTTATGGTATATATTCCCTGCGGTTTTGAGGGAATGATTAGCGGTACAGAGGTCCCATCGGACACGGATGGCCCGGAAACCGTATAATTAACGGGCCCGCTCCAGAGGGCACCATCCAGAGTCGCCCCAATGTGGATATTTCCTAAAGAAGAATTTGAAGGGGTTCCCAATCCACCCAATTCATAGATATTCTCACGCGCATTGCACCCAGAATGGGCTCCTGCGAAGCAAGAGACGTCAATTACCGCACGCGCGGCGGTAACCCCGCCCCAAGTACCGTCAACAGACAATGTCGTCTTAGGCTGGGAAAAAACGCCCAAGATAGTGATGTTGAAATTACGTTGGGCTACCTCATGCCACCCTCCATCATAAAATAGCTGAAGGGATAGTGAACCGGTAACAGGCTTGTCGGGGAAGCCGGCGCCAAGAGCATTCCACCGGCTTTCCGCATCATAAGTAACAGAAAAATTAGTTAGGTCGCTTTCGGAAACAAAGGTGGCACTGTCCGCAAAAATCATTCGGCATCTAGCGCCTCCCCCAGTACTGCAGTGCCGCCCGTAACTAGTCGTAGAATCGCCATCCAATATGTTAGCGCAAGTTCCGATATAATTATCACCGCTGAAACCACTGCGCGTAGCTGTGCAATCCGGCGTTGCACTGTCAAAAACATTAGTCTGGGCAAAAGTGTTGCCGGGAAGGAGCGAAGCAATAATAATGAGCGCGGAAAAAACAAAAATTCCGGTTTTGGAATTAAGATTTAACATAGGTTACATTTACTTCCGTGCCTTTAATCGTAACACTTACGTCCTCCTGCCCCTTCCGTAGATAGATGGATTTAGTGTCTTCTCTGTTTAGTTCATTTACGGTACTCCACCCATTATTCCCTGCCCATTTTTTATAAAAAGTGAAATTCTGATCCGAAGACGCGGAGGATTCAAAAATCATTGTGAACTGGATTATATTCGAGCCTGGATATGTCGCAAAGTATGAGTCGGATACCTCGACGAGCGAATTGAGAGGTGGGGCATCGGAAAACTCTTCTGGGAACTCTGACATTTCATTAGTCCTGGGGTCGCGTACAACTTCCGGCGCAAGGATTCCCGCCTCTCTATTTTTTCCATCCTCCTTATCCTCTGGGACGCGGAAAAATACTAAAACCAAGACTGCGAGAATGGCAATAAAACCAACAAAAAAATAATGAGGCTTAATCTTTGCCTTCTTTGCTACCATAGTTTTATTTTAAACCGCGTAGCGAAAGCGTCAATGGAAAATTAAATTGATCCCAGGAATTCTTCGACGGGCGCTTCTTGTTTCGGAATCAAATCTTTTTTAAATGGAAGAACGACATCGAAGCTCGTTC
>Ga0209542_10012526_pt1 | contig 14803 bp, 16 predicted proteins | sample RifCSPhighO2_01_FD_184028 | JGI IMG/M metagenome (GOLD analysis project Ga0209542, IMG submission 184028) | Soil microbial communities from Rifle, Colorado - Rifle CSP2_plank highO2_0.1 (SPAdes) (version 2) | ecosystem: Environmental > Terrestrial > Deep subsurface > Rock core/Sediment ...
CTAATTTTTCATAGCAATTTTGAACACTCAAAATTGTCCCAATAGGAAAGCTTATATTCGGGGTAGGGTTTATTTCATAAAGGGGTTTGAGTTTTGTTTGTGTCATAAACTACAGAACAAGAACCCCTACATCTATTTTTCGGTTGTAGGATTATTATCTTTGAGAGTCTACCCAACTGTCAAAGTTGGGTTGAAACTTATTAAAACGAACAAAGTGATAATCTATTTCTCTTAATATAGATTTCTTTTACTACATATCATCAGAAAAGTCTCGGGCGCCGAGATTTCCGAAACCGCCTGCGCTTCTGGCGCTTGGCTTTGTATTTGCTGCTAAAACATCATCGATTCTAAGAATCATATTTGCGACTTCGCTTGCGCTTGATATTGCTTGAAGCTTGTTTTTTGCTGGTTCGAGAACCCCTGCTTCTAAAACATTTTCTATTTTATTAGTTAAAAGATTTATTCCTGCGTATTTTTCGCCTTTATCATGACGGGATTTTAATTCAGTAACAATATCAATTGGGTCGAGGCCTGCATTTTCTGCTAATGTAGATGGAATGCTTTCAAGCGCTTTTGCGAATTCTTCAACAGCAAGTCTTTCTCTTCCGCCTAAACTATTTGAAAATTCTCTTAATTTTTTAGCAAGCTCTATTTCAACAGCGCCTGCGCCTGCAACAATGCTCCCTTGCTTTAGAACACTTACAATATCGCCTAAGCCATCGTTTATTGCTCGTTCTATTTCGTCAATAACATGTTCTGTTCCGCCTCGAATAACAATTGAAACAGATTTTGGATTTTCGCATCCTTCCACAAAAGTCATTTTATCTTCGCCTTGAAGCATTTCTTTGACTGTTTTTGCTGTTCCTAAATCGCTTGGAGATAAATCACTTAAACTGCTTATAATATGCCCGCTTGTTGCCCGAGCAAGTTTTTCCATATCGCTTTTTGCTATTCTTCTGCATGCATATATTCCTGCTTTAGCAAAATAATACTGAGCAACATCATCTATTCCTTTTTGGCAGAAAATAACATTTGCTCCGCTTAAAATTATTTTTTCAGTCATTTCTTTAAGCATTCTTTCTTCTCTGTCAAGAAAATTCTGAAGCTGTTCTGGGCTGGAGATTGATATTTTAGCGTCGCCTTCAGGACTTTTTAGCTCTAATGCAAAATCAACTAAAGCTATTCTAGCATTTGAGATTACTTGGGGCATTTCAATTGAAACTCTTTCTTTATCTAAAACAATTCCCTCAATAAGCTGGCTGTCTTCAACTGCTTTGCCTTTGCTTTTTATTATTTTTATATCTCCTAAATCAATATTTTTTCCTTCGCTGACTCTTTTTACTGCTTTAACAACAATATCTGCTAGTTTTTCTTTGTCGTTTTCAGCGCCTTTTCCTGTCATTGCAGTCATTGCAATATAACGAAGAACCAAGTCACTTACATTTTCAGAATGAATTGAAATTTCGTTTTTAAGCAGTCTTTCAGCTTCTCTGCTCGCAATTTTATAGCCTTTTATTATTACAGTTGGATGTATTTTCATGTCTAGAAGTTTTTCTGCATTTTCAAGCAATTTTCCAGCAAGCATAACCGCTGTTGTTGTTCCATCGCCAACTTCATTTTCTTGAGTCTTGGCAATATCAACCATCATTTTTGCAGCAGGATGCTCTATTTCCATTTCTCTAAGTATGGTCACTCCGTCGTTGGTTATTACAATATTTCCTGAACTATCGACCAGCATTTTATCCATGCCCTTTGGACCTAGTGTTGTTTTTATGCAATCTGCGACTATTTTCGCAGCGAGAATATTATTCCGCTGCGCGTCTCGTCCTAATGTTCTTTGAACATTTTCAGGCATAATATACACTGGCTGCGAGTTTGGGTTTTGGTTTGTCATTTGAAGCTACACCTCTTGTAGCGAAGAGCCTGAAAATCTTCAACTCCAGGAGTTGGAGAGTTAGAAAATATTGAATTTTCTAAATTATTAATTTTCTGGATTTTCAAGTAGCTATGCACTTGAAACCTTATTAATTTATTTTGATTTGTCATATTTCTGTCCTCTTAAGTTCTATTAATTAAACTTTGCATATATTCAATTTTCTCTGCATAAATTCTATAAACATCATTCATTTTTCTATATTTGCTTGCTATTCTAAACATTTCAAATTGAGTACTAAAAAAGGTTTTCAATTCATTTGCATCCGCATCATTTAATAAGTTTGAGTCTAACATATCTTGAAGTGTTGTAAAATAATTTTGAAAATCTATTGCATCTTCAACTAATGTAGCTGGATTATTTTTAGCTATGTTAACAAGTCTGCCCTCTTTAGTTTCTCTTTGTATTTTTTTATTTGCCATTTTATCTCCTAATCCTCGCTCTTAAATAATCAAATTTATCTACAAAAACTTTATTGAGTCTCGGATAGCTTGCATATTTTCTTTGAATCTCTGACATTTCAAAAGCAACATAAACTGCGGTGACTAAATCATCCTTAGATGGATTATTTTTTTCTGCAAGCTCTATAACTAAAAGAGTATAATTATTAAAATTAGAGGTATCCTCTGCAACATCCACTAAACAACTTTCTTTTTCTCTTGCTGATTTTTCCATTGCTTCAGATAATAAATTTTTTCTTTTTGCCATTTTAATTAATTGTTTCCATCTCTGTTTAGATAATTCAGTACATTAGGATAGGCTTTTCCTAAATAAGCCATTGCTTTTTTTATTAATGGATCTTTTGGATTTTCTGCTTTGGCAGTTCTTAAGTTTTTATAAAAAGCATCAAGCACTACTTCTAATCCTTGCATTACTGCTGCAGAAGAAAGTTTGCCTTCTTGGTCTGTTCTTTCAGCTAATTTAATAAAAGCAGCATAATCCTTGCGAAAATGAGAATATGTATGAATTTTACGCGTAAACCCTTCATCGATTATAATTCCTTCTATTTTTCTAATTATCCTACTTTCTTTGGCTTTTCTTTCTTTTTTATTCATAGTGTCTGTTGTCATTTTAATTAGTTAGTATATAGCCCCCATGGACTCTTATAATCTATTATTTCATAACCTGGAGTTATGCCGCTTTGTGGTTTTGTATCAAGCCTATCCAATACTTTGCAAAACTCACTAAAAAATTTTCTTGAAAATTCTTCTTTAAAAACAGCTTCTTGCTCGAGCTCGCTGAATTGCCAATCAAAAATTCCGATTGCAAGGGGTCTTTCTCTTAAGTTGCCATCAATATTGCATAGCGGATCTCCAACAATAAGCCTATTTTCCATAATAGTTCATAATTTTTTGCCTTTTAAGTATTATTATAGTCAATGACATATTGTATTTAACTTTGTATATGTTGCAAAAGAATAAGCATTAATCATGTATTCTAAAGTATCTAAGTATTTAAAAATAAAAAAATTGCCTAAAATTTCATTATCCCTGTAGCAAGCTACAGGGTATTTATCATGAAATTTTTCGCTTCGCGACCAGCAATTTTAGTCTTTCTAAATCGCAGCAAGCTGCGAGGTATTAAACCACGATTTAGAAATAAAATAAATATTACCCTTTTATGAAAAACAAATCTAAATATCCTCCATTTAAGAAAGAAGAAATACTTGCGACTGGAAGAAACTGGTTTGCTGTGCAGAATTCAGCATTTATAGGAAATCACTTTAATAACCGGAAATCTCTTAGTGATTTCCTATCCAGCAAATAACTAAAACAATACGAAAATTAAAGTTATTTGCTATAATAGGGATGATGTCCATCTTTGTAACTCTAGAGGCAAAGAATATGCGGTTAGTGAAATTGGTGCTTCTTTTGTATATTATTTAAGTCATAAAGCAACACCAGAAGAGGTTATAAAACAAGAGTCTTTTTACCGTGTTGCTGATCCTGAATATATGAATGGACTTGGAAAAAAGCTTGTGCCTATTCGAAATGTAACAACTGCAAAAAGAATTCTTGAAGTAATATCAAGAGATTTTGAAAAAGTTAAAAAAGAAGCTAAGGAAGAATCAGAATTACGCGGGCTTGTAGAACCTTGATTAATTCTAAACACATCTCTAAAAAATACATCAAAACCGCTGTTTTTTCAATTCAAAATATTTAAATACCTTTTATTACTCTATATCTTATAAAAAAGAGCGCAATGGTAGAACTAGACAAATTAATCGGAACAAAAGTAAGGCATGTAGGAATTTTTGATTTTAAAGAAACTTATAGAATTCTTTTTGAATGGCTTATTGACCAAGGCTATGATTTTAATGAAAAAAATTACAAAGAGGTAATCGGTGCAGGCAATGCAAAAGAAATTGAGATTGAATGGGAAGCTGTAAGAAAAGTTTCAGATTATTTTAGATTCTATATTAAAGTTAAATGGAAAATAATTGGAATGACCTCTGTAGAAGTAGAAATTGATGGAGTAAAACAGAAAATGAATAAGGGTGATTTGACTCTTGAATTTAGCTGTGTTCTTCATAAGGATTATGAAGATAGATGGGGCGGAAAGCCTTTTTTTAAATTTTTAAGAACATTGTATGATAAGTATCTTATCAGGGAGCGAGTTGAGCAATATGAAAGCAAGCTTATAATTGAGATGGAACAACTCGTTGCAGAAGCAAAATCTTTTTTAGTTCTTACTGGCAAAAGATAATTTTAAGTTTAGAGATAATATTTCAATAATTAATCTACTACTTCGATTGCCTTACAAGTTCGGCAATCTTCTAAATTAATCAATAAGTTATAGTAAAAGAACAAATAACCTGAGCAAAATTTTGTTCTTTTTCTATCTAGTCAAGACATAAACTGCTTAATTAATAATGTCCTTGACTATAATAACAATCTTTGAAATAAGAAGCGAGTAAGATTAGAGAAGCTAACCCTTTAATCTGGGCAAACTAGACTATCAGGGCGAGTGGGCTTGTGAATAGAAGTTTGCTTTATTTAATTAATGATAAAAAAAGATAATTTTTCTTATATTTCGAATAATCCAAATGTTTTTAAAGCAAAAATTATTGAACTTGTTTATGTCAACAAAAGATTATTTGAAAAGAGTTGGAAAAAATAAGACTACTAATCCCGATGGCATTTCTGCAGAATATATGGGATTATCACCAAGAAATCCTGCACACTATAAAAGCCGAATGCCTGGAGCAGTCAGCCGGCTAGCTCAATATCAACGAATTCCCATAAAAGTAAAGCCATCGATGCCATATGTTAGGTTAGGAATACCTGAACTTTTTAGAGAAGAAAAACTCGAGTGCATGGCAAAATCTGATGCCTTAAGAGCTGAAAAAAAAGATATTCCAACAAGAATTTCTTTAAATAATTTCCATAATCTATTTATGGAATTGCCATCTTTAGCTGCTAATTATTTATTATTTGGTTTAGTTTTAAGAAATTATAAGTCCTCGAGAAGTTCTACAAACCAATCTTTGTAACAAGTTCTTTTTCTTCTAATAATAATTCTACTCCTGTTTTCATGTTTCTTAATAAGAATTTCTTTTTCTTCACTTCTTCCTCTCCGACAAAAATAACATAGGGAATATTGTAAGAATTCGCGTATTCTAGGGCTTTTGAAACTTTTCCATACATTATCGAGCAAGGAATATTTTTATTTCTCAACTTTGAAGCAAGCTCACGGGCTTTTTCATCTTGAGCTATTGAAATAATTAAAGTTTTATTATTAGTTTCTTTTAGTTTTGCAAGCATTTCAAGCCTGTCTAAGCCAAAAGATATGCCTGTTGATTGTATTCCATTGACTAAGTAAGAACCGCCTCCTGCTATTGTTTCTTTCATATTCACAAATCCTTCGGATTTTGAATCAGTCAGAAAACCAGAGGTTTTCTTGATTTCTCCAGGTTCAGTTTTAACTTCAAATATGCTTCCGTTATAATAAGAAAGTCCTCTTGCTAAAAATGGCATAAAATTAATTTCAATTCCTAGTTCACCACATTCTTTTTTTAATTCTGCAATTTCTGCATAACTTGCATATTTTTCAAAATCCTTTTCTTTTTTATTAAAAATATCTAGAACTTTTTCTGCTTTGTATTTTTTAAGATTTTCACGCACTTCTTTCTCGTTGAGTTTATCTAACTTGTCAAGTTCTCGTATAACCTCTGCTTTCTGCTCTTGCTTTATTTTTTCTTTATCTAAAATTTCATTTAATAATTTTCGATTATTAAAATTTATTTTGATTTTGATTCCTAATTTTTCGAAAATTTCACTTGCAATAGCGAGTATTTCTGCTTCGTCCTTGATAGAACTTCCAACAATATCTGCATCGCACTGAATAAATTGCCTCCAGCGATTTCCTGCAATAGGCTCATCTCTAAAAACAGGGCCAATCTGATATCGCTTGTAAGGAAGTTTTTTGTTCATAGCTAATCTTTTTAATTGAAAAGTAAATTCGTAGCGAAGTGCAAGTTTTCTTTCTCCTCTGTCCTCCAGTTTAAATATCTCGCTTACAGCTTCATCATTAACATTATCACCCTTAACAAATTCTTCATATTCTATTATTGGAGTTTCAGCAGGAATAAAATTATATTTTCTGAAGATATCTTCGATTATATTTCTTATTTGAATTCTTTTTTCAGCTTCGTTGCCTTGTATATCGCGAAAGCCCTTTACTGTGCCTAAAGCACCAAGGTTCTTTTTGGCTTCAATCTCCTTTTCATTTGTCATTTTTATTAAACTATTAAGTTTTCCTCCTTTTTATTGTTATCTTGGCTACCTTCAAAGCGGAAGGAGGGAGTCGAACCCTCGTCCCAAGCGCCACAGGCTCGTATACTAAACCGTTGTACTACATCCGCCATTATGTTCTCATTTAATTGAGAGTATCTACTTTTCCAGTTATTAAGCTTATTTAAATTTTTTTGAGTGCTCCAACCTATCATTTTTTCATATTTTTTAAGAGCTCCAATACCATTTAAAGAGATTATTCCTTTTGAATTTTGAATATAAACATTAGGATTAAAACCCAGCATATTAAGAATCTCTCCAACTTCTTTTATAAGTCCTTTAGAAAATAAAGAAAGAGTTATAGTTGGATAATATTTTTCATAACCATATCGAGTTTTAAAATACAAACTTCCATCCGTATCAAACAAACCCCTCAAGAAAGAAGTTAATATTTCAACATTATTTACTTTAAGGGGTTCTGGAAAATTAATATATTCTTTATTTCCCGATTTTATTTTCATTACCTTTGTCTTAAATTCACATAATGCTTGAGAATATATCTCAAATCCATATGTAGATTGAAATTGCTTGAGATTTATATTTAGATTATATAATTTTTTAAATAAAGGTCTAATATAATCTTCATAGTATGGAATCTCATCTTTAAAGTTTCCTTTTAGTCTGTAATCGTATCTTTTAGCAGAAAGGAAACCATCCCCATAATGCATTCCAATTTCTTCTGCTAATTCCGGAGTTATTTTATTGGGCAATTTTATTTGTTTCTTTTTATCAGAAATACTAAAGTTAACTTTAGAACAATCTAAATTAATATTTTTATTTTGAAAGCTTATGTTTATTTTATCAAATTTTTTTTTCTGCTCGCCTAAAACTTTTCTGCCAATAATTATCAATTCCTCGAAGATTTTTCCATTATAAGAATCCAAGATAAATTTTTCTTTTTCATTAAGTAGTAAGACTATTTTTTTAAAAATTTCATAGGGTATAGAGGATAATTCAAAACCATAAGACTTGCTTAAAGTGCTTTCGTTTATTTGTAATCTTTTAGAAAGCTCTCTCCAACCAAGATTAGATTTATCTTTTAAATCTTTAATAAATTTTTTCTGATTTCCCTTCGAGAAAACAACCCTTTTAGCCATAATAACTATAAGAGTTTCAAGTTTATAAATTATTGTACTAGCGATTAAACTATTTTCTTCATTTGATAATGACGATGCAAGAATCTTATCTGATTGGTTAAAATTTGATAGATTAGAAGAGCTTAAGCTAGAAAAATCGTTTCGGTTAATGCCGACAAATCACAATTTTAATTGCCATAGGAATATAAGAAAAATCAGGTTTTTATAGTTTTCGATTGCTGTTTTTACTCTATAAGCCCTCGAAAAATCTTTATCCATTCAGGCTCACAAAACTAGAATTAGTATTTTTAGCTCTATTTTCAGTTATTACTTTTATTTGCATTTCATTTTCCTAACACCTCTGGACTTTCTGTGTCCTTACTTATATCCTCAATAAGCTTTTTCAGAAAAACTCTGAATTTATCTAAAAAAGCATCAAAGTCATCATGTATTTTGATTAAGAGAATGTCTTTTTCCTCTTCTTTGCTGAATGGAAACCCGCTTTCTTGCTTACTACTTAGATTTACCTTGTATTTTTCAAACTTGAGCATAATCTCAGTTTTATCGATTATTTTCTGCCTTAATTCTTCAAGATTAATCTTTTCAGCCTTTGTTATCATATAAACATCAATAAAATCCCTTGCTTTACTGCCTCTTCTTGTAAGTATTGCTCTTATTTTTTCAGTTAGTATTTCCCTTATATCATAGCATTTAACTTTTGGAATCCTAAAAATCCATTCAGAACTTTCGGGAAGTAAAAATAATTCTTCTTCAGAATCATTATGTTTTTCGAGTAAAATATTATCGGCTCGCTTTTCAACTATCGGATAATTTAAATTCTCTCTGTAATTTATTTGAACCTTGATGAATGTATCTTTTTGCAATTCTTCTGAATGATACCAGAGTTTGAAAGTGACAAAAGCATTGCTTCCTCCAAATTCTATAAATTCTCTCTCTTCTTTATTTGGCTTGAAGCTTAAGCCGAGAGATTTTGCAACTTTGTCTATGATTAACGCTAATTTATCAATTTTTTCAGAAATAATCTTTCTTATTTGATTCTCGCTCTTTCCTCCAAATTCTTTCGAGTTTACATAAGTAAAGTCCAGATCTTCTGAAAATCTGTAATAGCCAAGATAACATTTTATCAAACAAGTTCCGCCTTTGAAAGCATAATTCTCAAAAAAAGATTTCTCTGAAACAAGCATGGACAATATTTTCCCCAGAAGGATGTCTTTTTCTATAAGAGGTCTGGCTTTGATATTTGTTTTTTCTTCTATATAGTTGATAATCTCTTTTGGTATCATGATTTTATGCTTTCAATTAATTTAATTGCAGTTTTAGGATAATGCTTAGCATATTCCCTCAGTTTAGTTTTATTGCACTTATCAACATAATCAATTATGGCATTTTTCGCGCCACTTTCTCCAAGATTGCCATAGATGGCAAAGTAAACTAAATCCAATATCGTTTTTTCAGTATCCGAATAAGGATAGGGCTCCTTTATTATACCAAACCTTGTAAGTTTAGTCTTTATGTTCTTGAACACTATTTCTCGGCCCATGATAGTCAATGGATTTTTCAATTTTATTTTGTCTGAGATAATAAATTCCCTTGTAAAATATTCATGGGTAAGATTATTTAGCTTTAAACCGCTCTTTAATCCAAAGTACCAATTTTTTATCCCCCTGATTTCTAAAGCATCCTTCAGTATATTGTAAAAATTTGTTTCTAATTTGCCGAATTTTCTTTCATCAGTAGAGTATATATAAAAGATTCCTCTGAAGATTCTTGCAAGGTATTTATTTGAAAGAAGATAACCTATAATCGACGCATAGGACATTTTTAGAGGCTTGCAATAATCTTTTACCAATATGTCTCTCGTTATGATATTATGCTTTTCCCTCGTTATTCTTAACTTTTCAACTATTAATTTGTAGCTCATTGTATTTGGTTTATAATTATATACTTTATATATAATTAGCACTTAAGAGGTATTTATATATCTTTCTACTTAGCGCCTCCGCCAGCTATAAAGATATTGTCAAGTTTTTTTGTTATTGATTTCAAAAGACCAGCTTTTTTGGCAAGCTCATTAAGCAAAGGGTCAAATATCTTTCTATTGATTCGTCGGAGTAATTATTGTCTTGTCGACAACAGGAATCCCTTCATAAAGAACTCTTTGGAAAGTTGAAGGAACATTATCAGTTATGTAAATTTCATGAATTTTTAATCCCCATTTATCTGTTGCGACGTCTCTTAATTCATCAAGAGTTTTTTTCTCAAGTTCTGTAATAAATTCTGCATTTTTCCATTGCTCAAAATTTTTTCCCCTGCTTTGCCGCGCAAGCACTGAAAGTGTATGGGATTTGAGGGATTCTTCGTAATTATGCACTTGGGTATAAGCATCATAATAATCAAGAATTTCGTATCTAAGATTGCAGCTTATTGTTATAACTTTGCTCTGTTCATCAGTAGTTGGAACACTTATGTTTCCAAGATTCAGAATTCTTTCTTGTTTATAATCTGTAACAACTGCTTCAATAAAAGGAAAATAAAAATAAACTCCTGGAGAAATATTTTTAACCTCAAATCTTTTTGGATGAATAGGCATTCCGTTCAAAAAACTTCGCTTGTATGCTTTTGGAATTCGTGGATTGCAAAAGGGAATAATATACTGTAATTTACCACCTTCTTTTTTTATTGCCTCTTTTTCTTCTGCAACTATTTTTTCGAGGTCTTCTTGATTAAGCTTTTTTCTTTTCTCGACAACTTTTCCAAGCCTGAATTTTAATGCGTGCTCATATTCATAAACTACTTCGACAAAACCAAATTTTTTGCATAATTCAAGAATATCGCTCACCCAGCTCATTTTTCCTCTTTTATTCTATATTTTAGCATTTTTTCGCACATCCAACACAACTTTAAACTTTAAAAACATAGTTATCTTGTAATAATCACGAGTATAAGTCATCATGAAAAAGAGGATAAACTATTCTGAAAGTTTGTCGACATATAAAATGTCGTTAAGCATAATTAGAATTATTATTGGTCTTTTAATTGTTATTCTAGGGTTTAATCTTAGCAGAGTAATTGATTTTCTTTTTGAATCAGATCATGGAATAAGAGAGACTCTTTTTTATTATTTTACTAGTCATCTAATAGTTGCTTCAAAAACACTTACTATAATCCTCGCTCTTGCATTGATAATTATTTCATGCCTCGAATTAATTTTTGGAATAGCACTGACTAAAAAGAAAAAATGGGGCGCTTGGGGATTGTTTTGGACAACATTAGCGTGGATTCCTTTGGAAATTCTTTTTGTTTCAAGATTTTTGGTTATTTCAAAAACAATTTCAATAATCGTAAATCTAGTTATGATTGGACTTATTGTTAATATTCTTCGTAATCACAGTGAATATTTCAGATGAAAAAATTGCTATCTCTGTGCCGAGAGCACAAAGTATTTTCCGCAAATTTTTTAGCTTTTAGCTACCGGCAATTTTAGTCTGCAAAAAATTCCTTGAATTTTTAGGCCCCAAAAATCCAGTGGATTTTTTGGTTCTAAATCGCAGCAAGCTGCGAGGTATTAAACAAATGTTTTATAAACCTTAATTTCCTAGTTATTTCATGAAAAAAGGCGTGATTGTTTGCTTGAGTTTGGGAGTATTTTTTAGTTTTATACTTTTTCTTGGAAATGTTGGCGCAGTTTTATATAGCGGTTCGGATAGTTCTGGCAGTTTTCTTGGATCTTATACTCGTGAAGTATTTACGCCGAACGTTCCCAAGAATCTCAATGGCGATTGGTTTTTAGTATCTGATAAATTTTTTACTATTTGGAGTAGTGGCGCTGAAGATGGTTGTTATGGCAACTATTATCTTCCTGATGGTAATCAACTCTACAATAATATTGCTCCGAATCTACAATGCTCTAGTGCTACTACTGTCGAAAGGTTTACAAGATATAAAAGCAGCACTTCTTGCAGTGGATCGGAATGTTCGCCTCGTTGTGGATGGAACGATGTTAATAGCTATCAACAAATAGATATTTTGACTTGTCCAACTAATTTTCAATGCAAGGAAATCTCTGACGGAGAGGTATGGTGTGTTAAATCTTTTACTTGTACAACAGAAATTTGTGACGGAATTGATAACGATTGCGATGGAACTGTAGATGAAGGAACACTAACTTGCGGAACAGGACAATGTTTTAAAATAATTCCTATGTGCAACAATGGATATCTTCAAACATGTTATCCCGAGGGTGGAGCAAGTATAGAAATTTGTGATAATATAGATAATGATTGTGACCATGAGACTGATGAAAATCCAACATCAATATGTATCGCAGGTTCTACTTGCACTTCAGGAACATGTATAGTAAATAGTGCCTTAACATCCGCATTATGGAAAGACAGTACAGGCACAACAACAATATCTTCAGCATATGCAGGAACAAATGTTATGCTTGCAGTTTCCGGAATAGGTTTTACAGGCAAAACAATAACTTATAAAATTTATAACGGAAATAGTTTAATAAATACTACAAGCAAATTATCGAGCAGCGATACTTCTGCTTCGCTTGTTTGGATGGTTGAATCAAATGGCACATATACTTTTAATGCTTCTTTATCTTCTACTTCACTAATAATTCATTCTGGAGCTTTAACAAGCCCAAGCGAAAGAAATGTTACTGGAGCTTGCAATGGCAGTTTGCTTATAAATGCAACTTGGAATGATAATAAAACTTCTGGAGCAGGAACTTATACTTATACTCAAAAATGGAATATTAGCGCTTCTATCTGGCAGCCAGTAATTGTTTTGAATACTGAATATAATGAAACTATTGGAGATTGCAACTTTAAATGTCCAAGCGAATATTTATGGGATGGAACAAATTGTGTTCAAAATATTATTAATAATTTATATTGCACGAATTTTGGAACTCAATCTCAGTGTGAAGACGAATCTAATAGCGCTGTTTCTGCTGCTGCAAAATTAACACTTGATGATAATGGAGAATATTGTGGAGCACAAAATATTCTAGATCCAAATAATCTTGCTAGTACTTGTTATTATAATGTAAATTGTAATTGTGTTTGGGATGGAACTTCATGTAATGGAGCAGACGCTGATTGGAATTATATTGAAGGAACTTGTTCTTCAGGTTATAGTGGTAATCCGGGAATATGTTCTACAAGTGTAAAAATTCTTGAGGATAACTGCAATAATCCAAAAAATAATAGAATAATTCAAGTAGTTGCTACTTGGACAGGCAATGCTTATCCAATAAACTGCAACAATCAAACAGTAACCTATCCTTGCATGTCAACTGCAACATTAAGTTTCTTTGGAGTTACCCAGATGATTATTGGAATATTTGTTGTTGCGTTAATTTATTTGAGCTATTCTTTTATAAGAAGTAAAAAGCAAGGAATTTAAAGACAGTAATTAGTTAATATATAAAAATGGAAATTAAACAAGTTCTTAAAGAGCAGTTATTAAAGATTAGTCCTTCGAAAGAAGAATTAGGTGTTCTTAGTGATAAAGCTAAAGAAATTTTAAATATTCTTAAGACTAATATTCGCAAGTCAAAAACTTCCGCGGAAGTTTTTGTCGGAGGAAGTTTTGCTAAGAAAACAATAATAAAAAAAGATGATTATGATATTGATATTTTTATAAGATTTAATAAAAAATACGATGAAAAACAGATTGCTAAACATCTTGTGAAAATTGTTCCTAAAAATGCGGAAAAACTTCATGGTTCGCGGGACTATTATCGAATCAAGTCTGAAGATATTGCTGGCATTAGTGTTGAGTTTGAAATTATTCCTGTAGTTGCAGTAAAAAAGCCAGAACTAGCTAGGAACATCACTGATTTAAGCTATTTTCATGTAAATTATGTAACCAATAAAATTAAAAAAAATCCTAAACTAAAAGATGAAATAAAAATAGCCAAAGCATTCATACATTACAGCGGATGCTATGGCGCAGAGAGCTATATTAACGGATTTTCAGGATATGCTGTCGAGCTTCTTGTGATTAATTACGGAAGTTTTCTGAATTTTATCAAGGCTGTTCTTGCTTCCAAGCTTGATGAGAGAAAAAAAGAAAAGATTATCCTTGATCCTGGAAAGAAATTTAAAAATAAAAATGAAATAATGAAAGAATTAAATGAATCCAAGTTGTTCAGCCCGATTATATTAGTTGATCAAACATATAAGCAGAGAAATGCGCTTGCTGCACTTTCATATGAGACTTTTTACAAGTTTAGAGAATATTGCGCTAAGTTTTTGAAGCATCCTTCAAGTGATTTTTTTATTGAAAAAGATATTGAAGCAAACTTCTTGAAAAAAAACAATAATAAAGCAAGCTCGATAATTATCACAACTAAAAAACAGGCAGGAGATATTGCTGGAACAAAGTTGAAGAAGTTTTATGGCTTTTTTTTAGCTGAATTGAAAAGGTTTTTTGAAGTTAGGGATTCAGAGTTTATTTACGACGATAAAAATAATATCGGAAAGATTTTGCTTGTTTTTGAGCAAAAAAAAGAAATAGTATTCAGCGGGCCTCCGATTAAAATGAAAGAGCCATTAGCCTGTTTTAAAAAAGAGCATAAAAAGATAAAAATTATCAAAGGAAAAGCCTATGCTTACGAAAAAAGTATTGATTTTAATGAGTTTTTAAATAATTTTATGAATCAAAAAAGAAAAATTATTGAAGAAATGGATGTTGAGGAGATTAAAGTTTCTTAAAAATTATCATCAATTTAAAACTTCGATTGTCTCTCATGTTCGGTAATCTCTAATCAATAAGAATAATGCAACAAGCCTTAAAAATAAGAAGCGAGTAATTGCATGAGAATTAAAAGGGCTGAGCCCGTTTATAGAATTAATGTTAAATTTAAGCAAAAATTAGAATTATGCCTTTCTAAAACCTGCTTTTCTTAATTGAAATGCTAATCTTGGATTTACAATACCAAAACCTAAAAAACTATTAGCATA